>JAEEGH010000626.1_pt1 | contig 118723 bp, 89 predicted proteins | sample 9134181 | NCBI WGS metagenome assembly JAEEGH01 (sample SAMN16246544, study PRJNA631951) | gut metagenome | biome: gut microbiome; feature: rumen; material: DP-attached | host: Bos | place: Iran: Karaj | collected 2018-10
CGCCTTCCTGCAGGCGGGCGGGGTGTCGGCATCGTATTACCACGCCGGACTCGCCACCTCCACCCGCTCCGAGCGCCAGGAAGCCTGGAAGCGCGGCGAGATCCGGGTGATGGTGTGTACCAATGCCTTCGGCATGGGCATCGACAAGCCGGACGTGCGCTTCGTGGTGCACATGGGCCTGCCCGAGAGCCTGGAATCCTATTTTCAGGAGGCGGGACGCGCCGGGCGGGACGGCCTGCGCGCCTACGCCGCACTCCTGTGGAATGCAACCGACCTGCGCCGGCTGGGCGAGCTGGTCGAACTCAGCTTCCCCCCGCTGAGCTATATCGAAGACATCTACCAGAAGCTCCATATCTTTTTCGGCATCCCCTACGAGAACGGCGCCGGACGGCAGTTGCGCATCGACCTCGCCGAATTCGCCCGGCACTTCAAGCTCAACCCCGCCTCCGTGCACTATGCCATCAAATACCTCGAGCAATCCGACCACCTGACCTTCGCGGAGGACGTGGAGATCGCCACGCAGGTAAAGATCCTCGCCGACCGCAACCTCCTCTATGACATCGACTTGCCCGAGAGCGGGATGGTCGCCCTGCTGGAAGTGCTGATGCGCCGCTATACCGGGCTCTTCTCCGGCCTCGTGCCCATCCGGGAGGAGGAAGTCGCGGGGGCCCTCGGCCTGGGGGTGCCGCAGCTCCGCCAGCTGCTCTACCGCACGAGCCTGGAGCATGTGATCAAATACGTCCCCGGCGAACGCTGCAGCGTCATCTTCCTGCACCACAACCGCTTGATGGAGGGCAATGTCAACCTCCAGCGGGAGAAATACAATTTCCTGCTGACCAACGCGCGGGAGCGCGCCGCGGCCATGGCCGCCTACGCTTCCGATAAGGAACTTTGCCGCTCCCGGCAGCTGCTGCGCTATTTCGGGCAGGAAGAGAGCTCCGACTGCGGCAGCTGCGATGTGTGCCGCGCCCGCGGCAGTGCGGAGCGCAGCGACGAAGCGATCCGGAACTGGTGGCGCGCCCATCCGCAAGCCACGCCGCAGGCGTTCCGCGCCTGGTGCGCGGATCCGGCCAGCGGGATGGGCGCCGACGCCGTGGAGCGCTGGCGGAATCTGCTCGACAAAGGGCTGCTCTGATTGGAAATCACGGGATTTATTCCTATTTTTACATCCTATGAAATTGACCCGAATTTTTCTCGCTACGGCGCTGATGGGCCTCGCCCTCTGTGCCGCCGCCGCGCCGAAAGCGGCCCCGCGCGTGATGCGCTATTATCCCGACGGACGCGACCTCGTCTGCTTCAACGGCGACGGGCGCTTCAACCGCCCCCTGTACGGTACCCATACCCGCTACCGCCTCGAGACCAGCGACCGGCCCCTGTTCGTGGCCTACGACCGCACCGAGAGCTGGAATTTCCGCTTCTGGCTGGAATACAAGGGGCAGAGCATCCAGCTGGACGAAACCTCCTGGTGCGAGGCCCGCTACCAGGGCGGCCGCCGCTCCTACCGCGTCCGGGACGATGCCTGGGGCGCAGGCGAACTACGTATCACGGCCCTCGCCTCCTTCTTCAACGAGGGCGCCATCTGGCAGTTCGAGGCCTCGGGCTTCGAGGGTCCCGCCACCCTCACGGTCAAGCGCTGCCGCATCGCCGGGACACGTTTCAACCGCGAGGGCGATATGGGCGTGGACCCGCGGGAACTATTCGATCCCGCCCCGGGCGAGCCGGAGCTGACCACCCTCAGCTGGGCTGCCTCCGCGGAGAGTTACCTGCTCTATGAAGACAATGCCCGCCTGTCGGTGCTGGACGCCGGAGAGGGCCGCCCCATCTTCGAGAAAGAGGAGGCCGCGCGGCAGGCGCTGATGGGCCAGGTGGAGATCAACACCCCCGATCCTTTCTTCAATACGCTGGGAGCCAGTCTGGTAGCCGCCGCCGACGGCATCTGGGACGGGCAGACTTTCCTGCACGGGGCCAACGGCTGGCGCACCCCCTATGTCGGCTGGCGCGGCGCCTACGTGGGCGACGCCGTGGGCTGGAACGACCGGGCCGTCACCCACTTCACCGTCTATTCCAAGAGCATGGTCACGGATGTGCCGCCGGTGCTTCCCCAGCCCCAGCAGGACACCCTGGGCCATATGGCCGCCTCGCTCAAGCGCTGGGGCACCCCCATCTACTCCAACGGCTACATCTGCCGCCTGCCCGGCCGCACCGACCAGATCAGCCACTACGACATGAACCTCAACTACATCGACGAGCTGATGTGGCACTTCAGCTACGATGCCGACCCGGAGTTCCTGCGCTATATGTGGCCGTACATCGTGCTCCACCACGAGTGGGAGAAGCGCAATTTCGATCCCGACAACGACCATCTCTACGATGCCTTCTGCTGCATCTGGGCCAGCGACGCGCTTTATTACAGCGGCGGCGCCGTGACCCATTCCTCGGCCTACAACTACCGCGCGAACCTGCTGACCGCCCGCATCGCCGAAATCATCGGCGAGGACCCGACGCCCTATCGCGAGGAAGCGGAGGCCATCCTGCAGGCGATGAACGAGCGCCTGTGGCTCAAGGATCTTGGCTACTGGGCTGAATACCAGGATTATATGGGCCTCAAGCGGCTCCACAAGAGCGCCGCCATCTGGTCCGTCTATACCCCGATCGACTGCGACGCCTGCACCCCCGAGCAGGCCTGGCAGGCCACCGAGTACGTGGACCGTTCGATCCCGCACATCCCGGTGAACTATGTCTATGACGAGACGGCCCTCCGCGAGCTCGGACTCTCGCTGCCGGCCCCGGAACGGAACCTGTTCACCATCTCCACTTCCGACTGGCTCCCCTATGTCTGGAGCACCAATAACGTCGCCCACGAGGAGGTGGCCAACATGGCCCTGGCCTACCTGCAGGCGGGCCGCAGCGACTCCGGCTTCCAGTTGCTCAAGGCCGACCTGCTGGACGAGATGTACCTGGGCGGCTGCCCGGGCAACTTCGGCCAGATCAGCTACTATGACAAGGCCAAGAACGAGGCCTACCGCGACTTCGCCGACAACGTGGGCATCACCTCCCGGGCCATCATCAACGGTCTGTTCGGCATTATCCCCGACGCACTCAACGGCCGCTGCTACATCAAGCCGGCCTTCCCGGAGGACTGGGATGAAGTCTCCATCAAGACCCCCTATCTCTCCTATTCCTTCCGCCGCGAGGGCAAGAAGGACATCTACGAGATCGAGCAGCATTTCACCCGGCCGCTGACCATCCTGGTCCGCGCCAATGCCGGGGGCGGCGCCTATCTCGAGGTCGCGGGCGACGACTCGCAGAAGCAGACCATCGTGGTGGACCGCACCCAACTGCCCAAAGCAATAAGGCACAAGAAGATCCGCGCCCCCAAGGCCAACGTCCGCTCTCCGCGCTACCTGAAGGCGATGGGCCTGGGTGACATCAATCCCCGGGCGATGCGCAAGGCGGAAATGGTGGACCTGACGCCTTATTTCAACGCCAACGTGGACGATATCTTCCGCAACCAGTATCTCTCCCCCCGCCCGCCTTTCACCACGCTTGAACTGCCGGTCCAGGGTGCCGGCGACTGGTGCACCCCGTTCACGACTCCCAAGGTCGAGGACGACGGCTTCCGGGCCGCGCTGCAGGACGGCGAGTTCGACACCGGCCTGGGCGTGCGCTTCCGCTCCCCCGTCGAGGGTCCCAACATCCTCTACACCTCCTTATGGGACAATTATCCCGGCAGCGTGACCGTGCCGCTGGAAGGCCGGGCCCGCAATGCCTATTTGCTGATGGCCGGCAGTACCCAGAACATGCAGAGCCGAATCGAGAACGGCCGCGTGACGGTGACCTACACCGACGGCTCCACGGATGTACTGTCGCTGGAGAACCCGATCAACTGGTGCCCCATCGAGCAGGATTTCTACACCGACGACTACGCTTTCTGGACCGCTCCGAAGAAGCCCTACCGCGTGCTGCTCTCCGACGGACGCACCTCCCGGGAACTCTCGCTCGACTTCCTGCCCGCGGCGGAGAATGACAACCTCTACGACGCCATCAAGACGACCGACCGCGGCATCCCCGACGGCGCCGCCCAACTCCTCAAGATGCCGCTGAGGCGCTCCAAGAAACTGCAGTCCCTGACCCTCGAGACCCTCTCCAACGACGTGGTCATCGGTTTGATGGCCGTCACCTTGGAAAAGTGAAGTTAATTCATTAACTTTGTCCGATTTTTGGTCAGAAGAATCATACAACAAATTAAAACATATCATTATGCCTAAGATCGATTTAAGCAAGTACGGCATCAAGGGAGTTACCGAGATCCTCTACAATCCCACCTACGAAGTCCTCTACAACGAGGAGACCAAGCCCGGTCTCGAGGGCTATGACAAAGGCCAGGTGACCGAACTCGGCGCCATCAACGTGATGACCGGCATCTTCACCGGCCGTTCGCCCAAGGACAAATACATCGTCTATGACAAGACCTCCAAGGAGGGCGCCCCGGGCGAAGTGTGGTGGACCACGCCGGAGTATCCCAATGACAATCATCCGATGAGCGAGAAGGTCTGGAAAGAGGTCAAGAAACTCGCCCTGAACCAGCTCAGCGGCAAGCGTCTTTTCGTCGTGGACGGCTTCTGCGGCACCCACCAGGATACCCGCATGAAGGTCCGTTTCATCATGGAGGTGGCCTGGCAGGCCCACTTCGTGACCAATATGTTCATCCGTCCGAAGAACCAGGCCGAGTTTGACCAGGAGCCCGATTTCGTGGTTTTCTGCGCCTCCAAGGCCAAGGTGGACAACTACCAGGAGCTGGGCCTGCGCACCGACACCTGCGTCGCTTTCAACGTCTCCAGCAAGGAGCAGGTCATCCTCAACACCTGGTACGGCGGTGAGATGAAGAAGGGTCTCTTCTCCATGATGAACTACTATCTGCCGCTGAAGGGCGTGGCCGCGATGCACTGCTCGGCCAACACCGACATGAACGGCGAGAACACCGCCATCTTCTTCGGTCTGTCCGGCACCGGCAAGACCACCCTCTCCACCGACCCGAAGCGCCTGCTCATCGGCGATGACGAGCACGGCTGGGACGACGAGGGCGTCTTCAACTTCGAAGGCGGCTGCTATGCCAAGGTCATCAAGCTCGACAAGGAGTCCGAGCCCGACATCTACAACGCCATCCGCAGGGACGCCCTCCTGGAGAACGTCACCGTGGACGCCAATGGCAAGATCGACTTCAACGACAAGAGCGTCACCGAGAATACCCGCGTCAGCTATCCGATCTACCACATCGAGAAGATCGTCCGTCCGGACAGCCACGGCCCCGCCGCCAAGCAGGTCATCTTCCTGTCCGCCGACGCTTTCGGCGTGCTGCCTCCGGTGAGCATCCTGACCTCCGAGCAGTGCAAGTACTACTTCCTGTCCGGCTTCACCGCCAAGCTGGCAGGCACCGAGCGCGGCATCACCGAGCCCACCCCGACCTTCTCCGCCTGCTTCGGCCAGGCCTTCCTTGAGCTGCACCCGACCAAGTATGCCGAGGAGCTCGTGAAGCGCATGGAGAAGAGCGGTGCCAAGGCCTACCTCGTGAACACCGGCTGGAACGGCACCGGCAAGCGCATCTCCATCAAGGATACGCGCGGCATCATCGACGCCATCCTGGACGGCAGCATCGACAAGGCTCCGACCAAGCAGATCCCTTACTTCAATTTCGAGGTTCCCACCGAGCTCAAGGGTGTCGACACCGGCATTCTCGACCCGCGCGACACCTATGCCGACCCCGCCGTCTGGGAGGAGAAGGCCAAGGATCTCGCCGGCCGCTTCATCAAGAACTTCCACAAGTACGAGAGCAACGAGGCCGGCAAGGCGCTCGTCGCCGCCGGTCCTCAGCTGTAAGCCGCTGCGCATCTTACAGCCGGGACTTTGTCCCCTATGACTGAGGGGAGAACCCCTCAGACTCCCCCGGCCGCTTCGCTCCGAAGTCCGGGATCCAACGAAAGACCGCCCCTCTGACCGGGGGCGGTTTTTTTGACGCATTTTTACAACAAGTGTTACATATTTAGTAATATTTATTTATCTTTGGCGATTAGAGTAATATTTGAATTATTCACCCATCTATTTTGACTAATATATCGCCCATGACTGCTGTTGCAACGCCTTAACTTTGCAAGAAGCCAACAAACACTGTTATTATATAACCTATTGTTCAACCAAAATCCTAAAGCTTGATGAAATCTTTTTTCTCAGTGAGCCGTAAAGCGCTGATGGCGCTTACGACTGCCGTGGCTTTGCTCTTTATGGGGGGATCGGCACTCGCCCAGTCCACCATCAAGGGTAAGGTCCTGGATTCCAACGGCGAAGCCGTCATCGGAGCCTCCGTCGTCGTGCCCGGCACCACCAACGGTGTCATCACGGACCTCGACGGTAACTTCGAACTCCGCGTCGCTCCCAGAACCGTTCTGGAAGTCTCCTGCATCGGCTACGTGACCCAGCGGGTCGAAGCCGCCAACAACATGTCCGTCACCCTCCAGGATGACCGCCTCATGCTTGAAGAAGCGGTCGCCGTCGGTTACGGTACGATGCGTAAGAGCGACGTCACCGGAGCCATGGTCTCCGTGAAGGCCGAGGAACTCCTCCAGAACCCGGTCCTCAACGCCGTCGAAGCCCTCCAGGGTAAGGCCGCCGGCGTCGTGGTCAGCAACAACGGACGTCCGGGTTCCGCAGGTAGCATCAACGTCCGCGGACAGAACAGCCTCGCTTCCGGCAGCCCGCTCATCGTCATCGACGGTGTCGTCGCGCAGTCCGTCGGCCTCGACATGATCAACCCGCAGGACATCGAGTCCATCGACATCCTCAAGGACGCCTCCGCCACCGCCATCTACGGTGCCCGCGGTACCGACGGTGTTATCCTCGTCACCACCAACCGCGGCAAGAACGGCAAGCTCACCCTCAACTACTCCGGCACCCTCACCGCCGAGAAGATCTTCGAGAAGGTCCCCTTCATGACCGCCGAGGAGACGCTCGTCTGGCGTCGCTGGGCCCGCTACTATGGTGGTTACACCGACATCCCCGGCAACCAGCCCAACATCGAAGTCGACCACGACGGTCTCATCATCAAGGGTTTCTCCGAGACCGCCTGGGAGAACATCCTCAAAGGCTGGGGCCTGACCCTCGAACAGTATAACGCAGGACAGCGCTCCACCACCTGGGATCCCTCCAAGATGCAGTCCACCGACTGGCATCAGTTCACCGACCGCATCGGTATCACCCACGAGCACACCCTCAGCGCCTCCGGCGGTACCGACCGCATGAAGGCCTACGTGTCCCTCGGTTATATGAACAACAAGGGCACCACCATCGGCCAGGAATACAGTCGCTACACCTTCCGCACCAGCGTCGATGTCACCCCGCTCGAGTGGTTCTCCATGGGCGGCGCCATCAACGCCCGCTTCGGCGACCAGCTCTACGGTGTCGACGGCTCCGGCGGCGCCTCCAACTCCGTCCCGGGGTCCCTCCGCGCCAAGGCCGAGGCCCTCTTCGCCTATGCCGTCCCTTATGACAGCAACGGCAACGTCGTCCTCCTCCCGGACGGCAACAACCTCAACGCCACCGTCGTGGACGAGTACGGCAAGACCGAGCTCTCCAACCTCTCCTACGACTTCACCGGATCCTTCTACACCAACTTCGATTTCGGCAAGATGTGGAAGCCCCTCGAAGGTCTGACTTTCCGTACCACCTTCGGCCCCCAGCTCCGCTTCCGCCAGTCTTATAAGTATATGTCGGGCCAGAGCGCCGTCCGTGCGGCACAGGCCGGCGAGGAAGACCTCGTCACCTCCAACGCCAACAAGAACTTCTCCTGGACCCTGGACAACATCATCGCCTACAACCGCAAGTTCGGCGACCATTCCGTCAATGTCACCCTCCTCCAGGAGGCCTGGTATCGTATGAGCACCCAGCTCTACTCCATGTCCGGCAAGAATGTCGCCCTCGCCTCTGTCGGCATGGGCATGACCCAGAAGTGGTGGGGCCTCGGAAACGGCACCTACACCCGCGACGGCGAGCCCAGCTTCAACTCCCTGACCGAGTCCCAGATGGCCTCCTACATGGCCCGTGTCAACTACTCCTTCAAGGATCGCTATATGATCACCCTCTCCTACCGCTACGACGGCGCTTCCCAGCTCGGCGCCGGCCACAAGTGGGCCGGATTCCCCTCCGTGGCTCTCGCCTGGCGTATCGACCAGGAGCCTTGGATGCACGTCAGCTGGGTCGACCAGCTCAAGTTCCGCGTCGGTTGGGGCCGCACCGGCAACTATAGCATCGGTGAGTACTCCACCAAGGACACCCTGGACGGCCGTACGACCACCTTCGGCGAAAAGGCGTACACGGTCTATTACACTCCGAGCAGATTGGCCAACCAGGAAATCGGCTGGGAGACCACGGACGCCATCAACGTCGGTGTGGACTTCTCCGTCCTCAAGGGTCGCATCAGCGGCGTGTTCGACGTGTATAAGAACTTCACCCACGGTATGATCTTCCAAAACGTCACCCTGCCGCCCGTCTCCGGTTATAACGTCACCAGCGCGAACCTCGGACAGATCAACAACCAGGGCTTCGACCTGACGCTCAACACCGTCAACATCAACAACCGCGACTTCTCCTGGAGGTCCACGGTCAACCTCGGCTTCAACCGCAACAAGATCATCGAACTCCAGAACGGTAAGGAAGACATGCTCGGCAGCCTCCTCTTCATCGGTTATCCGGTCTCCGTCACCTACGGCTACCGTACCCAGGGACTCTGGCAGGATACCCCCGAAGACCTCGCCGAGATGGCCAAGTTCAAGGAGCTGGGCAACCAGACCTACCGCCCCGGTACGACCAAGGTCGTGGACCTCTCCGGTCCCGAAGGCAAACCCGACTACAAGATCGACGGCGACTACGACCGTGTGATCCTCGGCCACAACACCCCGCTCTACACCCTCGGTTTCAACAACAACTTCCGCTGGAAGAACCTCACCCTCGAGATCTTCATGTACGGCCGTTTCGACTATTTCACCCGTACCGGCAACTCCGCCAACACGGCCTGGACCACCCGCATGTACGACTACTATACCGACGACAACAAGGGGGCCAAGTATAGCCGTCCTTCCTTCGGCATCGAGTCTTCCGAGGACCAGTTCGCCGGCTGGCAGATCCAGATCCCGCACGCCGGCTGGCTCAAGGTACGCCAGATCTCCCTCGGCTACTTCCTCCCGCAGAATTTCGTCAAGAAGATGGGCCTGAGCTCCGTCCGCATGACCGCCCAGCTCAAGAACCCGTTCTCCATCTATGACGCCGCATTCTGGACCGACTCCGACGCCGGCAGCGCCTCCGTCAACCGCGGTCTTGTCTTCGGCCTCAACATCGGCTTCTAATCCTCTTAAGATTATTGCTTTATGAAAAATATCTTTAGAATCCTGACCCTTGCCGCCGTGGCCGGAGCGCTCACGTTCTCCCTCTCTTCCTGCGGCGAGAAATTCATCAACGAGACCCAGCGGACCAAGATCGACTCGGGCTTCCTGGAGACTCCTCAGGGACTTTACTCCATGTCCACCAGCCTCTACCTCCAGTTCCGTGAATTGTTCTACGGTGAGAGCTGGCCGTTCACCATGGCCGGAACCGATGAACTTATGATCGGCGGCGACCGCGCTTCCGAGGCATACAACACATACGACGCCCGGTATGGTACCAGGACGACCGGATCCGCCAACACCCGGAACACCGATTACATCTGGAACATAATGTACACCTGGCTCAACCGCGCCAACAAGATTATCGACGCCGCAGACATCCTCGAAGGCTACGCCAAGAAGGATGAGACGCTCGGCACCGCCTACTTCGTCCGCGGTTTCGACTACCTGTTCCTCGTCAACCAGCACGGCGATATTCCCCTCGTGCTCCACGCCGCTACCGGACCTGAGCGCGAGTATAGCCGCCAGAGCCGGGAAGAGGTCTACAAGCAGGTGATCGAAGACCTCGAGAATGCCTACAAACTTCTCCCCAACAAGGGCGACATGGACGGCAAGATCGACAAGAGCACCGCAGCCCACTACCTCGCCCAGGCCCACCTCTGGAGGGCCTCCGAGTGCAACGACGACTGGAACTCCTCCTACAAGAACCAGGACCTCCAGGATGTCATCAAGTATGCCGACATCGTCATCGCGGCGCATCCCCTCGTGGCCCATTACGAGGACCTCTTCGCCAACTACACCAAGAACGGCGCCGCGGCCCCGAGCCCGGACAACAACACCGAGATCGTCCTCAAGGCCTCCCACACCGTGGACACCACCGAGCGCGGCTCCGCCAACGCCGGTACGATGACCCTCTGCTGGTTCGTCATGCCCTACCAGAATGCCTTCACGGGATTCATGGAACGCGACGTGGCCGGCGGACGCTCCTACCAGCGCCTCAAGAACACCCCGAAGTACACCTACTTCATCTACGACCTGGCGAACGACTCACGCTTCTGGAAGACCTTCAAGACCACCTGGGCCATCAACAGATCCGTAAGCGATCCCAATAAGGATTATGATTATTTGGCCAAGGACGGGACCCAGATCAAGATGACCTCCTACTTCGGCCCGCACAGAACAGAGGCCACGTTCAGCAAGTACCTCGGCGGTATGTACATCATCAACCGCAAGGAGTACGGCCAGAAGTTCCTCACCGAGGACATCGACATCTCCTACTCGCCGAAGGGCCACAAGCTCTTCAAGATCAAGGACTACAACACCGGCAAGTACATCCCCGACGTCAAGGCCCTGCTCACCTATGCCAGCGCCGATGCGGCCGAGCCCGAGAACACCAGTATGAACCCCAACATGGACGGCCAGTTCACCATGGTCTCCAAGTACCTCGACGGCGACGTGGATAAGTACAACCTCGCCAACGGTTTCCGCGACCAGGTCATCGCCCGTTCCGCCGAAGACTACTTCTTCAAGGCCGAGGCCCTCATCCGCCAGAACAAGATCGACGAGGGTATCGCCGTACTGAAGCCGCTGCGCGACCGCGCCCAGTTCCGGGCCGGCGAGGAGCGTGACAAGTACATGGACGGCGGCCAGGCCTTCGCGACCAGCAGCTACCGTGAGGCTATCGCCGCATACACCTACCGCAGCGTCTTCTACGGCAAGAGTTCCTACTTCTACTCCGTGGGCGGCTGGGACAAGGACCAGGCTTACCGCGACGAAGTCAATTCCAAGGCTTCCGTCCTGCCTGTCGTCACTTCCAGCAACTACCCGGCGGAAGACGAGTATGTGATGAACTTCCTCGCCGAGACCAACCCCAAGTACAAGACCGACGCCTTCACCCGCGCCATGTGCTACCTGCTCAACGAGAAGTCCCGCGAGATGTATGCCGAGAGCAAGCGCTATAACGACCTCGTCCGTACCCGCACCCTGGAGGACCGGCTCCGCTTCAACGACCAGGCCTGGTCCGAGAACCCGACCGACATCCTCGGCCACACCGGCAACAAGGGCACCAAGAGTGTGAAGGACGAGAAGGGGAATCCCATCGACGATGGCGACATCGATCGGTATGCCTCCCCGAACGGCGGACATTTCAAGAGCTATCACTATCTGCGTCCGATCCCCGCTTCTTTCCTCGAGAACATCACCAAGGATGGTCATCCGCTGACTGCGGACGAGATGCATGAAATGCAAAACCCTGGTTATTGATTTTTGGTTAATAAATGGTTGATGGGAAGGGGACCGCTGAGAAGCGCTCCCCTTCTTTTTTTTTCTCTATTTTCTTCCTATCTTTACCTGCTGAAATTATTTATACACAAAATAGCCATGACTGTTATCATTATCATTGCCCTCATCGCCCTCCTTGTCCTGTGGGTGATTTCCGTCCAGCGCAAACTCGTCGGTGCTGACGAGCTCTGCCAGAATGCCATGAGCACCATCGGCGTACAGCAGGAAAGCCGCTGGGACGCCCTCACCGGAATGGTCGAACTGATCAAGTCCTACAACGAGCACGAGTACAACACGCTCAAAGACGTGATCGCCCAGCGCAAACAGATCGATGGGAACAGCACCCCCGAGCAGGCCGACGCCCAGGAGGACCTGATGAACCAGGTGGCCAGCCGGATCAATGTCGTCGTCGAGCGCTACCCCGAACTCAAGGCCAATGAGAACTATGCCAAGGCGATGGACGCCGTCGACAAGTACACCAACCTCGTCCGGACCAGCAAGATGGTTTACAACGACACCGCGACCAAGTACAACCGGATGATCCGCCAGATCCCCGATTCGATCGTAGCCTCCTTGTTCGGCTTCAAGACCCGCGAGTACCTCAAGACGGAGGAGAAGAAGACCGAGATGCCTTCCCTCAAGATCTAGGCACGCGAGCGTTCATGATCCTTTTCGAAGAAAGCGGCGGTTGCCGCTTTTTTCGTATCTTTGTGAGGTCATGGGAGAGTTGAACACGAGCATACAGTACCTCAGCGGGGTCGGTCCGAAGCGGGCCGAACTCCTGCGGCGCGAGCTCGGGATCGAGACCCTCTCGGACCTGATCCACCTCTACCCCTTCCGCTACATCGACCGGAGCGGCATCACGCCCATCGCCCAGGTGGCGCCCGACCTGGCCTACGTCCAACTGCAGGCCACCGTGGTGACCCGGACCCTCTACGGACCCTCCAGCAGCATCGTTTCCCAGGAGACGGACCCGATTCACTGGGGCGCGGTCAAGCGCCTGTCCGTCATCGTGGAGGACGCTTCCGGGCGGATGGAGATGGTGTTTTTCAAGGGGATACGCTGGAACTACCAGCGGCTCGTCCCCGGTTCCACCTTTCTCTTTTTCGGCAAACCGCAGGCTTTCGGGACCCGGATGAACCTCGTGCATCCGGAGGTGGACGTGCCCCAGGACGGGGCGCTCACGCAAGGGACGCTGACCGGGGTGTATCCCAGCACGGAGAAGCTCAAGACGGGCGGGATCACCGGCAAGGTGATGAACAAGCTGCAGGCCGCCGCCCTCTCGCTCTGCCTGCCTGAGATCCGCGAGACCCTTCCCGAGTACGTGCTGCGCGACCGCGCGCTGGTGTCCGTGCAATATGCGCTCAAGAACATCCATTTCCCCAAGGACAGCTATGCCCTGCAGAAGGCCACCCGGCGCCTCAAGTTCGAGGAACTCTTCTTCCTGCAGCTCTCGCTTCTCAAGCAGAAATATATCCGTTCGCGCGGGGACCGCGGGATCCTGATGCCCAAGGTGGGGCCGGACTTCCACGCCTGCTACAATGCCCTCCCCTATACCCTGACCGGGGCGCAGCAGCGCGTGATCAAGGAGATACGCGCGGACCTCGTGAGCGGGCACCAGATGAATCGTCTGCTGCAGGGGGATGTGGGTTCGGGCAAGACGATGGTGGCGGTGCTGAGCTGCCTGATGGCCGTGGGCAATGGCTACCAGGCCTGCATCATGGCACCGACCGAGGTGCTGGCGCAGCAGCATTATGCCAATATCCAGAAGTATCTCAAGCCGACTTCCGTGCGCTGTGCGCTGCTGACGGGCAGCACCACGCAGAAGGAGCGGCGGGGCATCCACGCGGCGCTGGAGGACGGCAGCCTGGGGATTATCGTGGGGACGCACGCGCTGCTGGAGGACAATGTCGTTTTCCGCAACCTCGGCCTCGCGGTCATCGATGAGCAGCACCGTTTCGGTGTCGAACAAAGATCGAAATTATGGAATAAAGGACCTTTAGGCCAGAATGTGCCACCACACGTGCTCGTGATGACGGCGACGCCGATACCCAGGACACTGGCGATGACCTTGTACGGCGATCTGGACGTGTCGGTGATCGATGAGATGCCCCCGGGCCGAAAACCTGTCCAGACCATGTGCATCGGCGAAAACCGCCGCCCCGCCATGTACAAATTCATGCGCGAACAGATCGCCCTCGGCCGCCAGGTCTTCGTGGTCTTCCCCCTCATCTTCGAAAGCGAAAAGATCGACTTGCAGAACCTCGAAAAGGGCTACGAGGAGATCGTGCGGGCTTTCCCGCTGCCGGACTACAAAGTCGCCATCGTCCACGGCCAGCAGAGCAACGAAGAGAAGAACTTCAACATGTCCGCCTTCGTCGCCGGCCGCGCCCACATCCTCGTCTCCACGACCGTAATCGAAGTGGGCGTGGACGTGCCCAACGCCTCCGTGATGGTGATCCAGAGCGCCCAGCGCTTCGGCCTGAGCCAACTCCACCAGTTGCGCGGCCGCGTCGGGCGCGGCGCCGAAAAGTCCTATTGCATCCTGGTCAAGGATGTCAAGACCTCCAAGGAGGCCCAGGAGCGCCTGGACCTGATGTGCGCCACCGAAGACGGCTTCGAGATCGCGGAACAGGACATGAAAATGCGCGGCCCGGGCGACCTCGAAGGGACCCAGCAGAGCGGGCTGCCCATCAGCCTCAACATCGCTTCCCTGGCCAAGGACGGCCAGCTGCTCACCGAAGCCCGGCGTTACGCCGAGCAGATCCTCGAAACCGACCCCCGGCTCGAGGCCCCGCAAAACGAACCTCTCCTGCGGGAACTCCGCAAAGACAAATACGAAATCAAAGACTATAGTAAAATCTCATGAAACGCATTGTAATCGCTATTACCTGTCTGATTATGGCCATCAGTTGTACACAGAAAGAAGATAGCGGCTATGTCGGGGCATCCGACATCCGCATCGAGGACGGCGTGATGACGCCCGAGACGCTCCTCGCCCTCGGCCGCCTGTCCGATCCCCAGCTCTCCCCCGACGGAAGCAGGATCCTCTACGGCGTGTCCTATACCTCCATCCCGGACAACCGCAGCTGCCGCAACCTCTTCCTCTGCAAGCCCGATGGCTCTGACCGGGTCCAGCTCACGCACTACGCCAAGAGCGTCAGCGGCGCCCGCTGGTCTGCCGACGGCGGGAGCATCTTTTTCCTGCAGGGTGGCCAGCTCTGGAAGGCCCCCCTGCAAGGGAATAAACTCGGCAAGCGCGTGAAACTCAGCGACATCCCCGCCGGGATCAGCGACTTCAAGATCTCCCCGGATGAGCAGCAGGTCCTGTATGTGAGCAGCATCAAGAACACCGCTCTGCAGACCCCCGCCGACCTTGATCCCGCCCTCGACAAGGCCAAGGCCTACGCCACGGAAGACCTGATGTACCGCCACTGGGACCACTGGGTGACCGAAGTCCCCCGCACCTACGTCGCGCCCCTGGTGAACGGGCTGGTCACCCCTGAGAACTCCCTGGACATCCTCGGCACGGACAATCTCTTCGAGCTGCCCACAGAGCCCTTCGGCGGCGCGGAGCAGTTGGACTGGGCTCCCGACAGCCGGCACATCGTCTATTCCTGCCGCAAGAAAACGGGCAAGCAGTACGCTTTCAGCACCAACACCTCCATCTATATCTATGATCTGCTGACCGGCGCGACGATCGACGTCAAGACGGACGGTGGCTACGATACGGATCCCGTCTGGAGCGCCGACGGGGCGCACCTCGCCTGGATCTCGATGCCGCGGGATGGTTACGAAGCGGATCGGCAGCGGCTGTTTGTCGCTGATGTCCAGATGCTTGCACCGGAAGCAGACGGGCAGAATGTCGGCGTGGCCGTGAGCGAAGTCCGTGAACTGCTGCCCGATTTCGACCACGATGTTTCGGGCCTGGTCTGGCACGGAGAGGAAATCTTCTTCAACGCGCTCGTGGGCGAAGGGGTCCAGGCGCTCTTCTGCGCGGATCTGGAAGGAGACGTACAGCGCATCACCGCTCCGGACTGGAACTACGACTTCTTCTCCCCTTTCGCCATCCTGGACAAGGAGGACGGTGTGCAGTTGCTGGCATCCTACTATTGCCTCAAGTTCCCCACCGAACTGGTGTCCGTGGACATCACCGCCGCGCAGACCAGTTTCAAGCAGATCACCTCTGAGAACGAGCACATCCTGAGCCAGCTCGCGGAGGTCACGGACGAGCGCGTGTTCGTGGAGACGGTGGATCACCAGCAGATGCTCTGCTGGGTGCTCTACCCGCCGCAGTTCGATCCCGCCAAGCAGTATCCCGCCATCGAAATCGTGCTGGGAGGCCCGCAGGGCAGCAATTCCCAGGACTGGAGTTTCCGCTGGTGCTACCGCCTGATGGCCCAGCAGGGTTACATCGTAATCCTCCCGAACCGCCGCGGAACGACCGCTTTCGGCCAGGCCTGGAAAGAGCAGATTTCCGGCGACTACCCGGGTCTCAATATGCAGGATTACCTGAGCGCCGCGCGCTATATCAAGGGCCAGCCCTACGTGAGCAAGCTCGCCTGCGTGGGCGCTTCCTACGGCGGTTATTCCGCCTATATGCTTGAAGGGCTGCACGGCGACCTGTTCGACTGCTTCGTCGCCCACGCCGGCATTTTCGACGAGAAGCAGCTCTGGTACACCACCGAGGAGATGTGGTTCGCCAACTGGGATGGCGGCGGCCTGACCGAATATGCCTACACACCGGGCCAGATGGGTCCTGCGGGCGACGGTATCACCTTCGGCGGGATGCAGCAGGCCGGCGCGCCCTATGCTTCCACGCCCAAGGCGCAGCGCCACTATGCCAATTCTCCTTCGTCGATGGTCACCAAGTGGCACACGCCCATCCTCTGCATCCACGGGATGATGGATTTCCGCATTCCTTATGAGCAGGGCATGGCGGCGTTCAATGCGGCCCAGATGATGGGGGTGCCGTCCAAACTCGTGATCTTCCCCGACGAGACGCACTGGATCCTCCAGCCCCAGAATTCGCTCTACTGGCACCGCGTGCTCTACGATTGGCTTGACCGCTGGTTGAAGTAGGGCTGCCGCGACGCCAACAGTCCCCCGAAAGCTGAAATGAACCCTGTCGGGAAAAGCTTTCGGGGGACAGTTGCGTTCACGGACGGCTATTCAAAAAACAGCCGTTCAATGAAGGCCTGGTGGTCGCCGACGCGGCCTTCGACGATGTGGGAGCCGTCGGGGGCAAGAGTGTGCCAAAGGGCCACGGTCTCACCGGGCCGCACTTCCCGGTTAAAATTGATAGTCAGCTCTTTGAGTCTTCTGTTATAAACCAATTCTTCAGGCAACAAATCCAGCACCCAGGAGCTGTATTTGACATTGTTGGCGTGCTGGTTGTAGTCCACGTCCGAGTATTGGACACGGTGCGATCCGATCTGCTCGAGCGCAGCATCCCGCGGGAGCACGATCTTGGCAGCAGGCTCCTCGATGGCATGGTCGGTACTTTGCGGCGTCGCGTCGACGATCCCGGACAGGGAGTCGAAACGGACCAGGCGCCGCTCCGAAATATCCATCACGACCCAGGAACTGGTGGAGCGGACCGAAGGGAGGCCGTCGGCGTCCAGCAGCAGGAAGTCGCGAAGGAAGAACAAGCCCTGCGCCCCCTTGTGCCAAGTCACGATCCGGACCGGGGCTTTGTGCCGGACGGGACGTTCGAAACGGACGGTCTGCCGGGCCAGCACCCAGGCACAATTGCGCGCGGAGAGTTCGTCATCGCCGAAGTGAAGGCTGTCCGCCCCCCGGACCGCGATATTCTGGGCAAGATCCAGGAAAGCGACGGGCCGGAGCAGCGCGTGGGCATCGGTCATATAGCAGGGAACCCGGAGGCTCTCCGCCGTTTTATCCGTCAAATCGATCATAGCATATCGGATTGGTATTCAGGGCCGTTTTCTGCACGGGCAGGCCGGGGAAAGTCTCCAGCAGGTACTCCAGCAGCAGGTCCTGGGTGAACTGCTCGCTTTGGTAATGACCGAGTTCGGCGAGCAGCAGGCCCCCGGTCTCGAAATAGTCGTGGTAATGGAATTCTCCGCTCAGGAAGCAATCCGCCCCCGCCCGAACCGCTTCGGGCAGCAGGAACGCGCCCGCTCCACCGCACAAGGCAACGCGCCGGATCTGACGCCCGTCCAGGGCGGAATGCCGCAGGCACGCCACGCCGAAGGTCCGGCTGACACGGGAGAGGAACGCTGCATCCCCCTCGGGCTCGGGCAGCCGCCCGATCAGGCCCGATCCAGCATCCGCCTCCCCCTCGCGGGGCGAGAGCCAGCAGAGGTCCTGCAGGCCCAGCAACGCGGCAATGCGGTGATTGACGCCGCCGGGCGCATTGTCCAGGCTCGTGTGGGCAGAGTAGATGGAAATGCCGGCGCAGAGCGCCTTGACGACACAGCGCTGCTGATAGGTGGCGTCGGAGACCTGCCGCAGGGCCTTGAAGAGCAGAGGATGGTGCGAGACGATTACGTCGAATCCTCCCGCAATCGCCTCATCCACAACGGCTTCCGTAACATCCAGGCAAACCAGGATGCGCTGGATCTCCGCTTCCGGGAATCCGACCTGCAGTCCGGAGTTGTCCCACTCGTCCTGCAGATGCAGCGGGGCGAGCCGCTCCAGGGCGGCAATCAGTTCAGCCAGCTTCATTGCTTGGCGAGCAACTGGCGAACGATGGTGGAAAGCGTCCTTCCGTCGGCGAGGCCGGCGAGCTCCTTGGTGGCGACGCCCATCACCTTGCCCATGTCGGAGGGGGCGGCGGCGCCCACGCGGGCGATGATATCTGCCACCCGGACTTCAATCTCTTCCGGGGTCAGCTGCCGGGGAACATATTCCTCGAGGACCGCGGACTCGGCCATCTCGTTGTCGGCCAGTTCCTGACGGCCGGCAGCGATATACTGCTCTGCGGCTTCCTTGCGCTGCTTGATGAGTTTCTGAATCAGTTTGACCACGTCGGCGTCTTCGAGTTCCTTCTTGCCGCCTTCCGAGGTTTTCGCCAGGAGAATGGCGGATTTGATGGCGCGTACGGCGTTGGTGCGCACATAATCGTGGGCCTTCATCGCCGCCATGATATCTTTCTGGATCTGTTGTTCGAGTGCCATAAGGTTTTTTTCTAAGAATTTTACGATATAATAATTTTTATGCTTTCTTCAATCAGGGGGCCGGACGGATTTTCGCATACTTCAGGAGCAGGAGCTTCTCGCCGAAGGTATCGAAGCGGATACGGGCCTTCATTTCGGGGGCGCGGCCGGACAATTCGAGGATGGTTCCGAGTCCGAAACGATTATGTTCTATGCGCTGTCCCACAGACAATTCCGTCATCGGAACGCCCACGAAATCGGCGTCGGCCAAAGCTTGTCCAGCGATATTCCTATTGTTACCCGAGGCGGGCGCCGGTTGGCCGGCCAGCCTCCGGACAGGTTCGGGGCTGCGCCCCTCATCCCTCCCACTGCTTCGCAGCGGGCCCCTCCCGTTCACGAGGCCACGGGCGGCCACGCCTCCCGAAGGCTGCCGGCCATACCGGCCCTGCGAAGACCAGTCGGCAGGCCGGCTCCCGGCTGTTTCCCGACTTCCGAAGCGCTCCAGGCGGCCGCCGGTAAAGCGGGAGCCGAAACCGCCCCACTCGTGGGTAACGCCGGAATTATCGAAATCCTCCTCGTCCAGCGGATTCTCGATATACTGCGTATCAATCTCCTTGATAAAACGCGACGGCGCATTCGACTCGTGCTTGCCATTGCGCATCCGCGTCCCGGCAAAAGACAGCCGCACCGCCTTCTTGGCCCGGGTCACGGCCACATAGAATAGCCGCCGCTCCTCCTCGACCTCCGACCGCGCCGACAACATCGTCACGCTCGGGAACAGATTCTCCTCCAGCCCGGCCACGAACACATAAGGGAATTCGAGTCCTTTAGAGGAATGCACCGTCATCAGGGCCACCTTGTTGTTGGTATCCCCCTCCTCGGTGACGTCCACATTGCTCAGCAGCGAGACGTTCTCCAGGAAATCATCCAGCGTGTAGACGCCCCGCTCCCCGCCTTCGGCCACATAATCTTCCTCCTCCTCACGGCGCTCCTCCACGAACTGCGCCACGCTGTTGATCAGTTCCTCGATGTTCGCGGTACGGGACATGCCCTCGATGGAGGTATCCTGCTTGTAGAAGGCGTACAGGCCGCTCTCGTCGGCAATTTGCCTGGCGAGCTGCAGGGCATCCGTGCTTCTGACCAATTCCGAGAATTTGAGAATCATCCCGCAGAAAGCCTGCACCTTGCCCGGGAGTTCGCGGGCCGCCTCGAACAGGGGACAGCCCCGCTGCATCGCCAGGGCATCGACCTCCTGCAGGGCCTTCTGCCCGATACCGCGCGCGGGCTTGTTGACGATGCGGCGGAAGGATTCATCGTCACGCGGGTTGACGGCCAGCTTGAAATAGGCCATCATATCCTTGACCTCGGCGCGGTCGAAGAAGGAATTCCCCGAATATACCATATAAGGAATATTGCGCCGACGGAGCTGCTCCTCCAGCGCGCGGGACTGGGAATTCGTGCGGTACAGGATGGCGAAATCCTGGTACTGGGCCCGGGCTGAACGCATGCGCTCGAGGATTTCCGAGACGATCATCACAGCTTCTTCCGTCTCCGTATAGGCCTTCAGCAGGCGGATCGGCTCGCCGTCCTCCCCCACCGCATAACACTCCTTGGGGATGCGCCCCTCGTTGTGGGCGATCACGGAGTTGGCCGCATCCACGATCACCTGGGTGGAGCGGTAATTGCGCTCCAGGCGGAAGAGTTTACATTCGGGATAATCCTTCTTGAAATGCAGGATATTCTCGATCTTCGCCCCGCGGAAAGCATAGATGGACTGGCTGTCGTCCCCCACCACGCAGAGGTTGTGGTGCGGAAGGGCCAACTTCTTGAGTATCAGATACTGGGCCGCATTGGTATCCTGATACTCGTCCACCAGGATGTGGGTGAAGCGCCCGGCGATCGCGTGCAAGGCTTCGGGGTTGTCCCGGAGCAGGAAATTCATGTTCAGCAGGATGTCGTCGAAATCCATCACCCCGCTCTGCTTGAGTTTTTCCTGGTAGCGCTGGTACACCTCCCCCAGACGGGGCCGTTTCCCCAAATAATCCTCGTGCTGAATCTCCGGGCTGCCGAGATAGGCGCTCACGGTAATGAGGTTATTCTTGGCCTTGGAGATGCGGGAGAGCACATCGCGCGGCTTGTAGATCTTGTCGTCGAGCCCCATCTCCTTGAGGCAGGCCTTGATGGCGCTCTGGGAATCGGATGTGTCATAGATGGTGAAATTCTGCGGATAACCCAGGAATTCCGCGTACTCCCGCAGGAAACGGACGAACACGGCGTGGAAAGTACCCATCACCACGCGGCGGACGCTCCGGTCCCCCACCATCGCGATGATGCGCTCCTTCATCTCTCCGGCCGCCTTCTTCGTGAAGGTCAGGGCCAGGATGCGGGCATCGGGCTGTGTCGCGAGGATATAGGCGACGCGGCTGGTCAGCACCCGGGTCTTGCCCGAACCGGCTCCCGCGACGATCAGCACCGGCCCCTCCACACAGCAAACGGCGCGCCTCTGCTCGTCGTTCAACTCATCCAGAATCATATTCACATTGTCCATCATCGCGACACGAAAATACAAAAAAAAGTGGTATATTCGCGACAAGCTAGCTAAAATTACTAATGACCATAACACCCATGTCACAAAACTTCGTTTTGAAAAAGGGGCTGAACATCCCGATCGCGGGAGAAGCTGTTCCCCGTGTCTCAAAGACGATAGCACCGGGCATCGTGGCGGTCCAACCCACCGTTTTCAAGGGTTTTCTCCCCCGGCTTCTGGTCGGGGAAGGCGATCCCGTGCTCTGCGGCTCACCCGTCCTTGCAGACAAGAAAAACCCTGACATCCTCCTGACCGCACCCGTCAGCGGTACGGTCAAGGCGATCGTCAGAGGCGAGAAGCGCAAATTGCTCGCCATCCTCATCGAAGCCGACGGACAGCGGCAAGGCGTGGACTTCGGCAGCAAGAATGTCTCCGCCCTGGATGCCGCCCAGGTCCGCCAGGCTCTGTTGGAGAGCGGTCTGTGGCCGTTCCTGATCCAGCGTCCCTACGGAATCATCGCCGATCCCGGTCTGACCCCGCGGGACATTTTCGTGTCCAGTTTCAGCACCGCCCCGCTCGCCCCAGACGCGGCGTTCTGCTTCGGTGGCGAGATGCCGTACATCCAGACCGGCATCGACGCCCTGGCCAAACTTACCTCCGGCCAGGTCCACGTCGGACTCGACGGTAACGCCTCAGCCTCACCTTTCGCCGCCCTGCGCGGCTGCGAACTGCACAGTTTCCGGGGCAAGCATCCGGCCGGCAACGTCGGCGTGCAGATCAGCCACATCGCCCCCATCGCGAAGGAAGACACGGTCTGGACCATCTCCCCCATCGGCCTGGCCGCCATCGGCAAACTCTTCGCCACGGGGCGGCTCGAACTCCGCCGCAAAGTCGCCGTGACGGGTCCGATGGCCATCGAGCCGTGCTACGTCGAGGCCCTGCCCGGCACGCCAGCAGATGCATTCAGCCCATTCTACGGCAACACGCCCGCTGCGGGACTGCGCGTGGTCAGCGGCGATCCCCTGAGCGGCAGGAGTGTGGGCACGGACGGATATCTGGGCTTCTTCGACAACCAGATCACCCTGCTGAAAGAAGGCACGGAGCAGGAGCTCCTGGGCTGGATCAACCCCATCCGCGCCCACCAGTTCAGCGCCGACCGCAGCTATTTCTCCTGGCTGATGCCGAAGAAAAAGTATGCGATGGACACCAACCTGCACGGTGGCGCCCGCGCGTTCCTGATGAACGACGGCTACTACGCCCGCGTGCTGCCGATGGACATCTATCCGGTCTATCTCGCGAAGGCCTGCCTGGCCGGCGAGATCGACAAGATGGAGAAGTTCGGCATCTACGAAGTGCTCCCCGAAGACCTCGCCACCTGCGAGTTCGTCGACCCGAGCAAGAATGACATCCAGGCAATGATTGAACAGGGCATCGACCTGATGCTCAAGGAAATGGCTTAAAAGTATGAACAAGATTTTCGAAAAAGGCGGCAAACTCTACTGGCTGCACTCAACGGTCGATGCTTTTGAGACATTCCTCCACGTACCCGGGACCGTCACCAGGAAAGGCTCCCACGTACGCGACGCCATCGATCTCAAGCGCCTGCTCATCCTGGTGGTGATCGCCGCCGCGCCCGCTGCCCTCTTCGGCATGTGGAACGTCGGCTATCAGCACGGACTGGCGGTGGGTGACCTCCGCCTCAACATCCTCGGCAACTGGTGGTACGGATTCCTGCGGGTCCTGCCCCTGTTCCTGGTCTCCTACATCGTGGGCCTGGGCATCGAATTCGCTTCCTGCCAGATTCGCGGCGAGGAAGTGAGCGAGGGCTATCTCGTTTCCGGATTCTTCATCCCGCTGATCGTCCCGGTGGACATCCCCCTGTGGATGCTCGCCCTTGCCGTGGCCTTCGCGGTGCTCATCGGCAAGGAAGTCTTCGGCGGCACGGGCATGAACATCATCAACCCGGCGATCCTCGCCCGCGCGTTCCTCTTCTTCTCGTATCCGAACTACATGTCCGGCTCTTCCTGCTGGATCCACGTCAAACCCGGCGAGCAGCTGGTGGACGGCTTCACCGGAGCCACCCCGCTCGCCCTGGACGGCGCCTCCGCCCAATACGGCACCGGCTTCTGGGATCTGTTCATCGGCACGGTCCCGGGCTCCGTCGGCGAGACCTCGGTCATCGCCATCCTGCTCGGTGCGGCCCTGCTCCTCTGGACGGGCATCGCCAGCTGGAAGATCATGCTCTCCGGCGTGCTTGGCGTGCTCTTCGTCGGCGGTCTGGGCGACCTGGCCGGCATCAGCACCATCCCCTGCTACATGCAGCTGCTCTACGGCGGCTTCGCCTTCGGTATCGTCTTCATGGCGACCGACCCGGTGACCTCCGCCCAGACCGAGGCCGGCAAATGGATCTACGGCTTCCTGATCGGCGCCCTCTGCGTCCTGGTGCGCCTGTTCAATCCGGGCTACGCCGAAGGCATGATGCTCGCCATCCTGTTCGGCAACATCATGGCTCCGCTGATCGACCACTGTGTAATCAGCGCCCACCTGTCCCGCAAGGCCAAGAAACTCAAAACCGCCTAGCCCTATGAATACCAACAGCAACGCATACACTGTCATCTACACCACCCTGGTGGTCGTAGTCGTGGCCGCGGTCCTCGCCTTCACGGCGATGCAGCTGAAGCCATCGCAGCAGGCCAATGCCAAGGCGGAAACCCTCCGGCAGATGATGTCCGCCGCGCAGATCAAACCCACGGACGAACTCTATGCCGCCAAGAACGCGCAAATCCTGCAGATCTACGCCGACAACATCCGGGAGGCCTACACCATCGGAGCGGACGGGCAGAAAAACGGGACCCTCGGCACCGACAAGGCCGGCATCGAACTGGTGGACAATCTCAAACCGCAGGACAAGGCCATCAAGGCCGGCGGCGAAGTGACCCTGCCGGTCTATGTCTTCCAGAACGGATTCTCCGTCATCCCGATTTACGGAGCGGGACTCTGGGGCCCGGTCTGGGGCTATGTCGCCTTCCAGCCCGACGGGCGCACCATCGCCGGCACCTATTTCGACCACGAATCCGAGACGCCGGGCCTCGGCGCCAAGATCAAGGACGAAGCCTGGTTCCGCGAGAAGTTCGTGGGCAAGACCGTCGCCTTCGGCTCCGAACCGCTCTTCAACCTCGCCAAGAACGCCGAAGCGGGCGGGGCGACCAACGCCGTGGACGCCATCACCGGCGCCACGATGACCTCCAAGGGCCTGGGCGAAGCGCTGAACGTCTGGTTCAAGGCCTACGAAAAACATTTCGGAAAGACCGTCAACCCTAACGAAGAGGAGGAATAATCTATGGACAAGAAACTCAAAGAAACGATCCTCAACCCAATTCTGAAGGGCAATCCGATCACCGTCCTCATCCTCGGTATCTGCTCCTCGCTGGCCGTCACGGTCCAGCTCAAGGGCGCCCTGGTGATGGCCATCTCCGTGATTATCGTCACGGGGATGTCCAGCCTCATCTGCTCGCTGCTCCGGAACAGCATCCCCAACCGGGTGCGCATCATCGTACAGCTCGTCGTCGTGGCCATGATGGTCATCCTCGTGGACCAGATCCTCAAGGCCGGCGAAGGGACCTATGCCATCGACAAGCAGCTCTCCGTGTACATCGGCCTGATCATCACCAACTGCATCGTGATGGGACGCATCGAGGCGTTCGCCCTCGGCAACAAGCCCATCCCCTCACTGCTGGACGGTCTGGCCAACGGCGTGGGCTACGGCCTGATCCTGATCATCGTCGCCTTCTTCCGGGAGCTCCTCGGAAGCGGCACGCTCTTCGGGCTGCAGGTCCTGCCCGCCGGTTACATTCCCAATAACCTCGTGATCCTGCCGCCGTTCGCGCTGATCCTGCTCGGATGCATCATCTGGGCCCACCGCGCGTATGACAAGGACCTTCAGGAGAAATAATCGCGACGCCCTATGGAATACATCAATTTATTCGTCAAGTCGATCTTCGTTGACAACATGATCTTCGCATACTTCCTGGGTATGTGCTCATACCTGGCGGTATCGAAGAATGTGAAGACGGCCAACGGCCTGGGTCTCGCCGTGATCTTCGTGCTCTTCTGCACGCTTCCGCTCAACTACCTGCTCAACAAGTTCGTGCTCCAGCCCGGGGCGCTGAGCTGGCTGGGTCCCCAGTTCGCGGACGTGGACCTGAGCTTCCTGAGTTTCATCCTATTCATCGCCGTGATCGCCGCCTTCGTGCAGCTCGTCGAGATGATCGTGGAGAAGTTCGTCCCCTCGCTGTACGCCTCGCTCGGCATCTTCCTGCCGCTGATCGCGGTCAACTGCGCCATCCTGGGCGGTTCGCTCTTCATGCAGCAGCGCGACTTCACGAACATCGGTGAGCCGCTGGTCTATGCGCTCGGCTCCGGAGTGGGCTGGTACCTGGCCATCGTCTGCCTCGCCGCCATCCGCGAGAAACTGTCCTACAGCAACGTGCCCGCACCCCTCAAGGGGGTCGGCATCACCTTCATCACGGTGGGCCTGATGGGCATGGCGTTCATGATTTTCATGGGTATTCAATTATAGGAGGAGCAGACTATGACACCTACCCTTATCGCTTCAATCGCAGTCATCGTCCTCGTGACCCTGCTGCTGGTGGCCCTCCTCCTCTTCGTCAAGGCCAAGATCACCCCGTCCGGCACGGTCCAGATCGACATCAACGACGGCAAGAAAGTCCTCGACGTCGCCCCGGGCGGCAACCTGATGAACACCCTTGCCGAACAGAAAATCTTCCTTCCTTCCGCCTGCGGCGGCAAGGCCAACTGCGGCCAGTGCAAGGTGCAGGTCCTCGAAGGCGGCGGAGAAATCCTCCCGACCGAGACCGGCTTCTTCAACCGCAAGCAGATCAAGGCCGGCTGGCGCCTGGGCTGCCAGGTCAAGGTCAAGGACAAACTCAAGATCCAGGTGGCCGACTCGGCCCTGTCCGTCAAGAAACTCGAATGCGAAGTGATCTCCAACGACAACGTCGCGACGTTCATCAAGGAGTTCACCGTCAAGCTCCCCGAAGGCGAGCACATCGACTTCAAGTCCGGCGAGTACATCCAGATCGACATCCCCGAATACGAGGCCGACTTCTCGGACATGGGCGTGGCCGACATCTATATGGGAGACTGGAACAAGTACGGCATCACCGCCCTGAAGTACAAGAACACCCAGCCGACCATCCGCGCCTACTCGATGGCCTCCTATCCCGGAGAGAAGAACATCATCAAGCTGAACGTCCGCATCGCGACCCCGCCGTTCGACCGCACGCAGCCCAAGGGCGTATTCAAGTTCGTCCCGGGCGTCCCGCCGGGCATCGCCTCCACCTATGTATTCTCCCGCAAACCGGGTGACAAGGTGATGATCAGCGGTCCCTTCGGCGAGTTCCTCCTGCCCAAGGACGATCCGGAGAACGTGGAGTACATCTTCGTGGGCGGCGGCGCCGGTATGGCCCCGCTCCGCAGCCACATCATGGAACTCTTCAAGACGCAGAAGACCAGCCGCAAGGTCAGCTTCTTCTATGGCGCCCGCGCCCTCGTGGAAGCCTTCTACCTGGAAGATTTCGCCGAGATCGAGCGGGAGTTCCCGAACTTCAAGTTCTACCTGGCCCTCGACCGGCCCGACCCGGCCGCGGACGAGGCCGGTGTGAAGTACACCCCGGGCTTCGTACACAACGTGATGAACGAGACCTATCTCAAGAATCACGAGACCCCCGAGGACATCAAGTACTTCATGTGCGGCCCGCCGATGATGGTCTCCTCCGTCAACAACTTGCTGGATTCGCTCGGCGTCCCGCCGGAGAACGTCCTCTACGACAACTTCGGAGGCTAGCGCCCCGGACCCCGGATGAGAGAGATCCCGCCCGCGCGGGATCTCTTTTTTATGAATTCGTGTAAACGGATAAGATTCCGCAATTTCGCGCATACGTTTTTTATGATTCCTTGGGCCGGACCGGCGCGGCGTTTACTTTTGTCCCGGTATGAATTACGCAAGCCAACCCGGGAGCCGGCAGCGCACTTGCCTGTCCGACCTTTTTCAGCGACTCGGCATTCTGCAGAGCGCGGGGCCTTTTCTGATTTTTTGCTACTTACTTCTGCTGCCGGTGCTCCCGGGGTCCTGCAGCAAGGCTCCCCCCGCCGTGGCGGAGGAGCCGGAGCCGCCGGGCGAGCCGGCCGTGGATTCGGTATCCACCCGCCTGAGCCTGTCCGCCTCCGGCCCCGTGAAACGGCTGGACCTCTTTATCTATGATACCGGAGGCACGCAGCCGCTCGAGCAGCACCGGCGGCTGGATTCCCTGCCTGCAAGCATCACCCTGATGACCACGGCCGGGGAAAAACGGGCGGTCTGCATCGCCAACAGTCCCCGCGACTTTAACCTCGCGGCCCTGGGCCGCTTCGATGCGATGCAGCAGCTCGCCTACAGTTTCGCCGACGACAACCCGGAACGGCCCGTGATGGGTGCCTGGTGCGAGACTGCCGCAAACAGCGGGACCCTCGCGCTGAAGCCCCTGCTCTGCCGGGTAGTCCTGGCCAGCGTGGCCAATACGATGGACGGCTACGAGTTGCTGGAATCCCCGCGCGTGCGGCTGTGCGACATCCCCGACACCGCGGAAATCCTGCGGGAGCAGGAGTTCCGCCCCAGCGAACTGATCGATACGGGGGCCTGGACCGAACTGGGCCGCGATATCGGCTATTTCCCGCAGGAGCCCCGGATCACGCTCTGGTGCTATCCCAACGACACGCCGGAGAACATCCTCGGCACCCCGCGTCCAACCCTGGAACTGGAATGCAAGATTCAGGGTGAAAGCTGCTCGTTCGAGGTGCCCCTGCCCCCGTTGGAACGGGGCAGCACACACGAAGTCTCGATTACCATCGGCGGTCCCGGAGACCATCGCTACCAGATCCGATAAAAATGCGTAACTTTGTGCCGATGTCCGCACAAAAGCACGCATACCTTCTTCTCGTCCACACCTCCCCCGCGCAGGTGAGAAAGCTCCTCGAACTGCTCGACGATCCCCGCAACGATCTCTACATCCACATCGATCGCAAGGCTCCCTTCGGGCCCGATGCCCTCTCGGGCTGCTGCCGGCGCGCAGGCGTACATTTCATCGAACCGCGCAGGCGTGTCAACTGGGGCGGCGTGAGCATCATGCGCACCACGCTGGACCTGCTCAAGGCCGCGACCGCGGAACCCCACGCCTATTACCACCTGCTCAGCGGGATGGATCTGCCGATCAAAAGCCAGGACGAGATCCACGCCTTTTTCGACGCCCATCCGGAGCGCGAATTTCTCAAACTCTGGCCGGTCGAGCCGGCCCGGGCGCACCGCTACCAATACTACACGCTTTTCCCCGAGGGACAGCACTTCTTCCTGACCAACCTGCTCAACAACCTCGTCAAAGGCATCCTGATTGCTTTGCACATCCGCATCAACAAGGGTATCAACTTCCACTTCGCCGCCCAATGGTTCAGCATCTCTGACAAATTCGCGCGCTATGTCATCTCGCAGGAAGGCTGGCTGGAGCGCGTCTTCCGCCACACGGGTACCTGCGATGAGGTTTTCCTCCCCACCCTGCTGATGAACTCCCCGCTGCGCCACCGTCTGTTCGACCCCACCATCCACTTCGAAAAACAGCAGGTCGTGGATCCGGTCCACTTGGGAAATCTCCGGCTCATCGACTGGACGCGGGGTAAAAGCATACGCCATCCCTGGGTCTTTCTCGCCGGGGACTGGGACCTGTTGATGAGCGCCCCCTATTTCTGGGCGCGCAAATTCGACGAACGGATCGATGAGCAGATCATCGACCGCATCTACGCAGAACTGAAAGGCTAAATATAACGGATTTCATCCCGAAGCGGCGGGAAATGCCTCGGAGAGGTATAGCCCGGGATGGAAGCGTGCCAGCGGCGCATCTGCTCCAGGGCCGCTTCCCGGTTGTAGCCCGTCCCCTTCGGATGGATTACCCGGACCCGGTCGTCCACCAGCACCAGCATCCGTTTGATGCGCGCCACGTGGCTGAGCGCCAGGTCGATCCCCCAGCCCAGCCGGTTCAGGGACAGATCCACCGGCATCACCTCGTCCAGGATCTCCCGGCAGACCAGGTGGAACCAGCCTTCCTGGAAATTGACCTTGCGCACCCGTCCGGTATAGTGGCACATACTCTGGTACAGGGCCCGCCCGTGCAGGGAAAGGGCGCAGCTCGGCTGATACAGGCCGACATTGGCCGTCTTTGCGATATCCTGCATCCCCGCGATCAGTTTCACGGTATTCTCCTCGTCAATCTCGATGTCGCTGGTGACGATCATCAGCCAGCGGGCGTCCCGCTCGCAGAGCAGTTCCCAGGCCTTGTTCATCAATCCGGCATAATAGATATTCTCCAGCTGCACGGCCGCCCCGTGCTCGCAGGCAGGGCTGCTCCCGCTGTCCAGGATGAGGGTTTCGAAATGCGGGCCGAGGCGCTCCGCCCAGCGGATCGCCTGTTCGTTCCGGTTGTGGTTGAATATGCAGCAGAGGATACGGTCAGTCATCATTTCTTGATTTTGCGGACAGGCTTGAGGGGATGGCGGCCGAAGGTATTCAGATGTCCGACAATCGTCGCGTAGCGCTTGCGGGAAACGGCATATTTCCCCCGCACATAGCGGAGCGCCTGCCGGAACGGACGTGCTATCCGGCCGGCGGAGCGGTGCAGGCAGTCCAGGGGAATGGCGTACGTGCGGATGCCGGCTTTCTCGAAAGCAGCCGCGCAGAAATCCTCGACATACATATCGAAACAGAGCCGCTCATCGAAATGCAAACCTGCGCGCGCCACCAGGGAGGCGTGCACGATCAGGCACTGGCAGTCCAGGGTGTCCACCCGGCCTTCCGGCTCGAGGCCCCGCACGAGGACCGGGCTTCCGCCGTCCTTGCCGGACTGCCGCACGGCACCCCGCACCAGCAGGTGGTCGCAGAACGGCCGTTCCTCGACGAAAACGCCTATCGGGCCGTAGATATGGGCCGGATCCAGGCGCTCCAGCACGGGCAGCAGCGGCTCCAGGGCCTGCCAGTCCTCGTGGCAGAAGATCAGCCAGCCGGAGGGGTTTGACGAGAGAAATTCGTTGTAACAGACCGGGACGGCCCGGTTCTTTTCCCGGTTGTCGATGCAGACCAGGCGGCACCCCGCCAGGCAGGGATTGTCCCGGACGCAAGTCTGATACATCCCGGGATCCCGGACGACCGACACGACGAAAACCTCCTGCTCCATCTCAGACAATATCCTGGAAACGATCCGGCATGCGGACGACAATCTTCAATTCGAGCATCGCCGGCTTATTGAGCGCATAGGGCGGCCGGCAAATGCCCTGGCAAATCCGGGCGAAACGGGTCCAGCGTTCGAAATCCTGCGCGGGCAACTCCGAGACATAGCGGATGGTGCGGGCGCGCTTCTGCATATGCGCGCCCCAGCCCTGACTGAGGCGGTCGGCATCCTGGAAGCGTTCCTGGAGCCGGCGCAGGTCGAAATAGCCGAAGTGCAGCAGATACAAATCCTTGGCTATATGGAAATTATGCCCCTTGATCCGGTGGAAGCCCGAGCCCCAGACACAGGGCCGGGCCACGATGGAGGGCTTGGTATAGCGCGTGCCGATCTGGGCGTAGCGACGCTGCCGCAGGAAGGGTTCGTCCTCCGTGATGTCGCCTTCTTCCCCCATCTTCTGGCCGAAATCCAGGCCCAGGGCGGAGAGCGAAGTGCCGATGCGTTGCGACGAGAGATATTCCGAGAGTCCGAGGCCCAGTTTGGGATCCACGACGATGAATTCGTCGGCATCCACCCCGATCACGAGATCATACCCTTCCGCAAGCAGACGGGCAGCCTGTCCGGAAAGGAATTTCAGCCGCCCCTTCTCGGCCGAGACCACCTGGCTGCCGATCTTCTCGTGCAGCTCGGCGTGCGTCCCCGCGCAGAACGGAGCGATCTGCTGATCCAGGCCGTCGAAGAAGATGTAGAGGTGCTCCCTGCCCAGCTGCGCACCATAGTATTCCACCCACTTGCGCAGGTAGAAGTCGTCGTTGCGGACCATGGTCAGGGCGGCTATCTTTTTCATAGGTATCTGGCTGTGAAGGTGTCTGCTTGTTTCAACTGTTCCGGTGTCCCGGCGAAGACGACCTCTCCGCCGCGGTCTCCGGCATCCGGACCGAGATCGATGACCCAGTCGGCGGCGCGAATCACATCCAGGTTGTGTTCGACCACCACAAGCGAATGACCGGAAGCGAGGAGCGCATCGAAAGACTGCAGGAGTTTCTCCACATCGGAGAAATGCAGGCCCGTGGTGGGCTCGTCGAAGAGGAAGAGGATATGCTCGGACTTGCTCTTAGCGCGGCTCAGCGAAAGGAAATAGGCCAACTTGATGCGCTGGCTCTCGCCGCCCGAGAGGGTCGAGCTGCTCTGCCCGAGTTTGAGGTAGCCCAGGCCCACATCCTGCAAAGGCTGCAGCAGGGCGGCTACGGCATGCGCCTCATCCTCCGGCCCTTCCGAGAAGAAGGTCAAGGCCTCGTCCACGCTCATCCCAAGGATGTCGTCCACATTTTTGCCGCGGTAGCGGACCTCGAGAATCTCCGGTTTGAAACGCTTGCCCCCGCACTCCTCGCAGACCATCTCCACGTCGGCCATGAACTGCATCTCAATGCGCACCACCCCTTCTCCCTGGCATTCGGGACAGCGTCCGCCGTCGGTATTGAAAGAGAAATGATTGGCCGTGAAGCCTGCAATCTTGGCGGCCTGCTGCGAGGCGAGGAGTTTGCGGATACCGTCGTAGGCCTTGAGGTAGGTGACGGCATTGGAACGCGAACTGCGTCCGATAGGGTTCTGGTCCACGTACTCCACCCGGGTGATGCGGTCGAGGTTGCCTCCCAGGCCGCGGTGTGTGCCGGGCAGGTCGCCGGCATCGTGGATGCGGCGGTAAAGAGCCGGATAGAGGATGTCGCCCACCAGGGAGGATTTGCCGGAACCGGACACGCCGGTGACCACCGTCAGCACGCCCAGGGGGAAGCGGACGTCGATGTCCTTGAGGTTGTGCTCCATCGCCCCGTTCACCGTAATGCTGTACTGCCAGGGGCGTTTTTCGCGCATAAAGCGCTGCTTCTGTCCGCTCAGATATTGCAGGGTCAGGGACTTGGACACGACCTCCGGATCAAGCGGGATATCGCTCTGCTGCAAACAACCCTGGTACACGACTTCTCCGCCGTGCACGCCGGCCAGCGGCCCCAGGTCGATCAACAGATCCGCCGCCCGGATGATGTCCTCGTCGTGCTCGACTACGATGACCGTGTTGCCGATATCCCGCAGGCGGCGCAGCACCCCGATCAGACGCTCGGTATCACGTGGGTGCAGGCCGATGCTCGGTTCGTCGAGGATATACATCGAACCCACGAGACTGGAGCCCAATGCCGTCACGAGGCCTACCCGCTGGCTCTCGCCGCCCGAAAGGGTGTTGCAGGCGCGGTCCAGGGTCAGGTAGCCCAAGCCCACATCCACGATGCAACGCAGCCGGGAGAGGATCTCGGAAAGGGGCTCCGAGACAATCTCGCGTTCTGCACCGGTCAACTCCAGCGAGGAGAACCAGGAGAGAGCTGCCTCCGCGTTCATCTGCAGCACATCGTGGATGGTCTTGCCGCATACCTTCACCCACAGGGCTTCCCTGCGCAGGCGGCTGCCTCCGCAGGCAGTGCAGGTGGCCCGGCCGCTGAAACGGCTGAGCATATACTTGTATTGGATCTTGTAGCGCTGGGTCTCCACCCAGGCAAAGAAATCGTTGATCCCGACGATCGACAGGGGGTCGCCCTCGACATACTTGCTGTTCCAGATCAGATCCTTCACCTCCCGGGAAAGATTGCAGTAAGGCTCGAAAATCGGAATCCCGTAATGATCGGACACCTCGACAAGGTGGTCCTTGAACCAGCCCATCTTCTCCCCGCGCCAGCAGGCGATGGCCCCGTCGTAGATGCTCTTGGTCTTGTCCGGAATCACGAGGTCTTCGCTGATCCCGATGATCTTGCCCAGACCGCCGCAGGTGGGGCAGGCCCCCAGCGGTGAATTGAAACTGAACAGGTATTCGTCGGGGACGCGGAAGCTGATGCCGTCGAGTTCGAAACGGGAGCAGAAAGTCCGCAGAATACCCTCATCCGTTGCGAGGGCCATCGTTCCCCCGCCCCGCTCGAAAGCATCCGCAATCGAGGAAAGCAGGCGCGTGCGCGTATCGCCCTCCGGCGGGCCGGACAGCCGGACGCGGTCCACGAGCAGAGAGGCGTCGGAAAGGGTCTCCACCCCCTGCTGCAGGGCGTCATCGATCTTGAGCGGACGGCCCGCGCAGTAGAGGCGGTTGTAGCCGTCTTCTTTGAGTTGCAGCAGGAGTTCGACCCGGTCCGTCCGGGACGCCCAGCGCAGGTCCGCCAGGATGTAGAACGTACCCGGCGCAGCCTCCGAAAGGGCCTGCAGCACGTCCGGGACGCCGTCGCGCCGCACTTCCCGGCCCGAGACCGGGGAGAAGGTCCGGCCGATGCGGGCATACAGCAAACGCAGGAAATCATAGATCTCCGTGGTGGTGGCCACGGTCGAACGGGGATTGCGCGTGCTGACTTTCTGCTCGATGGCGATGGCCGGGGGAATCCCCTCGATACTGTCCACGTCCGGCTTGGTCATCCGGCCGAGGAACTGCCTTGCATAGGAAGAGAGGCTCTCCGAGAAACGCCGCTGGCCCTCGGCATACAAGGTGTCGAAGGCCAGGGAGGATTTACCGGATCCGGACACGCCCGTGATGACCACGAACTTGCCGCGGGGGATCCTCAGGGTCAGATTCTTGAGATTGTTGACCCGGGCGCCTCTGATCTCGATATACTCTTCCACAAAAGGCTGCTATGCTTCGTGCGGGCCTTCCTTGAGCTCTTTTACCCAACCCCGACCCAGCAGGATCCATAACGCAGAGAAGACCACACCGAGGAAGATGAAGGCGACGATCAGAAGGCCACGAATCGGAGCGGAGGGTCTCAGGGGTACCGTCGGCGGATTGATGACCGTCAGCACCGGTGTTTCTTCCTGCACCTTTGCCTGGGCGGCCTGCAATTGCTGTGCGCAGGAGTTGAAAAGCTGATAATTAAGATTCATCTCGTTCTGCAGACGCTCCTGCTCGATCCGCACACTCTGGAGAATGACATTCTGGTGGCTGTCCACATAGCGCGCATAACGCTGCTGAGACGAATAATAGCGTTCCTTATACTCTTCGTAGAGTTTCTGGTGATACTCCAGGGTTTTCCGGGACTTCTCCGTCCTGTAATTGGTCACATATTCCTGCAGGCGCGCGACCACCTCCGCAGAAATCTTGGCAGCAACGGAGGGATCCTGGGCCGTGAATTTGAGGGAGATGATAGAATTCTTATAATCAAGCTGCATACTATTGCGGATGCGGGTAGCCACCCGGTTCTGCTCCGAAGTGAGCCGGGAGAGATTGAGATTCTCATACCCCACGATAGGCTGGGACTTACCCTTGAAAAGACTCTTGACCCAACTGAAGAATCTGGCAGGGGCCCGCAGGACGGCAGTCCACCAAGGTTCGCGATAATAATCGCGCATATAGGTATAGTAGTCCGAAGTGACGCTTTCTTTCTTCATCTTATAACTCACTTCGATGGGGAAAAGTTCCGTCACGAACGGATTCGACTGGACAATCTCCGGGAAGATGGTCGGAGAGAACGCATCCGTGGTCGAGGGAGGCAAACTGATGCCGGCGATGTTGGCCAGCGAACTGACGCTGTTGTTGCGCGGTGCGGTCTCCGGTACCATCTTCGTAGTAACGGTAAACTCATCCGGCAGGCTGATAGCAATCATGATGCCGACCACAAGGAAGGCAACCACCCATTTCAAGATGGTCTTCCAGGCTCCGAGCAACTTCCGCAGCAGATCCAGGATCCGGATTTCTTCTACGCGCTCTTCCTCCATCGGGCTGAGGTTCAGATTCTCTTCCATGGCTTCTTTATTTCGTTCCTCTGATGATACCGAATATCGTAGCGGCCAGCGTGGCCATCGCCGAAGATGCAGAGGTGATAGCCAACACCTCCGTGCGGTCCATTCCCTTGCGCTCCGGTTTGGTCGGCACAATGATGACGCAGCCCGGCTCCACTTTTGCTTTTAAGCTTCCGACCGCAGGAGCCCGGCCATCCTGATACACGATGTGAACCTTGTTGCGTTTTGCCCGGAAACCATAGCCACCAGCCAACTTAATATAATAATCAACTCCCTTGCCGGGCGTATAGAGCACCGTATTCGGGAGCATCACGTTCCCCTGGACGGAAACCGTATTGATGTATTCCGGGATGAAGATCTCATCTCCGGCACGGAGGACAAGGTCGTCCGCGGAACCCGGATGCTCGATCGCCTTCTCCAATTCGATGCCGACCGAATACTCGGAACGCAGATGCAGCTGCCTCGTACTGATGGAATCTTGCGAATTGCTGTAGTTGACAGCGCTGAACGTGGCGTCCCGCAACCGGCGCTCCTCCTCATTCATATGACGGATTACCGTACCGCCTTTGACATAAGCGCGCTTGGTCAGGCCACCGGCCCTGTTTACGATATCGGAGATCCGTTCTCCGTCTTCCAACAACACGAAACGGCCCGGGAAATTCACTTCTCCGGTGATGGTCACGAAATGCTGCGGTTTGAAACCGGGGCTGCGCCGCACCGACACGACATCAAAAGGCTCCAGGTAGAACTTCTCCCCGCCGTCGTCCATCAGACCGTCCTTGATGGAATAAGTGAAAGTCTCTCCGAGTTTGGAGTCGGAGACCAAACTGGTGGGGTCCTTGATCCGGCGGGCGATATCCACACGCGCGGTCGAGGCGCCTTCGAGCAGACCGCCTGCCTGCAGGATCAAATCCTCGATCGTGGTGTTCTCCGAGTACGGGAATGTGCCGGGACTGGCGACCAAACCATTGATGGTCAAGGTGCCGCGGTTCTGGAGCTCGTAGATGCCGGAAACGATCAGGACATCGTTCTTGCGCAGGGCGATATCGCCGGAGGTGCCGTCCAGCACAGCGCCCAGGTTGAGGGAAAGGGTCTCAAGCGAAAGGTCGTCCTTTTCGCGGAGTATCACCGCGCGTGACAAGAATGCATCCTCGCGCAAGCCGCCCGCACCCGCAACCAGCTGACGGACCGTCTTGATGTCACGTCCGAGTTCAAATAGGCCGGGCCGGAAGACGAAGCCGCGGATTTCGACACGGTTGGAGAAACGGTCCAGGTTGGAGCCGACGCTGACATAATCCCCGTCTTCGAGCAGGAAGCGATCCATATCAGCTGCCTTGACATTGAAAATCTGGCGTTCGGGACCCTTCTGGCGGATGACGCGGAAGTCGTCCGGATAGGCGTCGGAAGTAAAACCGCCGGCATAGTCCACCAGGGTCTGGAGGGTCTCACCGCCCAGAAATTCATAGGACATCGGACGCTTGACATTGCCGCTGATCGAAGCAATGTTGGTATAGGGCGGCACAATCACCACATCCCCTTCCTGCAAGGCTATATCGGTATCCGAACGGCCCTCGAGCAGGTAGCCGTAGACATCGACCGAGGCCACGTCCATCCCGCCCCGGATCACGCGGATGGCGCGCAGGGAACCGGTAGGCCGGACACCCCCGGCGCGGTAGAGTGCGTGGAAGACCGTCGAGAACGACGACAGGCGGTAGGTTCCCGGGGTCCGCACCTCGCCCATGATGTTGACCTGAATGGTGCGGACATCCGTAAGGATCACGCTGACGGTCGTGTTGGGACTGCTGCCGCCGATGCTGGCATATTTGGAGACCAAGGCCTTGCGGATAGTCTCCTGGGCCTCCCGGATGGTCAGGCCGCTCAACTGGATCGGCCCTATCTGGCTGATATTGATCCGCCCTTCCGGCGAAATCGTCCGGACATAAGTGGCCTCACTATAACCCCAGATCTCGATCCGGATCTGGTCGCCGGGGCCCAGTTTGTAATTCTCCGGGGTGGCGGCATTCTCGTTGGGCTCGAAACTCAGCGCCCGACGGTTGAAGATATCGTGACCGAAGATCCAGGAATTGTCCTCGGAATTCTCCGGCATCGCCGCCTCCGCCGCGACGGCATCCAGGATGCCGTCGCCGGCTGCGATCGCCTCGCCACGGGTATCCCGGTCGATCCCGCCCTTCTGGAGAGCCTGCTCCGTGAGGGGAGCCTCCTCGGCCGTCTGCCGCGCTTCGAAGGCCGTCTTGGCCTCTTCAATCTGCTCCGGGGAAATCCCGCGAGCGAGCAGTTCCGTGCTGATCTGGGTCTCACTCTTGCCAGAGGCAAGTCCGGCCCTGACATAATTGACAATCTGCGTCCGGGTCATCTGCGCCTGCAGCCCCATGGAGAAGCAGCAGAGCAGCACCGCCAAGATCAATCCGAATTTCTTCATCATATGTTATTGTTGCGTTTTTTCGTTCAAAGTGGATATAAACATACAAATATAATGCAATTCCATCTCAGAAACAAATCTTCGTCCCGGAACCCCCGTAAAACGGGGTCGGAGCGAGAAAAGAGAATTTTTTGTAAAGTCGCTTGCAGATTTCCAAATTATCCCTATCTTTGCATCCGCATTCGGAAACGAAACAACCTGGTGTGGTAGTTCAGTTTGGTTAGAATGCCGGCCTGTCACGCCGGAGGTCGCGAGTTCGAGCCTCGTCCGCACCGCAAGAAAGGGTCTGAAGCCATTTGGCCTCAGACCCTTTCTCTGTTGTACCCTATTGTCATCGAACTGTCACGCTGGCAGCCCGGCCTCCCGCGGCCTGCAGCGCGATTAGGAGGGCGGCGATCAGCGGAGCCCGACGAGGGCGGCGGTGCGGATGAGGAGGGACGACGAAGACGCAGGACGGCGTCTGTCTGACGACTGTTGGACGGCTCCGGAGGAGACGGCCAAAAAGGAGGAGTCAGCCGTCCAGCAACTGAGACGGAAAGCCCCGCCGCCGGCCCGACGTCAGCGCGCAGGCCCGGGAGGTGCGGGCTGCCCAACGGGAATCCACGTCGCGGGTCGCTGGATTCCGGCGACTTTTTTGTTATCTTTGCAAAGAAGAAAACCATCCAGCCTTATGAAAACCATCCATACAGAAAAAGCTCCTGCGGCCATCGGCCCCTACAGCCAGGCCATCGACAGCGGCGCAGGCCTCGTCTTCCTCTCCGGACAACTTCCCATCGATCCCGCCACCGGCACCTTCCCGGAAGGCGGCATCTGCGAACAAACCCGCCAGAGCATCCGGAACGCAGCCGCCATCCTCGCCGAAGCCGGCCTGAGCCTCGCCGACGTGGTCAAGACCACGGTCTTCCTCGCCGACATGGGAGACTTCGCCGCCATGAACGAGGTCTATGCTGAGTTCTTCGCCGCCCCCTACCCCGCCCGGAGCGCCGTAGCCGTCAAGACCCTCCCGAAAGCGGCACTCGTGGAAATCGAATGCATTGCCGCTCGATGACGGGCCTGATAATCAAACATTTCGACGAACTCACGCCCCGGGAACTGTATGAAATCCTCCGGACCCGGGAAGCCGTCTTCATCGTCGAGCAGAACTGCCCCTATCCCGAGGCCGACGGCCAGGATCCGGAGGCGGTCCATCTCTGGACGGCCACGCCGGAGGGCCGGGTGAATGCCTACCTGCGACTCTACCCCAAAGCGGACGAACCCGGCACGGTCCGGATCGGCCGGGTCGTAACCACGGAAAGGGGCATCGGCCTCGGGCGGCAGATCCTCCACGAAGGCATTTGCTACGCCGTCGCCCGGATGGGCGCCCGCGAACTCTACCTGGAAGCCCAGGTCTATGCCATCGGGTTCTATCGCAAGGAAGGTTTCGAGGTCTGCTCGGAGGAATTCCTGGAGGACGGCATCCCCCACGTCCGGATGCGCCGGAAAGCATAGGCGGCCCCGCGCGGCTTTCATTTATATTCCTTTTTGTATCAAATATCGGTCGAAGGTCTTTTTACTCCGGCCGGGTTTTGCGAATGTCCGCAGGAGTGTTTATCTTTCGTCTATAAACTAAAACACAACCCTAGTTCCATGAAGAGAATCCTCCTAGCCGGAATGTGCGCCCTGCTATTCGGGGCCCTTCCTTCCTTTGCTCAATTTGGCCAGCGGGCGATCCCCACGCCCACCGACGGCCTCAAGGACGCTTACAAGGACTACTTCCTGATCGGTGCCTCCGTCAACAACCGCAATGTCACCGAAGCGGAGCAGATGGCCTTGATCAAGCGCGAATTCAACAGCATCACCGCCGAGAATGCGATGAAGCCCCAGCCGACCGAGCCCCGCAAGGGCGAATTCAACTGGGAAGATGCCGACCGGATCGCCAACTTCTGCCGACAGAACGGCATCAAGATGCGCGGTCACACCTTGATGTGGCATAGCCAGATCGGCACCTGGATGTATCAGGACGAGAATGGCAAACTCCTTTCCAAAGAAGAGTTCTACGCCAATATGAAGCACCACATCGACGCCGTCGTGAACCGCTACAAAGATGTGGTCTACGCCTGGGACGTGGTCAATGAGGCCGTGGCCGACAGCCCGGTCCGCCCCGGCCAGAGCGAGCTCCGCAACTCCCCGATGTTCCAGATCGCCGGCGAAGAGTTCATCTACAAGGCCTTCGAATATGCCCACGCGGCCGACCCGAAAGCCCTGCTCTTCTACAATGACTACAACGACGCCGAGCCGGCCAAGAGCCAACGCATCTACAACCTCGTCAAGCGGATGAAAGACGCCGGCGTGCCGGTGGACGGCATCGGTATGCAGGGTCACTACAACATCTACGGCCCGGAGATGTCCGACGTGGACGCCGCCATCACCCTCTATTCCCAGGTGGTCAAGCACATCCACATCACCGAACTGGACATCCGCGTCAACCAGGATATGGGCGGCGGCCTGCGCTTCAACCAGGGCGCGGCCCAGACGGCCGACTGGGAGCGCACCCTCCAGCAGGACCAGTATGTCAACCTCTTCAAAGTCCTCCGCAAGCACAAGGATGTGGTCGACTGCGTGACCTTCTGGAATGTCTCCGACCGCGACTCCTGGCTCGGTGCCAACAACTATCCCCTCCTCTTCGACACCGACTACAGACCCAAGCAGTCCTACCTCGCCGTCAAGGGATTCGATCCCAAACTGGATAATGCCGTAATCAAGGAAGACTTCGTCCCCTCCGAACTCAATCAGCCCGGCCAGCAGTATCCGATGGTCAATTCCCAGGGTTACGCCCGCTTCAAAGTCATCGCCCCGAAGGCTCAGAGCGTGATCGTGAGCCTCGGCCTGGGCGGCTCCGGCGGCACCGTCCTGCACAAAGCCGAGGACGGCAGCTGGATGGGCACCACGGCCGGCCCGATGGACGAGGGCTTCCACTACTACCACCTCACCGTGGACGGCGGCGTGCTCAACGACCCGGGCACCAACAACTACTACGGCTCCACCCGCTGGGAGAGCGGTATCGAAATCCCGGCCCACGACGCCGACTTCTATGCCATGAAGAATGTGCCCCACGGCAAGGTGCAGCAGGTTCTCTTCTGGTCCGAGAGCACCAATCAGAACCGCGCCGCCTGGGTGTACACCCCGCCGCAGTACGACAAGAACAAGAAGAAATACCCGGTCCTCTATCTCCAGCACGGCTGGGGTGAGAACGAGTATGCCTGGTGGAATCAGGGCCACGCCAATCTCATCATGGACAACCTGATCGCCGAAGGCAAGATCGAGCCGTTCATCATCGTGATGACCTACGGTATGACCAACGAGGGCTTCCGTCCCGGCGCGATGCCGGCCGCTCCGGCCCGTCCCGCTGCCGCTCCCGGTGCTCCCGGTGCTCCTGGTGCTCCCGGTGCACGTCCCGGTGCTGCTCCCGGCGCCCGTCCCGCCCAGCAGGCCCGTCCGGCCGGCGGTATGGGCATGATGCTGAACAACGGCTTCGAGACCGTCCTCTGCGACGAGCTCATCCCCTACATCGACGCCAACTTCCGCACCATCGCCAAGAAGAACAGCCGCGCCATGGCCGGCCTGTCGATGGGTGGCATGGAGACGCACTCCATCACCCTCGCCCGTCCGGAGGTATTCGGCTGGTATGGTCTGCTCAGCGGCGGTACCTACAACCCGGATGAAGTCAAGGACACCGGCGTGAAGGGTATCTTCATCGGCTGCGGCAGCAAGGAAGGCCCCGACCAGATCCGCAATGCCGCCAAGGCCCTGCAGGATGCCGGCTACAACGCCATGGGTTACGTCTCCGAGGGCACGGCCCACGAGTTCCTGACCTGGCGCCGCTGCCTCTACCAGATGGCTCCGATGCTCTTCAAATAGTCATCCCGATCCCGAAAAGGGCCGCTGCCGTGGGAAAAACGCCTCACGACAGCGGCCCTTTTCATAAAATAGGAGAGCGGAAATTTGGATATGCGGGCGGAAATGGCGAATTTTGCGGTATGAAGAGAATCATCCTTCCCCTGATATGCCTGGCGGCCCTGTCTGCCTGCCAGGGACAACCGGATTCGGTCCAGTCCAAGCTGAATGCCTATGCCACCGTGGAGATCGGCGCCCAGAGTTTCTCGGGCATCTCCGACAACGGCAAGCAGGTGCTCGATTACTATAAATTGGTTTCCTCCGAGGTCGACAACATCTATTGGGACCAGAGCTTCGGCGACAAGGCCGCCCTGTCCAAGCTGCCCACCAACGCCCAGCGTGTCTTCGCCCTGGTCAACTACGGTCCCTGGGACCGTCTGGACGGCTCTTCCTTCGTGGAAGGCTACCCCGAGCGACCGCTCGGTGCCAATTTCTACCCAGCCGACATGACCGACGCCGAGTTCGAGGCCCTCGAGGACCCCGACAAACTCAGTCCCTATACCCTGATCCGCCGCGCATCCGACGGTTCGCTCAAGGTGGTCTGGTACCACGATGCCTATAAGGAATCCATCGACCGCATCGCGAACTATCTCCACGCCGCCGCCGACTACACCATCCTCCCCAGCGTCCGGACTTACCTTCTCAAAAAGATCGACGCCCTGCGCAGCGACGACTATTACCAGAGCGACCTCGCCTGGATCGAGATGAACGACAGCAAGATGGATTTGATCATCGGCCCGAGCACGACCAAGGACGACCGCCGCTACGGCATCAAGGCCTCCTACGAGGCCTATGCCCTGCTCAAGAATCTCCAGCTCAGTTCGGTCCTCAGTGAATACAGCGCAATGATCCCCGAACTACAGCGCGCCCTCCCCTGCCCGGAGGAATACAAGGCCTTCGTCCCGGGCACCGAGTCCAACATCTTCGCTTTCGAGGCCCTCAGCTATGCCGGCGCCTGCAATGCCGGCATCAAGAAGATCGCCCTCAACCTTCCTTACGATCCGAAGGTCCAGGCCGAGAAGGGCACCCGCACCGCCCTGCTCAACAATGTCATCCGCGAGAAGTTCTTCAAGATCATCCTGCCCGCCGGCCGTCTGCTCCTCGAACGCGAACAACAGCAGGGACTCGATGTTGACGCCTTCTTCTGGAATATCGCATTCCGCGAAGTGGCCCACGGGCTGGGGGTCAAACAGACGGTCAACGGCAAGGGATCTGTCCAGGAGGCACTGGGAAGCGAGGCCCTCACCCTCGAGGAAATCAAGGGTGATGTCGTGGGCGTGTTCCTCAACCTCTACCTCATCCGGCAGGGCCGGGTGGACCGGCTCGTGAGCCGCGAAGACGCCATCACGACCTTCATCACCGGTCTGATCCGCTCCTCGCGCTTCGGCAACGCCGAGGCCCTCGGGCGGGCCAACATCATCTGCTACAACTACCTCAAGGAGCAGGGCGCCTTCGCCCACAACGCCTCCGGCCTTTACCACATCGACTACGACAAGGCCGAGGCGGCCATCGCCTCCCTCGCCTCGGAAGTCCTCACCCTGCAAGCGACGGGCGACCGGGAAGGTGCCGCCGCCTTTTCTGCGAAATACGGCACCGTCGGCGAGTCCCTGAGCCAGGATTTTGCTGCGATGCAGCGCGCCGGCATCCCCACCGACGTCCGTTTCCAGTTCGTCTGGTAAAGAGCGCTTACGTATGAAAGAGCTGTTTCTCGGAACGGGCATCGCCCACACCATCCTCCTGCTCGCCTTCGTGGTCGCCACCGGCCTCCTGCTGGGCCGTTACAAAATCAAGGGCGTATCCATCGGCACCACCTGGATCCTCTTCCTGGGGATCCTGCTCAGCCATTTCGGCCTGCGCGGCGATCCCACGGTGCTCGCTTTCATGAAGGATTTCGGACTCATCCTCTTCGTCTTCTCCATCGGCCTGCAGGTCGGACCCGGCTTTTTCCATTCTTTCCGGAAAGGCGGGGTGACGATGAACCTGCTCGCCGCCGCAATGATACTCGGCGCGGTGCTCGTGACCCTGATCATCCACTGGATCACCGGGGAGGACCTCGCCACCATGGTCGGCGTGATGTCCGGCGCCGTGACCAATACGCCGGGCCTCGGTGCCGCGCAGCAGACCTTGTCCGACGCGATGACGGCCACAGGCGGGACGCGCGAGGCCATTTCCGGCGCTTCCTCCACCCTCGCCTCCGCCTACGCCGTGGCTTATCCGATCGGCGTGCTCGGCGTCATCTTCGTGTTGATCCTGCTCAAGGGCATCTTCAAGGTGGATCCCGCCCGCGAGCAGGCCGCACTCGAGGAAGAAGAAAAGGGCTCCCTGGAGTCCGCCCGCCGGATGCACTGCGAGGTGGAAAACCCGGCCGTGTTCGGCAGACGCCTCTCCGAGGTGGTCGGCGATCTGAGCGACAAATTCGTCGTTTCCCGCATCATGAGCGGCGGCGAGATCTCCATCCCCGGCCCCGACACCGTCCTGCACCAGGGCGACAAACTCCTGATCGTCACCTCCCAGCCTTATGTGGACAGCGTCCGCATCATCTTCGGCGAGGAGATCCGGATGCACCTGGACGACTGGACCCATCAGGATGAGAGCCTGGTCACCCGACGCCTCGCCATCACCAAATCCTCCCTGACCGGCAAGCGGCTGTGCGACCTGCACATCCGCGAAAAATATGGCGTGAGCGTGACCCGCGTTCTCCGCACGGGGGTGGAACTTGTCGCCCGCCCCAATCTGATCCTCCAGATGGGAGACAGTGTCCTGGTGGTCGGCCCGGCCGCAGGCATCGAACAGGTGGCCCGGATCGTGGGCAACAAGCCCGAAAAACTCAGCCAGCCCAACCTCGTGCCCATCTTTTTCGGCATCGCCCTGGGGGTGATCTTCGGCTCGCTCCCCATCCACTTCCCGGGCATCCCGCAGCCGGTCAAGCTCGGCCTTGCGGGCGGCCCGCTGATTATCGCCATCCTCTTGGGACACTTCGGCCCGAAATGGAAAATCACGACCTACACCACCCTCAGCGCCAATATGATGCTCCGTGAGATCGGCATCAGTTTCTTCCTCGCGGCCGTGGGCCTGGGCGCCGGCGAGAACTTCGTCAGCGCCATCGTGGGGGGCGGCTATTGGTGGATCCTCTACGGTGCACTGATCACGCTCGTGCCCGTGTTTCTGACCGGACTGATCGCCCGGGCGGTCTTCAAACTCAATTTCTATCAACTTTGCGGCCTGCTGTCCGGCGGCAACACCGACCCGGCCGTCCTCGCCTTCGCACAAGGCGCCTACGGCACGGACTATAGTTCCATCAACTATGCCACGGTCTATCCCCTGTCGATGTTCCTGCGCGTGCTGGCTGCCCAATTGCTGATCCTCTTTTCCCTGGCGTAAATGAAAAGGTTCCTGCTCACCCTCGCCGTCTGCGTGCCGGCCCTGCTGGCCGGTTGCAATCCCGCTGCGCAACGCCTGCAGACCGGCGACCTGATCTTCGTCGGCATCCCGGCCGACTATTCCCTCGACGCGGATTCGATGGACAGTGCCATCACCACCGCCACCGGCGGACAGACCGAACTCAACCGCATCCACGTAGCCATCGCCGAAATCGCGGAAGGAGAGACCTGGATCATCGATGCCACGATCCGTCACGGCGTGGACCGGCATCCGCTGGACACCTTCCTGCGCGATTTCACCCTGCGGGACGGTTCGCTTCCCGTCTTCGAAGTCAAGCGCCTGCGCGACAAAGAACTCGCCGAGAGGGCCGTACAGAACGCCAAACAGTATCTCGGACGTCCCTACGACCAGCATTTCCAGCCCACGGACGAGGCGCTCTACTGCAGTGAACTGGTCTATGACAGCTACCTGGATGCAAAGGGAGAACCCATCTTCCACGCCGCCCCGATGAACTTCAAGGGTCCCGACGGAGAATTCCCGCTCTACTGGCAGCAGCTCTTCGAGCGGCTCGGCCAGCCCATCCCCCAGGACATCCCCGGCACCAACCCGCAGGGGATGTCCGGCGAGAAGGCCCTGCACAGCGTCCCGGTCCGCATCCCCTAGACCGGATCAGCGCCTGCTCCCGATCGAGCGGACCAGGTACAACACCGGGAAGATCTCCAGACGTCCGATCAACATTTCCAACATGCTGGTGACCTTCAGGAACTCCGGAATCGCCGAATAATTGTCCAGCGAGCCCACTTCCCCGAAGCCCGGGCCCACATTGCCGATACAGGCGATGGAGGCCGTCAGGCCGGTGGTGAAGTCCAGCCCGCCCGCAATATTGACCGCCCCGGAGATGACCACGATCACCAGGTAGCAGAAGATGTAGCCGAAGGCGTCCGCCACCTCCCCTGCCGACCGGGGATGCCCGTCCACGCGGATGGTCCGCACCCGGCCCGGATCTACGGCCGATCCGACCTTGTCCCGGACTCCCTTGACAGCCAGGAGCGCCCGGTCGATCTTGATGCCGCCCGAAGTGGAGCCCGAGCAGCCGCAGATCAGCGAACAGACCAGCAGGATGGCCATCGAGAGCACGGGCCACTGCGTGGTATCCTGCGTGGCGAAACCCGTGGTCGTGGAAATCGAGGCCACCTGGAAAGAAGCGTCCCGGAGCGCTTCGCCCAGCGAAGGATAACCTCCGCTGAGCATCAGATCCAGCGTGATGACGCAAATGGCCCCTGCGACCAGCAGCAAGAACACCCGGATGGTCTCGGAATTGAAAAGGTGGCGCTGGCTGCCCCGCACGAAGGTCAGGAAAATGACTCCGAAATTGATGCCTGCCGTCAGCATCGCCATCGTCAACACCAATTCGGCCGCGGGATTGTTATAGAAAGCGATGCTGGTATTGCGGATGCAGAAGCCGCAGGTACTGCAGGCCGACATGGCATTGGTGGCGGCATCGAACCACGGCAGCCCCGTCAATTTCAAGGCGAAGAAGGTCACCACGGTAAGCGTCACATAGGTGATGAGCATCTTGTTGGCAAAGCGCTCGCTGCGCTCTCCCCGGACCGCCTGACGGGCTACGTTGGAAATCTCGGCCCCGGAGAGGGTGGACTTCTCCTCGTGTCCGCTCATGATCATGGAGAAAAGCGTAACAATCCCCACGCCTCCCACCCAGGCGGTTGAAATGCGCCAGAACTGCAGGCCGCGAGGCAGCGCCTCCACATCCTCGAGGATGGAAGCCCCGGTGGTCGTGAAGCCGGACACACTCTCGAAGAGCGCATTGACCAGCGTGAATTCCCGGCCGTACAGCAGGAAAGGCACCATCCCGAACAGACAGGCAAAACACCAGGAACCGACCACGATGGCATTTCCTTCCTTGAAATTCAACTTATGGCGGGCCCGCCGCACGAAGAGCAGCGGGAAGCTGCCTGCCACCGCGGTCACAAATGCCGAGAACAACAATTCGACGGCACTGCCGTCGCCGGGCGTAAAGCAGGCAATCAGGCCGGAGACGGCCATCAGGGCGGCAACCAGCAGCAACGACACGCCGATGTACCAACTGATAATCTTTGCGTTCATGTTCCGAGAGATTTGAACGAGGCAAAGTTATTGGCCGGATTTTCATTTATCAATACAATAATTTTTATATTTGCATTGATAAAATCAATTAACGACCATGACCCTGCAGCAACTCCGATACATCGTCACCCTCGACGAATACCGTCATTTCGGCCGCGCGGCCGAAGCCTGCGGCCTCACCCAGCCCACCTTGAGCCTGATGATACGCAAGCTCGAGGAAGAGCTCGACGTACGCATCTTCGACCGGCAGGTTCACCCGCCCGTGCCGACGGAGATCGGCCGGCAGATTATCGACCAGGCCCGCATCGTTCTCTACAACGCCGCCCAGATTCCGGAACTGATCCGCAAGCGGAAAGACATCCTGGAGGGCTCCCTGCGCATCGGTCTCATCTCCACCGTAGCCCCCGTGCTGGTCCCCGCCCTGTTCCGCTACTTCGGGCGCAACCACCCCGCCGTTTCCCTGCAGACCGAAGAAATGATCACCGGCACGATCAAGGACAAACTGCACCGGGCCGAGGTGGACATCGGCATCCTGACCGCCCCGGCCGGGGATCCCAACCTGCTGGAGATACCCCTCTACTCCGAACGTTTCTATGCCTATATCTCCGAGAACGATCCGGCCTACGCCCTCGAGAGCATTCCCTCGAACAGCCTGCGCACCCGGCCGATCTGGATCATGAAAGACGGCCTGCGCCTCTTCGATCCATCGGAAATCCAGCCGGGCGAACGGCTTATTTATGAGAATTATTTCGAGGGCGGGCGCGTGGGAACCCTCATCCAGATCGTCAGCGACAACGGCGGAATGACCATCATCCCCGAGACGCAGATCGGCCTCATCCTCTTCAGTCTCCAGAAAAACCTGCGGCCCATCGTCGACCCGGAACGCAAGCGCACCATCGCCCTCGCCGTGCGGAAAGATTTCATCCGCGAGGGCTTGCTCAACGCAGTGGTCCGCGCCATCAAATCAGTAATCCCCGGGGCGCTGCTGGAAAGCATGGTCCGCGGGGATCACATCCGTCTGTAGGAGCGGGTCAGCGGACGCTCCGGAGCTCGCCGCCGATCTCGATCCGGCAGTCGCCGGGCGCCTTGATGAAATCGTCCAGGATCAATTCCCCGCAGGAATCGACCCGGATGGAGCCGCTGCGGGGGTTCTTGATGGAAACAACGTGCCCCTTGACGGTGGCCTGAACGTCGGAATACTCGAATGCCAGGTCGGCATCGGGTTCGAAGGTGCAATCCTCGAGCACCAGGCCCTCGGCATAGCAGAGGGGCTGGGTGCCGCCGATGCGGCAGCGTACCAGGCGGACGTTCTTAGAGTGCCAGGCCAGGTATTCACCGTTGATGAACGAGTCATAGACCGTGATATTCTCGGTCTCCCAGAGCGCATCTTTGCTCTGGAGGTCGCTGTCGCGGATCTCCACGTTCCGGGCGTGCTGGAAGCCGTAGTTGCCGAAGAGCCGCAGGCCGCGGACCTTCACATTGGAGCAATGCATGAAAATGTAGTCCGCCTCGTGGGCTTCGACATTGTCAATCTCGATCCCGTCGCAGCACCAGAAAGTCTCCTGCGCGTGCGGCATCACGACATTGCGCAGACGGATGTCCGCGCTCTCGCGGAACATCTTGGGGGCCTCCTGCCGGCAGTCGCGCAGTTCGATCCCGCGGCTGTGCCACACCGAGGAGCGTGCCCCCGCGGTAAAAAGACAGTCCTCGGCGAGGACCCGCTCGCAGCACCAGAAGACATATTTGCCTTCAAACCGGCAGCGGTGCGCGACGAGATCCGAGCCCTCCTTGATGGAGGACTCACCCGCGTGGATGACCACGTCCTCCAATTGAAGTCCGTGGCGGGCGTACAAGGGACGCTCGCCACCAAACTCCTGGTTCTGAATCCGTTCCAATGGAACTAGTCGGTATAAAGCCCTTCGCGGGAGAGCAGGTGGTCGAGGTTGGCCACGCCGTACAGGACGACAGCCTGCACCACGGAGGAGTGCTCCATATACTCAGGGATGCACTTGTTGTACATATCGAGGTCGGTGTGCCAGATTTCGCGGTAGTTGAAGCCGTAGCCCTTGACATCCCGCAGGCCCAGGGAGACCGTCGGAATGCCGTTCATCGCGAAGTAGGCGTGATCCGAACCGCCGGCGCGCGTGGGACGCGGCCCGGCCGGGGCGTTGCGCTTGATCACCTCGAACGGATAGTCGGGATTGATGCCGGAGAGCGGCTCGCAGATCTCCACGAAATCATTATACATGGCCGGCGGGACGCTCACGGAAACGGCCACCTCGGGGCCGCCGTCACGGTTGAAGTAGTTGGAAATCTTATCCCAGGGAACGGTCTTGTTCTCCACGAAATATTTGGATCCCAGCAGGCCGTACTCCTCACCCGTCCAGATCGAGAACATGATGCTGCGCTTGGGCTTGGCACCCGACAGCGCCAGCAGACGGGCGGACTCGAGGTTCACGGCGCAGCCCTGGCCGTCATCGACGGCGCCGGTGGCGCCATCGTAGGCATCAAGGTGGCTGCCGGAGATCACATATTCGTTGGGATATTTGCTGCCGCGCAGGATACCGATCACATTGTGGTACTTGACCGGACCCTCGAAGAAATTGTTACGGATGTTGAACTCGAGTTCCACGAGGCCGCGGGCGCGTACTTTCGCGTAGATCTCGTCGAACTGGGCCTTGTCCAGCTTGATGTCGGGGACCGTCGGGAGGGTGTCCATCGTCAGATCATAGCAGTGGGCCCGGTCGTAATGGAGCTGGATCGGGGTCTCGGCGCTCTGGATGAATCCCAGCGCGCCGGCGTCGATCATCAGGGAGAGGATCGTAGAATCGCGGAAACTCAGGGCGAAACCGCGGGAAGGGGAATCCAGCAGCACCCAGGCACCTTTGACCGTACCCTTGATCCGATCAAGTTCGCGCTCCGTCTTCGGGGCGATGACCACGTGGCCGCGCTGCGGGCCCTTCGTGCCGGCGGTATAGGAAGGCGTGCCGAAATGCAGCGGCGTGCCGCCGTCGGTCAGGTTGCGGCCGGACCAGGGACCGCGGCTGAAACCGACATTGATCTCGCCGACTTCCTGAATCTGGACCTCCAGGCCCCAGGAACGGAATTGTTTCGCCACCCACTTCTCGGCATCCTCGAGGTTGTGCGAGCCGACGATGCGGCCGCCGATACGGTTGGCGAGGAAATCCTCGTGCTCCATCGTGCGGTTGTCGGTCGTGCCGATCTCGATTACTTTCTTGACCACTTTGTCCGGCGTGGCGGCTCCGAGCGTGCCCAGGGAGAAGATTACAAGGGCGAGTGTTGCTAGATAACGTTTCATGATATTGGTTTTTATTCTATGCAAATATAGTCTATTTAAAATAAATTGGATATTTTTGCAAGGATATATTTAACTTGCTGTATTATGCCTTTGCACATTTCCGACCGTACCCGGGAGATGCCCGCCTCCGCCATCCGGAAACTCGTCCCCCTCTCCGATGCCGCCAAGGCACAGGGTGTCAAGGTATTTCACCTCAACGTCGGAGCCCCCGACATCAAATCTCCCGACTGCGCCTTCGAAGCCGTCATCAAACGTTGCTCGGGGCTGCACCACCTGTCCTATACCAACTCCGCCGGCCTGATGGAGCTCCGAGAAGGGCTCGTCAATCGATATTATAAAAAAATCGGAATCGATATCGAAGTGAGCGAACTGCTCGTCGATGTGGCGGGCAGCGAGGCCTTCGCCGTAGCGATGCAGATAGCCGCCGGCCCCGGTGAGGAAGTCATCGTCGTCGAGCCCTTCTATACCAACTACCAGACCTTCGCCTACCTCAACGGAATCACGCTCAAGGCCGTTCCGACAGACATCCGCGAGGGTTTCAAGATCCCCGATATCGCCGAATTCGAAAAACTCCTGACCCCGCGCACGCGTGCCGTCCTGATCAGCAATCCTTGCAACCCCTCGGGCAAGCTATTCTCCCGCGAAGAGATGCTCCGGATCGGCGATTTCTGCCTCAAGCACGATCTTTTCCTCATCTCCGACGAGGTTTACCGCGAATTCTGCTACACCGACGAGCCGCATTTCTCCGCGATGAACATCCCCGGACTCGGCCAGCACGTCATCCTCGCGGACTCCGTGTCCAAGCGCTACAACCTCTGCGGCGCCCGCATCGGCTGCATCGTCTCTCACAACAAAGACGTGATGGCCGCGGCCCTCAAGTTCGCCCAGTCGCGCCTCTGCCCGCCTGTTCTCGGCCAATGGGCCGCCATCGGCGCCCTGGATACGCCCCAAAGCTATTTCGACGAAGTCAAGGCCGAGTACATACGCCGCCGCGACTGCGCCGTCCGGATGCTGAACGAGATGCCGGGCGTCTTCGCCCCCAAGCCCTACGGCGCCTTCTACACCGTAGCCGAACTGCCTGTGGAGAACGCGGAGGACTTCGCCCGCTGGATGCTCGAATCGTTCCGGCTGGACGGCGCCACCACGATGGTCACCCCCGCCGCCTCCTTCTACAAGACCCCCGGGGTAGGCCGCAACCACGCCCGCATCGCTTACGTCCTCGAGGTTCCCGAACTCCGGCAAGCCCTGCATATCCTGGGCGAAGGCCTGAAGGAATATTGCAAAATGAAAGGCTATGGGGTGGCGTAAATTCTGCGGCTGGCTGCTCAGGGCCCTCGGCTGGACGGCCGTGGAGCCGCTCCCCGAGGAGAAGAAATGCGTGATGCTCGGCGTCCCGCACACCACCGTCTGGGACTTCTTCATTTCCTATCTCTACTTCAAATCCATCGGGGGCGACGGCCTCTGCATGATCAAGAAAGAGATGTTCTTCCCGCCCCTGGGCTGGATCCTGCGGGCGATGGGCGGCATCCCCGTGGACCGAGCGAACTCCAGTGCCCTGGTGCGCAGCCTTATCCGGGAGATGAAGGAGCACGACACTTTCTACCTGGCCATCGCTCCGGAGGGGACCCGCAAACCGGTCCGCCGCTGGAAGGCGGGATACCACCTGATCGCACGGGAGGCGGACGTACCCGTCTACCTGGGCTATTTTGACTGGAAGCGCAAGCGTGTCGGGCGCGGCCAGAAGTTTGAACTCACCGACGATGCCGCGGCCGATACTCGCCGTATCCAGGAGATTTACGAATCGATGGACCTGGGTGCCCGGTATCCGGAAAAATACCTGACCCGCTGATGAGACACGATTTCAAGACCCTCTTCGACTTATACGACTACGCTTCATCCAAATACGCAAAACGCACCGCCGCCACCTTCACGGACGGCGGACAGTGCTATACCTTTGCCCGTTATAAAGAAAGCTGCGAGAATCTCTCCCGCATCCTTTCCAATTTCGGCATCGGAGCTTTTGACAAGGTAGCCATCCTGTCGGAGAACCGGCCCCACTGGGGTATCGCCTTCTTTGCGATTACGGCCTACGGGCGCATCGCCGTTCCGATGCTCAACGAACTGTCTTCCAGCGAGATCGAGAATATCCTAACCCATTCCGAAGCCAAGGCGATCTTCATTTCCCGCCGCCAGCTCAAGAAGCTCAGCGAGGCGATGATCGAGCGCCTGAGCCTGGTGATCGACATCGATGATTTCAGCTTCATCAAACACGACGACGATGCCTTCACCTGCGACGGGCGCGTCGCCACGCCCAACCCGATGGACATGGCCGCCCTGATCTACACCTCCGGCACCACCGGTAGTCCCAAGGGCGTGATGCTGAGCCACCGCAACTTCTGCGCGTCCGTGCTGGATTCCTGGTACGCCCAGCCTGAGAACAAGCACTCCGTCTTCCTGTCCATCCTCCCGATGGCCCACACCTACGAGATGACCCTCGGCCTGCTGTACCCCTTTTCCGTCGGCGCGCGCGTCTGCTACATCCGGCGTGTCCCCACCCCTTCGGTGCTCATCCAGACCCTCAAGGAGGTCCGCCCGACCACGATCCTGTCGGTGCCCCTGATCATCGAAAAGATGTACAAGAACAGCATCATCCCGACCATCCGTGACAGCAAATTCCTGTCCTACCTTCAGAAATACGCCCCGCGGCTGCTCTGTGTGCTGGTCGGCTTCAAGTTGCGCAGCATCTTCGGCGGCCGCCTGCACTTCTTCGGTATCGGCGGAGCCAAACTCGACCCCGAGGTGGAGACCTTCCTGCACCGCGCGAGCTTCCCTTACGGCATCGGCTACGGCCTCACGGAGACGGCCCCCCTCGTCTGCGCCGCCAGTCCTTTCAAAACCCACATCGGAACCACGGGCCCGGCCACGCACGGCATGCAGATCCGCCTCGAAAACGTCAATCCCGATACCGGCCTGGGCGAGGTCACCGTCAAGGGCCCCAATGTGATGATGGGCTACTACAAGGACTACGAGCGCACCCAGAGCGTCCTCTCCCAAGACGGCTGGTTCCGCACCGGCGATCTCGCCAGCAAAGACGCCCGGGGCCGTTTTTCGATACGCGGGCGGTTGCGCAATATGATTGTGGGCGCCTCGGGCGAGAACATCTATCCCGAGGAGATCGAGCACGTGATCAACAGCATGGATGGCATCGGCGAATCGCTGGTCATCCAGCGCGACGGGCGGCTGATCGCCCTCGTCAAGTTCGAAGACAATGTCATCGACTGGGACCTCGAAGGCCAGGACAAATTCATCGAAGACATGGTCCGCCGCCGCAAGGCCGTCCTCGACTTCGTCAACGAGCGGGTCAGCATCTTCTCCAAGATCAAGGACGTCGAGATCCGGAAAGAGCCCTTCAACAAGACCGCCACGCACAAAATCCGCCGCTTCCTCTATGAGAAGAAGCAGCAGGATTCTTCTGCTGAAGTTTAAGCGCGGAGTTCGGCGAGGTCGAGCACCAGTCTTTCGGTCTTCTCCCAGCCCAGACAGGGGTCGGTGATAGACTTGCCGTAGATGCCTTCGCCGGGCTTCTGGCAGCCGTCCTCGAGATAAGACTCGATCATCAGCCCCTTGACCAGGCGGCGGATATCATCGCTGTGGCGCGTACAGTGGAGAACCTCCTTCGCGATGCGGATCTGGTCCAGGTAGCGCTTCCCGGAATTGCAATGATTCGTGTCCACGATCACCGCGGGATTCTCCAGCCCGCTGCCCGCATACAGGTCGCTCAGCCGCGAGAGATCCTCGAAATGATAATTGGGATGGCTGATGCCGTGGGCATCCACATAACCCCGGAGAATGGCGTGTGCGAGCGGATTGCCCTTGCTCTCCACCTCCCAGTTTCGGTAGATGAACGTATGGGCACTCTGGGCCGCGCGCAGGGCGTTCATCATCACCGAGAGATCGCCTCCGGTCGGATTCTTCATCCCCACGGGGATGTCCAGTCCGCTGGCAGTCAGGCGGTGCTGCTGGTCCTCGACCGAACGCGCCCCCACGGCCACGTACGACAACAGGTCATCCAGGAAACGGTGGTTCTCCGGATAGAGCATCTCGTCGGCGCAGGAGAAACCCGTCTCATTGATCGCGCGCATATGCATCTTGCGGATGGAAATCAGGCCGCGGAGCATATCCTCGCCGGCCTGGGGATTGGGCTGGTGGAGCATCCCCTTATAGCCCGTCCCCGTTGTGCGCGGCTTATTGGTATAGATGCGCGGCACGACCACGATCTGCTCCTTCACCCGCTCCTGCAGCGACCGCAGGCGGGAAATATATTCAATCACGGCATCTTCACGGTCGGCCGAGCAGGGACCGATCACCAGGAGCAATTTGTCGCTGTGTCCGGTGAAGATGGCTGCGATCTCGGTGTCGTTATTCCGTTTGGCAAGCGCCCCTTCGGCGGAAATGGGGTACATCTCCTTGATCTCCTTGGGGATCAACAGCTTGCGTTTGAAAATCATATTCATAGTCAGGCTATTTTTTATCAAAGGCGGCGCGCCGTGCGGTAGACAGGCGCATCATCTCCTTCATGGTCTCGGTATCCCCGCCGGAGAGGGCGTCCCGCAGGCGGGTGAACTGGTCCAGGAACAAATCCATCTGGGCAAGCAGCTCGTCCTTGTTGTCCAGGAACAGTTCCGTCCACATATGCTCGTTGATCCGGGCGATGCGCGTGAGGTCGCGGAACGAGTCGCCCGTATATTCCGCCAGGTGCTCGGACTCCTTGCAGGTCATCAAGGTCACGGCGATGCAGTGCGTCAACTGCGAGAGGAAACCGATCATCTCGTCGTGCTCCTCCAGGGAGAGCACGGCGATGTGCCGGAAGCCCAGGATGCAGCCCAGGGTGCGGATGAGTTCGATCCCCTCCGGAGTATTGCGCTCCGTGGGCGTGACGATGAAGTTGGCGTCGGCGAAAAGCCGGCTGTCGGCATATTCCACGCCGGAGCGCTCGCGTCCGGCCATCGGGTGGGCCGGGACGAACTCCAAGTCGCTGCGCAGCATTTCCTGCACGGCGGGCACCACGCTCCGTTTGACACCGGTCACGTCGGTGAGCACGGCGCCGGGCTTCAGGTAATCTTGATAGCGGCGTATCCAATCCACGAAAATATGGGGATACAGGGCGAATACGACGAGGTCGAACTGCGACACGTATGCCTGCATGACCTCGGTCTGCCCATGGGCGATGTAACCCCGCTCCAGGGCATAGTCCAGGGTCTGCTGCCGGCGGGTGAGCGCGCCCACCTCGAATCCCAGCGAAGAGAGTTTCTGGGCGTAGGACCCGCCGATCATGCCCAAGCCCACGATCAGGACCTTGCGGTAATTGATGAATCCGTTCATACGCTTCCTGCCAGATAATCGGTGCCGTAGCGCAGGGCGAGCTGGTCGCAGAGCACCACGGCGACCAGGGCCGTGACCACCGGACAGATCCGGCGGATAATGGCCGGATCGTGCCGGCCGGTAAGCGAAAGAGATACTTCCTCCCCCCTCACGAAGTCCACCGTCTGCTGAGGACGGGCGATGGAGGGAGTGGGCTTGACAACCATATTGAAGAGCACGGGCATCCCGTTGGCGATCCCGCCGTTGATCCCGCCGCTGCGGTTGGTGGCGGTCACCACGCGGCCCTCCTGCATCCGGAAGGGGTCGTTGGCCTGCGATCCGCGCATCCCGGCGAGGGCGAAACCGTCACCGAATTCGATGCCCTTGATCCCGCCGATGGCGAAAACGGCCCGTGCGAGCACGCCCTCCAGCGAGTCGAACCAGGGTTCCCCCAGCCCGGCGGGCAGACCGCTGATGCCGGTCTGGATGACGCCGCCGAGGGAGTCCTGATCCTGCTTGGCGGCCAGCACGGCGGCCCCCACCTGCTCCTCGAGATCGAGGATCAGCGGGAAGCGGCGTGCCTCGATGCGCTCCGCCTCGGAAGCCACGTCAGAGAAAGGCGCATCTTCGATGCCCGCGCAGCGCAGGATGTGCGTCGCCACGCAAATGCCCTTTGCGGCGAGGGCCTGCCGACAGATTGCACCGGCGGCCACGATGCCCGCAGTCACGCGGCCGGAGAAATGTCCCCCGCCCCGCGGATCCTGAAAGCCGTGGTATTTCATCTGGGCGGTATAGTCGGCGTGCGAAGGGCGCGCCACCCGCTCCAATTCTTGATAATCCGCGCTGCGGACATCCTCATTGGGAATCATGATGGTCAGGGGCGTGCCCGTGGTCTTGCCGCGGTACACCCCGCTCAGGATGCTGAATCGATCCTGCTCCGTACGCGCGGTGTCCACCGCGCCGCAGGGGCGGCGTTGCGCCAGGCAGCGCGCGATCCAGCCCTCATCGACCGGAAGGCCGGGCGCCAGTCCGTCCAGGACCACGCCCACGGCCGGTCCGTGGCTCTCCCCGAAAAGGGTCATCGTGACGGAAGTGCCGATGCTGTTTTTCATATGCTCAGTGTGTATAGAAAGACCCGACGAGTTTGAGGCGGTCGCACAGCGGGCCGAGTTCGCGCAGCAGGCTGCTCCCCTCCTCCGTCGCCACGTCGCCGTCCAGTTCGACGAAGAAATAATAGTTCCACAGCAGCTCCTTCATCGGGCGGCTGTGGAGGTTGCACATATTGAAGTTATGGGCGCCGATGATGTTGAGCGTCTGCGCCAGGGCGCCGGCCTCGTTCTTGACGGTGTACATCAGAATGAAGTGCTTGCCCATCTTGCGTTTGTTGTCCGTATCGAGACGCAGCATGCGCGTGAAAGCCGCGAAGCGTGTGGTATTGGTGCGGCTGGTATTGATGCGGGCCTCGAGGACCTCCAGGCCGTAGAGCGCGGCGGCCTCGGCGGTACCGATCGCCGCAACGGACGGATCCTTCAGTTCAGCCACCCGCCGGGCCGCCGTGGCCGTATTGGCGCAATCCTCGGTCTCCAGGCCGTGGCGCTGCAGGAACTCGGAGCACTGCGAGAGGGCCTGGGGATGGCTGAGGACCTTGCGAAGACGGGATTTGTCCGCTCCGGGAAGGCCGAGCAGATTCTGCTCCGCCTCCACCTCGATCACCTGGTTGACATACAGCGAACCGGAGAACATCAGGTCCGTCACCGAAGATACCTCCCCGGCGAAACTGTTCTCGAAGGGCAGCACCGCCACGTCGGCGTCCCCCGCCTCGCAGGCACGGTAGGCCGAAGTAAAATCCGCATACGATATCAGTTCCGCTCCCGGGAACAGGCGCAGGGCGGCGATATAGGCAAAAGCCCCCGGCACGCCGCTGTAGGCCACCCGAAGGCCGCTTCCCAGCCGGCGCTGCCAGTCGCGCGAGAGGCTCAGCACCTCCCGCTGGAAATTGACATAATACTCCCGGATATCGCGGTCGGTGATGCGCTCCGCACCCCGCAGGATCACCTCCTGCTCACGTGCAGGATCGACAATGGCGAGCCCGTGGGACGTCTTGTAGCAGCTGACCTCCCGGCAGCGTTCCATCCGCTGCTCGAAGAGAGAGGCCATCTGCGCATCGATCTCGTCGATCTTCTTTCTGATCTCTTCCAGATAGTCCATTTGGTAATACATACTACTACGAATGACAAAAATAATTGTTATTTTTGTGAAACACAAAATATGAAAAAATTCTTCACTCTCTCCCTGCTGATGGCTCTCGGCCTCAGCCTCGGCGCCCAGGAAGCGGCTGTCAAACTGATCGCTGAAAACCCCGACCGGGCATCCAACAACATGCACTACTACGAGTTCAACCCCATCCACGACACCCCTGCGCCCCCGGGATTCAAGCCTTTCTACATCTCGCACTACGGGCGTCACGGCTCCCGCTATGAGCAGAACTCCACTTTCGCCCGCGCAGCGCAGGAAGGGTTTGCCCACCTGGATTCCCTCGGGCTGCTGAGCGCAGCCGGGAAGGCCCTGTATGCCGATGTGGAGGCCGTCGTGGAGGCTCACAAGGGGATGGAAGGGTCCCTGACCCCGCGCGGTGCCCGCGAACACCGGCTGCTCGCCGAACGAATGGCCAAGCGCTATCCCAGCGTATTCAAGGACAAGAACCGCCAGGAAGTCAACAGCTTCTCCAGCACCAACTTCCGCTGCATCGTGAGTATGTGCAACTTCACCAACAGCCTGCAGGAGAAGTTCCCCAAACAGCAGTTCACCTTCACCAGCGCGGAGCGTTTCATGGCCTATATCAACCCCAGCCTGAACGTCCCGCGCCCCGGGCAGCCCCCCGTCCAGCGGACCATCCCGCAGGGCTTCCGCTTCTCGCAGCAGACCCAGGAGCCGCGCCCCTGGACGCCGGCCCCCGGCGTCCCCGGCTATGACTTCTCCCGCTTCCTGCGACCGCTCTTTACCGACTACGACGCAGCCCTGCGCGAACTGGGCAACCCGGAGAACTTCGTGAAAGCCATCTACACCACCGGCGGCCTCTGCCAACTGGTCGATTTCCTGGGCATCGACATCTACCGCAAATACTTCACCCCCGAGGAACTCGTCTATTTCTGGGCCCCGGGCAACGACTCCATTTACCGGATGTGGGCGGGCTCGGTGGAGAACGGCGAAGTCATCCGCTACGCCATCCGCCCGCTACTGCTGGACTTCATCGAGAAGGCCGACGCGGCCATCCGTCCGGATAGCCACCGCGCCGCCGACCTGCGTTTCGGACACGACACCTCCGTGCTGCCGCTCTTCGCCCTGCTGGGCGTAGACGACCCGCAGCACCGTTCCTTCCCCTATCAGGAAGCCCACCTGCACGGCTGGTACGCCTTCTTCCAGGTCCCGATGGCCACCAACTGCCAGATGATCTTCTACCGCAACAAGAAGGGAGAAGTCCTCACCAAGGTCCTCTACAACGAGCAGGAAATCCCCATCCCGGGCATCGAGCCGGTCAGCGGTCCCTACTACCGCTGGGACGACCTCAAGGCCCATTTCCTGCGTCTGTGCGAGCGCGCCGCCGAACCCTGGAACCGTCCCCCCCGTCCCGTTCCCGGCCCGATTCCCGGCCCCGGCCCCAGATAATATGAAACATCTATCCCTCCTTGTCCTGCTCGCCCTGGCGGCATGTCGGCCCGCCGGTGAGCCCCGCAGTTTCACCCTCCCCGTCTCCCCCGACGGGGAGGCCACGTTGACCGCCTTCCTGCCCGCACGTCCTTCCGGACGGGCCTTGCTGGCTTTCCCCGGCGGGGGCTATCGCCAGACGAGCATCGGCAACAACGCCCAGTGGGCCCCCTTCTACAACGAGCGGGGCATCTCCTTTTTCATCCTCAAATACCGCATGCCTGAGGGAGATCCTTCCATTCCGCTTTCCGATGCCGAAGCGGCCCTGCGCCTAATCCGCGACAGCGCCGCCGTCTGGAAGATCAAGCCTTCGCAGATCGGGGTGATGGGCACCTCCGCCGGCGGGCACCTGGCCACCATCGTGGCGACCGGGGAGGACGCCTCCCTGCGGCCCGCCTTCCAGATCCTGTTCTACCCGGTCATCACCTTTGGGGAAGGCTGCCACAAGGGCTCCCGTGACCGTTTCCTGGGCCGGGACACCGCCAACGTGGCGATGCTGGACTACTATTCCGCGCAGAAACGGGTCGGTCCCGACACCCCGCCCGCCATCCTCTTCGCCAACACCGACGACCGGGGCGTTCCGCCTGAATTCAATGCCGAGGCCTACGCCGCCGCCCTGCAGGAGCAGGGCCGGGACGCCGAGCTGCACATCTATCCCGAAGGCGGCCACGGCTGGACCTTCGAATCCGACTTCCGCTACCACGACGACGTCGTCACCGCCCTCTCTGACTGGCTCGCCCGCCTGCCCCGCCGCTGATTTCCCCGGGCCGGTGTCCGACTGGAACGATAATTGAAGCAATACAGCTGATAACCAATCTATTTTTTGTAATGAGAAAGTTATTTTTCGCTGCAGCCATAGCCTGCATGACCCTTCTCGTTTCATGCGAGAAAGGCGTCGATCACACCGGCGATGAGACCGGAGCACTGTACGGAGTCTGGATCCTGAATACGAAAACGGAAGTCATCCAGAATCCCAACGAAGAACCCAAACAGACACAAGTCGACTATTCCAGCGTCCATTTCTATCTGGCACTGTCTGAATTCCCCGTCCCTTACGCCTTGGGCAAGAAAGGCAGTCTTACGGATCTGGACCTCAAAGACGTGGATGTGGATGATGCAAGCTTCTCTTACAATCAGGACCAGAAAAAGATCAGTTTCAAAAATCTCATCTGGCTGACGGAAGACTTACTCACCTACGAAATGCGCCTGCTAGGAACCTTTGATGTTCTGGAACTCACCGACAAATCCCTCGTCCTGCGCCAGGAAGAACCCCTCCTCCACAAGACGACCACCTACACCTTCAAGCGCTACAAGTAACCACAGGACTTCTCTGTGCAGGGATGACCTGCAAGTTCCGTTTCCAAGGTTGCGTGACTGATACCCGCGTCGCAGAGCTTCTGCTTGACAGCGGGTATTACTTTTTCCGGACGGGCTTCCTGCTCCAGCACCAGATGCGCCGTCAGCGCCGTCTCCGTCGTACTGATCGGCCAGATATGCAGATGATGCACGCTGCCGACCCCCTCCGCCTGCTCCATCAGCGAACGCACAGCATCCGGATCGACCCCTTCGGGAACGGCATCCAGACTCATCCGAAGGCTCTCGGACAACAGATCCCAGGTCCCCACCAGGATGATGATGGCAACGATTATCCCGATGACCGGATCGATGAACGACCACCCCGTCAGGGAGATGACGATTCCAGAAACGACCACCCCGACGGACACCAGCGTATCGGCGGCCATGTGCAGGAAGGCCCCGCGTGTATTGATGTCCCCCTTCCGATGCTTCATCAGCAGGAAGGCCGTCAGGCCGTTGACCACGATTCCCGCGGCGGCGGTCCAGGCAATGGCACCGCCGTCGATGGGGACGGGATGGCGGAGTTTGTGGATACTTTCCAGCAGGATGGCGCCGACCGCCACCAGGAGGATGACGGCATTGAGCAGCGAGATCAGGATCGAGCCTTTGCGATAACCATAGGTAAAATGCTTGTTTCCGCGCGTAGCGGCCAGGCGGAAAGCGATCAGCGCCAGGACCAACGAAAACACGTCACTCAGGTTATGCCCGGCATCCGACAGCAGGCCCAGCGACCCCTTCCAGAGTCCGACCCCGGCCTCGACCCCGACGAACGCCAGATTCAGGGCGATTGAGATCCAATATATACGCCGCAGCGAGGCAGATTCCACTGCCGCAGCGTGGTGATGGTGGTGATGATGCTCGTGTGCGTGTTCCATAGTTCCTGCTTTTACGAATGCAAAACTACAACCCTTTCCCGGAACCCGCAATCCTCAAAAATGGGGATTATCGGATGAAATGCATCGGTGTCCAGGGCTCTTCGCCGCGTCCCGGAGCAGGTTCTCCGCCGGTGGCCTTCAACAGCCAGGCCATATTGCGCGCCAGCGTGCGCATCGTCTGGAGGCCTTCCTGATCCAGGGCGGCCTGCCCCGCCTCGCGGCCATAGACGATGTTCCAATACTGGGAACCCACCACCGGCATATTCATCATCTGGAAGGGCATGTTCAGGGCCTCGAAGGCAGCCGTCGCTCCCCCTCTGCGGCACACGGCCACGGAAGCTGCCGGTTTCCCGGCGATCGCGGCGCCATTGGAATAGAACGCCCGCTGGATCACGGACAGCAGCGCTCCGTTGGGCTGCCCCCAATAGACGGGAGAGCCGACGATCAGCGCATCGCAGGCCGCGAATTTCGCGCTGATGCTGTTGCAGACATCGTCGTTGAAAATGCACGCGCCGGGATGCTCCTTGCACCGGCCGCAGGCCATGCAGCCGCGGACCGCTTTGTTGCCGATCCAGACGATCTCGCTCTCGAGGCCTTCCTGCCCGAGCGTCCGGGCGATTTCGGCCAGGGCGATGGAGGTATTCCCCTGCGGACGGGGGCTTCCGTTGATGAGTAATACTTTCATGATATGCTTCATTGTGGGTTTTATCAGTGTAAAGATAGGGATTCCGGGGGAATAATCAATTTCTGCCGGGAAAATCGTATATTAGAGCATTGAATTATGTTATGAAACAGATTCTCGGATACTTCCTGGGTTTCGCCATTTTCATCGCCGGGATCCCGGCGATGATGTGGCTGGTGGCGGGATGCCCGGCCTTCGCGGAAATCCCCTCTTGGCGCCTTTGCGTGGCAGGACTGCTGGTCCTGGCCGGGCTGGTCCTCAGCATCTGGAGCATCGTCTATATGAAGCGTGTCGGGGAAGGCACTCCTTTCGATGCGATGGGGCACGAGGTCGCCCCGCGGACGCGGCACCTGATGACCGGCGGCCCCTACCGCCTCAGCCGCAACCCGATGCTGTCCGGGACCTACCTCTACTACCTCGGCATCGTGCTCGCCCTCTGGAACGGCTTGGCGCTGCTCATCCTGCTGGCCGTGGCCGTCCTGATGATGTTGCAGGTCCGGTCTGAAGAGAAGCGGCTGGAAGCCGATTTCGGCGAAGAATACCTGGCGTACAAAAAGAAAACCGGCCGCTTCATCACATTCAAATGAGCAACAAACACCGCCTCCTCATCTGCCTGATCGCGCTGCTTATGCCGGCACTCCTGCCCGCGCAGGTGCGGCGGACGGGTGCTCCGGAGCCGGATCGTTCACTGATGGAGCTTCCGGCGGTGGCGGACGAGGATATCATCCTGGTCTATGAGGGGTTCGTGGTTAATTACAACCCGCAGTGGCTCCAGCCGAACTGGGTGGCTTACGAACTGACGGCCGAGGAGGTGGAGGGCGAAGTGCCCCGCGCCAAGGGCTTCGGGATGGACCCGCGCTACCCCGAGCGCCAGGCCATGCGCGAAGACTACAGCAATACCGGCTGGGACAAGGGGCACATGGCGCCCGCGGCCGACATGAAATGGTCGCAGACCGCAATGAACGAGAGCTTCTACCTGACAAACATCTGCCCACAGGATCCCACGCTGAACGGAGCCGACTGGCACGCGCTGGAGCGGCAGGTCCGCGCCTGGGCGCAGCAGTATGGCCGCGTCCAGGTCGTGTGCGGCCCGTACGTGACGGACAACGCCTTCGGGACCATCGGAGAACGCCGCGTCGTCGTACCAGACGGCTTCTTCAAGGCCGTGCTCCGCACAGACCCCGACGGCAGCTGCCACGCCATCGCGTTCGTGTTCGCCAACCACGCCCGGCGGCAACGCCTCCGCGACGCGGTCGTGAGCGTCGATGCCGTGGAGGCCCTGACGGGCTTCGACTTCTTCCCGAACCTCCCCGACGACATCGAAGAAATCATAGAATCCGCCAGCCGCTGGGAGGCCTGGCAATAGTCACCTGCAGAACCTCGCCACCCGCTCTTTCACAATCCGCAGATAGAGCCGCTGCATCTTCTCAGGAAGCCAGGACTCGTGTAGCAAGGAAAGCGTCTCCTCCGGGATGGTCATATACCGGTCCAGCAGCCTTGCGCTGCGCACGGGGACAAGCCCGATCAGGGACGCGAACTGCTCGAAGTCTGCCCTGCATGGATGTCCGGTACGCTCATACTCATCACTGCGAACCAGCCTCGAAGACAGGCCTCCGTCCAGGCCGAAATCATCCCCCTGCACGTGCAGGCCAGTGTTCAGCAGATCATAGGCCGGTGCCAGGCGGTAATCCTCTCCCTGACGAATCAGGGAGAAATTCTTGAGATGGTCGTCGCCATTGCCATAGATGTAGTTGAAGACCACCAGGTCGAAGAAGCGCTCCATATCCACCATCCAGCCGGAAACATACTGCCGGATCCCCCGGGCTATATCCTCATAACATCCGCTATACTTGAAATGCAGCCCGTCCGTCTGCTCGTTACGGCCGCAGACGGAAGCGAAGTCCTCCAGCTCGGCTTTGGTGCCATCCGGAAGGATGTCGAAGCGTCGGGTGATGTACAACAGCTGGCCGTCAGCTGACACGCAGAGGCCGTTGGCAGCCGTCCGGATGCCATAAACCTGAGCGGCAATCTGCATCGTCAGGTGCTCGTTGGCAGGGATATGCCGGCGCGTGGCGATGGTCTCGTCCCACGGGGCCGGTTTCAGGATATGCGTCGAGCGCTCCCCTTCCCGGGCCAGGCGGATCTTTCCGCCGTCGATGACGGCCGGGAACTTCTCCTGCACGCCGGAGACAGAGATCCGCTCTACGGCGGCAACCGCCTCACCGGATTGCTTCAGCCCCTTGATGCAGAAATCCAGATATGGCGATACCTGCTTCCCGAAGAACAGGGTCTTCAGGACACGCGGGCTGTATGCGGGCATCTCTTTCATATCGCTCTCACGTTGACGGCTCCGATGAAATCGCCCCCGGACATGACAGTCAGCAGGCCGAAGAGATCTTCCTCGTCGAGCCGGAACTTCCTGCAAATCAGGGTCCTGTTGGCGCCCTCCGGCAGCAGATTGACGAAGAACGGAAACAGGCACTCCGCCTCGTAGGGGGCCGGTTGGAGCGGCAGTGTCACGGAGACCGGCGTACCGCCCGAGGCGAGGTAGGCCGGGTCATACGCGAACGCATACCCCCTGCCGGGGACCTGCTCCGTGAGCACCCCGGCAAGGACATCGTTGTTGTAAACACCCAGTTGTCTCATGGCGTCATCTATTGCTTGTCAAAGGGGCTTCGCACCCTGAAAAGGACCTCCAGCCCCAGGACCGAAAGGATCTTCTCAACCGTCTCGAAAGAAGGATTTCCCTTCCCCCGCTCGATATTCTTGATGGTGGCCGGTGACACGCCCGACATCTCTGCCAGATCGGTCTGGGAGATGCCGAGGGTTTTGCGGCGGGTGGTGAGGGTTGTCGAGAGGAGCATGGGCTAATATAATATACTTTCTGCCACAAAAATAAAGATAATATTAGATATTCGCAAGAGAATGTATAATAAATTATACTATTTTTCGAGAGAGTGTATCCGCTTTTATTTCTATATTTGTATATTCATTATCACCAAACCATGGAGTCTGTCATTATATCCAATACTGTTACCAGGATTGACGCATTTGCCTTCAAGGGCGACACTCAATTAAAATCAGTCACAATCCCTTCCTCCGTAACAGAAATTGGCCAAGAAGCCTTTCAAGGCTGCACCAGTCTGGAGTCGCTTGTCATACCAAACCCCGAGATCATTATCGAACCTGGCGCCTTCGCCAGATGCAGCAATTTGAAATATGTCGTGATCCTTTCTTCTGAACCGGCCACAAAACAGGGTTTGATTGGATATTCAGCTTTTGATTGTTGTACCAACTTGGAATCCGTCCTCATTCCGGATAATATTGACTTGATAGGATCATGTGCCTTCAAAGGCTGCGTGAATTTAAGGTCTTTCGTTGCATACCCAATGAGAGATGACATTGACTACCATATCTATACCGGAACGGGACTTATTGGCAATTTAGCTTTTATCCGATGCGATAATTTGAGGACAATTATTCTTCCAAACTCGATTTATAAAATTGAAAGTTCTGCATTCTCAATATGTAAATCATTAGAGCGGATCACTCTTCCCAAAGCCTTATGGGAAATTGAATCGTGGGCTTTTCGTGGCTGTGAAAGTCTCAAAGAGGTAGAGGCATCAGACATACTTTATCACGTACGTCAAGAGGCATTTTTGAAATGCCCAGCCCTCAAAACGATAAGATGCCCGAATCCAGATGCATTTCAAGACGCAAAATTGCGTAAAGGAATTAGAATAATCTAGCATTTGCTCGGACGCTTGCTGCCATCCGCGTGCAGAAAGACCGTGAGTAAGCCGCCGGCCCCTTATTGCAAGCAACTCCACCCCGCTGCTATTAAGCTTATTTGAAGCAGCAGGTTAGACCTCCTGAGAAAAAGGCAGGGGCATGTACTGGTAAAAGGTCACATCTTGGATGCCAGGTAGAGGAATAGGAAAAGCGTATCGTGCACCTGTTGTTTCATCTCGGCATCGACGAGGTTGACAAGCGCTCCCGAATGTGCCAACACTTTATTGCGTGCGATGACAACCTCTTTGGTTGCGTTGTTGATTGCATAATCCAGCGTGCCGTACTTGTAGAATCCTTTCTTGTCGGGCAAAATGGACAAAGAACTGAGGTATGCCGTCATTGTTCCAAGACCAATGCTCTTTACGTTAAAGAAAGCCGGGTCATACATGATATCCGTCCTCAAGTCTCCATGCCTTTTCAGTTGATAGAAATTCGTAACATAGGCTTCGACTGAAAGAAGGATATTCTTCCGGAAGCCGTCCTTCGCCCAACTTGTCATTTTGTCGAAATCAGCCAGTTGAGGGAGCCAACTGTAAAAGACAGAGTTATGTGGAAGAATCGCATTGCCTCCCTTCATGATGGCAAGGACTCTATCTATCGATGGGAGGGATGGATACTGCTTGGTTTCAGGAACGAATGAGAGATAAGCAGCGCTGATCGCCGGCAAATCGATGCCGGATTTAGCATTGGCGGGCTTCGGGGCTGTGGGCGCAGTCGCTGTAGCTACCTGCTTCGGGGTGGTAGTCGTCCGTTCCGAATTGGGTGTTATCAAGGCCGCTTTTTTATCAACCAATTTTACATGACAAGCCTTCTTTCCGGGCGCAGAAAAATAGTTAAACGTCTTGTCGTTTCGAATTATCCATTTACGAAGAACGCTGTCCGTAACGTCAATTCCTTTGCCCCTGACCTTTGTGTAGAGATCTTGGAAGGATAACGTTTGGTTCTTCTCATAACCAAGAATCCGAACAGAAGCGACCAGCGCATCTTCCGTGGTATGATCGTCCTGGGCGTTAGAATAATATGTCTGTAGGGATCTCCTCTCGTAAATATTCGTATACCCATCCTTTTGGGCCTGAGCCAGCACGTCATCGAACGACCAGTCCGGGTGGGACAACAAAAGGGAAGAGATGTATTTCTGACCCTCGACAAAAACATCCGCCTTGCTCCAACGGAGCATCACATAGCCCGTCTTTGTAGGGCAAAAACGCCAGTGATGGTATTTGGGGGTATATTGGATATTTTTTCGACCGGAGAGTTTAGAACGATGCTCCCATTCACTCCTCAGATCGACCGGGCTCATAGCACTTCCCGGTCCCCACGCTTTTTTGTCATAGAGGATACGAAGAAGTTCTGTATCCAGATCATTAAGGTACTCCCATTTAACCGCAATAAGCTCTTTCCCGGAGGGGTCTTTTATTATTTCGAGCTCATGATTTCCACGAGCGAACTGTTCGAGTCCATTCCGCAGATTCGGATCCTTGAAATTCCGAGCCAAGAGGATTCTGAAGTCATCAAAAGAAATGGGGATGCCCTCCTTTTTCAATAACGTTTTTACGTTGCTACTGTATCGGGTAATGCGCGCACCTAAGTTGTTCGATTGGTTGACCAGTCCTTCCGCAAGAATAGTACAGCCAAGAATCAAGGCAAGTAACTCCAGCATCCGCGGACTCCTGATCCCGGAGAGACGAATCATAGTCTCCCTGGTCCCCGGGATATTGAAGTCCTTGCTGAACAAGCGAACAAGTTGGACGAGCTGCGGATCAATGGCAATGTTGCCGATGGTCTTGTCTTGAAAAAACAAACCGTAAAACTCCTCCTGGGCCTGTTTCACCTTATTGTCAACATTCTGTCGAGTCAGTCCCAATATAGTCGCGGCTTTTTCCCTGGAATTATCCATCGAATTCTCGTCAAAGAGAACCTCTAGAACAGTACAATAGGCATTCGTCGCGTTGACCTGATAATTCATGAATTCGGCACGCTTTCTCTTTGCCACCAGGTAGTCAGCGAGGAAGGAACGGAGACCTTCTTCAAAGGAAGAGAACGGCTTGGTGGGAACGGTAACGATGGATGTCCAGGCCCGATGAACGTCAATAATTGTGGATGCGCTGGCTAAAATGCCGGCTCTGAACTCCGAGAGGCCCTTATTGTTCACAGGAGAGGCAAACAGATCTCCAAGAGTTTTTATGGAAGGGTATTTGTTCCGTATAGTTGCGATCATTGACCTTCTTGGAAGTAGGGTCAAACCCCCTCGGCGCTTTTCTTGATTGAGGGTTTCAATGGTTACCTCGAGGGGGATTCCGGCAGCTGCCAGATCTGTTGTAGTATAAGTCATTGGTCGTGATTTTTAGCGTTATTGCAAATTTAAGGTTATTTCAGCATATCTCCATAAAGACTGCATACTATTTCCCTTCCCCGTGAAAGAATTTCGCGCGAAGGGAGTAGATGTATTAAAAAGAATCGACCATGACAGACACCAAGACCACCCTCCAGACCGTTATCGGTCAGACCCTCGCTGCCGACCTCAACCCCATCAAGAACTTCCTCTTCTCCAACCCTTCGGAGTCCCTCATCGCGACCGGTTCCGGCGGTGCCGAGACCGCCGGGGAGTTCGCCGCCCTCCTCTACGGCGCCCGCGGCGGAGTGGCCACCAGCGTCACGCCCTACACGCTCAACTCCTTCAGCGATGCCGCGCTGAAGACGGCTAAAGTACTGTTAATCAGCAAGGGCGGCCACAACAACGATATCATTTTCGCGACCCGGCGCGCCCTCGAAGTCAACCCCGGCAAGACCGCGGCCGTCAACTTCTCGGACTCCGACCGGAACGAAGCCCGAAAGCTCTTCCTGAAGGCCGGCTCGGACAAGTCCTTCGTGGTCCCGATGAAGAACGTCCACGACGGGTTCGTATCCACGGGCACCTCCCTGTCCTACTTCGCCCTGTTCACGAAAATCTTCCAGCCCGACGCGGACCTGGAGAAGTACAAGACCCTCCCGGAGACGCCCTTCCGCCTCTGCCTCAACGACGGCACCCCGCTCGGCCCGGAAGCCTTCAAGCCGGTGAGCAACTTCATTATCCTGCACGGCAGCTGGGGCCGTCCCGTGGCAAACAACCTGGAAGGAAAGCTGGTCGAATGCGGCCTGGCCAGTGCGGGGGTCTATGACTACCGCAACTACTGTCACGGCCGTTTCATCTTCACTTCCAATCACTTGGAAGACTCGGCCGTCATCCTCCTGGTCTCTCCCCGCGAGCGGGACATCGTCGAACGCACCCACGCGTTCCTCCCGCCGACCACCAAGCTGGTCATCCTCGAGACTGGGCACGACGCCCCGGAAGCATCCCTGGATCTGCTGATCCGCAGCACGGAGTTCTACCACACCGTTTGCACCACCTGCGGCGTCAACCCGGAGAGCCCCAAGAACCCCGGCCGTATCGACAAGCGGAAGCCCATCCGGGTCCCCTTCATGGCCACCCTCAAGAAGCAGGGTCCCCTCAGCCTGTAATCACGAAAATAATAAATCATTGAATATGAAAGAATTCGAGAAATACGCCTCCCTTGACAGGGGCATCAGCCCCATGACCCTGGGCCGCTACAGTGCGGCCGTCGACAGCTACATCAACCCGACCATCATCGAGGAGCGCAAACTGAACGTCGCCTCGATGGACGTGTTCAGCCGCCTCCTGATGGACCGCATCATCTTCCTGGGCGTTCCCATCGACGACGACGTAGCCAACATCATCCAGGCCCAGCTGCTCTTCCTGGCCTCCCTGGACAGCAAGGCCGACATCTCCCTGTACCTCAACACGCCGGGCGGGCAGGTAAGCTCCGGGCTGGCCATCTACGACACCATGCAGCTGGTGGCTCCGCCGGTCGGGACCATCTGCACTGGCATGGCTGCATCCATGGGCGCGGTGCTGCTCTGCGCTGGGGAGAAGGGGAAACGCGCTGCGCTCCCCCACTCCCGCGTGCTGATTCACCAGCCACTGGGCGGTGCGAAGGGCCAGGCCTCCGACATCCTCATCGCCGCCAAGCAGATTGAGAAGACGCGCACCGAGCTCTGCGAGCTCATCGCCGCGCACTCCGGCCAACCCTTCGACAAGGTCCTCGCCGACGCAGACCGCGACTACTGGATGACCTCCGACGAAGCCCTCGCCTACGGCATGGTGGACAACATCCTGGGGAAGAAGTAGCGCGAGCGTAGGACCTTTTTTGCTTGACCATCCTGATATTATTTGTTAAATTTGTAAGAAACACGAACGTCTAATGACCGATTCAAAATGAAAATTATTCATACAGCAGACTTGCATCTCGGGCAGATCATTTACCAGAATTACGACAGGGTGGATGAGCATGAGCACTTTTTCAAGCAGCTCGAAAACCTTTGTCGTCAGGAGAAGCCGGACGCGCTTGTCGTAAGCGGCGACATTTTTGACATCCAGCAGCCTTCAGCCTCCACCCGCAAATCTTTTACCGACCATTTCGTTTCGCTCCACAATTGCTACCCGGCAATGACCATCGTCATCACGGCCGGCAACCACGATTCGGCCTCCCGCATCCAGGCAGACCGTGCCATCTGGGAGCTTGGGAATGTCCGGCTGATCGGGATTTCACCCTCGCCGGAATTGCTTGGCGGCCCGGACGGCTGGCAAGAAGACTACATCGTCAAGCTGCTCTCCGGCTACATCGTGACGCTGCCGTATATGCCCGGTGAACGGACTGCCGTCATCCAGAGCATCCTGGACAAAGTCGCCCTAGACAACACCGAAGCGAAGCCTGTCGTCATGACGGGACACCTGGCCATCACGGGGATGGATCCTTGCGGGCACGACATCGAGATCGGCAAAATCAAGACCCAGGACATCGCGTCCATGGGATCCGGCTACGACTACCTGGCGCTTGGCCATATCCACAAGCCCCAGACCATCGGCCATCAGGAGGATGCGATGAAAGACGATGTCACATACCCTTCCGGCACCGTCCGTTATAGCGGAAGCGCCCTGCACGTGAGCTGCGACGAGAAGTACCCCCACACTCTCAGCATCGTAGAGATCGACAAAAGGGGCGGGGACGTCCATATCCGGCAAAAGCGCATCAATGAGCTGCGTCATTTCTATGAACTTCCGCTCGACGGCGGATCTTTTACCTCTCCTGAAGACGCCATCAGCGCTCTTGAATCCTTCGCGAAAAAGACCGGGAGCGGATACTTCCGGCTGCGGTTCGACTACAAGACAGCATTGCCCGCCAACTTTACCAATACGGTCTATGATATCTTGAAAGCATACGGCGAGGAAATACGCTTTAACCCCAAGCATATCTGGACCGGACGTCAGGAAGAATTGGAGGGAGAGAAGCCGAAGCTGACTTTCGAAGTGGCTGATCTCCAGCAGATGACAGACCCGATGACGTTCATCGAAAAGACGAAGGACCAGTATCCCGATCTTGACCTGGAAGAGGTCCGCCAGGCCTTCGAAGAAGTGAAGGAAGAGCTTGCACGTATGCAAGAAGCCGAGAAAGACAAAGCGGCAAAGAAGGCCGCCGGCAAGGCCGCGAAGCCGGTCGCCGAAGAAAGTTCAACCGAAAGCGAGTAAACGACATGAAACTGAGAGAACTGCATCTGCGCAACATAGCCTCCATCGAAGAGGCGCATATTGATTTTGAGAAAGGGCTGAACGACGGTGTGACGGCAGCCCCTGCCTCCGTATTCCTCATCAGCGGCGACACCGGAGCCGGCAAGTCCGTCATCCTCGACGGCATATCGATGGCGCTATACAAGACAACGCCACGGATCGTGGGCGTTGCCAACACCAACAACAACGAATTCACAAGCAAAGAAGGCGAGAGCATCCGCGTCGGGAGCATCGAACAGTACACCCGGCTCGGCATCTCCGAGAAGGATGAGTGCTACAGCGAAGTCGCTTTCACCGGCAATGACGGCATCGCGTATCGGGCCCGGCTCACGCTCGGCATGATTCTTCGCAACACCAACAAGAAAACCGGTAAGCGCGCACTGGAGCATCGCTCCCCCAAATGGGAAGTCAAGATCGGCTCCGGAGACTGGACAAAGGACAATGTCGCCGAAACGATTGAGAACGCCATTGGTCTCAGTTTTAAGCAGTTCGGGCGGATGGCTATGCTCGCACAAGGCCAGTTTGCCGCTTTCCTGACCGGGGAGAAGAAAGAGCGAGAGGAGATTCTTGAACAGCTTACCAACACGGAGCATTTTTCTCTTTACGGTGAGGCTATCAAGAACATCTTCGACAATGCGAAGAAAGCCAAAGATCTGGTTCAGGTGGAATATGACACCGAAGCCCAGCATACGCTCCCGCAAGAAAAAGTCGATGAACTGACGGCTGAAAAGGGGGTTCTGGAAGCAGAGAAGAATACGCTCGGTGTCCAAATCGCCCAAAAGGAGAAACAGCTTGCGCAGGTCACGATCATTGAAACAAATCGCACCGTCGCGGAACAAAAGGAGCGGGACAAAGCCTCGCTTGAAGCCGTCAAGAACGGGGATGACTATCAGTCCAAGAAAACGTTCATCACCGACTGGGACGCCACCATCAACGAGCGCCAGCACCTCGCCAATCTGAGAAAGGCGGCCAAAGATCTGGCCACATCCCGTGAGCAGGAGGCAGCTCAGAAAGAGTCTTTCATCACCCTTTCTGCTGACCTCGAAGCCAGGCGGGCAGAACTTTCCGCCCAGGGGGATCCCAAGAAGGCGGTCGAGGACAAACAGGCCGAGATCGATGCGCTGCTAGGGAAACGAGATGAACTCCGGCCAGCGCAAGTCAATCAGGACCTGGCAAGCATCTCTACCGACAAGAGCCAATTAAGCCAGCTGAAGACCCGGCAGGAGGTCATCGGGAGGATTCAGGAAGAAGTTGTGGCTCTCGCGGACGAAATCAAGAAAGATGCGGAAACGGACGCCGCCAACAACGAGGCATTCGACAAGGCGAACGCGGCCTTCGTCGCGGCCAAGGAGAAGGAAGAGGAGGCCAATAACCGGCTGTCCACGATGAAAATGAGTGCACACGACACGCTGGTGAACCTTCGGAAGCGTTTAGTCAAGGAGAACGCCGATGTTTGTCCGCTTTGCGGCCAGCACATCAGCGAGATTCATCTCGAAGCAGAGTTCAAAGAGATGCTGACGCCGCTGGAGCAGGAGCAGAGGAGCGCCAAAGCCGCAGCTACGGAAGCGGAAGGAACGAAGGATCAAGCGAAGACCCTCAGAGACACCTTTGCGGGCACCTTGGCGAGAAAGAGAAAGGACCTGTTCAAAAAGGAAGAGACTATCAAGAAGGATTTGGACGCACTCTCAAAGGACGCTTCCAAGTTCGGCATAGACTCCGGCATGCCGCTCGATGAGCAGATCAAGAGCGCCCAAGAAGACCTGGTGCGCCGCGAGGCGCAGCTTCTGGAGCTGCAGCAACGAGCTAACGAACTTCAAGAAAAGATTGACAAGGCCACGAATGAGAAGAAACCGCTTGATAAAGCACTACAATCATTCGAGAAAGCTTCACGGACCATCGAGGCCATTGACAGGAGCCGCCAGGCCATCGTCGCCATCCATACGGACTGGAATGTAAAACTCGAGCCGCAACGTTATAACAGCATGGATATCCAGAGAGATTGGATTGAGCTCCATCAGGAGATCTCCGGCACGGATACCACGATACGAACCTTGAACGGCACGATCGATCAGTGCAACAAGGCCCTCGATGAATACTACACCAACTCCGGGAAGACCGAATCCGATCTGGCCGCCATCCTGGCGCGCCAGCCGGAACTTACTGACGCGAGAAGACACATCCAGGATATAGATAAAGAGTACAAATCCGCAACCGATGCCATTGCAGGAGCGGTTGGCGCCATCCGGGATGCGATGGCCGAACTCGGCGTCGCCGAAGAAAAGGATGTCCCTGAGAAGCAGAAACTTATCGATGAAAAACAGACCCTCACGGATCAGAGCGAAGCGCTGGCCGGCCGGATCACCGTCATCACCGATCAGTTGGAGAAAAATACACAAAACGTCCAACAACTTGCCGACATCAAGGACAAGTTGGACAAGGCCGTCGCCCGGGTCAACAAATGGAGCATCCTCAACAATCATTTCGGAGGCAAGCGTTTCCGCACCCTGGTCCAGACCTATATCTTGCGACCGCTGCTGGCCAATGCCAATATCTATCTGGAGAAGATCACGGACCGCTACAAACTGACCTGCAGCGAAGACAATGAGCAGTTGTCCATCCTGGTCCTCGACCGGTACAACAAAGACCAGGTCCGCAGCGTGACGGTCCTTTCCGGCGGCGAGCGCTTCATGGTGTCGCTGGCGCTCTCCCTGGCACTCTCCTCCCTCAACCGTCCGGACATGAACGTGAACATCCTCTTCATCGACGAGGGCTTCGGCACGCTGGACGAAAAGAGCCTCGATTCCGTGATGGAAACGCTGGAGCGTCTGCAGGAAATTGCAGGCCAGAGCGAGCGCCGCGTGGGCATCATCTCCCACCGCGAAGAACTCGACGAGCGCATTCCCGTACAGATCCAGGTCAAGAAGAAAGGCGAAGGCCGCAGCCACGTAGAAATCAAAAACAATTTATAGATATGACGATTTACTTTAGTCCCGGCTATGACTCCTCCGTCTATCTCGCCCCCGCCGATTGTGGCCTGGGGAAAGCATATCTAGGCGAGACAGCGCTGCTGGGCGAGTTGGAACTCCGCTCCGGATTGACCTGTACAGACACCGACCACGCAGAACGCGTCATCGCCTATTTGGCGGCCATGCAGGCCGCCTTGGATGCAGACAGAACCCTGTTTTATTCCGAATCCTTCCGAAGGGACGATTACGGTACGGCCGAGTTGATGCTTGGCTGGCGAGATGCTCTCGTCAAGGCGGGATGGGACGGGCAGTGCGTCGGGAGCAGTGACAAAATCCGCATTCTTTCTTTGATCGAGTCCCGTTTCAACTGCCCGGGCCTGGCCGACAGATGGAAAAAGCTTTTCGCAGAATACGCGAAGCGTCCTGTCCTGAATTCCACCGATCGCATTGTCGTCCAGTGCCACAAAAAGGACCTGGCCCCGATGCTACAGGCGCTATTCGATACCATCAACGCTCAATACGCGACACCGATTGTGGAATACCATTCGGTCGCGCGACCTATTACCAAAGAGGACGCGGACAGATGCCGTGTTCTTATATTTGACAACGAGTATACCGCCCACGAATGGATTGCGTCGCAAGATCTAGATGGGGATGATGTCGTCGCAGAAGCGGACGAGGCACTGCTGGGAGATTTTCTCCACCTGCTCGGGAAACCGGGTATCGGAGCGGTCGACGAGGGCATTGGAGCCGTGATGCGGCTGCTCCCCCTTGGGCTTTCTCTGTTCAAGTATCCGGCGGACATCTTCAGCCTGCAGTCCTATCTGCAATCGCCCCGGACGCCGCTGGGGAAGTTGCACACCCGGGAGCAGAAGAAAGACGGTACACTTTATTATGTAAGCATCGCGCGCCGGCTATTCGACCATATCTGTTCGGAAGGAGGGTTCGGGCCGGGATGGCAGGAAATCTTCGATGGCGCGAAGTACGCCTTCGACGGCACCCCCGTCCCGGAGAAAGAGCACAAAGCCGCATTGAAATTCATCGGAATGTGGGAGCAGAGCAAGAATCTCCCCGATGGAGAGGCACCCGTTTCGGGCGTGACCGATTTCATTAAACTCCTCGACAAATGGGCCGGAACAAATATAAATCCTGACAGTAACCTCAACACACAATTCCTGGCGCTACGCCGCAACTGTGAAGCCATGCTTCGGCTCCTGGATAGTTGGAAAGCAGACACAATCCCGGTCGAACGGCTCTCCCGATGGGCCGGTCATATTTGTACCCCCATCAACATCAGCAGTGACTACGCGCGTCTCGGAGCCATGAATGTCGTCGGGGACGTGGCGGATATCTATTCCCCGGCCAAGCGCCTCATCTGGTACGCGGCAACCACCGAAAACAATGTTCCCTTTGAATACGACTTTCTCTCACCAAGCGAGGCGGCAGATCTTTCCAAGAGCAACGTACTTTTTCCCGAAAAGGAGATGACGGCGCGGTACGACAAAGCGTATAAACTCGAAGGGCTTAGCCGCTGCGAGGACGTAACGATTGTTACTTGCAGGCGCTTAAGCGGCGTGGAGACTGTGCCAAGCGCATTATTCGCAGAAATCAAAGAATGTGTCCCCACCTCCGAAGGCAAATCTGTCTACAAATCGGAAACCGGGAATGTCGAAACAGACCTCGGCAAGGAGTCTATTCATCACTTCGATCCGAAGATCTTGGAGAGGTTCTCCCGCAACGCTGAGAGTTACAGCAGCATTGAAACCCTTCTTATGAGGCCTGTGGACTATCTGCTTGACTATGTCAAGGGCTACCGCCAGTATGGTCTTGAAGAGGTAGCCGACATACAAACCACCGAGGGCACCGTCGCCCACGCCTATATCGAGGCGCTGGGAGAGAAATGTGGATTGGATCCGAAAGCGATGCTGGAGATGCACCGGGATAACTTTTCGTCCCTTCTCGACGAGATCCTCTCCGAACAGGGCCTGGTGTTATGTCTGGAAGAGAATCTTCTAGAGGAGACGAGCTTCCGTGTCAGCCTGGAAGAGAGCGTCAAGATTCTTCTCGACATCATCATAGAGAATGGTCTTGCTATTGAAGGATTCGAGGTAGAGAAAACGGCGGACACCGCCAACATCGGACCTGTTTTTGCGAAGATTGACTGTCTGCTCAAGGATCCCTCCGACGGGAAATATGTCATCATCGATTTCAAGTACAATGCCGGGAAGACCTATCAGCGCAAGATTGAAGGCAACCGGGAACTCCAGTTGGCCGTCTATCGCAAGGTCGTGGAGAAAACGTTGGGAGAAGTGAAGTTCATCGGATACTACGCCATCCCTAAGAAAACGCTTTACACGCCACATAACGTACTGAGAGACAATCCCGCCATCAAAGAAGTGGCGCAGGAGGCGCAACTTGATTTGTTCGCCATGGCGGCGAAAGGATATGTCTACCGCTGGGACCAGCTGCACCAAGGCATTCTGGAAGAAGGCGAGGGCCTGCCGCTTGCCGATTCCGACTACAATCTCCAGCCGGACGTGTATCCGCTTGAACCGGATTATGACGCCAGAGACTTGAAGGCGCACGCCTACGGGGACAAAAACATCACACTGAAAGGAGGGCTTCAATAGATATGAAAAACATCCAATACCTCAACGCCGGTGCCGGCTCCGGCAAAACCTGGTTCCTAACCTCGAAATTCGCCAATCATGTCTTGAATGGCGACTGCTCCCCTTCCCAGGTTATCATGACTACTTTCTCCGAGAAGGCTGCATCTGACATCAAGCGCAACGCTCGCAGTCGTTTTCTTGAGAAGGAGAAATTTTTGGAGGCCACAGAGCTTGATGCTGCGAACATCGGCACCGTCCACGCCGTGGCCTACAAGTATATTAAGAAGTACTGGTATCTTCTCGGCATCAGCGCCAAATGCGAAGTGATGAGCGATGACAACAAAGGGGCTCACATCGCTTTAACGCTCGGCAAAGCAACGACGCCCGAAGATATCGCCGCTTTCCGCAATTTTGCGGAGACTATAGATCTCCGGAAAACGATGTCCACGAAAATCGACTATGATTTCTGGAAGGATGCCGTTGCAAAAATCATCTCCAAGGCTGACGGTATGGGCATCAAGGATCTGACCGAGAGCCATAATAAGTCCCTTGAGTTGATTGATACTGCCTGTATTAGTCATCCGCAATACGATGCCATCCGGGATTGCGCAGACCGTGTTTTCTGTATCGCGACCCGATGGCGGGCGGATTTTGAGCAGTTCAAGAAAGACAACTCCATCATCGAGTATAACGATATGGAGAACTACTTCCTGACTATGCTCAAGGATCCTGATTACAAAATCGTTCAGGACGAAATCCGCGAAAGCGTGAAATATGTATTCGTGGACGAGTTCCAGGATTCCAATCCGAAGCAATTGGAAATCTTCGACCGCCTCAGCGACCTTGTTACCAAGAATTACTGGGTGGGAGACCCAAAGCAGGCTATTTATGGATTCCGTGCTTGCGACACGGCCTTGGTACAAGCACTGACGGACAATATCCGAGGCAGGGAGAAAGCCGGAGAATCCGGTTTTGAGACTGGCAGTCTGGCCATTTCCCGACGTTCCCTCAAGCCGCTGGTCGAATTCACGAACCATGTGTTCGTAAAAGTGTTCCCGGAACTGGACAAACAAGATGTCGAATTGGAGCCGACGCACCGCCTCGAGACCCTTCCTGGGAATATCCCGAACTTGCAGCACTGGGACGGAGCCCTCAAACCGCCCAAGATTGGGAAAAATGGGAAGCCCGGAGCCCCGGGAATCCCAAGCAAAGAAGAGATGATAACAGACCTGGCTTCTGAAGTCTTTCGCATACTGGATGGTCGCGCGGACATAAAACAAGTCTTTGATAAAGAATCCCGGAATCTACGCGACATCAAGGCTTCGGACATCGCTATTCTTTGTCGTACAAATTCTGATATTAAGGATCTTGCTGCTACGTTTTCCAGATACAGGATCCCTGTAGTTATTAACAACAAGGCCGACTCCGGTAAGTTGGAAATCCGACTGGTGCTCCTGATGCTGAACTACATCCTCGGGGATGCGAAACTTCTCACCGCTGAACTTGCTAAACTTTGCTGCGGGCTCACTTTGGGGGACATCCTGGGCAGAGAATATGACGATATTGCAAAACTGACTGCCTTCCTGAAGGAGTATCGCGATAGCCTCTCCGGAAAGGGAGTCGCCAGTGTGGTAAGAGGGATTGTCATCCGCATGAATCTATTGGACAGGTGCGCCAAATGGGGGGATGCAGAGAATCGGCGGGACAACCTGATGGCTTTGATCCAGAATGCCCGGGATTATGAGAAGAATTGCCTCACGCTCGGTGTCAGTGCCACATTGGAAGGTTTCATTTCCAAGATTGAAGCCGGCGAGATCACAGTGGAAGGGTATGCCTCGGAAGGCGTCAACATCCTTACCTACCACACCTCCAAAGGCTTGCAATGGCCGTTGGTCATCCTGTTCTCCCTCACAAATGATCTCCTGTCGGACAAGCATATAGCAAAGAGCTTCCTCTGGGATGTTCTCCCTGTCCGGAAAGGCGACCCTACCGCTGCGAACCTTTACCCCGGATATTACCTTACATACGTTCCTAGACTGACCCATTCGTATGGTTCCGGGCTCCCGGATGAACTCCGAAGCGGTATCGACAAGATCTGCGGTCCAGGTAGTTACTCCGCCTATCGGGATGCTCAGATCATGGAAGGGAGACGCTTGCTTTATGTTGGCGTTACTCGCGCCCGCGATATTCTTGTGGAAGTCAGTCAGCATGGCAAGGAATGCACGTTTCTCAAGGATGCATTAAATGATATCCATACTGGAACGAATTGGGATGCAAAAACAGACAAAAAATGGTGCAGCGGTACGCAGCAGGCGATTTGGGGGCCGGGGACGCCCACTTTCTTCTACCGAGAGATTGGTGCGGAAGAGCCGCCGGCACCGCCGGCAACCCTGACCTATCACTATATCAAAAAAGAGGCCCCGAGTAAAGTCACGGAGCCCAAGAGAATTTCTCCCAGTTCCATGACAGACGACGCGCTGGTGAAGGCCACTACCGTCTCTTGTTTCCTAGATGACGGACGCCCTTTCCCTCAGCTAATCTACAAAGCTTCTACTGCCGAAGATGACAAAATCGGCACCTGCATCCACAACATTTTTGCCGCCTACCGGCCGAAATCGCCCCGGGCAGATATGATTCGGCTAGCCACCGAAACCATCGCGAGACACGGCTTACAAGACGCGCTCACAAACCCGGACGCCATCATCTCTTCCATAGAAAACCTCTTCAAGTTATTAACTGGAAGCTACGGGAAAGCCATTCGGATTGAGCATGAGCTTCCCTTCCGGGAATTGCATGACGGTCAGATGATAGTCGGATCCATCGATCTTGTATGGTTCACATCCGATTATGAATGTGTTTTGGTTGATTTCAAGAATCTGCCATTTGCCAATAGGGATGTTCTCAATCCGGAAAACAAACGCTTCCTAGGTCACTATGCCCCTCAACAACAGGCATATAAGAAAGCGTTGATAAAGGGTGGCCTGACCGTCAAGGCGTGCATCATTTATCTTTCCATGCAAGGAAAGATTGTTGAAATAAATCTCCGGGATTAAAACAGGGCCTTAGCACTATTTACGACGACAACTATAAGAACAATCCTCAAAGATTCATTAAAAAGAAAAGGAGAATGGTTCTTGTCCGAATGGGACCTGGAGAAAGCATATTGATAAATCTCCTCGCGGGGTTAGACGTCCGTGGCTAAAGGCTCCGATAATCCTATATAGGACAGCTAATTACCCTTTCAAATCCGAGAAAATGATAGCGTCGGCAGGCAGGTGGTATTCCAGCTTGCCCTTGTCGCGAAGCTCCATCAGCAGGCGCCCCATGATGTTCGGGCCGACCCAGGTCTTGCCGTCGTCGGACAATTTGGCGTTGTAAGCGCCCGCCGGGCGGCGGGAATTGAATTGCTGCTCCACGATGAACAGACCCTTGGAGCGCTCCAGTTCCTTCCGGAACGCCTCGCTCTGCTCATACTTGGTCATCAGGCAGAACTTCATCGCGTCGATGAAGATCCGGCCCCAGTCCTCCCGGACGACACCAACCTTCTCCTGGTGTTTCGCCTTCATCTTGATGGGCTGGCCGACCTGTGCGTAGATGATTCTGCGGGATTCTGTGTCGCTGAACTTCATTACCTGGAAGAGCTTCTCCGTACAGTCAAACGGTACCTCATCCACGACAATCGGTGTCCGGGCAAAATTGCCGAGAATCCCCCATTCCTGCGCCACCTTGCAGAAGGCGGCAGTCTTGTCGGCAGGATACGTATGGATACCGTACCATTCCGGGTAGTATTCCTTGATAAATCCTTCAAGCCGCATATCAGAATTCTTTGATAATATGTTGAGTACATTTGATCAACCGACATCCTTGCGGATATCGTCAATCAAATGTACAAATAAATATCGATTAATCGAGGGGTTGAAATACGGGAGGAGTATCAAAATCCTATCCTCCTGGCAGACTTGCGCGCGAGAGTTTCTTCTTCGCAGTAGCGCTCCAGGCTCTCCAGGTCGGGTTTCCGGCCGGAGAGCACGTACTCGACGGTGCTCTTGCGGGCGATGTTCTCGATGTTGCCGCCGGAGAAGGGATAACGTTCGGCAAGCTCGGTGGCATCTTCCTCGGACAGTCCGGAGACCATCGACTTCCAGATGCGTTTGCGGGAGTCGGCCTCGGGCAGGTTGAACGCTATCTTGAAGATGAAGCGACGCTCGAAGGCGGGGTCCAGGTTCGTAGCCAGGTTGGTGGTCGCAATCAGCAGCCCGTCCAGCGTCTCCATTTCCTGAAGGATGATGTTCTGTATGGTGTTGTTCATCTGGTCCACGCTATGCTCGACGTTCTCTATCCGCCGGCCGAAGATGGCATCCGCCTCGTTGAACAGCAGGATGGGAGCCCGCTCGGCGGTGCGGCAAAGCATGCGGTAAATACTGAAAACGGCCTTGACCATTTTCTCGCTCTCCCCCACCCACTTGCTGCGAAGCTTGGACACATCCACGACGAACAGGTCTCTTCCCGTGCGGCGCGCCAGTTCGTATGCACAGGCCGTCTTGCCGGTGCCGGGGCCGCCGTAGAAAAGGGCGTTGAAGCCGCGGCGCATCCCCACCTCGTCGAGACGGGCCTGCACGGTCTTGAAGTTCTCCGGCTCGACCAACGAGCCCAGGCGCTCGATTTGCTCGGATTCCACGTGATTGAAGAAGAGCTCCTTCTGCGCGATAGAGGATGCGGGAATAATATCTTTATGATTGATTTTCTCCTCCGGGGCAATCTGGACCTCCTGGAAATACTCCGAACGCACCGCCTCAGAGAGCGCGAGCGTCGAGTTATCCACGAAACCGTTGTCGAGGCCGAAAGCTACAAGACCATTTCTCTGGATTTCCATCCGCTCGTTCGCAATCACCCGCTTGAGGTACTGCTCATCCTCCATGAACTCCGTCAGATTCAACAGCTGGTCGATGTCCACGGCCTTCTGTCCGTGTGAGACATAGCGGTGGCAGAGGTAGAAGAAGAACCGGCGTTCGGTGTCCTTGTGGGGGTTGCCTGTATCGGCATATAAGGACGACGCGAGCACCCGGCGGCAGAAGTCCAGTTGCTGGTTGTCGTTAACCAGGGCGTCAAGCCGCTCCAGCGTGCGCTCGACATCTTCTCCGCCATTGCGGTTATCATCGAACACGAGGCGGAAGCGGGTGAAGAGCTCATCCGCGGTCAGGCCGGTCATCTTGACCGGCGTGAAGGGGGCTTCCCGTTCGATTGCCTTGGAGACTTCCGGAGTCGAACGATAGCAAGGGCATCCACGGTGCGTGTTCCCCCGCTGGATAGTGCCGCGTAGTTCCAGCTCGCGCAAAAACTTGTGCTGCGCGATGAACTGAATGTTGGTACAGCCAAGGTATTTGGCCATATCCTCTTCGTCCACGCCATTGTGGGCACCCGTCTGCTCGACGATGTTCGCAAGCAGGATGGCCGCCCCTTCGCTGATGCCGAAATGGGATGCGACCAAGGTCAGTTCATCCTTGAGTTCGTCTCGGACGGATGCATGGTTTCCATCCAGGTCAATCCCGACCCGGATGCGGTCCAGGCAGGCAGTCAAGGTCATTTCACGCGGGCCTATTTCTTCTATCTTTTTACTCATATCGAATTTGATTTCGTGTTCCTTTCTTAAATACTGGAATGGGTTGAAATTCTTTCTCCCTTTTTGCAAAATAATCGCAAGGCGGATCTAAAAAACATTGTCACAATTCATCCGATATTCAGTATATTTAATTATCAGTTAGCATAGCCATGAAAGACGAACAAGAATTCAAACAGATTGCAAAGACGAAAATCAAGGGTTGGTATTCCACCCAAGAGCTTGAGGACAAAGCTGTTGCCAGGATGGCAACACAGCGGAAAGAGATCATCAACCTTCTCCTCTCCACCCGGCGCGAGGGTATATCCGAGGTGGTTCAGTACCTGGACGACAGCGGTTTTTTCTATCGCGCATCGTCTCCGAACGGGCACCATAACTTCCCGGGCGGATTGGCAGAGCATGCCCTCGGAACCTACCAGCTTGCCAAGATTAGTGGAGCTGGGCTGCCATCAGACAGCGTGATCATCTGTGCACTCCTGCACGACATCTGCAAGTCCGACCGCTTCTGGTTCAAAGGACGCACCATACGCCAACATACACCCAAATGCGAGCTTGATAGCAAACACAGCGTCCGCTCAATCGCAATACTTGACAATTGCGGGTTGAAATTGAGTGAATCTGAGCGCCGGGCAATCCGTTGGCATATGAAAGGCCCTCATTATCATTCTCGCGTTAAGCGGAAAGAGCTCGACCACGCAAAGGCTGTCAAGGAGGATCTGTGGAGAGTCGTTTTCTGGGCGGACAAGAATGACGCCGCCGCCCATCCCGGGAAACGGCATTAGCCCCTATCTTTCTCCCCGGAGCCTGGCGACGGTTTCTGTCAGGGTGTAGGCCTGGTAGCGTTGCTTGGCTTCGGTGTAGCGGCCGTTGACTTTCATGAACGTACTCCACAGATCCGAGAAGGGGCTGCGGAAGATGTGTGTCCAGCTTTTTCCCTTACGGTCCACGACAGAGCACCGATTACTCCCACTCAAGGGGCTGCCGGCAATGAAATAGGTAAGAGCTGTAACCTCGCCTTTGTCTTTGAGAATGGCCCGCTCACAGTTGTCCCACCACTCCAGATACACGCCTAAAGTGGCATTTCTTAGCCCGGAGGTCCCAGCGTACGCAAGATTGTTGCCGAACGGGAGCGGGGTGAGAAACATCCTGCTATCTGCATAGATAGCATCTCTATGCTCATATAGGAAGAATGCCTCTTTGAGAAACAACTCTTCCCAGGATTCATTATCCGGTTCTATTACTACCGGTCTGTCTTCCTTCACATAGCAGTCCAGGACATTCCCATTCTTAAGAAGGATCTTTCCTTCTGGATGACGTACATCTTTCTCTTCAGTTTCGATTATCATATTCAATCTGTTATTTACGTGAGTATATACTTGTCAGAGCCCGAATTCTTTCTTCAAAATAACATGAAAGAAATGGAAGAAGAATCTGTATATAGGATGTATGGGAAAAAATATTAGACTTCAGACCCTTATGGGTTCGGGCAAGAGCGGAGTTGTCGCCTTGCTCGACAACGGCACGGTAATCGTGTGGATTGAGCCGCTTCGTACAATTTTCGCCAGTAACGAGTGGGAAGATTCTTACATGGAGAACCCCTCCGTCATTTCTGCGGGGCGTTTTGTCTCTGGTTATATCGAACAGTCTGACGAGATTCCGCTCAGCGAACTTCCGGTCTCCGAGCAGGAGTGCGTGGCCGAGTGTCTCCGACGGCTTCTCTGGGATATGGCGCACGATGACGACCGCGCAGACAATGAGTCGGACGAGTACTGGAATTGGGATATCGACCAGAATCGTTTTGAGCGCGGCTCGCTGACCGGAGCGGAGACACTTGAGCAGGATATTGCTGCCTTTTTCCAGCTTTTGGATTCCGACCGGGAGTTTTCGATTGGGGACAAGCGCTTCAACGTGTATTCCAGTGACGACGACGAGTGCGGGACCGCATACGTCCTGTCCGAGATTCTGCCGGACACGTTTACGGACGAGGATACAGGGGAGAACTTCGAAATCACCCGTTGCGCCCCGGTCTTCCGCGCCAGCACACCCGGCTTTCTATACGCCAAGTGCCGGGCATACCGCTCCCTGATCGTCAGAGAGCGGAGCGCAGGCGCTTGCGAAGGCGGCTCTTAGCCGTGTGGATTGCACTGGTCTTAACCCCCTCGGAGGCAGCCAGCTCGGAATCTTCTCGTCCCTGGATCATTCCGTCGAGAAGACGAGTGTCGCGCCCGGCGGGGGCGGACTGGCGGAGGGCACGCTCCGTGTCGTGGGCGATTGCCTGGGCGTCCGTTTCGTCGGACGCCACGGGGGTGAAGCCGAGCGCGTCGCCGTCCTCGTCCACACGCTCCACCAGCGGAGCTGAGGAGAAGAGCGAACGGCGGCGTTTCTCTTTCTTGGCCGCGTCCAGCACGGCGTTCTTGGCAATCGTGCCGACCCAGGTGGTAACGGCACCGCGGCTCTCGTCGTACTGAGCGCGTTTCTCCCACATACTGGAGACGACCGCGGAGATCAGGTCGTCGAGGTCGTCCTGGGAGAAGAACTTGTCGAAGCGGTTGCGGGTGAAGGCCGTGACGGCCTTTTTGGCCAGAGGCCAATAATCCTTTTCACTGATATTGAGCATATTAGTGTATATTGATTAAATTGTTTTTATGTGCTGGTCCCCCTGGACAGGGCGCAGAAAGCCCCTGTCGGACTATATCCGAGAACGGGTATTTCGGGGTAGTGAGAACTCCGACCAAAGCCTGGTACCGATGGCACTTGTCGGAAAGTAGAGAGCCGTCAGTCGGACTGGAGCGGCTAGTAATAGATTATTTGATAAGGGTCATTTTCAATCTCGAATTCTGGGTGCAAAGATATGTAAAAAAATCGAGATTTCCAAATAAAAATCGGCCTCTGAGCATACTGTAGGGCATTTTTGGGGAAATGGCCACTACCCTGATCCCCCCTATAACCCCCCTAAAGTAATATAGAAGAAAAATCGACATTTCCAAAAAAAATTGAGTAGTTTTCACGCAAAATTTTCGTCCTTGAAAGAATCTTCTATTGAAGTCGTATATATGAATTATGAAAGCACAGAAGAACATCCCCACTCCGGACCAGATCAAAGCCATCCTGGACCAGCACGTCATCGGCCAGGACGAGGCCAAGAAGACCCTCTCGGTCGCCGTCTATAACCACTACAAGCGTATTCTCCACAAGGACGATCCGGACTGCAAGGTCCGCCTGGACAAGTCGAACGTCATCCTGCTCGGCGGCACGGGCTGCGGCAAGACCCTCCTCGTGAAGACAATCGCCCAGGTGCTCGACGTCCCCTGTTACATCCAAGACTGTACGAAGATTACCGCCAGCGGTTACGTCGGCTCGGACGTCGAGGACTGCCTGGCGGGCCTGCTGCGCAGTTGCGACTACAACCTCAACAAGGCGGAAATGGGCATCATCATGCTGGACGAAGGAGACAAGATCGCCAAGCGCGAGGCGGGTCCGTCCATCACGCGGGACGTCTCCGGCGAATGCGTCCAGCAGTCGCTCCTCAAGATTGTCGAAGGCGATCTCGTGGGCGTCCAGCCGGCCGGCAGCCGCAAACACCCGGAGCAGCCCCTCCTGTACGTTAACACGGAGAACATCCTCTTCATCCTCTCCGGCGCATTCGTCGGCCTCGAGGAGATCATTGCACGGCGTACTGGCCGTGGGGCGTCGAAGATCGGGTTCACCCCCGCTGAGGACAAAGCCGAAAAGGAGGGCATCCTCTCCGAAGTCTCTGCGCAGGACCTCCGTGAGTTCGGTTTCATCCCCGAATTCACCGGACGCTTCCCCATCATCACCCATGTCAACCCGCTGGACGAGAGCACCTTGCGGCGTATCCTCACCGAGCCCCAGGACTCCCTCGCGGCCCAATACGAAGAGCTATTCCGGGAAGACGGCATCACACTCAGCTTCGCCCCGGACGCGCTCGACGCGGTCGCCCAGGAAGCACACGCCCTCGGGACGGGTGCCAGGGGCCTCAGGGGCATCTTGGAGAAGGTCATGATGGATATCATGTTCCAGGCCCCGGGGAGAGCGAAGCGCGGCTGCAAGAAGATTTGCATCACGAAGAATGATGTCTTGCAGAAGACCAGAAAAGAAATCCGATTAGTAAATTAGTTCCTATGGATATCGAATCCCATCACATGACCCGGGTCGCAACGGTCTTTGACGTCTGGGCGACCTACGACCAGAATTGGCGTAAACCACACTACCCTTCTTACCCTGTCCGGACGATGAAGGTCGGAAGCGCGCTCGCACTAGAGGGCGCCGAGAGGATCGTCCGCGAGACAGTACGCCTTGACAAAGAGGATGAACTGGGTCCCGGACTGCACAGCTTGAGGATCACGGAGATTCCCGTCGGGGAATATGCTCCGGACTGGCATTCCTTCTCGGAATACCTTTATGACCGGGGCGGGCTCCTTCTCGACAGTCGCACCACCCCGTATAATGGCGTCTTTCCGGGTCGGAGCGCGGACCAGCTGAGGTTCAAGCAGGGAGATTTGTGTGAAGTGCTGGACGGCGACCGGGTCTATCTGGGATTCGTGGTGGAGGTGCCCCCGTCCGAGGAGGATGCAGCCCGGATCAATCATGACTGGATACACCTGGATGCGACCGACGACAGCTATGTCGTCCTGCCGGATCCGCATTACATCAACCATGACCACGTGGACAGCCTGCGGATCTTCAAGCCCATGCACAGAATCGCCGCACAGACCTTGAAGCGGCTTCAAAAAGCTTATGCGGAATACCGCGCTTTCCCCGCCAGGATGGAAGCGGCAGACAGCGCCGCGACGGCACGACTGCGCGAAGCGATTGAGGGATTGGGATGGTCTGCCGAGATCGAGGCTCCCCGTTGGGAGGACGATACGTTCAAGTTGATGCTGAAGGGCGTTCCGGGATTCCCGGAGGGGCTTGACCTGCAGATCCGGCAGAAGAAAGCCTGGGACCACATGGACCGTATCCTCCTCTCATTCCGGCGGCTTGCCGGCAAGCCCGCCGAAGGGCCGGGATACCGGCTGAAGAAAATCGTCCCTCCCCCGCCCCTCAGAAGGATCCTGGCCTCGGAATCGGAGGATAAATACTGTTTATAAAAACACTTTCATTTGCTATCTTTGCTTAGGAAAACAATACGCATCGCTATGAAGAAGACTGTTATCGGATCGGGCATCTACAACCTTGACATCATCGTGGTCCGCAACTATCCCGCCTGGCCGCAACCGCGTCCTTTCACGGACCATACCGTCCTGGAGGAGATCGGCGGCACCTGCGGCAACGTCATGTGCATGCTTTCCTGGCTCGGCTGGAAGGCGATGCCCCAGGTCTGTCTCGACGATTCTCCGGAAGGATTGAAAGCGGCCTCCGACCTGCAGCGCTACGGATGCGACTGCCGATATGTGACCAATACCCCGGAGGGCGGGACAACCCTCCTCAAATGCACGCACAAGAAGACCCCGGACGGAAGGAAGACCATCAGTTTCCGCGCCGGTTCTCCTGGCGGAAGCCGTTTCCCGAAACGACATTTCCTCCGGGCCAGGGACGAGGCTCCGGCATTCCTGGAGCAGCTGGATGCGTGTCCGGGCGTCTATTTCTTCGACGACCCGGCAGCGGGTCACCGCCTGATTGCCGGATCCCTCCGGGAAAAGGGAACAGTCGTGTATTTCGAGCCGTCCAAGGTGGAGACGAAGGCCGAGCTGGAGGCCGTGGGCGTCAGCGATATCATCAAGTTCTCCGGGGAAAATGTGCCCGACATTACATTCACGGAACACTTCTCCGACAAACTGTTCATCCAGACCCTCGGCGCGGAAGGTCTCCGTTTTAAGCTTCGCGGCAACGCGTGGGTCCACGTTCCGCCTGTCCCATGCGAGAATGTCGTAGACTGGGAAGGTGCCGGAGACTGGACGACATCCGCTTTCCTCAATCAACTCGCGTCATCCGGCATTCCGTTCGCAGAGCAAACGGATGCATCCATTTCGGAAGCGTTGAGTGCTGCCCAGAAAGTCGCGGCAAAAAGCGTCGGATTCCTCTCAAGCAAGGGAATGATATCACGCCACTCGGACTAGCACACCCTGGTCAGAACTGCTTGACGAGTCTCTCCGATCCTTTTATGAACTCGTAATTCTTCTTCGGGTTCAGGTCCACCTTGTCGATCCGCAGGATCCGGACCTTGGACTCGTCCAGCACTGCCATGTTCTTCTCACCTTCGGGTTTCTTCCAGTCGACCGGCCACACAATCAGCTCGATACCGATTGAGAGAAGGAAGGCCCCTGCGGCCTTTTCGCCCTCAATAGATGCCCTATCTGTCATCTGCTTGACCGTCTTGCGGTTACCTTCCAGAAGGTTGGCGAGGTACTTCCTATAAGGGATGCCCTCAACCTTCGCCTCGGGCGGAAGTGTCTCCCCAAGCTTCGCTTCCGTGCGCGCGACAATGGACGCGGGCACGGGGACCTTCTTCATGAGAGGCAGCCAGTTGTCCTCCGTACGGTCGGGTACCTCCATCGTATATACGTAATAGTCCTCGATTTCCGGATGCTTCTTGCTATGGGCATAATGCGCCGCAGAGGAGTATGCTTCCGTGACATAGGCGCCGTATCCGTACTTGGCATAGCCTGCGCCCTCAAAGGCGTAGGCGAAGTCATACGAATCGAAGAGCCTGCAGCTCCCATGATAGAAGATAGCCATAGTGTCTATGTATTAAGTAAATGAAAATGATTATCTGCTATGAAAGCTTTCAATTCCCCGAGACATCCCTCGAGGGTTTTATGAATCTTCTTCACGCCGTAGAGGCGTGCCTTGTAACGCATGTAATCGGCAGCCCGGATGTCGGTATCAATCCCGAGGATTACCTTCTTTCCGAGAGCCAGATTCTCCAGAAGCTCCATCCTGGTGGTCTGCGCGTAGTCCCGCCCCTCCACCGGGGTCTCCTGGTTGGGAACCCAAAAGAGTGCGACGTCGCACCTCCTCAAGCCATCCGCCTCCCAGTCGACCTGCTTCTTCCAGCTGACCCACCGCTGGCATCTGTACGGGTTGAGGAACGTTACGCCGTCGATGCCAAGACTCGCTGCGAGCTTGGGGACTGTGCGCTGCCATTTCGGGGCGCCCTTCATGGGGCCGGCAAGGAAAACGGTTAACCCGGTATCCTCCGGGATAGGCGTCGGAGATTTGATCACATCATTCATAAGAAATATAATAGCTAACGAAGTCCGAGTTGGGAAAGGAAGAAGAGGAAGAGGTCGGGGCGGATGGCGAGGGGGAACAGGAGGCCGTAGACGGCGCCCCAGAAGTGGGCTGAGTGGCCGATGTTGTCCATGTTGCGCTTGGCCATGTACCAGCAGTAGAGCAAGTAGAGCGGGGCGAAGATGTAGCCCGGGACCGGAATGGGGATCAGGTAGATGTAGATACCCATCTTCGGATCGAACAGGATCGAGGCGAAGAGAATGGCGGAGACGGCTCCGGAAGCGCCCACGGCGTTGTATTCGGGATTATCTTTCTGCTTGAAGAGGTCCCAGAGGGACGAGACGGCGATGGCCGAGATGTAGAGAATGACGTACAGGGCAATCCCCCACCCGTCTCCGAAAGCCGCGCAGAAGTACTGCTCCAACACACTCCCGAAGAAGTAGAGCGTGAGCATATTGAAGAACAGGTGCCCCCCGCCGCCGTGGACCAGTCCGTGCGAGAAGAGGCGGCACCATTCTTTATGATGCCACACGTCCCAGGCGTTGAACGCCAGGCGGCCGAAGAGCTGCGGACGGCCATACAGGCAGAACAGGCTCACCGCAGCGGTAATCACGATGAGAATGATTGTTACCATGGTCTTCCGTCATGCGGTTTTTGCTTCCGTGAGGGGGTGGGACCAATCGACGAGGGCATCGTGTCCGGCGGCAAGGGTGTCGATCTCGGACCGGAAGGTCTCCAGAAGCGCAGCCTCGCGTTTGCGGGAGCGGCGGCCGGGGCCGCGGTAGAGTTCTTTCTCGAAGTAAGCGTCATAGGAGACGGCGAAGTCCTCGGGGTCCCTGTGGGGGAAAAAGGTGACTGCGGCCTTATAGCTGATGGTCCCGGCCTCGGAATCCGAGACCAGCAGGACCCACGCTCCCCGGCGTTCGACGCCGGAGAAGTTCGCTTTCGCTTCGAAATACTGGGAGTAGACGTTGATTTCCATCGCGTGCTTAATCTTATGCCGTTGCTCTTGGCTTTGTTCCCCAAAGATAGGCATTTCATCCTGAACACGGAAGATTGCAAATGATCTATTTTTTCTGTAAATTTGTAGTGCGCCCTAGGACAATAACATATTGACGGAAGTGTTTTCGTTCTTACCCGGGACAAGAAACACCCGTCAATATAGAAACCACATAATTACTATCTATGTTACTCAAACTATTCCTGTTTGTGCTGCCGCTGCTGGCTCCGGCACAAGCCCTTGATTTCTTCCCTGCGAAGGGGGCTGAGAACGTCAATCCCGACACACACTTGATCCTGAAATTCGCCGACGTCCCCACCCTGGGCGAGAAAGGATTCGTGCGCGTATTCGATGCCGCCACCGGCGAGCAGGTGGATGCACTGGACCTCAGCATCCCCGCCGGTCCGACCCGCGGCCGCCAGTACGGCCCGGAATGCGACTACATGCACACGCCGTATGATTACACCCGGACGAGCGTCCCGACCAACAAGGACACGACCCCGGGAACCCCGTCCTGCGGAGCGGACCCGACGTCCAACACGGATTACCAGTTGACGATCATCGGAGGTTTCACGGACGGATTCCACTTCTATCCCATCCTGATCCGCGACTCCACGGCCATCATCAACCTGCACCACAACCTGTTGGAGTACGGCCACGAGTACTATGTCACCATCGACAAGGGCGTGATCAACTGCGGCAACTTCGCCGGCGTCAAGAAGAACGAGTGGAAGTTCAAGACCAAGGCTTCCGGCCCCAAGGATCCGCATTTCCTGATGGTCAACGCCAACGGAACGGGTGACTTCAACACCGTCCAGGGCGCGCTGGACTATGTTCCCGACTGGAGCAAGGAGCGCACGGTCATCAATGTCGCCCGCGGCGAATATGAAGAGATCGTCTATTTCCGTAATAAGTCCAACGTCGTGATCCGCGGCGAGGGCAAAGACCTCACCAAGGTCCACTATGCCAACTGCGAGGTCTTCAACCCGCACCCGACCAACTACAAGACCAACGAAATGCCCGGCACCTTCCCGTCCCGCCGCGCCGCTTTCACCGTGGACAACTGCCGCGACATCACCATCGAGGACATGTACATCGCGACGGACGTCTGGGGTCAGGCCGAGGGCATCCTCGTCAACGGCGAGCGCATCGCGATCTACCGCAGCGAAATCGTCGGTACCGGTGACGCCTGGCAGCTGAACGGCACCATCTATCTGGAGGGCTGCAAACTGGTCGGCGCCGGCGACTCCCTGCTGGGCCGGGGATCGGTGTTCGCTTATCGTTGCCACATTATCAACGGTGGCGGCCCGATGGCCTGGATCCGCAACTTCAAACCTGCGCACGGCGATGTGTTCGTCGAGTGCCTGATGGAGGCCAGCCGCGGGCAGTTCAACTACGGGCATGCTTCCACCCAGCCGCACATGGGGTATCCCGATGCGGAAATGGTCATCATCGACTGCCTGGTACGCGACCTCAATCCGAAGGGCTGGAGCACCATTGCGATGGAATCCCAGACGATGCTGGAGTTCAACACCCGCGATGCCGATACGGGCGAGCTGGTCGACACCTCCCAGCGTGATCCGCTCTCCCGCCAGCTGGACGCCGAAAAGGATGCGGAGATCCTGCGAAACTACCGCAACCCGGCCTACGTGCTGAACGGATGGGATCCGAGAAGATAGCCTTTATCAACGATTTCTTATATCATGAAGAAAGTATTGTATTTCTTTGCGGCGGCGCTGGTCCTGGCGGCCTGTGCGTCCAACCCTTCCGATCCCTGGAAGCAAGCCGACAAGATCATCAAGGAGATGACCAAGGTCAGTTTCCCCGACCGGACCGTGTCCATCACGGACTTCGGCGCCGTACCCGATGATCCCGAGCATCCCGCCCACGAGGCCATCAACCTGGCCATCGTGACGGTCAGCCTGCAGGGCGGCGGCACCGTCGTCGTCCCTGACGGTGTCTTCTACACAGGCCCCATCACGCTCAAGAGCAATGTCAACCTGCACCTGTCCGACAATGCCACGCTGCGTTTCCTCACCGATGTCGACCTGTATTTCCCGGCCGTCCGCACGCGCTGGGAGGGCGTTGACGTGAACAATGCACATCCGCTGATCTATGCCTACGGCGAGACGAACATCGCGCTGACCGGCAAGGGTACGATCGACGGCCAGGCGTCCCGCGAGAACTGGTGGGCCCTGCAGATGTACAACGAGCGCCGCGGCCACTACCTCAATGACGACCAGACGGCGGAATTCATCAAGCCATCGCGCCTTGAACTGCTGAAGTGGGGCGAGGCCTCCCTGCCCGTGTATGAGCGCGTCACGACCCCGGAGAACACCCTGCGGCCGCAGACCGTGAACTTCACGCTGTGCAAGACCGTCCTGATCGAAGGCGTCACCCTGCTCCGCTCGCCCTTCTGGGTCATCCACCCGCTTCTCTGCGAAGACCTGACCGTGCGTGGCGTGACCGTGGACAACAACGGCCCCAACGGGGACGGCTGCGATCCCGAATCCTGCAAGAACGTGCTGATCGAGGATTGCACCTTCAACACCGGAGACGACTGTATCGCCATCAAGTCGGGCCGCAACAATGACGGCCGCCGCTGGGCCCGTCCCAGCGAGAACATCGTGGTGCGAGGCTGCAACATGGCCAACGGCCACGGCGGTGTCACCATCGGTTCGGAGATTTCCGGCGGCTACCGCAACCTTTATGTGTACAACTGCAAGATGGATTCCCCGCACCTGAATGTCGTCCTCCGCATCAAGACCTCCACGGCCCGCGGCGGCGTCATCGAGAACATCTACTTCAAGGATGTCGAGGTGGGTACCTGCGGCGGAGCGATCGCCAGCATCAACCTGCTGTACGAGCCCAACGAGGTAGCCGAGCGCGGATTCATCCCGACGGTGCGCAACGTCAACATGGAGAACGTGACCTGCACGAAGGCCCGCAACGCCCTGGTCATCGATGGCCTGGAAGATCCCGAAAACGTCAACAACATCCACGTCAAGAACTGCACCTTCGACGGCGTGACGGCGGGGAACAGCCTGCGCGGCGGTTACCGCGACGTGACGTTCGAGAACTGCACGATCAACGGCGAGCCCTACGACTTCAACGAGTCGTCCAACCAGAATTGATTCGATAACGAGGTCATTATTCTGAAATCAACAATCTATTGATTAACCTTATTACAACCCAAATTTTTACCCAAATGAAAAAAGCAATTCATTCCTGCCGGAAAATGCTCACGTCTTTTCTGGCGGTGATGGCTTTGTTGCTGTCCGGCGTCCCGGCGTTTGCCCAGGGCCCGATCAGCGGCAAGGTCGTCGATGCCAATGGAGAACCGGTCATTGGAGCCGGAATCATGGTCAAGGGTACAACGAATGGTACTGTCTCGGATGTGAGCGGTAACTTCTCGCTGAATGTCGCCCCTGGCACCACACTGGAGGTCTCTTGCGTCGGTTACGTGACCACGGCGGTCGCGGCCGCCCGCAACATGACCATTACTTTGGTCGAAGACGTCTCGCTCCTGGAGGAGACGGTCGTCGTCGGTTACGGTACCATGAAAAAGAGCGATGTTACCGGTGCCATGGTGTCGGTCAGTGCTGCTGAGCTGACTTCCAACCCGGTCAACAACGCGATCGAGGCCCTGCAGGGCAAGGCTGCGGGTGTCGTCGTCTCCACGGCGAACCTGCGTCCGGGTTCCACGGGTTCCATCAAGATCCGCGGTACCAACTCGATTTATGCCAGTTCCAACCCGCTGATCGTGATCGACGGCGTGATTTCCCACAGCGTCGGCCTGGATATGCTGAACCCGGAGGACATCGAGTCCATCGACATCCTCAAGGATGCCTCCTCGACGGCTATCTACGGTGCCCAGGGCGGTAACGGTGTCGTGCTGGTCACCACGAAGAAGGGCAGCAAGGGCCGCTTCACGCTGAATTATGCCACCAACATCACGCTGGAGAAGATTTACGACGTCCTGCCGACCATGACCGCCTCAGAGGCGATCGAGTGGCGCCGCTGGGCGAAGTACTACGCCGGTGTCGGCCCGCGGGCCGATGAGCCGACGATCGCCAGCGATGCCGAAACCCTGCTGTACGGTGGTCCGACCATGGACCCGGCTTCCTGGGCGAACATCCTCCGCGGTTGGGGTATCTCCTACGCGGACTGGGCCGCCGGCAATTACAACCAGGCGAACCTCCATTGGGACGGGTCGAAGGTGATCGATACCGACTGGACCCAGTTCACCGACCGGATCGGCGTCTCCCAGGAGCACACCCTGTCCGCCAGCTACGGTAACGACCGCGTCCGTTCCTATACCTCCGTGGGTTTCCTGGACAACCAGGGTACCAACATCGGCCAGGATTTCAAGCGTTATACCTTCCGCTCCAGCGTGGACCTGACGCCCGTGAACTGGTTCACGATGGGCGGATCCATCAATGCCCGTTACTCCGAGCAGCTGTACGGTATTGACGGCGGCAACGGTGTCAGCGGCAACTCCTACGCCGCTTCCCTGCATGAGAAGGGGCGTTCGTTCTATCGCTATGCCGTTCCTTACAATGATGACGGGTCTCGCGTCATCTATCCGGGTGCCGATGAGATCGTCGCGACGGTCATCGAAGAAGTCGGCAAGTCCGACATCCGGAATCAGAACCTCAACGTCGCCGGTACTTTCTACACCCAGTTCAACTTCGAGAATATTTGGGAGCCGTTGAAGGGCCTGACCTTCAAGACGACCTTCGGTCCGCAGATTACCTACACGCAGAGCTATCGTTACCTGTCGGCCGAGTGTGCGAACCGTATGTCCCAGGGTACTGACTATGTCAGTTCGAATGCTTCGAAGCGTTTCTCCTGGACCCTCGACAACATCATCTCCTACAACCGCCAGTTCGGTGACCACAGCGTGGACGTCACCCTGCTGCAGGAGGCGATGGCCTCGATGAGCACGACGATGTATTCGATGAGCGGAACGGGTGTCGCACTGGGGCAGTCCCAGGCGTACTGGGGCCTGAATCCCAAATCCGTCAGCGTCCTGAACAGCCCGTCCTACAACTCGCTGACAGAGAACCAGATGGCTTCCTACATGGCCCGCGTCGCTTACAGCTACAAGAACCGCTACCTCCTCACGCTCTCCTATCGTTATGACGGCGCCTCCCAGCTGGGCGAGGGCCACAAATGGCACGGCTTCCCTTCCGTCGCCCTCGGTTGGAGAATCGACCAGGAGCCTTTCATGCAGGATCAGGATCTCTTCAGCCAGTTGAAACTCCGTCTCGGCTGGGGTAAGACCGGTAACTATTCGGTCGGTACGTACAGCACCAAGGACCTGCTGACTGCCCGTACGGTCGACTATGGCGCCTCGGCTGAGACCACCTATATCACGCCGACGACCTTCGCGAACAATGCCATCGGTTGGGAAACGACGACGCAGATGAATGCCGGTATCGACTTCGCCCTCTGGCGCGGCCGCCTTTCCGGCGTCTTCGATGTTTATAAGAACAATACCAACGGCCTGATCTTCTCCGTCACGCTGCCTTCCGTCTCCGGTTATTCCGGAACCCAGGACAATGTCGGCAAGATCACCAACTACGGTTTCGACCTCTCGCTGAACTCGACGAATATCCAGTCCAAGAACTTCTCCTGGCGTTCGACGATCAGCCTCGGTTACAACACCCAGAAGATCATCGAACTCCAGAAGGGCAAGGAAGACATGGTGGGCAGCCGACTCTTCATCGGCTATCCGGTCAGCGTCGTCTATGGTTATGAGACCGCCGGCCTGTGGAGCGATTCCCCGGAGGACCAGGCTGAAATGGCCAAGTTCAACGCGAACCGCCACAACTTCCAGCCGGGTTACACCAAGGTCATCGACCAGCCCGATGCCAATGGCCAGACCGATTACAAGATCACGCCGAACGATGATATGAAGATCATCGGTAACTCGACCCCGCTTTGGAACCTCGGTTTCAACAATACCCTGCGTTACAAGAACTGGGAGATGCAGATCTTCATGTACGGTAACTTCGGCTTTACGGTGTACACCGGCAACGGCCAGGGTGCCCGTTCCGCCACCTACTCCCTGAATTACTGGAACGAGAACAACAAGGACGTCAATGCCTTCAACAAGCCTCGTTATCAGACTTCCGGCAGCGGCGACTCCTACTGCGGTTACCTGTTCTATCGCGACGGCTCCTGGTTCAAGGTCCGTCAGATTGCGCTGGGCTACAATTTCCCTTCCCGGATCATCCAGCGGGTCAAACTCAGCTCTCTCAAGCTTGCCGTCCAACTGAAGAACCCGTTCTCTATCTACCAGGGCGCGTTCTGGCGTGACGGTGACACGGGAGGCCTCTCCTACAACAGAGGTCTTGTCTTCAGTCTCAACGTTGGATTCTAAACTTTAGCAAACGATATGAAAACGATATTCAAATCTATTGCATTCGTGCTGATGTCGGGGGTCTTGCTGATGGCAACGTCCTGCACCGACACTTTCCTGAAGGAAGTCAAGAGGGATGCAGCCTCTTCCGACTACCTCAACACGCCCGAGGGTCTGAACGCGATGGCGCACTCCCTTCCCGGCCTGTTGCAGGATTATTACGCCCGCGCTTCCTGGAACTATATCCAGAACGGCACCGACGAGATGACGGCGGGCAGCGATACCCAGGGCGAGACCTGGAACTCCTACGATGCCCGTATCAATTCCAACGCGACGGCCGGTTTCTTCGACGTCTATTATCAGTGGATCGCCCGCTGTAACACCATTCTCGCGAAAGCGGATGTCGTGGAAGGATCCTCCCTCAAGAACGAAACCCTGGGCAACGCCTATTTCGCCCGCGCTTTCTGCTACCTCTTCCTGGTCAGCCAGTTCGGCGACGTTCCCCTGGTGACCGAGCCTGTCACCGAGCCGACCCGTGAATTCAGCCGCCAGAGCCGCGAGGAAGTCTATGAGCTCATCATCTCCGACCTGGAGGCTGCCTATGGCCTGCTGACCGATAACGCCAGGGCTGCGACGACCAACCACTTCACCAAGTATGCTGCCGCCCACTACCTGGCCAAGGCGCACCTTTGGAGAGCGTCCGAAATCAATGCCGACTGGAACCAGAAGTACGTGACGAATGACCTGACGGAGTGCATCAAGTATGCCGACATCGTCATCGCGGCCCACCCGCTGGTGAAAGAGTACAACGACCTGTTCAACAACTTCACGGAGTATGACAGCTCGATCACCGAGACCAACACCGAGATCGTCCTCGCGATGGGCAACACCGGTTATGAGACTGCCGCCATGATCACGGGCGCCGACTACTACCAGATGTACATCCCCTGGTACGAGGCTTTCCAGCTGATGAAACGCGATGTCCCCGGCGGCCGTCCCTACCAGCGAATGAAACCGTCCCCGCGTTACTGCTACTACCTGTATGACCTGGAGAACGACTCCCGTATCTGGAAGTCCATCCGCATGACCTTCGCGGTCAACAGCTGCGTCACGAACAACAGCCGCAAGAATACGAAACTCAAACTCGGCGACGGTTCGGAGGTGGTTGCCGGCGAATATTTCCCGAGCGACGAGGGCAAGTACCTCAGCACGATGTTCGTCATCAACCGCGAGGACTATGGCCAGAAGTACTACAAGGACGAGGTGATCAAGTCCTACAACGCCGTTCCGACCAAATCGTACAACCGCATCGACTATCATACGGGCAAGTACATCCCGTCACTGGCGGCGCTGCTGGTTTATGACGAGCCGAACGGAAGCAATGATCCGATCGGCACTTGCCTGGTCCCGAAGCAGGACGAGCGCCTGTACGTCTCGATCAGCAAGTTCATCGACGGCGCTACGCCGGCTTTCGCCAACGGCAGCTACCGTGACGTCGTGAACGCCCGTTCGGCCGAGGATTACTTCTTCAAGGCCGAGGCGCTGGTCCGCCAGGGCAAGATCGACGAAGGCCTCGCCGTCATCCAGCCGCTGCGCGACCGTGCGACCTTCAAGGCCGGCGAGGAGCGTGACCGCTATGTTGACGGTGGTCAGGCCTACTTCAGCAACGTGTTCCGCGCAGACCTGAGCGGCCTGGATCACAACTGCTCGTACTATCCGTACAATTCCTACTACTACTCCCTGGGCGGTTGGGACGATGCGGCATACCGTGCTGCCAAGAACGCGACCGCGTCCAGCCTGCCGCTCGTGACCAAGGCCACGTATCCGAAGGAGGACCTGGCGATTATGCAGAAACTGGGCTACACCTCCGATTATGACAAGGCCCTGTGCTTCCTGCTGGACGAAAAGTCCCGCGAGATGTACGGCGAACTCATCCGCTGGCAGGATCTTTCCCGCACCAAGACCCTGGAGAAACGTCTGTACTTCAACGACACGGCTTACAGCAAGAATATGACTGATGTCGCGGGCAAGACCGTGGACTACAAGACGGGCAATGCCTACACCAGCGCATACGGTGGCAGTTTCGACCCGAAGGTCCACTATGTCCGTCCGATTCCGCAGACCTTCCTGGACAACATCACCAAGGATGGCAAACTGCTGACCACGGAGGAAAAAGCCGCCATGCAGAACCCCGGCTACTAATCCAGTACCCTCTGACGCAAAAAGCCCTGCAGGATTCCCCTCCTGCGGGGCTTTCTGCTATCTGGTTTCGGAGCGCAGCGACCGGGGGGTGCCCGAGGGGTCCGCCCCCTCGTTCATAAAGGCCCGAAGGGTACGAGAAAGGCAAGCACGTGGTGCTTGCCTTTCTCGTACCCCCGAGGCGAATCGAACGCCTATCGTCGGAACCGGAATCCGAAATTCTATCCATTAAACTACAGGGGCATACCCGCGGGTCTGCCACAGGGGACTGCAAATATACTTATTTTTTGTAAATTTGCGGCGCATTACAATTGTTTTTTTAAAACGCCTACCATATGAAAAGAGCATACGTATTCCCCGGCCAGGGGTCCCAGTTTCCGGAAATGGGAAAAGACCTGTACGAGAGCAGCCCCAAGGCCCGCGCCCTGATGGAGCGCGCCAATGAGATCCTCGGTTTCCGCCTGACGGACATCATGTTCGAAGGCACGGAGGAGGAGCTCCGCGCCACGCGCGTGACCCAGCCGGCCATCTTCCTGCATTCCGTCGTCGCAGCCCTCTGCACTGAGGACCTCCCCGCCCCCGACATGGTCGGCGGCCATTCCCTCGGCGAGTTCTCCGCCCTCGTGGCGGCGGGCGCCGTGGACTTCGAGGATGCCCTCCGCCTCGTCGCTGTCCGTGCGAGCGAGATGCAGAAATGCTGCGAGAAGGTCCCCGGCGGAATGGCGGCGGTCATCGCCCTGCCGAACGAAAAGGTCGAGGAAGTGTGCGCCGGGATCGACGGGGTCGTAGTCCCCGCCAACTACAATTCCGACGGCCAGGTGGTCATCTCCGGCGAGAAAGAAGCCGTCGCCGCCGCCTGTGCGGCGCTCAAGGCTGCCGGGGCGAAGCGCGCCCTCCCGCTGAGCGTCGGCGGCGCTTTCCATTCTCCGCTGATGGAGCCTGCCCGCGTGGAACTGGCCAAGGCCATCGCCCGCACGGCGTTCCGGGCCCCCGCCTGCCCCATCTACCAGAACGTCACCGCCCTGCCTGAGACCGATCCGCAGCGCATCCAGGACAACCTCCTCCAGCAGCTCACCTCGCCCGTTCGCTGGACCCAGTCAGTCCGCAATATGCTCGCCGACGGGGCGGACTACTTCCAAGAAATAGGCCCCGGAGCGGTGCTCCAGGGCCTTGTCAAGCGAATCGCTGCCGCCGCAGGGGCGGAGGTCACGATCAGCGCCTAGCGCGCTTCCACGTATTTGTGCAGGGTGGAACGGACGGCGCCGACACCGGCGAAGAGTTCTTTCACCAGGCCTTCGATCTTCTCGCCCAGACCTGCCTCATACAGATCGAGTCCGAAGACGTCCTTCCGGGTATACAGCGCCTTGAGGCAGCTGTAATCCTGGTCCGGCTTGCCGACCTCGAGCGGGGCCACGATGGCCTGCAGTTCGGCGAGCAGCGGATCCGGTGAAGGATCGAACGGCGTGCCGTCGTCCTTGATGCCTTTCAGGTAGCGGGCATAGCCGGCCAGCACGAGCGGGATCAGCTGGAGGTTCTCCATATCCAGGCCGCGGGCGATGTACTTCTTGATGGTCTCGCCGAAGCGGATGGCCAGTTTCTGGGAAGTATCCATGGCGATGCGCTGCGGGGCGTCGGGCATGAAGGGGTTCGGCAGGCGGCGGTTGATCACGGCGCCGATGAACTCGTAGGGATTCAGCACGCCGGGATCCGTCACCACGGGCATGGCCTCGATGTAGCCGATCTTCTGGATGAAAGGACGGATGTCGGGATCCGCCATCTCCGCAGAGATCAGGGTATAGCCAAGCATGCAGCCGTAGATGGACATAGCCGTGTGGAGCGGGTTCAGGCAGGTCGTCACCTTCATGGTCTCGACCTTGTCCACCGTCTCGCGCGTGGTGTAGAGGGCGCCGCCGAGATCCAGCGGCGGACGGCCGTTGGTGTAGTGGTCCTCGATGACCAGGTACTGCGTCTCTTCGGCGTTGACGAAGGGAGCCGTGAAGGTGTGCTTCTCGGTCTCGATGTAATCATTGTCCTCGAAGCCGTCCGCGGCGAGCATTTCCTTGACTTTCACGTGGGGACGCGGGGTGATCTTGTCGATCATCGACCAGGGGAAGGTCACCTTGGTCTCGTCCTTGAGATAATCCAGGAAGGCCGCCGGCACGAGGCCGTCCTTCACCCAGCGCTCCGCATAGGCCAGCACACCGGTCTTGACCTTGTCGCCATTGTGCGAGCAGTTGTCCATCGACTGGACGGTCAGGGGCAGGCAGCCCGCATTCCAGCGCTCGTAAAGCAGCGCAGTCACCTTACCGAGGGCGAAGACGGGCTTGAGAGCGCGGGCGAGGTCCGCCTCGTTGTAGCCGTAACCTTTCTCGGTGATGGTGAACGAGATCATCTGGAGCGAAGGATTGCGGAAGATGTCCACGAGACGCTGCCAGTCCGCGAACTGATAGTCGGCCTTCAGGGCCTCCGTCACGCTCGCGATGACCTTCTTCTCCACCGAACCGGAAGACTGGAGGCTCACCGACAGGGAGAGGTTGTCGTAGGGCGCATAGGCCTTGTCCACCACCTCGAAGTCGAAGGTCTCCGCCACGATGACACCCCGGTCATACTGGCCGGTGTTCAGCGCGTCGTTGAGCATGGAAGCCGGGAACGCACGGAAGATATTACCGCCGCCGAAATGCACCCAGGTGGGTTCCTTGAAGGTTTTCTCGCGGACCGCGGCGATATCGAACTTCGGGAGCTGATAGCCTTTCTGCTCCCATTCCGCAGCATTGAAGCTGCCGGAGAGAATATCGACAAGTTTCATCTGTTACTCAGCAAAAAGCCGCTTGATATGTCTCTGGCAAAGGTTCTCGGTGATCTGCTCTCCGATCACGTCGGTGTACTTCTCGAGGGCCGGCAGGAACTCGTCCTTGAGTTCGGCCGCGATCTTGAAGCTGACGTGGATGAGCTGGCGGAAGTTCTGGTTGTAGAGCGGCTCGGCCGGGTTGTGGCGCATCGTCTTGGCGTAGGTCTCGGCATCCCACTTCTCCACCTCTTCGGGAGACGGGAGGGCCGACTTGTTGACGTCGATGACGGTCGCGTACGGGACGGTCAGTTCGTCCATACGGCCCAGGGCGTTCACATAGATCTTCTTCGCGAGGGCGAGACCCTCAGGAGCAGCCAGCGCGAGGCCGATATTCTCCTCCAGCCAGGTGGTGCCGGCGGTCTTGATGTGGATACCCTTGTCGTACTTGCGGATCAGGCGGCCCATGATCGGGTAGATGCTGAACTTGTCGGAACCGGAGTGGATGGAGAGCTTGAGGTTGTCCGGCAGGCCATAGGCCTTGACCGCCTCGTCAATCACGAGCAGATCCTGCTCAAACTCCTTCTCGAAGCGGGCCAGGTCGCCGACGTAGTCCACACCCTTGTTGAAGCGGCCCGTGAACTTGGGAGCGATGGTCTGGACGGGAATCTTCTCCTTGGCAATCTCCTTGAGGATGTAGCGGAGCTCCTCGGGGGTCTGGGCTTCGTCGACCTCGTCCATCGAGACCTCGGTCACGAAGTTGCCCTCGCCTTTCTTCTCCACGATGTGGCGGTAGATCTTGCCGGCCTCCTTGATGGCCGGAAGGAAACGCTCCTCCATCGTGCCGGTATGGCCGATGTAGTCCGCGACGTCGATGGTGAAGAAGTCGGATGCCTCGATGAAACGGTCCACGTTGTTCAGGTTGATGTGGTCCGCATCCACGAAATACTGGCCCGTGTAACCCAGCGCCTTGATGGCGGCGTCAGCCTCCGCACGGGTGCTGGCGGGTTCGGTGCCGATGATATTGTGCTCGCGGTTGGACTTGTTCCAGACGGGCACGAAGTGCACGCCGAAGAGCTGCTCGGCCTCGATGAGGGCCTTGAGCTGGTTGATACCTTCGTGGGCGAAACGGTCGCCGGTGCCGAAGGAATACTTACCGATTTTCAACATATTTCTTATTGATTATTAGTTAATTATGCAATATAGGTACCGGCGACCGTGTCACCGCCGTGACCGGTCCAGTTGGTGTGGAAGAACTCGCCGCGCGGCTTGTCGGTGCGCTCGTAGGTGTGGGCGCCGAAGTAGTCGCGCTGGGCCTGCAGGAGGTTGGCCGGCAGGCGCTCGCAGCGATAGCCGTCATAGTACTCGAGGGCGGAGGTGAGGCAAGGGGCCGGGACACCGTTCATCACGGCGCAGGCCACGACGTTGCGCCAGCTCTGCTGGGCATCGGCGAGCTTGCCTTGGAAGTAGGAGTCGAGCAGGAGGTTCGCCAGTTCGGGGTTCTTGTCGAAGGCTTCCTTGATCTTGCCGAGGAACACGCTGCGGATGATGCAGCCGCCGCGCCACATCAGGGCGATGCCGCCGTAGTTGAGGTTCCAGCCATACTCCTTGGCGGCCGCGCGCATCAGGGTGTAGCCCTGGGCGTAGGAAACGACCTTGGCGGAGAAGAGGGCCTTGCGCAGATCCTCGAGGAAGGCGGCGCGGTCACCCGTGAACTTGGCGGGTTTCGGGCCGACCAGGACCTTGCTGGCAGCCACGCGCTCCTCTTTCTGGGCGGACAGGCAGCGGGCGAACACGGACTCGCCGATCAGCGTCAGGGGCACGCCCTGATCGAGGGAGGCGATGGCCGTCCATTTGCCGGTGCCCTTCTGGCCGGCGGTATCGAGGATGTAGTCGAGCACATAGTTGCCGTCCTCGTCCTTCTTGGCAAGGATGTCGCGGGTGATCTCCACCAGGTAGCTGTCGAGGTCGCCCTTGTTCCACTCGGCGAAGGTCTGGTGCATCTCCTCGTTGGTCATCCCGAGGATGTCCTTCATAATCTGATAGCACTCGCAGATGAGCTGGATGTCACCATACTCGATGCCGTTGTGGACCATCTTCACGAAGTGGCCGGCACCGTTCTCGCCCACCCAGTCGCAGCACGGGGAACCGTCCTCGACCTTGGCGCAGATGCTCTGGAAGATCGGCTTGACATAGGGCCAGGCAGCGGGAGATCCGCCGGGCATCATGGAGGGACCCTTGAGGGCGCCTTCCTCGCCGCCGGACACGCCGGTGCCGATGTACAGCAGGCCCTTGCTTTCGACATAGGCCGTGCGGCGGGCCGTGTCAGGGAAGTGCGAGTTACCGCCGTCGATGATGATGTCGCCCGGCTCGAGGAGCGGGATGAGCTTGTCGATGAAGTCATCGACCGGCTTGCCGGCCTTGACCATCAAGAAAACCCGGCGCGGGGTCTTGAGGGAAGCCACCAGGTCTTCCAGGGAGTGGGCACCGTAGAAGTTCTTGCCGGCGCCGCGGCCGTTGATGAATTTGTCGACTTTCTCGACCGTGCGATTGAACACGCTGACGTGGAAGCCCTTGCTTTCCATGTTGAGGACCAGGTTCTCACCCATCACGGCGAGACCCACGAGTCCGATATCAGAAACAGCTTGCATAAGTGATAATTAATTTATTTGGTTAATTAAATTGAATCCGAAACGGGAGAGCGTCTCCGCCTGTGCGGCGGTTCCGCCCTGGAGTTGCAAAGAGAATGCCGTGGGTTCCCGACGGACGGGATAGTCCCCACGGAGTTTTTCGAAGAGTTCAGGTGCGGCACGGAGCGCGTCCGTGTCGCGTTGCACTTCGTAGGTATGGAGGATGGCCTCGGCGAGCACCTGCGCGTCGGTCTTGCCGGCGGCGTCGATGCTGAAGCAGAGGCTCTGTGCCGGAGCCGGCACGCCGGAGGCGGTCCAGTCCAGCAGGGGCAGGCCCAGCACCGCTGCCACGGCGCGCACGCTCATCGTGGTGCCGTTGGCCTTGCCGTCGGCGCTGTAGCCGGCGATGTGCGGGGTGCTGAAATCCAGCAGGCCCATCAGTTCGCGGTCGATGTCCGGCTCCCCTTCCCACACGTCCAGCACGGCGCCCCGCAAGGCTTTCGCCTTCAGGGCGTCCCGCAAGGCGGCGTTGTCCACGACGGGACCGCGGGAGGAGTTGAAGAGGAACTGGTCGGGGCGCAGCCGGGCGATGCGGGCGGCGTCGAAAAGGTGCCAGGTGGCGTCCTCCCCTTCCTTGGTCAGGGGGACGTGCAGGGTCACGATGTCCGCGCGCTCCATCAGTTCATCGAGGGATACGAAACATTCAGGACCTTCGGCGCGCGCCCGGGGCGGATCGTTGAGCAGGACCTTCATCCCCAGCAGGGAGGCCGCCTCGGCCACCTTGGAGCCGACGTTGCCCACGCCCACGACACCGAGCGTCATCCGGGAGAGGTCCAGGCCGCGGCGCGCCGCCAGGCTCACCAGCACCGAAGAAATGTACTGTTTGACCGACCAGGAATTGCAGCCGGGAGCGTTGTACCACTGGATCCCGTGGGCCTCGCACCACGCAGTGTCGATGTGGTCGAAACCGATGGTGGCGGTCGCGATCACCTTCACGCGGGAGCCTTCCAGCAGAGCGGCGTCGCACTTGGTGCGGGTGCGGGTGATGATCGCATCGGCATCGCGGACGACCTCGGGGGTCGTCTGCTTGCCGGGCAGATACACCACCTGCGCGAAGGGCTCGAGCACTCCGCGCAGGAAGGGTATCTTGTCGTCACATACGATCTTCATCTCAGTCCTTGAAGCGGTCCGGATAGGCCCACAGGCCCAGGGCCGGATTGCTGATGTAGTAGATCTCCTCGCCGCCGATGGTGTTCCAGCCGTCCTTGAGGGACTCGAGCGGATAGCGGGCCACCATATCGTTATAATGGCAATAATCGAAGCCCACGCCCTCGATCTCCTCGCGGCTCATCCCATCGCCCGGGCAGTAAATGATCTTGAAGCGGCCCTCGGAGGAGCCGTGGATCAGGTGCGCGGAGGCGCCCAGGTTCTCCTGCAGGTCGGCATTGGCGTTGGTGCATTCAAGGGTGTGCGGAGTGCCCTTGTAGCCGTATTTGCGGATCAGGCCGTCGATGGTCTTGTCCTCGCCGAACTCCTTGAGCCCGGGGGCCAGGACGATGAGCTCCGCGTCGTCGGCCAGGGCCATGCGGGTGCGGTAGACGCTCTTGTTGCCGAGCCAGGTGCTCTTGAACTCCTCGGGGTCGAGATAGACGATGCACTTCTTGATCTCGCGCTCCACCATGATGAAGTTGGTCTCCAGGGAAAGGTCGGCCGCCTTCTGGAAGCACTCGAAATCGTCGCCGATGTACAGACCGCGGGTCACCATTTCGCCGGTGGCCTCGTCCTTGGCGCGGACGGTCAGCACGAAGACGATGGGGACACCCTTCAGGAAATTCACCTTGGCATACTCGAACACGTCACGCACGGGGCTCTTGGCGCGGCCCATGATGCGCTCCATGCCGTAGCTGGCGCCGATGAAGTGGCTCTTGTTGATGAAGTCGGAACCGCCCACGCCCACGAAGATATTCTTGGTGTAGTTGGCCATGCCGATCACCTCGTGGGGCACGACCTGCCCGATGGACAGGATCAGGTCGAAAGACGGGTCGAGCAGGAGTTTGTTGACCTGCGCGTTCATCTCATAGTCGAGCTTGCCCTCGGATACCTCCTTGACATAGGACCCGGGCACGGTGCCCACGGTCACGATGTCGTTGCGCCAGTCGTGTACGCGGATCTTGTCGGCGGGCAGGTGGCCGAACATGGCCTGGATCTGCTCCGGGGTCATCGGGGAATGCGTGCCCAGGGCAGGCATGACGTCGGTCAGGGTATCCCCGTAATAATCATAGACCATTTCGGTGATGGGACCGGCGTAGGAGTTGGCGCGGGTAAAGTCCGGCGGCAGCGCGAGCACGCGCTTCTTGGGACCCATCGCATCGAAGACCTGCTTCAGGATGGCCCGGGTGTCCTCAGCGGTGATGACGTCGGTCCTGGAACCTCTTTCGAAATACAGCATGGCTCTATCTCTTTACGCGTGCATTGCCTGCCCAGATGCTCCAGACCTGCTCCTCGTCGGCAGGCTGGCCGTAGTCGGTGAGCATGGTCGTGGCGAGTGCGCCCGTGGCCCAGCCGAACTGGATCCATTTCTCGGGCTCCCAGCCCTTGAGAATGGCATAGAGGAGACCACCGACGAAGCCGTCGCCGCCACCGATGCGGTCGAGGACGTGGATCTCGCGCGGCTCGACGACGTGCCAGTTGTCGCCCTCGAGCATGATGGCGCCCCAGTTGTGGCTGTTGGTGTTGTTGACCTGGCGCAGGGTGGTGGCATAGACCTGGGCGTTGGGATACTGGGCCTTGACGCGGCCGATCATCTCCTTGAAGCCGTTGATCTTGGCGGCGATGTCCTTGCCGCCGGCCTCGGGACCCTCGATGTCCAGACAGAGCTGGAAGTCCTCTTCGTTGCCGATGAGGATGTCCGCGATGGAGCAGATCTCGGAGAAGATGTCGTGGAGCTCCTTCTCGCGGCCGATCCAGAAGGAGGCGCGGTAGTTGAGGTCGAAAGCGATGCGGGTGCCGTATTTCTTGGCGGCGCGGGCGATCTCGAGGCAGAACTTGCTGGTCTCGGGGCTCAGGGCGCCGATCAGGCCGGACAGGTGGACGATCTGGACGCCTTCCTCTCCGAAGATGCGGTCGAGGTCGAAGTCTTTGACATTGAGGGTGCGGCCCACCTCGCCGGCGCGGTCGTTCCAGACGCGCGGTCCGCGGGAGCCATAGCCACTGTCGGCGATATTGATCTGATGCCGATAGCCCCAGGGGCCGCCCTGCGCCACCTCGGGACCTTCGAAGTCCATGCCGCGGGCGCGGAGGTTGGACTTGATGAAGGAGGCGAAGGGACTGCCCTTGACGAAGGTGGTCAGGACCTTGACAGGGAGACCGAGGTAGGACGCCACGCTGGCGACATTGGTCTCGGCGCTGGTGGCCTGGAGGTGGAAGACATCGCTGGACTGGACGGGCTGGCCGCTTTCAGGGGTGATACGAAGACCCATCGAAGTGGGAACGAGAAGGCTGTACTTGCAGCCCTGCTTGAGGGTGATAGCCATATGGATTGGTTGTATTAAATGAATTTTACAAATATACTGATTTTTCGGTTCCGGCGCAAGTCCCGATCAGCGGGCGGGACGCTGCGGCTGCTGGGAACGGTCGTCGATCTTGTTGTTCTGGTAGACGATGTCGCTGAGTTCGAACTCATCGGGTTTCTCGACGATGTCGAAAGGCTTGCGGGTGCAGATCACGTCGCAGTTGCGCATCAGGATGTGGGAGCCGTAGGACTTGGGGATGTCCTCGCGGCCCTTGAGGTCGAAGAACTGGGTCCAGGGGTGCACGTAGAAGAAGTTGCCCACCGTTCCGGTAATGTTCTCCACGAGGATGTACTCGTATTTCTGCGGAGTGTCGGGACGCATCTTCAGCCAGAGCACGCGGCTGGGGCCGGCGCCCTCGCAGTTGCGCAGGATGATGTTGCGGCCGCCCACGCACTCGCTGCCGAAAGTCACCATGGCGGAACCGGGACCGAACCAGCATTTCTCGACGAGGATGTTGGAGTTGGTGGCATTGGCCGGATCCTGGTCGGCCCAGGGGCCCTTGCCGCCCTTGATGGCGATCAGGTCGTCGCTGTTCTGGAAGCGGCAGCCGGTGATGTGGAAATTGTTGCAGCCATCCACGTCAACGCCGTCCGAAGACGGGGCCGGGACCGGCTGCTGCGGGGCGAAGATGACGATGTCCTTGATGCGGACGAAGTCGCATTTGTAGAAATGGGTGGTCCAGAAGCCGGGATTGCGCAGGGTCACGCCCTCGAGCAGCACGTTCTTGCTGTTGGCTGCATAGAAAAGCCGGGGGCGGAGGGCTTCCAGGTTGGTACAGGCGGGATTGACCCGGCGGCGGGTCCAGAAGTCGCGCCAGTAGCGCAGGCCGTTGCCGTCGATCACGCCCTCGCCGCGCACGGAGAAACCGTCCACCTCATAGGCGTTGATCAGGGCGGCGATGTAATTCTGGATCACGCCCTCGATATGCACCGGGCGGATGGCGTAGTCGGAGACGTCGTCGCTCCCCTTGAGGATGGCGCCCTTCTCCAGGTAGAGGTGGGTCTTGGATTTGAAGAACAGCGAACTTGTCAGGAAGGTGCCCTGCGGGATGACGATGGTGCCGCCGCCTTTCTCGGCCGCCAGGTCGATGACCTTCTGGATGGCCTCGGTCTGCAGGAGGGTGCTGTCGCGCACCACGCCATAGTCGGTGATGACGAAGCGCACGGCCTCCTGCCCGGTGACCCGGGCGGGGGCGGAGGTGAACCATTTATCCATCGGAGTACCGTCCGGCCACACATCTGCGGCGGAAAGACTCAGGGCTGCGAGAGCAAGTCCTGCGAGGGTAATCAAGAGCTTTTTCATTATCATGTAGATTGGTTATATCAAACAATCAAAGATAAGCATTTTTTTGTTTTTTCGGGAAGAACACGCTACTTTTGTTTAACCGAATGACACTGATTCTATTTTTCATACTTAACTATGCCTACTAAGAAATTCAGGGTCGAGAGCGACCTGCTCGGCGAGCTCCAGGTGCCCGCCGACGCTTACTATGGCGTGCAGACCCAGCGCGCCCTCAACAACTATCAGATTTCCACCACCCGGATGTGCGATTATCCCGAGTACGTGATCGCCATCGCCTACGTCAAGATGGCCGCCGCCACGGCCAACGCCGAACTCGGCGTGCTGGACGAGAAGATTGCCGAGGCCATCTGCGCGGCCTGCCGCGAGATCGTGGGCGGCAAGTTCCACGACCAGTTCCCCGTGGACATGATGCAGGGCGGCGCCGGTACCTCCGTCAACATGAACGCCAACGAGGTGATTGCCAACCGCGCCCTGGAGCTGCTCGGCCACAAGAAAGGCGAGTATCAGTACTGCTCCCCCAACGACCACGTCAACTGCGCCCAGTCCACCAACGACGCCTACCCGACTGCCTTCCGCTATACCTTCGTCCGGATGAACAAGAAGCTCGTCAGCCGCCTGGGGGCCCTGATCGCCGCTTTCCGCGCCAAGGGTGTGGAGTTCCAGAACTACATCAAGATGGGCCGCACCCAGCTGCAGGACGCCGTCCCGATGACCGCCGGCCAGGAGTTCAACGCCTTCGCGACCAACCTCGAGGAGGAGATCGCCAACCTGGAGCGGAATGCCGTGCTGCTGCGCGAGAGCAACATGGGCGGCACCGCCATCGGCACGGGCCTCAACGCCGTGCCGGGCTTCGCGGAGCTCTGCACCCGGCGGCTCTCCGAACTCTGCGGGGACACCCTCACCACAGCCGAAGACCTCGTGGAGGCCACCCCGGACACCGGCGCCTATGTCAGCTACTCCGCCGCCCTCAAGCGGCTCGCCATCAAACTCTCCAAGATCTGCAACGACCTGCGCCTGATGGCCTCCGGTCCGCGCTGCGGCCTGCACGAGATCAACCTCCCGCCGATGGCCCCGGGCTCTTCGATCATGCCGGGCAAGGTCAATCCCGTCATTCCCGAACTGACCAACCAGGTCTGCTTCAAGGTGATCGGCAACGACATGACCGTGTCCTTCGCCGCAGAGGCCGGACAGTTGCAGCTCAACGTGATGGAGCCGGTCATCTGCCAGTGCGTCCTGGAGAGTGTCACCTGGCTGTGCAATGTGATCGATACCCTGCGCACCAAGTGCATCGAGGGCATCACCGTCAACAAGGAGCACTGCTACGAAATGGTCAAGAACTCCATCGGCATCGTCACCGCCCTCAACCCCTACATCGGCTACAAGGCCAGCACCAAGGTCGCGAAAAAGGCCCTCGCGACGGGCCGCAGCGTCTATGACCTCGTGCTCGAGGAGGGCCTGATGACCCAGGAGAAACTCGACGAAGCCCTCGATCCCGCCACGATGCTCGGTGCCCACGCCCTGTATAAATAGTTTTTCCAAGATGAAAGTCTCCCGCATCCTCCTCATCCTCGCCCTGCTGTTCGCAGGCATCCTCTGCGCCCCGGCGCAGACCGTCGTCACCGCTCCCGAAGCACCCTTCGAATTCGCTCCGCTGGAGATGTTCGACTTCCCGGCGAAGGATTTCCCCATCACCAAGTACGGCGCAAAGGCCGGCAACGTCGCCGCCACGACGCAGGCCTTCGCCAAGGCGATGGCCGCCTGCCGCAAGGCCGGCGGCGGCCGCGTCGTCGTGCCCGCGGGCTCCTGGCTCACGGGCCCCGTGCATTTCGAGAGCAACTGCCAGCTCTGGCTCTCCGAAGGCGCGGAACTGGTTTTCGAAGACGACCCGAAACTCTACCTGCCCGCTGTACACTCCACCTGGGAAGGCACGGAGTGCATGAACTACTCCCCGCTGATTTATGCTTACGAGTGTGAGAACGTGGGCATCGGCGGCCCGGGGCTCATCCACCCGAAGATGGCCTTCTGGGAGACCTGGTTCGCACGTCCCGAGGCCCACATCCAGGCTACGCGCCAGCTCTATGCGATGTGTTCTACGGGCATCCCGGTGGAGCACCGCCGGATGGAGGAGGGCGAGGCCAACATGCGTCCGCACCTGATCCAGTTCAACCGCTGCACCAATGTCCAGCTGTCGGATTTCCAGATCCGGGACAGCCCCTTCTGGACCATCCATCTGTATCTGTGCAAGGACGCCTGGGTGCACGGCCTGAACGTCTATGCCCACGGCCATAACAACGACGGCATCGACCTCGAGATGACCCAGCACGCCCTCGTGGAGGACTGCGTCTTCGACCAGGGCGACGATGCCGTGGTGCTCAAGTCCGGCCGCAACCAGGACGCCTGGCGGCTCGACACGCCCACCAAGTACATCGTGGTGCGCAATTGCGAGGTCGTCAAGGGTCACTGCCTGATGGGCATCGGCAGCGAGATCGCCGGCGGGGTGCAGCACGTCTATATGCACGACTGCAAGTCCACCGACGCCGTGTACCGGATGCTCTACCTCAAGACCAACCACCGCCGCGGCGGGGTGCTCGAGGACATCTGGATGGAGAACGTGAGCGCCGACAAGGCCAACCGCGTGATCGAGATCGACACCGACGTCCTCTACCAGTGGCGCGACATCGTCCCCACCTTCGAGACGAAGATCACGCACATCCGCAACATCGGCATCCGCGGCGCCACCTGCCGCCAGGCCGAAGCCGTCTACGAATTCAACGGCGATGAGCGTGATCCCATCGACGGCGTGACCATCGAGGACGTCCACGTGGGCCGGCTCACCAAGTTCGTCAACAACGTCAAGAACACGCGCAACATCATCGTGCGCAATGTCACGTGGGACGAATTTACCCCCAATGGGGAAAGTATGACTATCAGCGGGTTCGCCCCCGGTAAATAAACCATTGATTCATATGCAACCGTTAGTTCTTCTCGTATCCTACATCTTCTCGTATTTCGTCGGCCAGGCCGACGGACTGCACCTCGCCTGGAGCCGCGACGGCTACAACTGGACGCCCCTTGCGAACAACGCCTCGCTGCTGGTCCCCCAGGTCGGCGAAGACAAGCTGATGCGCGACCCGAGCATCTGCCAGGGTCCCGACGGCACCTTCCACATGGTCTGGACCTCCAGCTGGACGGACCGCATCATCGGCTATGCCTCCTCCCCCGACCTCATCCACTGGTCCGAGCAGCAGGCCATCCCGGTGATGATGCACGAGAGCGAGGCCCACAACTGCTGGGCGCCGGAACTCTTCTACGACGCCCCCTCCAAGACCTTCTGGATCCTGTGGGCCACCACGATTCCGGGACGACATGCGGAGGTGGCCACTTCCGAGTCGGAAAAGGGACTCAACCACCGCATCTACTGCACCACCACGAAGGATTTCAAGACGTTCACGCCCACACGCCTGTATTTCGATCCGGGCTTCAGCGCCATCGACGCAGCCGTCGTCCGCGACCCGCAGACCAAAGAATTGCTGATGGTCGTGAAGAATGAGAATTCCGCCCCGGCGGAGAAGAATCTGCGCGTGACCCGCAGCAAGAATATGCGCTCGGGCTTCTCCAAGAAGGTATCCGCCCCCATCCACGGGAACTACTGGGCCGAAGGCCCCTCTCCCCTCTTCCTCGAGGACGGTTCGCTGATCGTCTATTTCGACCGTTACCGCGAAGGACGCTACGGCGCCGTGCGCAGCACCGACCATGGCCAGACTTGGGCGGAAGTGCCTGCCGACCTGCTGAACCTGCCCGCCGGCATCCGCCACGGCACGGCTTTCCAGGTGGACGACGCCGTACTGGACCGGCTGATCGACTTCTATCGCAATGCCGCGCCGAAGCCGCTCTACACTGATCCGGTACACTTCGGCCCCACCGATCCGGAAATCGTGCAGAACCGCGAGACCGGCGAGTGGTATATGTTCTACACCAGCCGCCGGGCCGACCTGGTGGGCGGCCGCGGGGCGGAATGGGTGCACGGTTCGCCCATCGGCATCGCCACCTCCAAGGACCTCGTCCACTGGACCTACCTGCGCAATGCCCAGATCGGCTACCGCCCGGATCCGCAGCCGACCTACTGGGCCCCGGCCGTGGTGGATGACGGTAAGGAGTACCACATGTTCCTGACCTATGTGCCGGGCATCTTCACCGAGTGGGAGCACCCGCGCCACATCGTCCACCTGACCAGCAACGACCTGGTGCGCTGGCGCTTCCAGAAAGTACTCGACCTGATGTCCGAGAAGGTCATCGATGCCGGCGTGGCCCGTCTGCCGGACGGGACCTGGCGGATGTGGTACAACCAGGAGCCGGGCGGCAAGCTCATCGCCTCCGCCGACAGCCCCGACCTCTACAACTGGGAGGACCACGGCCTGGTGGCGGGCATCGGCAACTGCGAAGGCCCCAAGCCTTTCTTCTGGAAGAATGCCTGGTGGCTGATCTGCGACGAATGGAAGGGATTTGCGGTGTACCGCAGCGAGGACGCCACGCACTGGACCCGCCAGCCGGGCAACCTCCTGCAGGAGCCCGGTATCGGGAAGTATGACGATGTCGCGGCCAACCACTGCGACGTGGTCGTGCGCGGCGACCGCGCGTACATCTATTATTTCTGTCACCTCTCCCGCCCGAGGACTGCGCCCGGGCAGCGGCCCGGCCCCCGCGCCGACGGCCTCTCCCCCAACACCACCTTCATCCAGGTGGCCGAGCTCCTCTGCGAGGACGGCCGCACCATCACCTGCGACCGCAACGCCGTGACGGTGGTACAGTAGCCCGATGAGACGCCCGCCCGTCTTATTGCTGCTCCTTTTTCTGACAGGAGTCCTGCAGGCGCAGAACGGTAATATCCGGGATGCCCTGCAGGTCTTCCGCTCGCCGGAAGATTCCACCCGGACCAAGGTCTGGTGGTTCCACGGCGAGACTCCGACCACCCGCGAAGGCATCACCGCCGACCTGGAGGCATTCAAGGCCGCCGGAGTGGGCGGCGTGGTCTATTACGACCAGGTCCACGGGCCGGCCGAAGGGGCGCTAGATGCTTTCAGCCCGGGGTGGTGGGAGATGCTGAAGTTCGCCGCGCTGGAGGCGAAACGCGTCGGGCTTTCGTTTGAAATCAACCTCTCCAACGGCTATGTGGCCGGCGGGCCGTGGATCACCCCCGAAATGGGGATGCAGCGGCTGTGCTCGTCCGATACGCTGCTGCAGGGCGGGACGCATTTCCACGGCGTCCTGGCTCCGCCCTCCTCGCAGGACTGGTGGCAGGACGTGGCCGTGCTGGCCCTTCCCGCCCGGTCGGGCGGGGACAGGATCCGGATGGATTCCCTCTATCTTGAAACGCCGGGAGATTTCCTCGCTTGCAATATCACGTACACGGCTCCGAAAGCCCGGAAAGCCCGCCACGGAGCGATGAATTATCCCGACGGACCTGCGACGGATTTCTACGGAATGAACTATGAACCATATGGTTACGTCGGAACGCTGGAGTGTTCTGCCGACGGAAACAAATGGGATAAGGTCTGTGATCTTCCCCGCCCGGGGGGCGGACCGGGCGTGGCGGAGCGGACGATTGCCTTCGGGAGCATCATCGCACCCTTCTGGCGCATCCGGGATGCTGCGGAAGGGCTGTCCGGAGTCACGCTTTCCTCTCGTGATCTCGTGGACCGCTGGCAGGAGAAGGCCAACTATTATTCCGATTTTCATGACCGGGATGAGTGGATGGAATACGGATCCGAACCCGATCCGGCAGACATCATCGACCTGAGCGGCCGGATGCGCCCGGACGGCACGCTCGACTGGGAGGTTCCCCTCGGGAACTGGATCGTCCTGCGCATCGCGGCGGAATCTACGCGCGGCGCCGTCAAACACGGCCGTGCGAACCTGATGGGGCTGGAATGCGACAAGATGTCCCGGGAAGCCGCCCGGCTGCATTTCGCCTCCTACGCAGGACGCATCATCGACACGCTTGCGCGCATCGGCGCGAAACCCGCCGGGGTCACGATGGACAGTCACGAGGCCGGGCCGCAGAACTGGACGCCCGACTTCCCGCGCATCTTTCGGGAACGTAACGGCTATGATATTCTGCCCTGGCTTCCGGCGGTCCTCGGCTACTCCGTCGGGAGCGGCATCAGGACCGAAGTCTTCCTGAAAGACCTGCGCCGGACCATCGCCGATGCCGTCACGGAGAATTATTACGGAGAACTGGACCGGCTCTGCCGGGAGGAGGGGGTCCGCTTCACGGCCCAGGCCACGGGCAACGGACTGAGCCTCGGGGCCAACAACATCAGCGCCAAGCGCTTGGTTGACAAGCCGCAGGGAGAGTTCTGGGCGCGGGACATCCACGGAAGTTTCGACATCGTGGACTGTGCTTCCGCCGCCCATCTCTACGGCAAGCCCATTGCCTCCGCGGAAGCCTATACGGATGCGAAATACAGCGACTCCCCCGCTACACTGAAGATGCTGGCGGACTTCGCTTATTCGCGGCTGATCAATGAGTTCGTGGTCTGCGCCTCGGCCTATCAGCCCCGGCTGGACGAGGTGCCGGGCAATGTGGCGAACGGCCGGCAATACTGCCTGAACCGCAACAATCCCTATTGGCCTTACAGCCGTCCTTTCTGGGACTATCAGGCCCGCTGCGCCGGTCTGCTGCGGCAGGGCGACCCCGTTGTGGACATCCTGGTTTGGGTGGGAGACAACCCGCCTGTCAAGACCCTCGCACACCTGCTGCCCGTGATTCCCGAGGGCTACAACTTCGACACCGCGTCAGGGGATATCTTTCCGGACGCCCGGGTGACGAAGGACGCGGCGGGGAATGCCGTCCTGCGGCTGCGCAGCGGGATGGAATACCGGATGCTGGTCATCCAGCGCAATGTCTTCCCATCCCCCGGGATGAAAGAACTGCTGGAGGCCTGGCAAACTGCCGGATTACCGGTCTGGTATGCCGCTTCGGCCGAGAGTATTTTCGATCCTGTACCGGTGCCCTTTGTCCCGGATCTGCGTTTCCGCAGCGCCGCGCAGCTCGACGACTGCGTGCGATTCGGCCACCGGCGCCTCTCCGATGCCGATGTGTATTTCGTGTACAACCACAGTCCGAGAGCCTTCTCGCAGAAAGTCCGTGTCCGCTCGCCCTACCGGCGGCTTTATCGCCTGAATCCCCTGGACGGGTCGTTGGTATCGCTGGGAGAAGGGCCTTCCGTCCGGCTGAAACTCGCCCCGGACGAGTCGGTATTCCTGGTGGCGACGGACGAGGAACTTTCCGGGAGCGCCGCTCCGGAAGCACCCCGGTGGCCGGTCCGCCTGTTGGCGGGAGGCTGGAGCGTGCAGTTCGATCCGGCGATGGGCGGGCCTGCGGAGACGGTCCGTCTCCGGCGGCTGCGGGATTGGACGAAGATGAAAGATACCCGGATCCGCTATTTCTCCGGGACGGCGGTCTATACGAAGGTCTTCCGTTCGTGCCGCGGGGCCCGGCGGACTTTCCTGAAGCTAAGTGCACCGAACAGCACGGTCCGCGTCCTGGTCAACGGGCAGGAGGCCGGCACCCTCTGGTGCGCCCCCTGGCGTCTGGACATTACGGATTATCTCCAGTCCGGCCGCAACGAGCTCCGGCTCGAAGTTACCAACTCCTTGTATAACAGAATGATCGGCGACGCGATCGAATACCCGGACGGAGCGCCCGCCGACAATAGTTCGAGCCCCTCCGGCCCCTACACCCACAGCTCCTACCCGCTGGTCGACGCCGACACCCCCCTCGTCCCCTCCGGCCTCCGCCGCGCCCGTCTCACCCGCTGACAAATAGCGCGGGGCCAGCGGATTTAGCGGAGGATGTCGTATTGCGCTGCAGGGATGCTGACGGTGCCGCCGTCGGCGAGGGTGTTGTAGTGGTAGAGGCCCCAGCGGACGCCTTTCCAGAAGCCGTAGTCGACGAAGAAGGGTTCGCCTGCCTCGCTGAACTGCTTGCCATCCAGGCTGTAGGAGAAACGGTAGCTCCGTCCGGGAATATCCATGCGCAGGCGCAGCCAGATCGTTTTTCCGCGCAGCGGGGCCAGCACGGTCTCGCTCCGCCCATCGGACAAGCACAGGCTGAGGCGTCCGTCCTGCTTTACCACGCCCAGGGTACGGCTTCCCCGTCCCATGCACGCCAGGCCGGCGTGGCCGCCTTCCGCCAGCGCGGAGAAAGACAGCTCCACCGTGGCCTCGCTCTCATAGCCCAACACCCGCTGGGTCAGCGTATTCCGCGCAGCCATGAAGGCCGTGGCAGGAAGGGCGTGCAGCGTCAGTGCGCCGGGCCGCTCAGAGAGCGACCACGCACCGTCTGCGGGATCGTGGTTCCACTGCCACTGGGGGCCCAGAACGGCAGAGGAGAAATCGTCGCTCGTCTGCGGCAGGCGGGCCGGGCTGTCCGGGAAGGGCTTGGTCCACACGCGGACCGGTTCCCCGACACCGTTACGGTCGAGGTCAGCCCCGATCACGGGCCAGCCG
>JAEEGH010000629.1_pt1 | contig 118312 bp, 91 predicted proteins | sample 9134181 | NCBI WGS metagenome assembly JAEEGH01 (sample SAMN16246544, study PRJNA631951) | gut metagenome | biome: gut microbiome; feature: rumen; material: DP-attached | host: Bos | place: Iran: Karaj | collected 2018-10
TTGCCAGGTGCGAATAACACTTGGGACCTAGCCGAGCGTGGAGCTTGGCTATTCTATTAAAGGTGATGCACAGCCTACTAAGTGAGCGATTTATGTAGTGGATGCGCTATGGAATCTTGAGATGCCCATAGACAGGAGAGTTCATGCGTGAACTCTCTTTTTTATATCTATGCATTATTTATGGATTTTTAAGACTATCGCAAGACGGAATGTTGTAAAATTTAATTAGGTATATAAAGCCTCGACGGAGCTAAGATAAGAAAAGAGGAGGCGATTCATGAAAAAGCGTTTATGCAATCAGCTCTGGATAGTTTCAGCATTGACCATATTGGGGAGTACTCTTTTGATTGCCTGTGGGGCACCATCCGGAAACGCTCTTAGTGAAATGGAGATTCCGTTATATTTTCACTCTGTTGATAATGAGGCAAGTATCAAACTCTATTTTGCTGATGAAAGCAAAGAGGTTCCCTACTTTGACATTGATACTGCCGTCTCCCTCATAGAGAGAGTCAATCACGAGATTATCGAAGATAAAAACTATGCACTGACCACTTCGGCCCAGGGCTCAGTGGTAACAATTACCCGTGAAAACCAGTATCCTATGCAGATAGACTGCGATAAAGACACAATTAGTTTTTATGATTTTGATGCTTTTTTCGTTCCGTCCTGGACAAGCACGGTTATAGATGTACTGCAGCCGGATAGTGCCTTTGAGGGCCTTGTTCTCTCAGAGGAAAACTCCTATAGCCGCTTTGGTTCGGAGGTGGTTTTTGATCTTAAAAAATATGGTATAGACCTGATTGAAGAGAATGGTAAATGCTATATACCCATGCAGACATTAAGTGATATCATGCTGTCTCTTCCGAGTTATGTATGCCTTCTATACAATAACGAAGGAGTATTTGTCTATGAGTATGGTTCAGAACCCGGCAGGGAGCTTTTGAGGAAGTATTATGAAGCACAGCCCAAGGAGGGCAAAAGCGAGGGACTTGCGGACTATACATATAACGAATTATGTATGATGATGGATCATTTTTATGGTTTGAAAGAAAGCCATGGAATTGAGGATTTTGATGAATTCTTTACTGAAACAGCTCTTCGTGACGCATTAAGGAGTACTGATCCTGAGATGTCTGCAAGGGCGATGAGAGTTTTGATGGATCTTTACATTGATGACTTACATAGCGGGTATATGCTTAATTCGTGGCGGATTGGCATGGATGCGCAAATCGACGGGATGACCGGCAAGTCAATTCAAAACATGAGTGATTCGGCGATGAAGTATTATACCGCCAGGGAAAAGTATTATCCCGACGGGATTCCCGGATACGAGGAAGTCGGAAACACAGCATACATCACCTTTGATAGTTTCCAAGCAAAAGATAAGGATGCTGATTATTATAAGGACGCACCTACCGCTGATACACAAGATACTGTTGGCCTTCTTTTGTATTCATATTCACAGATTACGAGAAAGGGAAGCCCTGTCGAGAATGTAGTTATTGATTTAAGTATGAATTCCGGAGGAGACACCGTCACTGCAAGTTTTATGATAAGTCTGTTTCTGGGAGAAGGTTCAGTATGTATCCAGGATACACTGACAGGTGCTTATGCCAATGAATGTTTTCGTGCAGATGCCAATCTTGATGGTGTATACGACGAAAAGGACTCGCTCCTAAACTACAATCTGTACTGTATTACCTCATCTATCAGTTTTTCCTGCGGTAATCTGGTGCCGAGTGTATTAAAATCGTCGGGTCAGGTTACTATTTTAGGACAACAAAGCGGAGGCGGCGCATGCACAGTAATCCCATTTTCAACAGCAGATGGAACTCTGCTTCAGATGTCCAGCAATCGCCGTCTGAGCTACATGAAAAACGGCTCTGTGTATGACATTGACCAGGGCGTAGAACCGGACTATATGATACATCAACCTGAGCACTTCTATGATAGAGAGGCTTTGACTGAGTATATAAATAATCTGTACTGAACGATAAGGACACCTATTTAATGCAAATTAAGGAGGAGAATTATTCATGGACGCAAAAACAATTATTATTTCAATTATTGCCGCATTACTTGCCTTTGTTATCTGTGGATTTATCTATCAGCGAATGATCAAAAGGGAAGTTCCGGAGCCTATAGGGAAACTACAGGCAATCCTGCCGGTTGTTTTGGGATGTATTTGCGTACCGATTTCCGCCGGTTCCGGGATTGGGTTATTGGCCGTATTAAGAATCATCGGGATAGAGGGTGCAAAAATGCAGGCGCTATCGGCATCTTTCTTTACAGCATTTTTTATGGCTGGTGGTGTGGAGGAATTGTTTAAGTTTCTTGCAATCATCATAACGCTGGTTGCTCTGAAAAATAAGGTACGCAATGTTTATGAGTATATCCTCCTGGGAGCAGCGGTTGGCTTTGGCTTTACGTTTGTAGAGGACTTTACTTTTGGAGACTCGATTATTGTGTTACTAATCAGAACTCCTTTAATGTTCACTCATATGACATTGAACATGATAATGGGAGAGTTTATAGGAAGAGCCAGGTACAACAAATTAAAGGGCAAAGGTCCGACGGCGCTGTACTGGGCTTTGGCAATCATCATTCCAACTGCTTTACATACTCTATATGATGCCGGAACAATTTTTAACTATCCGGTTTTGAAGAATGGCGATTTTATTGTAGGTGGCATACTTGGCGGAGTAGCAATTTTGACAAATATTGTTCTTTTGATCTATGTGCTGGTAAGAGCCAAGAAGAACGCTGAAAAGTTCTCTGCTCTTTCTGTCTTACCTGAAGACGCGCAAGTAAAAGAGGAGAATACCAATGCTTAAAAAGTACATTGAATTCATGAAAAGATCTCCACTGATTACTGCTGCGCTCTGCATAGTATATGTTGTCGTATGTTTCAAATCAGTGCCGACCCAGACGCATTTTCAGTTTTTCATCGTAAGAACGATGCTATGTGGAGCAGCGTGTTTTTTCCTGTATCAGATATCGGGAGACAAGACCCTTGCATCCAGCTATAATTCAACAAGTTATGTTTTGAAGTATTCTGTTGGATTTCTGATAGTAGCCTTTTCACTTGGCACTATTGTGTTGGTTTCAGATATAAGTGAAAAAAGGCCGCTTTTGCAGAATCCTGTTTTGGAGCTGTTTGTTGTGTTCCTCATGTATATGTCTGTGGGGCTTTTTGAGGAGTTGTCCTTCAGGGCTGTTGTCAACGATGCGATCATATATAAATTCAGGAATTGGAAATATGTATTTGTATTTGGGGCAGTTGTTTCCTCGCTTGTCTTTGGAGCAGTACATGTTTTAGGCGGATTTGATCCACTCTCAGCAATGGCTTGGGGACAGGCTATTGGAAAAACTCTTGAAGCAAGCCTTTTCGGACTTGCTCTTCTGATACTGTACTGGAAAACAAGAAATATATGGGCATGCGGACTGGCGCACGGACTAAATGATTTTCTTACTGATTATACCTCAGGATTATTTATTCCCGAAGAGGGTCTTGGCTCCTATGTCCGGATGGGTGAAGATGCAGCTAAATTACTTTTGGTCTATGTCGGAATGATAGTAATCAATCTGGTCTTTGTTCTGATCATATGGAAGAAAGTCGGTAAGACAATTGATTTTGAAAAGATAAGGCGCGAGTGGTAGGAGGCATTGTATGAAATGCAAGCGTTCCGAAGCAGGATGGGGACTATGGGATTTCGCAAGAAATCTCATATGAACGTGACTATTGAGAAGGCTTTATACTCAGATCAGTCTGGAAATGAAAGAATATGATGAAACAGAAAGATAGATCTGTTTTTAGGATGAAATAACAGAGTTGCCACCAGCCGCATACAGTAGCCCTGAGTTTTCTACCGTACGCAGCAGGTAAACAGCAACTCGCCTTACAAATGCCCAAAACAAGGCGCTTTAGACTATAAAAAGGTTCTCAAAGAGATAAATCCAGATAGCCGTAGAAGGTAGGTAGAATAATAGCTATTTTTGCAAAGTTCATACAGTAATTGCCGTGAGAACGGACTTTGAAAAAGTCTTAATGGAGAAGATTCCCTTGAGACTTTTTTAATATCATTGGAATTTGCTTACCTATGACATTAAAAACGCTCCGCTAAGGATACGCACCTCGCGGAAATGAATGTATTCTTGTGACTTAAAACAGAAAACCGCACTAGCTGCGGTTTTCGTAAGAAAATGATACAAGAGGGAAAATGCAACATATGTCACATGCATGCCACCCCAAGCATTTTCGTGAAAGGTGGCATGCGAATATTGAGCTATCTGCATGCCACCCCAAGCATTTTTGTAAAAGGTAGCATGCAGATATACTGCAAAGTGCATGCCACTTTGAGCGATTTTAATGATGGTGGCATGAAATGAAAGGATTTTTCGCTCTATGCAAGCGTTGGTATAATCTATTGTTTTAAATTAGTTATATACATCTAAATCGCCCTTATAAAGATATATTTGGAGGTCATCATTATTTAAAATTGTTTTATAACAAAAAAGCTTCTTTTGTAAGAGCTGTTGCCATATTATTGGAATTTGTTGATCTAAGGGGGCATTAAGGTGAATAAGAATAATAATATAATAGCGACTATTTTTCTCATAGTTGGAACAGTAGCAGTTATGTGTATTTCATTTGTATATATACATTGGACTGCTTATAAGATAGCAGCTTTCCATATAGATTATGCGGAGTATGTGCCGCCGGCTATTATGTGCATCGCATCGCTTGCGGTATTTGTGACTTCGGTAAAAAAGCATAACAAACGCTTTATGTATAAATACGTTGTGATATTCGCGCTAATTATGATTGTATGTGCAATTACCATGATTCTTAATGTTCATGCATATTGTCCGGTTTGCAACTATGTTGACGATGATAAGTGGTATCCGATAATATATCAATTGATTGAAAATAGATCATATGAGCCGATTTAGGCGCAGATAATTTCAAGTTAAATGTGTAAGCTACACGTTACATGATTAGTTGAGAAAGAGGTTATAAATGGATCATTTTTATTTTATAAGACATGGGGAGACTGTGTGGAATGTTGAGAATAAGATATGCGGAGCAACTGATATAGAGCTTACGGAAAAGGGACATCAGCAGGCAATAGAAACAGGTAAGAAGATCCTTGAGCAGGGCATATATGCAGATATCATCTTATCTTCACCACTTGTCAGAGCCAGTGAAACAGCAAGGCACATATCTGAAATAACAGGAATACCTATGGAAATCGAGCAGAGACTTAAGGAACAGAACTTTGGAAGATATGAATCAACTCCAAGGGATGGAAAAGAGTTCTATGAAGCTAAAAAAGACCTTGCCAGCCGATTTGGGACAGGTGAGTCAATGCTGCAGGTGGCACAGAGAATATATAATCTTCTAGATGATATAAAAGCAGGGGATAGAGAAGTAATATTAGTGGCCCATAATGGTATCGTAAGGATTGTGGAATCATATTTTAGAGAAATGGGCAGTGATGAGTTTTCTCTTTGCGGGATTAAGAATTGTGAAGTTAGGAAATATGTATTCTTCTGATTTAACAATATCAATTGGTTTTTGCGAGAATGTAATCCTAATATAAATCAATAAGACAAATTTCAGATAATTACATGTCAAAATTATAAAATTTTAGTTAAGGAAACTGCTTTCAAGGACAGAGTTTTTTATTTATAAATATTATATAAACTATGCTTTAGAAGCATTTATTTCCTTTTTCATTATGCTAAAATAAGTTTTATATTCGATATATTCTACTGGAGAAAATGGGGGTTTTGACGTGGGCTATAGTTACTCTTTATATTACGCAGAAGCTCATATAGCGTGTATTATCGTACTTCTGGTAATCCTTCATAGACTTATAAAAGCAATTGATAAACAATCTAGTCAGATAATTCTTGCTAACATGATCGTTAGCACTGTTTTCTACTTTGGCGCTGAAATATTTTGGGTATTGGTTGATGCTGGTATTATTTTGAAGACCAGCTACAACGTATATCTATCCAACGTCATAACCTATATACTGATCGGAACGAGTTCGTTTTTGTGGTTCATGTATACGGAGAATCTGCAGAATAACAGGCACATAATGACCATGAAGGCACAATTTCTGATAGCACTTCCGGCAATCATAATGTCGTTGCTGATCATTTTTGCTTATAAGACTAATTATGTATTTTATGTAGATGAAAATGGTTCTCTTCAGAATGGTAATTTCTATCTGGTACTGATACTTGTTCCGTTTGGTTATATGATAGCTTCATCACTTAGAGCTTTTTATAGAGCCAGCCGCAAGGATCTTTACGCAGATAGAGAAGTATATATTTCCATCGGCCTGTTCCCGATATTCCCAATGGTACTGGGAATATTTCAGGCAATCTTTTGGAGAATACCGCTGTTATGCTACGGCGCTACAATAGCTATTTTATATGTATACCTTGCATCTGTTGAAAATATGATCTCGCTGGATCCACTTACTCAGTTAAATAACAGGACTCAGCTCAGAAAGTACCTGCTGAATAAGCTGAAAAATCTTGATCCTTCACTGATGCTGTTTGTTGTTATAGTTGATATCGACAAACTCAGCAGTATCAACGAGCAGTATGGTCGTATAGAAGGCGATAATGCTATCATCAGAGTATCAGATGCAGTAAAGGATGCATGTTCATCCCAACGTAACAGATTCTTCTGCTCACGTTACAATGGTGACGAATTTATAATCGTAGCTGAGGTTGAATACAAGGCAGAAGTGAACTGGCTTGTAGATCAGATCAAGGCCAATGTTAAAAGAGCCAATGCCAATTCCGGAGTAGACTACTCTCTGACAGTCAGCACCGGTATTGCCCAGCATTTTGACAATGAACCGATCACGGCAGAGACCCTGGTAGCCAGAGCTGAAAACGAACTTGGACATCAGAAAAAAAGTATATTGTAAGATCAAAAACACCACATGTATCAAGGCTGCATGTGGTGTTTTCTTAATCATTTTTCATAAAAGATATAAAGATACAATCCCGCCGAAAGTTTGAATTAGTAATTCATGTTTTAAGAATCTTTGTTATAATGTGGTTATGAATAAAGATTTTTTACCAATTTCAAAAGAAGATATGAAAAAGAGGGGATGGGACAGCGTTGACTTCGTGTATGTGTGCGGCGACGCATATGTAGACCATCCTTCTTTTGGTGCTGCAATTATCAGCAGAGTGTTAGAGTCCAGAGGATATAGGATTGGAATGATCTGCCAGCCTGACTGGAAGGATGAGGATTCCATTGATGTATTCGGAGAGCCGAGACTGGGATATCTGGTTTCTTCAGGTAATATGGATTCTATGGTCAACCATTATACTGTTGCCAAAAAGAGAAGATCCCAGGATGCCTTTACACCGGGCGGCGTCATAGGAAAGCGCCCCGATAGGGCAGTGGTAGTTTACTGTAACCTGATCAGAAAAAAGTATAAGCATGTGCCTATTGTAATTGGCGGTCTTGAGGCCAGCCTTCGCAGAATGGGCCACTATGATTACTGGTCTGATAAGGTGCGAAGATCAATCCTGCTTGAATCCGGAGCAGACCTTATCAGCTATGGAATGGGCGAGCACAGCATTGTTGAGATTGCTGATGCGCTAAATAGCGGAATGGATGTCAGGGACATTACATATATTGCAGGTACAGTTTATAAGACCAGAGATAAATCTGTTATCTACGATGCCATTGAGCTTCCTAGCTTTGAAGAGATTGAGTCTGATAAGAAAAAGTATGCACTTAGTTTTAGCATTCAGTATCAGAATACCGATCCTTTTCAGGCTAAGGGGCTATATGAGAGCTACGGCGGAGGCACATATGTAGTGCAGAACCCGCCTGCCAAGCCTCTTACCATGATGGAGATGGATGATGTGTACGCGCTTCCTTATATGAGGGCTTATCATCCAATTTATGAAAAAGATGGTGGGATTCCGGCCCTTACTGAGATCAAGTATTCACTGACTTCCAACAGAGGCTGTTATGGAGAATGTAATTTCTGCGCTCTGACAATGCATGAAGGTCGTATAGTACAGGCCAGAAGCCATGAGTCTATTATTGAAGAAGCCAAGGAGATGATCCAGGAGCCTGATTTTAAAGGCTATATACATGACGTTGGTGGTCCGACAGCTGAGTTTAGAGGACCTGCCTGCGAGAAACAGATGAAATTCGGAGCCTGCAAGGGAAAGAGATGTCTGTATCCTAAGCCATGTAATAACCTTAAGGTTGATCATAGTGATTATGTGAAGCTCCTTAGAAAGCTGAGAGCCCTTCCTAACGTAAAAAAGGTATTTGTTCGTTCTGGTTTTAGATTTGATTATCTTGTTGCTGATAAAAACAAGGAATTTCTTAGAGAAATCTGCAAATATCATGTCAGCGGACAGCTGAGAGTGGCTCCGGAGCACATTTCCAACAATGTTTTGTCCAAGATGGGCAAGCCTGGAGTTGAGATATACAATGCTTTTATCAAGGAATTTGACAAGGTCAATAAGGAATTGAACATGGATCAGTACATTGTTCCATACCTTATGTCCTCACATCCTGGCAGCAAGCTGGAGGATGCAATTGCATTGGCTGAATATCTTAGAGACCATCATATATCACCGGATCAGGTTCAGGACTTTTATCCTACCCCTGGTACGGTCTCTACGACTATGTATTACACAGGCTACGATCCTCAGACCATGCAGGAAGTATTTGTTGAAAGGGATCCTCACGCCAAGGCTGTTCAGAGAGCACTTATCCAGTACAAGCGCCCTGAGAATTATGAGCTGGTAAAAGAGGCTCTGCTAAAAGCCGGAAGAGAAGACCTTATAGGCTTTGATGCAAAGTGCCTGATTCCTCCGAGGAAGATGAATACAGATAAAAAGCATTTCAACAATGCCAAGAAGGGTGGACACAAACCTTCTGCACTAAAGTCTTCGCCTAAAAAGAATAATGAGCAAAATAAGGCATCCTCTAAAAAGAAGAATGGCTTTAGAGGAAGAAAATAATAAACTAAAAGAGCTGTTGCGCATAACCTGCACAACAGCTCTTTTTGAGAAGAGAGAAAGAATATGGAGAGTGAAATGTTCACTCTGGTATGTAATAATCTTTTTTACCCTACAATCTGCTCGATGATACAGATCTTTGGGATTACTAACTGTTTAACCGGTCAAAGAGAAGTCTGAATCAGGCTTTTTCTCTGGCATCTGCTCTATTGGAGCCTTGTCAAAGAAACACCTTGTACAGATCTTTGTACCCCTTTGTATCCATTGTCAAATGTCTCGGCAGTCCTTCAACCATCATCGGTGTGTAATCGCCCTGAATAAGAGGCTTTACATAGTTGACGAACTCTTCCGTTACATAGTTACCTGCTTTGTTGATCCATTCTCTAGGAACAAGCTTTTCGCCGTTCGCGATACGGTGAACATCATAGACACCAGTTGTACTCTGGTATGGGTCATCAGACAGTCTGTCAATGACTACCATTACGCCGGATGTACCTTCATCTGCAGCCTTAACAGCAGCACCACCTACCATGAAAGCTTCATTGATATCAATTCGGCTAGCAAGGTGAGAAGCAGCTCTCTGAAGAGTTGAGAACTCAACAGCTCTTGACTTGCAGCCAAGCTTCTCATGGATGTGATTTGCAAGGAATGAAGCAGAGCCGGTCATCTGTATATGTCCGAATGCATCCTTTGTTTCAGAACCAGCTGACAGCTGACATACATAGCTGCCATCTTTTGTTTTTATACCTTCAGAAACAGCAGCAACCACAACATCTTTTTTCTTAAGAAGCTTGTCTACGCTGTCTGTAAACTTATCGATGTCAAATGGAACCTCTGGAAGATAGATGAGGTCTGGTCCATCACAGTCTTCACCCTTTGAAAGAGCAGTGGCACCTGTGAGCCATCCTGCATTACGTCCCATAACTTCTATTACAGTTACATTTTTCTTTTTATAAGAGAAGCCAAGGCTGTCTCTTATGATCTCTTTTGTTGAAGTACCAATGTACTTGGCAGCACTGCCATAGCCCGGAGTATGATCGGTAAGAGCCAGGTCATTATCAATTGTCTTAGGACATCCGATAAAGCGCTGACTTGCTCCAGTTATGATCGCGTAGTCAGAGAGCTTTTTGATGGTATCCATTGAATCATTTCCGCCAATATAGATAAAGACTTCAATTTCCATCTTATCTAACAGTGAAAAGATTTTTTCATATATTGCCTTATCTTCATGGATTGCTGGTAATTTGTATCGGCAAGTGCCAAGAAAAGCAGATGGAGTTCTCTTTAAGAGTTCGAGATCGAGCTCATTTTTGATATAGTCAGAGAGATCAACATACTGCTCATCAAGAAAACCCTGAATGCCATAGCGCATGCCATAGACCTTATCAAAATCTCTGTCCATGGCGGTTTTGAATACTCCAGCCAAACTGGAGTTGATTACGGCGGTAGGACCGCCAGACTGCCCAACAAGAACGTTTCGACTCATAGAACTTCCTCCTAGATTATGTAAATAATTTACGATATATCAATTATAACATGTTTTTTGATTGTAATGTTTTATTTCTCAGATTATTTTAATTTTTTCTCTTTATTATTGAAAAACAAGAAAAAAAGTCAGAAATATTGTATAATAATGTATTGAGTCATATTTTGACCATTATTATTATTCGTTATGATTGGGAGTTAAAATGGCATCACAAAAAGAAAAAAACTGGCTTAGATGGTATGAACTGGATAATGCAGCCAAGATCGTTCCATCAACAGCCCATGGTTCTAATACAAGAGTTTTTAGAATTAGCTGCGAGTTGAAAGAAAAAGTCGACGGTCAACTTTTGCAGCAGGCTTTGGACGAAGTTATAACTGAATTTCCTTTCTTTAACTGTGTCCTGAAAAAAGGTTTGTTCTGGTATTATCTCGAAGAAATCAATATCAAACCAATAGTTTATGAAGATAATAAGCCTGCCTGCATTTCAATTTATTTTCCTGGAAGAAAAAATCTTCTATATAGAGTTAATTATTTTGGCAAGCGTATCAATCTGGAAATGTTCCACGTACTTGCAGATGGTACAGGAGCCTTCATGTTCTTTAAGAACCTGATTGCAGAATACCTGGTCCTTGCTCATGATCTTGAAAAGGTTGAGATAAAAGAGGATATATCTTCAGTTGAAGAGAAAAATGATGATGCTTTTAAGCAGTTTTATGAAAGACAGAAGGGTTTGAAACAGCTTAAACAGATGTCTTCAGTCAAGGCATATCAGTTAAAAGGCGAAAAAGACGAAAACCTCCTGCCGCATATGGTAGAAGGAACAGTTTCTTCTAAAAAAATGGTGGAGATTGCCCACAAGTACAATACAACAGTGGGTATACTCTGCGTTGCAATCTATATAGGAGCATGCATAGATAAGATGTCTGTCAAAGAGAAATCAAGACCTGTATGCGTAAGTGTTCCGGTCAATCTCAGACAGTTCTTTCCTTCTGATACTGCCAGAAATTTCTTTGGTGTTATCACCGTCAAATATTTTGCAAAAGATTATGACGGAACCCTGGATAGTATCATCGGCAAGGTAAAAGCGTCCTTTGAAGAACAGCTTCGACCTGAAAATGTTGCTAATACAATGAATTCATATGGCGCGCTTGAACACAATATAGCTATTAAGGTAATGCCTTTGTTCCTTAAGGACATTGGTATCCACTTCTTTGATTCTATGGCAAAGAGCGGGGTTACAACAAGTATCTCCAATCTTGGTCAGATTAAGATGCCACAGGAACTGTGCCAGTACATTGATAAATTCAGTGCATTCATGACAGCTCCTTCACAGCAGATATGTATCAGCTCCTTTGGAGATAAGATGGTATTTGGAGAAGTGTCTCCTTATAAGACACATCAGATCATGCTCAATTTCTTCAGAAGACTTACTTCAATGGATGTTGAGGTTGAGGTATCTACCAATGACTATGATGAAGAAGAGGTGACAAAGTAATGAAGTATTGTCCTAAATGCAAAATATCAATACGTGGACATAAAGAGTGTTGTCCTCTGTGCCAGGCTAATCTGGTCAAAAATCCTAATGAAGAGCTTGAAAAAATCGATGATTATGGAGCTTTTCCTATTGTAAAAAAGCCTAAATTCACAAGCAGATTTATTACAAAGCTTGTTACATTTATATGCGTTACGCTGGAAATACTGGCAATGACAGGACTTCTCCTATGGGGCGAACGTGTTCCATGGATGTCTCTGTTTATGCTTGGAACACTGGTTGCATGGCTTGATTTTTTAATTGCCATGTACTACAAGCACAACGTTATCAAGCTCCTTACTGTAGAGGTCATGGTAGCGATACTGATCGATCTATATGTAGATTATAAAGTTGGCTTTATAGGCTGGTCATATAAATGGATGATTCCGCTGAGCCTTATGGGACTTGCTTTTGTCACATTTATAATTGCCAAAGTCAGCAGACTTAAGCTTGTTGAATATATCAGATATCTGTTATGGGATATGTTTGTAGCATTTTTACAGCTTATATTTATTGCTGTAGGCATGAATGATTTTCCATTCCCGGCAGCATTTTGCATAGCAAGCTTTCTGATCATCTTTGCTGCAGCACTGATCTTCAGGACTCACGAATTAAAGAGTGCGTCAGCGAGGTATTTTAATATGTAATATAGGTTCAAAAAGTCAAAGTGCGATCGTGCTTGCACGAAGAGCAATCCGTATTACATTAATATAAAAAACTCACACATGAGGAAGAGATATGCCATCAAGGAGTAATATCAACAAACAGAATATACGGCATGGCATTGTATTTGCCTCTAAGGCAGGAGACTTTATCGAACAGTCAATTGGCAAGACCATTGATAATACTCATTTAAAAGCTCCGGAGCTGGTCGGAGAGCCACAGGATATGGTGTGGTACAGGGTACCTCTGGATAACGGAATATCAGGTGATGGCTCTGAGTATTATATCTATGTCAAAAAAGCTGATCCTTCCAAACTATGCATCTTTTTGTCTGGTGGAGGAGTGGCCTGGAATGAATATACAGCAGCCCGCCCTGTGACAGGTGGTAAAGTGGCTGCGGGCCTGCCAAATTATTATTGGAATAATCTAAGACCCTTTACACAGGTAATGAATATCAATCTTGGAATTACAGATATCATTGGACGCAATAATCCATTCAAGGATTGGAGTTTTGTAGTCATTACCTATGCTACAGGTGATTTTCATGTGGGAAATAATGATTTTGTCTACACTGCAGAGGATGGCACAGAACAAACATTGCATTTTCACGGACATGCCAATTTCCTTGAGAGTATGAAGGTAGCAGAGAGACTTTTTCCAAGTCCATCCAAGATGCTGATCGCAGGTAATTCTGCGGGAGCGTTTGCAGTTCCGGCACTGGCGGCGGAGATAGTTGATGATTATTATCCAAGCTGCAGGGATGTTACTCTTTTATCTGATAGCGGACAGCTTCTCTACAAGAATTGGAGAAAAACAGCCAGAAACATATGGAAGAGTGACGAAAAGACCTGGAAATGCATACACAGCGATAATATAACTGTAGACTGGTACAGGCAGCTCTGTAAGACTCATGGCGATCGTTTCAGATTTTTATATTCCAGTTCTACAAGAGATTATCTTTTAAGTGCATATTATAATGATATAATAAATAGAAAATATGAGACCAATGCAATGGTTCAGGATCTGTTTTATGAACAGCTCCACGTTATGGTTGCCGAACTATTGGAGATCAATCCTGATTTTAAGTTCTTTTTTAACGACTGGAAATTACCTATTGTGACCAATGGTGGTACTGTTCATACGGCAGTGAGAGAATTTTACTTTACCACTAAGAGAGTGGCAGGAGTATCAATGGCTAAATGGCTTATTGATGCAGTCTCCGGGCTTGAATATGACGTTGGCACTCATTTGTTATAAGGGAGGCGCATCGATGGATTACAACTCAATCTCCGTGCACATGCATTATATTGTAAGTGCTATATGCTGTGCGATTCTTGGATTTGGTTTTTTGTTTTTATCAGTCAGGATGTTTAAAAAGAGAGCAACTAAGGCTTATTCAGCAGTTCTGTTTTTTGCTTTTTGTGCTATGACAGCTTCACTTATTGTACATAATGACACAGCCTATGCCTATATAATGTTTATTACACTGGGAGTTACCTGCTTTGTTACATTTGCAGCTCTTCTGGCTGAGGCTCTTTCGTATTCGATCAAAACAAGTGCCAGCTTTGTAAGAGTTGCAGAGCAACAGGATTATACCAGATTTGGCAAAAGAATATCCAGATTCTTGAAGTTTGGATTTGAGTCAGAGCAGCTTGGCAGAACAGTATTTGAGTATTCTGAGGACAAGGTTTCCAAGAGAGCTGTCAAAAAATATGAAAAGGGACAGAAGTATACTATATGGAGAAATAAGGCCAATGATACTGTATTCCGTGTAAATAGATTTAAAAAAGTTATTTTAGCTCTTCCGCTTATTCCTATAGGAATACTGCTTATCATGATTCCGTTTCTTGTATTTCCAATTTTTATATAATTTTAAGATTTTAAGCTCCCAAATTGCAGGTTGGGAGCTTTTTTGATGCTTTAAAAAATGGTAAAATATAACAAATAAAAGAACTAAATATAGTATATATTTCCTATTTTATTCGTTAGGTAATAAAACGAAATACTATTTGAGTGTTATTAGTTTTACTCTCTGAAATTAACATTCATTTTTTATTTCTTACGTTGTTTTTCAAAAATGCCTTTTATGAGGGGGAGGTAATTTTATGAAGACAAAAAGAAACCTGATGATTATTATTGGGCTATTTTTACTAGTATTTTCTCTGAATGTAAAGACTACTGTTTACGCTACTCCGAATGTGACTTCTACTCAGGAGAGCCTGACCAGTAAGACAATACAGAGATATAATCTGATTCCGCAGGAAATCAGGGATGCATTTGAAAGCAAAGGCTGGAAGATCATCATAACAGATACTGCTACTATGAATAGGAAGAGCAATATCAATATGGTCATTCCGGATGGCTATGTGTTGGCTGGATCAACAGCAGTGAATTCCAAGACTATCTATCTGAATGATCTTGCTTACTTGTCCTATGAGAGTATCTGCCATGAAATGGGACATTTTTTTGATGTAGAGCTGGCGCCTACAGTCAATAATAATGTCAGATGTTCCAAATCTGCGGATTTTATCAGTATCTGGAATGCTGAAAAAAAGCAATACGGCGATCCGTACTGCACATCTACCTGTGCAGAGTATTTCGCTGACTCTTTTGCAAGTTATATCCAGGATGGAGCAGGATTAAAGAAGAAATGCCCGTTGACATATGACTATGTGGCAGGGATCATAAATAAGTATTGCCTTAGCCAGACTGCAAATGATCCTGGTGCTACATATGTGATAAATGGAGTTGATTATACATCTGAATTTAATCCGGTTGCTTATTATAATCGTTATCCTGATCTACAGGTAGCTTTTGGCTATAATGAACAGGCACTTCTTGAGCATTATGCGGTTTATGGTAAGTCTGAGGGAAGAATTGCAAGGTAATATTGATTATATTTAATATGACATGATATAATTTTAGACATAAATAAACGTAATAACGATTTATTCTTTTCAGGAGGTAATATGCCAAGCCAGGGTAGAGAAGAACTGATCTTTTCCTTAGCTAAATCCATGGGCGTTGGTGAATCTCAAAAGCCTAAGACAGTTATTTCTACTCCTACTGTCAAGACCGGTTTAGAGCCTAATTCCATTTTTGCCAATGGGCACAGGATCACCAAGACCACTATTGAACAGGCTAAGTCATATTTTTCTGCGCAATATAGAAAACTGTCCTCCATGGATGACGAGTCTGCATCGGAGCTGGCTTCGCTCTATGAGGTGGCTATGCTGGGGATCAACAACCTGCTGGAAGATAAGAAGTTTACAGAAGAGTGATGTCACTGCAGGTTCAGACTCTTAACAGCATATACTTTGTTGCTTCGTTTGGTAGTCAAAAGATAATAAATGCCAGGGATTGCCCATCCAATGAGCACGCCTGCTGTATTGGCCAGAACGTCATCTATCTGGCAGTAGCCTCTTCTTGTAATCAGCTGTAATATTTCAAGAAATACGCTAAATGTAAATCCGATACCCATGCAATAGCCGAGATTTCTGAATAATTGAAGCAGCATCGTCAGGATGAAGCTAAAAGGTATGAACATTATTATATTTTCAACAAAGCTGGCGTCTTCACCAAGTGATATTCCTATAACACTAAATAGATCGAGACTGAATCCAATCCTTGAGCCAGGTTCTCTTGAGAAAAAGGCCTGGATCATAAGGACTGTCATATATGTAATAAAGGCTGAGATCAGCACATTTTGCTTAAAATTGAACCTTTGACCAAGAACTTTTTTGATCATAAAACTGCACAGTAAAAAAAGCAGACCAAAGAATAATCCATAAGGGAGGTAACTGATTGGTTCCATAATATCTTGTGAAATTTTTGTTAACAATTCTATTAAATAAGCCACAAGTTGCTCCTTTCTTTTCCAAATTTTTCTTTAGTATCATAGCGAATGAATCTTAAATTAACCTTAAAATTTTTTTTATTTTGATAAAAAAATAATGCTTGCAAAAAGAAAGATTATGTAGTAACTTATTTTAGTAATTGAATTCGGTTAGTTCTTGACAGGAAGATGAATATCTGCTCGTAAATATCCCGATTTTGAAATTTAATAATTTTTTTTATAAAATATGCGTAATATTGCGCGGAAATGGAGATGTAATTTGAAAGAAAAGTATGAATCATTGAAGCTTGCTGATTTGAAGGAGATAGCTAAATCTGCTGGAGTTAAAGGCGCTACTTCAATGAAAAAGAGCGAACTGGTAGAAGCTTTGTGTGAACTTGAAGCTACAAAGCCTGCTGCTAAAGAAAGCCCAAAAACAGAAACACATAAGAGGGTTGCAAAAGAAAAGCACGTTGAAAAGGCTGTTCAGAGCAACTTTGATGCTGATGATGAACCAAAGAAGCCAGTGCATAAGCCTTCAAAGAAGGTCATCACTGTAACTTCTTCTGATAATAGAGCTGAAAGCACTGTGGCAGAGACTAAACCTGTTAGCAAGACCTCTACTATGCGCTTTTCACCTGAACTTGAGAGAATTGCCAGAGCTGAAGCAGAGGACCAGTCAGAAGAAAAGATCCAGGAGAAGATCCAGGAGCTTGCTAACGGTATCCCAGCTAACGGTATTCTTGAAGTTATGCAGGATGGATTTGGATTCATCAGATGTGAGAATTACCTTCCTGGTGACAAGGATGTATATGTTGCTCCTGGTCTTATCAAGAAGTTTAACCTCAAGACTGGTGATATCCTTACAGGTATCTGCAGACAGAAAAAAGAAAATGATAAGTTTGGCGCACTTCTGCACCTTGAGTCTATAAATGGTTATGATCCTGAAGTGGCTATGAAGAGATGGGATTTCGAAAAGATGACACCTATCTTCCCTGATGAAAAGATCCATCTTGAAAGCCCTTCAGCACCTGTATCTATGCGTATCATGGATCTTATCTGCCCAATTGGTAAGGGACAGAGAGGTATGATCGTAGCTCCTCCTAAGGCTGGTAAGACAACACTCCTTAAGTCTGTTGCCAAGGCTGTTAGAAGAAATCATCCTGATATCCACCTTATTATCCTTCTGATCGATGAAAGACCGGAAGAAGTAACAGATATCAAGGAAGCTATCGAAGGTCCAAATGCAGAAGTTATCTATTCAACATTTGATGAACTTCCAGAACATCACAAGAGAGTATCTGAGATGGTTATGGAAAGAGCTAAGAGACTTGTTGAACACAAGCAGGATGTTATGATCCTTCTTGATAGTATCACAAGACTTACAAGAGCTTATAACATTGTTGTTCCACCTTCAGGAAGAACATTATCAGGTGGTCTTGATCCTGCAGCTCTTCATATGCCAAAGAAATTCTTTGGTGCTGCCCGTAACATGAGACAGGGCGGAAGTCTTACAATCCTTGCAACAGCTCTTATTGAGACTGGTTCCAAGATGGATGACGTTGTATACGAGGAGTTCAAGGGAACAGGTAACATGGAAATGGTACTTGACCGTAAGCTTCAGGAAAAGAGAATCTTCCCTGCAATCAATATCCTTAAGTCAAGCACAAGAAGAGAAGATCTCCTTCTTACACCAGAAGAACTCGGTGCTGTTAATACTCTTAGAAAAGGCTTTAACGGCATGAAGCCTGATGAAGCTGTTGATCAGTGCATCAACATGTTCTCTAAGACAAGAAATAACTTTGAGTTCTGCCGAATGGTTGAAAAGACAATGACATTCAGATAAATTTTTATCTATGAACATTAAACGGCTTTTGGTATCTATACCAAAAGCCGTAAATTTTGACTCATATCATTTTTGGAGTTTCTTTCATGTTTTATTCTTGTGATATTTCACTATTTTTCTATTTTCCCATGATCATATTACTAGTGGCAGCGGCTATTACTGATGCTAGATCTTATAAGATCCCTAACAGTATTATCAAAATATCGATAATAATATGGATCGTGATTGTGATCGTAATAACGATTAATGACACAGCAATGGGAATTAACAAAATAAAAGAAGGAATGGTAGGTTTCATATCTGTCGGCATCGTAATGCTGATAGCCTATCTGCTTGTTAAACGTCGCCTTGGTGCAGGAGATGTGAAAATTTCGGCAATCCTTGGGCTATATCTGTCCTTCGACGCTGCCTTAATGATAATCTTCATTGCAATGCTTTTAAGCGCAGTAGCATATCCGATCCTCAATAAACTACATACTGATAACACGTGTGCTCATGTCACAAAAATCCCTCTGGCGCCATTCTTTTTGGCAGGGACACTGATTTATTCTATTGATCATATTGTTACTAATTCAATCATCCTATGATATAAAAAAAACACCTTGCGGTGTTGGATTTTGGGAGGAGGGGTCATCCGATGGGGAGTCGAATGACCCGGTATGAAAAAAGTTTTGTTGGGGGAGTCAGAAGCTTTTGACTTCTGATATAGTATATGATAGCGTGTAAATTTGTACAAAATATGGACGATTTATAAACAGAAAATAAAATAAATCGAAATTATAAATAATTAAATATCGATAAAACGATAATTATTTTTTAGAATCTTCAGATTTATCGCAGAAAATTAGTATATAATAGTATTTAGGAACTCTTCGTACATTTTGACATATGCTAAAAGGTGAACGAAAAAATGATAAATCATGCTAGCCAGATGGTAAGAAGTGTAAATACTCCTAATTATTCCAGCGGAATATGCGCAGCCGCTGCAGCCAGTGCTGCTACCAAGGAATTACTATTGTCTTCTTCAAGCAAGGAGATCAGCATAAGGTCCTTGAATGATAATTCGTTATCAACTATCAAAGTTGTGAAGTCATCAGATGTGATGAGCATGGGTGTCAGTGTGAGCTATGAAACAGCGCCTATGCCTGGTATTCCCGTGATTCTTGTAACAGTATCCCAGATTGAAATAACCGACATTCCTGAAGAAGCAGTGCTTGACCTGAATTATACCGGCTTATACATGATGCCGGGTGTTGGTATAGGAATGGCAACAGTTACAACAGATGGCTTTTATGCCAATAAGCCTGCTATATGCAAGGATAGCCAGGAACTTATAATGCGTGCTGTAGAAGACGTATGCAGAGCCGCTGACACTGTTCCTATCCTTCTTATATCTATTTCCATAAAACAGGGAACATATATCAAGACCATGATGGATACCAAGGCAGGTGTAGTATACGGCGGAAGCATCTGTGGATCCGGTTATATAGTGGATCTGGTAAGTGATATAGATATTGTTGAAAATATTTTTAACGACCTGAGACAACAGCATACCCTGGGTGTCAGAAATGCTATTCTTTTTCCTGGGTTCAAAAACGAAAAGTACCTGCAGAACCAGTTAAAAATACAGGTTACGAAAAAGATCATCTGCAATAATTATATTGGTGCTGCATTGGATCTTGCCGGTTATGTCGGAATGGAGTCAGTACTTATTGCCGGTAATGTAGGTAAGCTAATAAGACTTGCGTCCGGGGTCATGGTCACCAGTTCCCGCATAGCAGATAGCAAAAAAGAAGTCATTGCAACCCATCTTGCACTATCTGGAGGCCAGTCATCACATATAAGAGCAGTTCTGGCGGCCAATAACATCAATGAGATATTAAGGCTTCTGAATAAATGGGGGCTTATGCAGAATGTCATGGCCAGCATCAGCAAAGAGGTTGAAAATCATCTTCGCGAGAGGATTGGCGGCAATATGAGGTTTGCTGTGGTCATGTTTTCAGATGAGTACGGTATCGTACTTAAAACATCCCAGGCAGAAGACATAGTAATGAGAGTCAGCCGCGAACAGTTTTCACTTGCTTCAAAGAGATAGTAACGGTGCATTCCTAATGAAACTATGATATAATAATCGGGAATATTTGTTGCCAAAGCAGTTTTTTGTTAGCGGGGTAACCAAAATTTTTCTTAAATAGGGGAAAGGTGGTTTTTTCTTATGAAAAACATCTTATTTGTTGCATCAGAGGGCGTTCCATTTATTAAAACAGGAGGACTTGCAGATGTTGTAGGATCTCTTCCTAAGAATATTGATAAGCGATACTTTGATGTAAGAGTTGTTATGCCGAAGTATAGGTGTATGTCGCAGGAAATGAAGGACCGTATGGAATATGTAACTAATTTCTATATGGATTTTCACTGGAAACGCGAATATGTTGGTATATTTAAGGCAGAAGTTGATGGTATCAAATACTATTTTATTGATAATGAGTTTTATTTTAATGGCATGAAGCCATATAGTGATGATACTATTTTTGAAATTGAGAAGTTTGCTTATTTTTCAAAAGCAGCTTTATCAATACTTCCGGTTATAGATTTTCGTCCTGACATTATTCATTGTCATGACTGGCAGACCGGTCTTATCCCTGTATACCTTAAGGAAAGATTCCAGGGTAATGAGTTTTACCGTGGTATCAAGTCTATAATGACTATACATAACCTGAAGTTCCAGGGAAAATGGGATATCAAGTCAGTACAGAATATCACAGGTCTTCCGGATTATTACTTTACACCGGATAAGCTTGGATTGTACAAGGACGCCGATCTCTTAAAGGGCGGTATCGTATATGCAGATGCTATTACAACTGTAAGTGATACCTATGCAGAAGAGATCAAAACAGAATTCTATGGTGAAGGACTTGACGGACTTCTTCGTGCAAGAGCCGGAGACCTTAGAGGTATTGTCAATGGTATTGATTATGATGAATTCAATCCGGAGACAGACAAATTTATTGAGAAAAAATATAATGCGATCAATTTCCGTAAGGAAAAAGTAAAGAATAAGAGAGCACTTCAGAAGGAGCTTGGCCTTGATGAAGATGATAAGACCATGATGATCGGTATTGTTTCAAGACTTACAGATCAGAAGGGCTTTGACCTCATTGCCTATGTTCTTGAGGAGTTGTGCCAGGATGCAGTACAGCTGGTAGTACTTGGAACAGGTACAGATCAGTATGAGAATCTTTTCCGTCACTTTGACTGGAAATATAACAACAAGGTTTCTGCTAATATTTATTATTCAGAGCCGTTGTCTCATAAGATATATGCAGCTTCTGATGCATTCCTGATGCCTTCATTATTTGAGCCTTGTGGATTGTCACAGCTGATGTCACTCAGATATGGAACTATTCCGATCGTGCGACAGACTGGTGGACTTAAGGATACAGTTGAGCCTTATAATAAGTATGAAAGTACCGGAACAGGCTTTGGCTTCCTTAATTACAACGCTCACGAGATGCTTGGAACTATACGTGAAGCTGAACGCGTTTACTATGATCAGAAACGTGAATGGAATAAAATGATAGACAGGGCTATGTCAGTAGACTTCTCATGGAAGGTGTCTGCTAATAAATACCAGGAGATGTATGACTGGTTAAAGCCTTGATGGAAGATAGTTATGCTAGATAATAAAAAAGATGGAATAATTGTGCAGGCCGGTATTCTTGCAATGGCGACAGTCATTTCAAGAATCATCGGTTTGCTGTATACGAGTCCGCTGACAGCGATTATAGGAGACACTGGTAATGGCTATTACAGCGCTGCTTACCAGATATATGTAATTGTTCTCCTGATATCATCCTTTAGCATACCTTCTGCTATGGCAAAGATATTGTCACAGAAGATGGCTGTAGGTGAATATCGAAATGCTCAGCGGATTTTTCATTGTGTACTTGTATATGTCATTGTAGTTGGAGCAATCGCAAGTGCCATTCTGTATTTTTTTGCAGACAGATTTGTAATGGGCAATTCAATTACAGTTCTTAAGGTATTTGCGCCTACAGTCTTTTTGTCTGGACTTCTTGGATCTCTACGAGGTTTTTTCCAGGCTCAAAAGACCATGGTTCCAACATCTGTTTCTCAGATAGTTGAGCAGATGGCCAATGCTCTTGTAAGCGTTGGCGGCGCATATATGCTGATGCAGCTGGTTGCCGGTACTTCTGAAAATAACAGAGCTATGTTTGGAGCTATAGGAAGTGCACTTGGTACAGGCTCTGGAGTGCTTATTGGCCTTATTTTTATGTTTGTTTTTTATCAGAGACATAAGAGCGGTTTCCTTGAAAAAGTCAGAGAAGATACGCATAAAGACTTGCCGATAGGTCCAATATTTATAATGATCTTTTCTATAGTTACTCCGTTTATACTTAGTACCTGCATATACAATGTATCTTCATTTTTGAATTATGAGATCTTTTCTAATATCCTTGTTGGTGTTAAAGGCATGGATTATGATGATGTGGCAAGGTCTTACGGTATATATGCCCGTAAAGCACTGGTCATCACCAATCTGCCAATAGCTCTTTCAAGTGCCATGGCATCAGCTATGATACCTAATATTTCATCATCTTTTGCAAAAGGTGATCTGGATGAAACAGAAGCAACTGTTAAAAAGGCTATGAGAGCCATAATGATGGTCACAATACCATCAGCAGCTGGCCTTATAGTGCTTGCAAGACCAATCATTTATATACTGTTTCCTCAAAAATCTTCACTTGATGAAGCTGCAACAGTTATGATGGTTCTTGCTGTTACAGTAGTTTTTTATTCTATTTCAACATTATCCAATGCTGTTTTGCAGGGAGTAGGACGTGTAAATATTCCTGTTGTAAATGCGCTGGTAGCACTTGTGCTACAGACTGCAGTTCTAGGAATACTGCTACTGACAACAGATGTAAACAGCTATGGCCTTGCTATTGCAGCAATATGCTATTCTTTTGTGATGTGCATACTTAATAGCCTGGCATTAAAGAAAAAAATCCTTATTAAACTGGATATTGCCAAGACCTATGTGATTCCTGTGATATCAGCTCTCATTATGGGAATTGTGGCATTTATTATCTATGATATTTTTGATATACTTTTTATGAAAATAATAGGAAGAGAATATTTTGCTAATCTCTTTGCTGTATGTATAGCAGTTGTTGTTTCAATGATAGTGTATGGATTGTTGATGATCGCCCTTAAGGGAGCAACTGAGACTGAGATCATTGCACTTCCAAAGGGCGTTAAGATAGCAAAGTTTTTGAAAAAGGTCCATTTGTTAAAATGATCGCTGTTTTTGTCGTTAACAACACTTTTGGCTGAGCAGAGTATTTTTTTCTTATAAAAATGCATTGGGGCATATGAAAAAACTGAATAGAGGGCATTAAAGAAAATAGTTAGGAAGGTTTGTTAGGGGATGGCTTACAATTACAGACAACATGATGCCCGCGAAAAGCAAGGATATATCGGGTCATCAGTAGTTAGAAAAACAGATAATGCTAATAGCATCAGGCAGTTAAATAGAACGGATTTTAGAGCACACAAACGCAGGAGAAGAAAACAAAAGCAGCTTTTGATGCTTGGCCTTGGAATAGCGTTTGTACTCATAATTATATTTGGAATAAGATCTATTATTTCACATAAGTCAGAAAAAACTTCATATGTAGCTGAAGAGGCTGCTACAATATCCACATCCAATGAAGCTGTGGAGACAGTTGAACCGGAAGAGACAGAGCCGGAAGAGGAAGCAGTAGTATTATCACCGGAGGTTGCTTCTTTTAATCCGGGGTATGAATATACAACAACAGCTTCAACCAAGACTATCGTCAGTGATGAAGTCATCAGTGAGTATGCAATACTTGTTGATGTTGATTCCGGAGAAGTAGTAGCTCAGAAGAATGCCGATACAAGGATATCACCAGCTTCTATGACCAAGATACTGACACTTCTTGTAGCAGTTGAAAATATTGAAAATCTGGATGATACTTTTACAATGACCATTGATATTACTGATTATGCATATGTCAATGACAGTAGTATCCTGGGTCTTGATGTAGGTGAGACAGTACCACTCAGAGATCTGCTGTACGGAACGATCCTTCCGTCAGGAGCAGATGCAGCTCTGGCTCTTGCCACATATGTATCAGGCTCACAGGAAGCATTTGTAGAGCTCATGAATGCCAAACTTGATGAGCTGGGACTTTCAGACACAGCTCATTTTACAAACGTTGTTGGTAACTACAACGAAGATCACTACTGCACTGTAGGTGATATGGCGATGATCTTAAAAGCAGCTGTAGAAAATGATATCTGCCGTGAAGTATTATCAACTCACGTATACACAACCACATCCACAGAGCAGCACCCTGATGGAATCACGGTTTCCAACTGGTTTCTCCGCAGGATTGAGGATAAAGATACTCACGGAGAAGTTCTTTGTGGAAAAACCGGTTTTGTTAACCAGTCAGGCTCCTGCGCAGCCAGCTACCACATCTCAAACGATGGTGGCCACTACATCTGCGTAACCGCCAAGTCCAACAGCTCCTGGCGCTGTATCTACGATCAGGTAGAAATCTACGACCTATACACTGAATAAAAAAATTAAGAAGAATCAGACCAAAGAAATATAGTTTTGGCCTGATTCTTTTTTATTTTGCTACTTTTGCTGGATAGATATGCTGTAATGCGCTATATATCGGGTGTATTCCAGTTTGATATGAACGTATTATAATATCAAAGTTTTGTTTTTAGGAGGGAAAAAATGTATAAAAAAACTTTGATTAATCTATCTTCTGTAACACTAGCGTGTTCTATTTTCTTAGGATCAGGACTGACATCTTTTGCAGCTGATCCATCAAGCGGTTATCCTGAAAAGTCTGAGGCTTGGGTAAATGATGGAAGCGAAGTAACTGTTGATGGAGATGTTACTACAGATTCATCTTCTCTTTCAGCTGCATATGCTGATAATGGTTCCTATGTAACTGTTAATGGTGATGTTGAAAATGTGAATGAAAACTGGCGTTCAGTAGGTGCGTTCAATGGTGGTGTAGTTGAAATAAATGGTGATGTTACTTCACCAAATCTGGGTGGATGTACTAGTGAAGGATCAACTGTAGGTATAACAGGCGATGTTACTTCAGGTGGACGAGGCTTCATTACTCAGGGAGACAATGCTGTAACAGTAGTTGAAGGTGATGTTACTGCCAATGATACTGCACTGATCAATAAAAATGGTTCTGGAACAGCTGTAACTGGTGATGTAACTGGTAGTACTGGTATAAATACTGAATCCGGAACATATATTACTGTTGGCGGCGACCTTAATTACACAGATAATGGAATTGTTGTAACAGATGTAAAAGAATCAGATATCTATAGTGGAACAAATGATGATAATGGATCAATAGTTGTATATGGTTCTATCAATAACAATTCAGGTTCTTCTGATAATGCTGTTATCGCGATTAAGATGGATGGCAAAAGCGCTGATGAGATTATTAGCAAGATTCCGGATATCCTGGTATATGAACTTCCTGAAGATACTGAAATTGTATCAGTTTCAATTGATGATGAGGAGATAAAAGATGCTGTTGACGCTTATGTAACAAACAACATTAATTACATAATCAAGGAAGATGACGCTTCATCATCTTATTATACGATTTCAGGATATAATACATATAATTTATCAGACGATAATAGCCTTAAGACAATGACTATCAATTCTGCTATAACAGTTGCAGCGCAGGAAGGCTACACTATTTCTGCCGGAGACAATGTAGAGATAGTAGATAATGGTGACAATACTTATACTATTACACTAATCAACAGCAAAGGCGCTATTACTATTTCAGCTAAGCTCATAAATGGCACTTCTGTTATAACAACTGCTCCAGCCAAGGCACCAGCTCCGGCTCAGACAAGTTCAGATAATGGCTCATCCAGCAGCGAGACAGAAGAGGTTGAGGCGCCATTTATTTTTGCAACATTCACAGTAACTGGTAAAACAGACGCTTCAGCAGAGGTACTCGGCGCAAACAGAGATAGTGCAGATGAGACATTTGGTCTTGTTTCTAAGCCTGTTATAAAGGTTGCTGCTGGCAGTCTTACAGCAAAAGAGTACAGAAACGCATTCATCAAAGCTGTAAAAGAAGCTCCACAGGGTGGTATCGTAAGACTTGAAACAGCAGCTGTTTCATGCATTGATAAGACTATGATGGCAGCTCTTGCAGAGCGTCCAGACGTTACACTTGAAGTTGTTTTCCCATATGCCGGAAACACACTTGATGTAACAGTTCCAGCCGGAACAGATGTAATGAGTTTATTAGATGAGAATGGGTACTGCGGTTTTCTTTATCTTAACGCAAAGTTTTGATAACGCATATTTTTAAAGGGGAATTTTCTTATATATGATAAAAAGCATGTCGCACTTTCATAATTTAAGTGCGACATGCTTTTTTACTCTACTTATTTTGATTGGATCTCATGAATGATATCATTTTGTTTTTTGGTGTCTGCAAATACTTTGTAGTAGTAGAGGAGTGCCAGAATGATATAGGGAATTGTAAAAGAGCGGAAGAGGTCTAGCCATCCCTTAAGTGTTGGCAATCCTTCAAATATACTGAGTACTAGGACTACGGCTGCGCAAAGGATGCAGGTAGCTATGTACTGCAGGAACATCATGGCAAGCGGACTTACTTCACTGAAGAAATTGTGCATATGAAGTACTGCTGTGGCAATGATACATATCAGGAACATCAGGATTATATTAAAATTGTTTATCTGTGTTCCGCAGAAATGATCAATGATGACTCCGGAAACGGATACTACTGTATAGGCAAGACATACATCTGTTAAGTAATCGATTATTTTTTCCTTCATTTTTCCACACTCCGCATTTTTAACAGGTATTCGTTGAAACTTTTTTTGTAGCTACGATTGATGCAGATCCTGTCACCATTGTCAAAAGAAGCGTACACCTTCATATTTACGTCTGGTTTTAACTGTTTTATTTTATAAATATTTATCAGATTAGATTTGGATACTCTGACAAAACCGTAGTTCCAGAGCATTTCTTCACAATTTGATAAGGTGCTGGACAGACGGAAAACGCCATCTTTGGTATATGCAAATAACTTACGATCAACGAAATCCATGTAATAGATATCTTTTGGGTCAAGGATCACTTCGAATCCGTCATCCTGATCTTCATCAGCAGGCCTTCCACTTAGGGAAGGACGATCAGCACTGACTGTATCGATTATCTGCTTTATCACAGGTCGCATCTGTGAATAATAAACGTCTACATGTTCATCTTTATTATTCTTATCTTCGTATAAATTAAGCTTCATCAAATAAATTACCGTTCTATGTTTTCCTCTTCGAGAAATCCCATAACACCTTCCATGTAACCTTCAGGATCGTCAATCATGCCTTCAATATGAGCACTGCCAACGTACATGATTTTTTTATCCCCAGAAGCTATATTATCATATAATTCTTCTTCCTGCTCAGGTAAGCATATTTCATCTTTTTCTGAAACGATGAGCAATGTAGGAAGCTGATCGTTTTTGACTACATTGATTGTATCAGCATCATCCCAATCGATTCCATTAAATACTTTCATATACATTTTGCCTGCTACAACTAGATAATTAGAAAAAGCATCCTCAGTATTACCATCGCTGAACATTTCAAGAAGCATCAGCTCCATACCAGGAACAGGACTGTCAAGTACAACTGCGTCGGCTGCATAGATAGAGACTGGAGTCACATTAGAAGCATATATAGCAACTGTCTGTCCGCCCATAGACTGGCCATGTACGATCACCTTGGAATATCCAAGATCATTTTTTGCGTATGCTACAAAAGCAGCAACATCAAGAGATTCATGGATACCAAAGGTAACCTTGTCATCAGGATTGATCCCGCTTCCCCTCTGATCGATTGCTATTACATCAATTCCATTCTCGAGATAGCCCTGTGCAAGTGGATATACACAGTAGCGGTCTCCGCCGGCACCGTGAACCAGGATCACGCATGCATCGTTATTTTCATTAAACAATGTTCCAATAGCCATATTTCCATCTTCAGCTTCTGCATTGATTTCTACGCCGCTATGAGCATTAGTAAAAGCTTCAAGATCATATCCCCATGTTTCTAATTGCTTGATGCTGTTATCATGAGTATCGTTGCCGGCATTCTGATAAAGAACTCCTTCTGAAACCATTGAACCAAGCCAGATTGTAGCGCCTATTACCAGAGCTGCCAGGATACATAATATTATTATCAATACCTTTACCAACTTATTCTTTTTCATTTAATAAATCCTCCCATTAAATTGTTTTCCCTTTCGATGAGTTTAATATATCACGTTGATAGAAGGCATATAGCCATTTATGCACAAGTTGCATTTTGTGATGTATGAGTTGCATTAATGTTTAGAAATTGATGCCATTAAAAAAGTTCAAGGAAACCGGGATCTAGTGCCTCTAACAAAAATACGAATATTTTTCATCGGATAAGTGGAGATTACGACGAAGTAATGGTAAAATTGATATAGAGAACCATTTGCTAAAAGTGGGGATTTTTCATAGTACATTTTTGAAAGGAGAAGGAAATGAAAAAGAAATTAGCATTGGTAATGGCGGGTCTTATGGTGTTTGGACTGGTTGGATGTGGTGGAACTACTACAGATACCACTACTGAGACGGGCACTGAGACGGCTGCGGAGACTCAGACAGAAACAGCTTCTGAGACTGAGGCTACAGAAGTAGCAGCTGAGAGCGAGGGAGATCTGGATGCTCTTGTTGAAGCTGCTAAGGCTGAAGGTGAGCTGATCGTTTATGGTTCCTGCGAAGAAGAGTATCTGGCAGCAGCCTGCGAACATTTTGAAGAACTGTATGGTATCAAGGTGCAGTATCAGCGTCTGTCAACCGGTGAAGTTCAGAGTAAGATCGAAGAAGAAAATGGCAATCCTTCAGGCGATGTATGGTTTGGCGGAACAACAGATCCTTATAATGTTGCTGCATCAGAGGGACTGCTGGAGGCTTATGAAGCACAGAATGCAAGCCATCTGCTGAGCGATATGTATCGTGATGCTGACGGTTACTGGTACGGTATCTATAAAGGAATCCTTGGATTCATGGTAAATACAGATGAGCTGGAGCGTATGGGAATTGATGCTCCTACTGATTGGCAGGATCTTCTGGATGAGAAGTATCAGGGACTTATCTGGTTGTCTAACTACAATACAGCCGGTACAGCCAAGCTGGTTGTAAATACAATGATCCAGAAATATGGTCATGATGAAGGCATCCAGTACCTTGTAGACCTTGATAAGAATATTGAAGTTTATACCAAGTCTGGTTCAGGCCCATCTAAGAACGTTGGTACTGGTGAATGTGTCATCGGTATTGGTTTCTTACATGACGGTATTACTCAGATCGTTGATAACGGCTATGGCAATATCAGTCTTGTGATCCCATCTACTGGTACATCATTTGAAGTTGGTGCAACAGCTATCTTTAAGGGCTGTGCTCATCCAAACGCAGCAAAGCTTTGGATTGAATATGCTCTTAGCCCTGAATGTGTTGAACTTGCAGCTCAGAACGGATCATATCAGTTCCTGGTACTTGATAATGCACAGCAGCCTGAAGTAGCAGCTGAATTTGGACTTGATCCTGAAAATGTTATGGAATATGACTTTGAAGATGCAAAAGAAAATACAACAACCTATGTAGAAGAAGTTATGACTGCACTCGGAAGTGCTGCAGACGATCGTTTCCAGACAGAATAATGATTTACTTTTGGGGCGGATTGTTGATCATCCGCCCCTTTTTCTTAAAGTAGAGGAGTCACAAGGGACGTATCAGATTGACTCACCCAGTGCAATGAGTCAATCTGATACGTCCCCGGTGACTCACTTATGACTTTTATATTGGGCAAGGAGGGAGTACAGATGGCAAAAAGTCAAAGTGCCAGTCTTGATAGAAAAAAGCTTTTGGGTGATCCTATCATGGTTACGACAATTGCTGTTTTGATCGTTTTTTTAACAGTGTTCATTCTCTATCCATTGGCAATTCTTCTGGTGGATAGTTTTATATCCGATAACGGTTTTACCTTGGATACCTTTAAAAGAGTCATGGCTCTTAGCAATTTCAGGAGAGCTATAACCAATACTTTAAAGGTAGGCTTTTTAGTTGGTATAGCTTCAGCACTTATAGGACTGCTATTTGCTTATGTTGAAGTATATGTTAAACTCCGCACACGCTTTATGAGCGGACTTTTCAAGGTAGTATCAATGCTTCCTGTTGTATCACCGCCTTTTGTTTTATCCCTTTCCATGATAATGCTCTTTGGAAAAGCAGGTATTATCACTCGTTTTCTTTTGCATATCTATGATAACAGCGTATATGGCTTCTGGGGAATCGCTATAGTTCAGACGCTGACCTTTTTCCCGGTGTGCTATATGATGCTCAAGGGTCTTCTTAAAAATATCGACCCTTCTCTTGAAGAGGCAGCCAGAGATATGGGTGCTTCAAGATTTAAAGTATTTATGACTGTGACACTTCCATTGATACTGCCTGGTCTTGGAAATGCATTCCTTGTTACATTTATAGAATCTATCGCAGATTTTGCCAACCCAATGATCATCGGTGGTTCATATGATACCCTGGCAACAACTATATATCTTCAGATAACAGGTGCTTATGATAAAGAGGGTGCAGCGGCAATGGCTGTAGTTCTTCTTGCAATCACCCTTGTTATGTTTATTGTGCAAAAATATTATCTCGAAGCTAAGAGTACTGCAACTCTTTCCGGAAAGGCCTCCAGAGAGAGAATGCTCATCACTGATAAGAGCGTGACAGTGCCTCTTACAGTTCTCTGCTCAGCTCTTGCAATCTTTGTTATCCTCATGTACATCTGTGTTCCATTTGGAGCCATGTTCAAAACCTGGGGATATGATTTCCATCTTACATTAAAATGGTTTGGACTGGTATTTAGCAGATACAAGGGCTTTAAAGCATTCAAGGACAGCTTTATCCTGTCACTTATTTCTGCACCTATCACAGCACTTTTGTCCATGATCATTTCTTATCTTGTTGTAAAAAGAAAATTCAGATCCAAAGGCTTTATTGAAGCAGTATCCATGCTGGCTATGGCAGTTCCCGGAACAGTTCTTGGTATAGGTTATATCAGAGGCTTTTCAGGAGGACTCTTTGGAAGCGGCATATTACAGGGATTATACGGAACGGGAACAATTCTTGTGATCGTATTCATAGTTCGAAGTCTTCCAACAGGTACCAGAAGCGGTATATCAGCCCTAAGGCAGATTGATAAGAGTATTGAAGAATCAGCCTACGATATGGGTGCTGACAGTTTTAAGGTATTTATGACAGTAACACTTCCGCTTATCAAGGATAGCTTCCTGAGCGGATTTGTAACATCATTTGTACGTAGCATCACAGCTATCAGCGCGATCATTCTTCTCGTTACACCTTCGTACCTGCTGATCACAGTACAGATCAATGAGTTTGCGGAAAAGGGTTCCTACGGTATAGCCTGTGCCTTTGCTTCGATCCTGATCGTGATCACCTATGGCTCAGTGCTTATCATGAACCTTGTTATCAAGTATTTCGGTACCAGCCGTAAGGTCAAGCTTGAAGACTGATAAAATAATTCAATGTATTTGGAGGATGGAAAAATGGCAAAAGAGAAAAAAGGTGTTCGCCTTGAACACATATCAAAAATATATAAAGATCCAAAGACCGGAAAAGACTTCTACGCAGTTAAGGATGCCAATATCGAAATTGAGCCGGGCAGTTTTGTCACACTCCTTGGACCTTCCGGATGCGGCAAAACAACTACACTTAGGATGATAGCTGGTTTTGAAAGCCCTGATGAAGGCGAGATATATCTTGGTAATGAGCCAATCAATGCTCTGACACCAAATAAGCGCGATACAGCCATGGTATTCCAGAGCTATGCGCTGCTTCCTCACTATAATATTTTTGACAACGTAGCTTATGGACTTAAGCTGCGCAAGCTGGATAAGGCAGTCATTAAGGAAAAAGTAACCGATATCCTCAAGCTCGTGGGACTTGAGGGTATGGAAAACAGAATGACCAACCAGCTTTCAGGTGGTCAGCAGCAGAGAGTTGCTCTGGCAAGAGCTCTTGTTATAGAGCCTGGTGTGCTCCTATTTGATGAGCCTCTGTCCAACCTTGATGCCAAGCTTCGTGTGTCCATGCGTACTGAGATCAGAAAGATCCAGCAAAAAGCAGGAATTACAGCTATCTACGTAACACATGATCAGAGTGAAGCAATGGCTATCTCTGATAAGGTCATCATCATGAATAAAGGAATTGTGGAGCAGATATCAACTCCGCAGGAAGCATATTACTATCCTAATAGCAAGTTTGTTGCTGATTTTATTGGCGAGGCTAACTTCCTTTCAGCCAGGGTAAAATCGCAGAATGTAGTAGAGGTTGACGGAACCGAGCTTGCTTGCGCTACCGGCAATATAGAGACTGGCAGTGATTGCAGCGTGGTATTAAGACCAGAGGGAGCTTCCCTTGCAGATAGTGGCTCCATCAAGGGTAAAGTAGAATACTCCTGCTTCATGGGTGCTTATCAGGATTACCATGTCAGAGTGGCAGATTCCTTACTCAAGATTCAGGAATACAATCCTAAGAATAAGAAGATATATAGTGTAGGTGATGAGGTATATTTAAAGTTTGAAGAAAACACTCTATATGCGTTATAATAGTATTTCTACCCATGAAATGTCGAAGATTTAAAAAGGGATTTTTCTTTTCATTTCGATGGCATGGAAATATTTTTCTTAGGAGCTATATGTATGAATGTTGTTAATGTGTATGAATTTTTAGAGAGTACTAATGATGTGGCTGTTGCCATAAGGCTTGTCCTGGCAACTCTTTTTGGTAGCCTTGTAGGATGGGAGAGAGTTGTCAAAAGGCACAGCGCAGGTATCAAGACCTTCGCCCTTGTAAGCCTTGGAAGTGCAGTGGCTACAGCACTGAATATATATCTGGCCCTTTTGCCAAATCTAAATGCTGATGTCAGCCGTATCCCGGCCGGTGTTGTAAGCGGTATCGGTTTTGTAGGTGCCGGCACGATCCTGGTCACAGGCAGAAAACAGATCAAGGGTCTTACAACAGCAGCATCCCTTTGGGTTACATCCTGCATGGGCATGGCTCTGGGCGGAGGATACCTTACTATAGGTATCGTATGTTTCCTTCTTATCATGATCTCCAATATCATTCTTATGAGATTTGGTAAGGCAGTTGAGGAAAACAGCAAGTACATGAGCGTATATATCGAAGTCAGAAAAGAAGGCGGAGCTTCCAACCTTTCCAAGTGGCTGTCAGCTCAGCATTTTGAGGTTAGCAGTATGACCAAGAGTAAAGAAAAGACACTTCAGTCTTCTGATGCAGCTCTCATCGTCGACATTGACTTTGATAAGAATCGTTCCCACAAAGAAGTTCTTAGAATGCTCAATGAGCTTGAATTTGTAAGCTACGTAGAGGAAATATAAACTTTTTGCTGAATGAAATGTAATTAAAATATTGGATAATTAAACATATTTAGAATTTGTCAAAAATTATGAGAGTCTGACTTTGAGGGTCGGGCTCTTTTTATATCATAGGAAATTGCTTTCCTATGATTTAGTATGCGGATACGTTCCTAGTGACTCAATTATACGAAATGAACTAAAATTAAACGCGTCAAAAAACTAAAAAATGCTTAAATAAAAGAATTTTCGTTTTTTTCGCAAGACCAAGGAAACTGAAAAACCATTGTTGGTTTTGAATAAAAGTGACACCAAATATTTGTTTATTTTTAGTCATGAAGTATTTTGAATATAGTGTTATGTTTATACATGTCAAGATACTTATGGGGATACGCTTGCGGGCGTATGTATCTGATAGTCAGTAATTTAATAGTGTTTCGGCGCGCAAAATATCTTATGAGATGACTGGCTTTTTCTCTATTTTTTCCATCGTAACAATTAAACGGTTTTTAGGGAAACTTATGATAAGCATAAGCTTATTAAGGTTACGCATTTTTGGTAAAAAAGGGGAATGAATTAATGAAAAAGTTCAAAAATATTTTCAAACGTAGCATAGTTTTTATAATTTCAACGTTACTATTGTTTATATCATCGCTGGGAAATTCCGACTTTGGTGCTATTAAAGTTTTTGCGCAGCAGAGCGGAAGTGTATCAGGCGTATCTTATCCTCTTCAGGAAGTACATATTGGAATTGCAAACACTAACAGAAATGTTAGTATCGCAGGGACATCTTCAGGATCTCTTTTGTGTTCTGAGGTTTCATCCGGCACGGACAACGACAAGTGGTCTGTTACCTATGTATCTTCAGGAGTGTATGAGATCAAAAACTCTGCAACAGGTATGATCATGACCAATAATGGATATAACATTGTACTTGCTACCGACTCTGACAGTAGCAGTCAGCGTTTTAACATTGTTGGTACTGATACAGACTTTGAGGGTAATTACCTGTATTACAAGATTGTCAGCTGTGATGATTCATCAATGGCAGTTACCTTCGAACCTACCAAGAATAATTTTGCTCTTGCAACTTATTCCGGAAGCACTTACCAGAAGTTCAAGCTCAATTTAAATGGTCTTGAAGGATATGCAGCCAATTGCGTGGTTTCAGGAGGAGAGAAAGCTGGTACAATTGGTGGCCTTCTTGGACAAACAGTAGTGGCGAGCGACCTTTCTACTTTTATTTCTTATCTGGATTCCACAGATCCACTTACTATTGTTGTTAACGGCGATTTCGAGATGTACAGCTATGACAAGACTAAGCAGAGAATAAGAGATAACAAGACTATCATTGGTTCTTATGGCAATAAGACTCTCTATGATTCACAGCTTAGGAATGATGATTTCTATGGAAGCACCTCTGATGCTCCAAGTAATAACATTGTCATCAGCAATATGAATTTTGTTGCCAAGACTCTTAATAGCAATGGCTGTGGTGTTATCTGTCTCTATATTTATGGTGGCAGAAATATCTGGGTTGATCATTGTTCTTTCAGTGCTATTTTTACACAGGATAAAGATAATGAAGTAGGCAAGTTCATGTGGATCAACACACCAGCTCTTAACTGGGCTGATGCTACTTATAACGCCATAAATCCAGATTACATCACTATTTCTTATTGTTCATTTAAGAACAGATTCTGGACAGTAGCTTTTGGATCACAGAACACTGATACATCAAGAGTTCGTACTACCATGATGTTTAACCGTTGGGAACAGTGTTCAAGACGAACTCCTCAGATAGGAAATGGTACACTTCACAATTACTGTTCACTTTATACAGTTACTGGCAGTTCCAATGCCAATGCATCTGCTGAGATCATTGCAGGAGAGGGATCAGTTGTCTTTTCAGAAGCTAACAGATTTGAGGCTTATACAGGAAAAGAATTTGTATATGATACAACAGCTCTGTCAGCATACGACTATGGTTCATATACTTCTTCTACAGTTGGCGGAACACCTTCTGCTCTTGGAACAGTCAGCTATGGTACAAAATGGCATAGCGCATCTGATGTATATGGCTATGAGGTAGTATCTGCATATCAGTCAAGCGGATATGATGTAAGAACATATGTTAATTGCAATGCAGGCAGTGTGACTTCTGCTTCTAATATGAACTACATCACAGACTCATCTCAGAAGGGATGGATTGCTTATAGCTATTCGGCACCATTTTTGACTGAAATAAGTGTAGGAACAACTACAGCCAATACAACAGCAAGTACATCTACAAGCACTGATGCTGTTTACAGCACAACTTCAACTGCAGCACATGCATTTGATACCAATTGCAAATATCAGATCAAAAATGTAAACAGCAATATGTACCTTGATGTTGCTGGTGGTGCAGCAGCGAATGGCACTAATGTACAGCAGTGGTCATCTGATGGAGCTTACAATTGGAATACATGGAAGCTTGATTATGCGGGTAATGGCTATTATTATATTCGCTCTTATGTAGATAGCAGCAAGACCTATTATCTGGATGTGGATTATGGAAAAACTGATAATGGAACTAATATCCAGATATATCAGAACACCAATTGCAGTGCTCAGATGTTTAAGTTTGTACCAAATGATGATGGTACTTATCAGATAACAACAGCAGTGTCCGGTGACAGTAGCTGCCTTGGAATAGCGTATGGTTCCAACCAGTGTGGTGGCAATGTGGTTGAGTGGACAAGAACAGGCGAAACTAACCAGAGCTGGTATATCGAACCTGTTTATGAGGATGGCTGTGCTATTTTGGATGAAGGAAATTACATGATCCAGAACGTATATAGCGGTCTATATCTTGATGTAACAGACGGCGTTGCTGCAGATGGTGTGAATGTTCAGACCTGGGGTGCAGCAGGCGCAGGAAGCTACAACACCTGGAGACTTTCTTATGCTGGAGATGGCTGGTATTATATCTATTCAGCAGTAGGAGATGGCTCTACATATCTTCTTGATACAACAGGTAAAAAAGCTACTGATGGAACCAATATGGAGATCTATCATTATACAGGTGCATCATCACAGCTGTTTAGACTGATAGACAATGGTGACGGCTCTTATACAATTGCAACACGCTGTTCCAATGCAGCTTCATGTCTTGATATAACAGGTCATGGAACTACAAATGGAACCAATGTTTCAGAGTGGACTATCAGCGGTGCATCAAATCAGCACTGGTATTTCAAAGCTGTAGACTGATTGGTTTTTCTTTTACCAAAAAATAGAATAGTGTAAAAACTATGAAATAGCCGTGCACAGGTTCTGTTGAGCGTTGTGTACGGCTATTTTGTTACTGTTCACTCGCTATCAGCTCGCTCCAGTAACAAATTCGCGCATTCATTCCAAATCGCCTTCGGCGAGGAATGCGCTCACCCCTGAATCATTTTCTTACGCAGTCAGCGGCGTAGCGCTTCCTGCTACCTCTGAACAGTAACGCTATTTTCTTGCAAACACTATAACGTTTGACAATACACATCTTAACGTTGATAATTAATTATATACATCTAAAAAATTTCTTATGACTTCAAACAGAAATCCACATTGGTTGTGGATCTCACAAAAAGCGATTCAGGAGGTATCTGGCATAATATGCAGGAAACATTTTCTCTGGTCATAATAATCGTTCAGTTAATTTTTTGGGCATTATATTCAGCCGGATTAATGGCTATATTTGTAAAATGCGGCGTAAAACCTTTGTGGGCGCTGGTTCCCATTGGAAGAGAATACCATCTGGGATTATGTGCATATAAAGAAAATGATGCCAGAACCTACGCTAAACTCTCTATAGCTGCTTATTTATTCAATGTTGCTTATCTGTTGGTGAATCATGACACCATCTGGTATGATATCCTTGCCATAGCCAATATAACCTTGAGAATGGCGGCTGTCATATATATGGTTCGTATTACTATTGGTCTCTGTGAAATTTTTAATAGGAAAAAATCCTGGGCATGGATGTGGTTCTTTTTCGAGACGGTCACTGTGCTTATCTGGGGATTCAGTAAGAGCTTTTTACCATCCAAAAAAGTTCCAAAGATCCAAAAGGGAGTTGAAACCTATGGAATCAATGCGGATGCAACAGATGATGGACTTACAGTCAATATCACCAGTCGTACGATCCTTGATCTTTTTAAAAAGAAGTATCTGCTAAAGGATATTCATCTAACTATTCCAAAAGGCCACATGGTGCTTTTGCTTGGCGGCTCCGGAGCAGGAAAGACTACTTTCCTCAATGCAGTTACAGGCTATGAAAAAGCTGACGCTGAGATATTACTGGACCGACATAACTTATATGAAGAGTATGAAAATCTCAAATTTGATGTTGGTTTTGTTCCGCAGCAGGATCTTATGAGAAGCAATGATACAGTGTATCTGACTCTCAGAGATGCAGCTTCCTTGCGGCTTCCTTCTAATGTTTCATTTTTGAAAAAAAGAAAAAGAGTAAATGAAGTGCTTGAAGAATTTGGACTTGGTGCGATCAGGAATTCACTGGTGGAGAAACTCTCCGGTGGTCAGAGAAAGAGGTTGTCTATAGCCATGGAATTTATTTCTGATCCATCTCTTTTTATCCTGGATGAACCTGATTCAGGCCTGGACGGTGTTGTGGCCAGAGGCCTTTTTGAAAAACTAAGGTCTATAGCCGATTCCGGGAAAATAGTAATCGTTATCACCCATACTCCTGACAGAGTAATAGACCTTTTTGATGATGTGATTGTCTTAGCCAAAGATTCGTCAAGATGCGGAAGGCTTGCTTTCTATGGCTCAGTCAATGATTCCTATCAGTTTTTTGGTAAAGATTCAATGGAAGAAATTCTTTTGTCAATCAACCAAAAAGAAGAAGGTGGAGAAGGTCTTGCAGATGAATTTATAGGAAAATATGCACAGACGCAGCAGGCATCAAGGGAGGTGGGCTAAAGTAATGAGAAAGAAGATCAGACGTAGTGGTCATATATATCAGACCTTTATATATCTTGGCAAGCTTTTCAGGATGTTTATTTTTCAGAATGACTGGAAAGTGCTGCCTATGGCGGCAATCATCGCAGGCCTTGTTTCATTTGTTGTGGGCAAAAATGTATTTGTAAACCAGGAAGGAACGTTGACGGGTACCTTTGCACTGACTTGTGTATGCATATGGAATGGCTTTTTTAATTCAATCCAGGTTATATGCAGGGAAAGGCCCATTGTCAAAAGAGAACACAGATCAGGACTGCATATTACTTCTTATATTGCAGCTCATATGATATATCAGGCTTTTCTATGCTTAGGTCAGACTGTCATAACTATTGGAATATGCATGTTTGCTGATGTGTCATTCCCTGATAATAGTATGTTCTTTCCATTAGCTTTGGTGGATTTTGGCGTAACGGTATTTCTGATAACCTATAGTGCTGATATGATGGCGCTTATGGTATCTGCTGTTGTTCATTCAACAACTACAGCTATGACGATCATGCCATTTTTGCTGATCTTTCAGCTTGTTTTCTCCGGCGGATTTTTTTCATTGTCAGGAACAGCCTTGCAGCTGACTGATGTGACTATATCCAAGTGGGGACTTACGGCATTATGTATACAGGGCGATTATAACAGCCTTCCAATGGTGTCTTTATGGAACAGCATGGTCAAGATGAAAGACGTTGAGGTTGAAGGAGAGAAGCCTGTTTTTGAGGTCTTGAACTACATCGAAACCACCGGACGAAGGGATGAGATCCTGGCAGAAAGCGGCAGGCAGAACCAAAATCCAAGTTATGAACATAGTCCGTTTAAACTATTGAAATGTTGGGCTTTCCTGATATTTTTTGCATTATTATATGCCGTGATAGCCACAGTCAGTCTGGAATCCATTGACAAAGATAAACGATAAAGAGCCAGCGGGGAGTCAGTGGGGAGTCAGTGGGGACGTATCAGTTTGACTCATTGTGCACAATGAGTCAAACTGATACGTCCCCACTGACTCCCCACTGACTCTCTTTTATAATAAGATTTTTATACATATTTTAGAGTATAAAACAGCGAAATACTGTATTATAAATTATATATGGTTATAGTGATGGCCTGTGTTTGCAAGGAGGAATGTTTTGTACGAAAAGATTATTAATGTATTTCGCAAATGCATGATCGTATCGCTTTCTCTTTTGGTTGCAGGTACTAGTAGCGGATATTATTCAGAGACCGGAACAAAAGCGTACGGTACAAACGGTACAAACAGTGTTGTAGATTTTGAGCATAATCTTGATGATTATGTGCCAGAAAAAAAGAGTTACAATTTTTATTTTACATATAAGATAGTTCATCCCTGGTGGGATGCTGTTGCCCTTGGAATGGAGGATGCCCAGAAAAAATATCTTGAAAAGGGCATAGTTATTACATATGAGTATATGGCTCCGGATGCAGCTTCCTATGAGGATCAGACTGAGAGATTATTACTTGCCATGGAGCGAGATTATGATGTGATTGGAGTAGATGTAGCCGATGAGGAGAAGATGTCGCCTGTACTTGATCAAATGATAGATGCAGGTTTTAAAGTCATGACTTTTTCCAGCTCTGATGCATCTGCGGATTGCAAGAGGATAGCATATGTGGGTAATACCCACAACTATCAGGACGGAGCTGACTTAACAGAAGCTCTATGTGAGAAGATAGGCTATAAGGGCAAGGTTGGAATACTTGTTGGAAGCCCGGGAGCTCCATGCCATGAAGACAGAGCCAAAGGAGCTATGGATACAATTGCTAAATACCAGGATATGGAAATAGTAGCAGTGGAGTACGACATGGACTCTATTGATCTGGCATACGAACTGACTTTGCAGATGTTAAAAGATAATCCTGACATTGCAGGCTTTATATGCTGCAATATGAGTAATCCTGTTGGAACAGCCAGAGCAGTTACGGAGAGTGGTAGCGAAGCTGTGATCGTAGGCATGGACCATGATCAGGAGGCACTTCATTATCTCAAAGATGGCGTAATTTATTGTCTTGGAGTACAAGATTGTTACTCTATTGGCTTTGATACAATACAGGTTGCGGTAAAAATCGCAGATGGAAATTTGCCGGGAAATCTTTTTCCTGAAAAGACTGATGAACGAACAACATTTATTTATCAAGATGATGCAGCGCCGATGCTGGAAATATTGTATGGAGACGTTTCTCAATGAAAAGAAAAAGGATGACTGACAAGGCAGTGTCTATAACTGCGGCGATAGGAAGTGTCCTTATCATGGTAACGGTAATCGCAAATACTTATTGGGCTTCTAGGCAGGCTATGATATCTACAAATCAGGCAGTTTCTGCTGTTAGTGCTTTTTATCTTGAATCCATGGCAGACAGACGTGCCAAGACAATTACAAACCTTATCAACAACAATTTTGACTACATGGAAAAGGCTGTAAGTGTTATAGATGAAGAAGAGATAAACACTCAGGAGGATCTGCGAGATACTATAGGCAGGATGAAGAGACTTTTGTCCCTTAATCGTTTTGCCCTTGTAGATGAGGACAATATAGTTTACACCCAGTACACCACGTATACTGGTGGCAGCAGACATGCCTTCCTTGCAAATGATAAACTTGAAGACAAAATGATAAGTACCGTTTTTATTTATGGTTCATCCAAGGATCTCTGTCTGGCAATACCTATAAATATAAAGATAATGGGCAAACAGTTTAAAGCATGTTTTGTTCAGATAGATATCAATGACATAGTTGACCTGCTTGCTTTTGATGATCAGGACACTACGCATTTTGCTCTGTATTCCGCAAATGGTGGAAATCTGTCAGAAACAGAGCTTGGCCCGTTTATTGGGGCGAATAACATTTTTGATGCCGTACATGGAAATGTTTCCGAGGAAGAGTGGTATTCATTTCGTGATGATTTTGCCAATGAAAAAAGTGGAACACTGACATTTACAATAAATGACGTAGTTGACACTATTTACTATCAGCCTGTACCTGATACCGGATGGGAACTGGTTGTAATGATCCGTGAGAGTGTTATCCAGGATCAGATCCATGAGATCAGTGAAAGAAGTATTACCACTAACCATTTACAGATACTATTTCTGCTTGTAGTAGCGTCTATTTTCTCAGCAATATTATTCTACATGATAAGGCGCGTTGCTAAAGAAAAGCTTGAGGAAGAAAAGGAAAACAGCAAAGTATTCAAGAGCATGGCAAATACTGATTCATTGACTGGAGTCAGAAATAAGCATGCGTACATGGAGACGGAAAAACAGATAAATGTCAGGATCCGTGAAAAGAGTATTGAAAAGCTGGCTCTCGTTGCATGTGATATAAATGGTCTTAAATATGTCAACGACACAAAAGGCCATGTTGCCGGTGATCAGCTTATCAAGGCTGCCAGTTCTCTTATCTGTGATCTTTTTGATCATGGCTCAGTCTACAGGACCGGTGGTGATGAGTTTGTAGTTCTGCTTCAGGGAAAAGGATATGATACCAGAAATGAAGTGATTGACGCCTTTAACAAACAGGTGGAAGAAAACATCAAAAATAATGAAGTTGTTGTTTCAATTGGTGTCTCAACTCTTCGTCCGGATGATGAGCAGCTTTATAATCTGTTTGAACGAGCTGATCATATGATGTACGAACGAAAGAAAGTATTAAAGAGCATGGGAGCAAGAACAAGAGAATTTGACGAAGATAATGCATAAATTGTGAGTCACTGGGGACTCTTTAATGATAAAAAAGTGCAGTGGATCAATAAAACGTGATCCACTGCCTATAATTAGGTTTATATATCAATAATTGTACTTGTAACAGATCTGCTTTGCCATAAGCTCACAGTACTCAACATAAGACTCTTTTAAAAAGTTGCCAAATCTTTTGAACATATTCTTCATAATATGGTCCTTTCTGATTTCTCTTCTCTTGAAATCTCTTGTATCTACCACTTCGTTACATTTTGCATTATATGTTATTGCACACATAATTACTTGTCAAAATAAAAATAAAAGTAGCCAAATCTTGCAAAAATGATCGATCATGGTTATATTAAGCTTAAATAAATGCTATAGGCCAGGGAAAAGGAGTAATAATGCAGCCATTATTTGAAGATGTACAAGATGATCTGGAAATATATAATAAAAAGTCCATACATGTATCGCCACATCTCCATACAGTAATGGAGATCGTGTTTGTTACAGAAGGAAGTCTGGAGCTTGGGATAGGTCAGGATCTTTTTCATATGGAAAAAGGTGATCTCGCTATTGTTTTTCCTGACATGATCCATCATTATCAGGTGTTTGATACCAGAAGATGCAGAAGCATATATATTTTGGCGTCTCCAAATCTGTGTGAAAGCTTTGCAGATGTTCTTGCTCATAAGTGCCCTAAAAATCCTGTAATAAGTGCGGCTGATGTGCATGAGGATATTTCTTTTGCTATATCCAAACTGACTTCGTTTATGAAAAATAGCCAAATCAAGCAGATAGATCATTTTGATCTTAAAAAAGGTCCGTACAGCGATATTGTGATCAGGAGCTATCTGCAGATAGTACTTGCCAGAGCGCTTCCTATGTACGAGCTGATAGATAAGGACAATTTTGAAAGTAATGATATAATATATCGCGCAGTGTCCTATATATCATCACATTTTACAGAGAGAGTGACATTGACATCAATGGCAAGAGACCTGTATATAAGCCCTTATGCCCTTTCAAGAATGTTTTCAAGCACTTTTCATACCAATTTTAACGGGTATCTGAATAACAAGAGACTTGAATATGTGGTCAATATTTTGCAATATACGGATCAGAGTATTACCATGGCATATGAAAATGCAGGTTTTGAGTCCCAGAGGACTTTTAACAGAGTTTTTACTGAGAAATACCATATGTCTCCAAGAGAGTATAGAAAGCTGCTTAGAAACGCTGAAAATATTGATATATAGAAATGTTAAACAAATGGTTCTATTAACGAATTGATTTCAAGAGAAAAAGTTTTTTGCATGATAATGATAAAACATGATAGATATTAGGAGGAACATATGCAGCAGTTACAGCAATTTTTTGAATTGATGATAAGGGATAACGTAGAAAAGATCATAATCAGTTCCCCTGTCAAAAAATCTGATGAATATAAAAAGATAGTTGTAGAGAATAAGGCAGGAAAGTATCAGATAGCTAAGTATACACAGAAACAGGTATTTCATGAGAATCTGGATGAAAGTGATATAACTGCGCGTCTTGCAGAGCTTTCTTTCCAGAAGTTCAAGCAGGTTAATGGTATGTCAAAGGCTGCAGAGCATATCATACTGCTGTCCAAAGATGGCAGAGCTACCTATAAGGTAAAAAAGAGAGCAACAGATAAGGTCACTCTTTCGGCAGCAGGAGGTGCAAGTGAAGCAGGAGCAGCATGTCCTGTAAAACAGGAAAATAGCCATAATCGTAAAAAGAACTATATCCTGCAGGAAGGCATGAAGATTGAGCCCCTTACAGATATGGGCGTATTTACAGCTGATGGAAAAGTTGTAAATTCCATGTATGACAAATATAAGCAGATCAATAGATTTATTGAGATATTGGATGATGAGATATCGAAGTCAGGTCTTAAAAAACTAAATGTCATTGATTTTGGCTGTGGCAAGTCCTATCTGACTTTTGTAGTCTACTATTATTTGACAGAGATCATGCATATGGAAGTCAATATGATAGGCCTAGATCTTAAGAGTGATGTTATCAAAAAATGTAATGAGGCAGCTAAAAAGTATGGATATGATACTTTGAAGTTTGAACTGGGCGATATCAATGGATTCAAGGCACCATTTGATGTAGATATGGTGATAACCCTCCATGCCTGCGATACTGCTACCGATTTTGCCTTGTACAATGCCATAGAGTGGAAAGCCAAGATGATATTTTCAGTTCCTTGCTGTCAACATGAACTCAATAAACAGATTCAGCCGCAAAATCTTGCGATTTTATCAAGGTACGGCATCTTGAAAGAGCGCTTTTCAGCTATTGCAACCGATGCAATCCGTTGTAACTTGCTTGAGTACATGGGCTACAAGACACAGATACTTGAGTTTGTCGATTTTGACAATACTCCTAAAAACCTTATGATCCGTGCAGTCAAAAGAGGTGTGACACCTCCTGCAGTAACCCGCAGAGCCAGGGAAGAAGTTAATACTCTAGTTGGCGAATTTGGCTTTGAACCTACACTGATGAAATTACTTGGATTAAATGATTGATAAGGATTTTTCTAAACTATTATAGTTTTTTCTTCATTAAAGTAATATAATCAGATTATAGCTCTCAAATATAATGACAGAGCGGATTATAGTGTTTTTTATGGAGGATGTTATGGTAGCAAAGAACCCGCCAATGGGGTGGAATAGTTGGGATTGTTTTGGAGCTGCGGTAAATGAGCAGCAGGTAAAAGAAAATGCCGATTATATGGCAAAGAATCTTAAGGAATATGGTTGGGAATATGTTGTGGTTGATATTGAATGGTTTCAGCCTACAGCGTCAACCCATGAATATGAACCATTTTCAGAGCTGGTGATGGATGAGTATGGAAGACTTCTTCCTGCAGTTAATCGTTTTCCATCGGCAGCAGATGGCAAAGGTTTTGAGCCTTTGGCAAAATATGTTCATGATCTGGGACTTAAATTTGGAATACATATAATGCGTGGTATGCCTCGTATGGCAGCACATAAGCATCTGCCTATACTTGGATGTGATAAGAGTTGCGATCAGGTAGCCAACCCTAATTCTATTTGTTTCTGGAATCCTGATATGTACGGACTTTTCTGCGACAGAGAAGGTGCGCAGGAATATTATGACAGCATATTCAAACTCTATGCTCAGTGGGGCGTAGATTTTGTCAAGGTGGATGATATTGCAAGAGAATATCCTCACTGTGAGAAAGAAATAGAAGTTATATCAAAAGCCTGCAGAAATAGTGGAAGAGACATGGTACTGAGTCTTTCACCAGGACCTGCACCATTAGACAGAGCAGAGCATCTCAAGACTTATGCCAATATGTGGCGTATTACTGATGATTTCTGGGACAAATGGGAGCTACTTCTTGCAATGTTTGAAAGAGCTGAGAAGTGGGCTATCCATGCAGGACCTGGTCACTGGCCTGACGCAGATATGCTTCCGGTTGGATCACTTAGACAGGATTATGACAAGGCTGATCAGACTAAATTTACCAAGGCTGAGCAGATCACCATGATGAGTTTGTGGTGCATGATGCGCTCACCGCTTATAGTTGGTGCTCACCTTCCTAAAAATGATGAGTTTACTCTAGAACTTTTGACTAATAGTGATGTTCTTGCAATTGAGAAAGAGAGCCATTGTGCTCATCAGCTTTACAGAACTGATTCTGAGATTGCCTGGATTGCACCTAGAAAAGATGGAAAAGGCGTATATGTTGCACTCTTTAATATTTCAGATGTTGATAGAGAAGTTACATTTGAGCCGGCATCAGCTGATCTTGAGGAATATAGTGATGTTAAGGAATTGTGGAGCGGAAGTGAATTTGATAATTCAGAAGCTATTACTGAGCAGATTCCGTCTCATGGTGCAGTGATCTATTTATTTAGCTAATAGGAGCTCAAGTTCATCATTTTCATCGAACTGATGGCACGAAGTGAAAAAAATACATAGAAAAAATGGGCTTTGGTCAATTGTGATCAAAGCCCATTTTTATATCATAGGAAATTGCTTTCCTATGATATAAAAAAAGCTCCGCTAAGGATGCGCACTCGCGCGATAGGTAAATGTTGCATAAATGCAACCGCGCTCGGCGCGAGAATGTCGCAAGCGACATTCTTTTTATATCAGGGTATTTCTTTTAAGTTTGAAATATCCGGTGCAATAACCATGGAGTAGTTGGTGTAGTATACTACAAATCCAGGTTTGGCGCCGCCGGGTTTTTTAACATTTTTTCTTTGAAGGTAGTCGATTTCTACCTTGTCCTGATCTTTTCCTTTGGAGTAGTAGGCTGCAAGTGCAGCTGCCTCTTCAAAAGCTCTGTCAGGGACTTCCTTGCCTCCGGTGATAAGGACTACATGGGAACCGGGGCAACCCTTTGAGTGGAACCACCAGTCACCGCCGTTTGCAACCTTGAAAGTCAGTTCATCATTTTGGTAGTTGTTTTTGCCTACATATATATCGAATCCATCACTTGAAATGTAATGGAAAGGCTTGCTGGTGATCTTTTCCTTGCGTTTTCCTTTTTCTGATGACTTCTTTTTGACATAGCCTGCCTCTGCAAGCTCCATGCGTATTTGCAAAAGGTCCTCTTCCTGTCTTGCTATATCAAGAGAAGATGATATGGATTCCAGGTGCTGTATCTGTTCCTGTACATCCTTCATCTGATCTTCAAGAGCTTCAGCGGTTCTCTTTAATTTAGTATATCTGTCAAAATACTTTTTAGCATTCTGTGAAGCAGTAAGTGTAGGATCAAGCGGGATTGTAAGAGGCTTTCCTGTGTTGTAATCTTCAACAGTTATTTCCTTATCCCCTTCTTTTGCAGAGTAGCCGTATACATTGAGCAGCTCTCCATACACTCGGTATTTATCCTTCTTTTGAGTATCCTGCATCTGGTGAGTCTGCTGATCCAACTTTCTCACATTACGTTCAAGAGCAGTCTGGACGATTTTTCTCAGGTCAACAGATTTCTGACGTATCCTTGTTTCAATATTTTTTTCTGAATAGTAGCCTTCGAGAAGCTGAGACATTGTGTCATAGTTCTTTATAGTGCTGTTTTCGGCAGAAGAATAGATAGTCAGGTCAAAAGCAGCATATTCCTTTGGCTTTCCACCTATATAAGCAACGGTTGGCTTGAAAGTTCCCTGTTTTACATCACTCATCAGTCCGCTGAAAGCAATATAGAGATTGCTGAATTCTGCATCAGTAAGAGCTATAGCTGACTTATCAGCGTCGATAGATGCTCTATAGCAGATTTCCTGGGAACAGACTGAAGACAGACCTGTGTAAGAGGAATAAATAGCCTTGAATACAGGCATGCCCTTACCTCTGATGAGGCTGGCAAATTCTGTGATGTCTGTATTTAGTGGGTCTGCCTTGTCCTGAGTCTGTGTAACAAAATATTCCCTGCCCGGAAGTACTTCTCTGACTGAACTGACAGAAGCAGAGATATGTTTGATAGAATCAATGATCTTGTTTTCTTCGTCAATAAAGATGATGTTACTGTACTTGCCCATGAGCTCTATCAATAGGACTTTGTGGCGCATATCACCCATTTCATCCATATGCTCAACTTCAAAACGCACGATACGCTCAAGTCCCGGCTGAGTTATAGATGTGATGCGGCCGTTTAATATGTGTTTTCTCAGGACCATGCAAAAAACAGGCGCTGTCATAGGAGCTTTCTTACTCTCTTCTGATACATAGATCAGTGGGAGAGAAGCGTCAGCTGACAGTACTACCTTGCTCTGGTAGCCCTTATCTGCGTTGGTTTTGATAGTCAGCACGATTTCATCTGTTTCAGGCTGTGCGATCTTATATATACGTCCACCAGTCAGGTTATCACTTAATTCCTTAACAATACTGGCAACGGTTATTCCATCAAATGCCATAGTAAAAAACCTCCGAAAAATGAAAAAGAATGTCGCAATCGACATTCCTGATCTGATCCGTCCCTTAAATTAAAAGTCGGAATGACAGGACTTGAACCTGCGATCTCTTGACCCCCAGTCAAGCGCTTTACCACCTAAGCCACATCCCGATTTACCTATTGTATCATAGCATTTAAAGTATTGCACTAAAAATTCTCACCCACAGGTCTTTTTTGACACTTTTGACACTTTTCACTGTAGATGAGTGAATAGTTAGAATATTTATTTGCAAAAAATAAAAATAGATATTGTAAACGCTTACATTTTTTGCTATAACATTATGTAGATAATATAAATGTTGAAAAATAACGGATAACATTAAAATATTAAAGGCGTGAATGTTATAACATATTAGCAAAAAATGTAACGAACAATGTAAACGCTTACAAAGCGGTAGGAGGATGAAATGGATTTATTAAATTACGAAGTTTTGGAAAAATCAGGCTACACAGGATATGTGCTTAAGGATGCACCTATCAAGGTCCTTCAGTTTGGTGAAGGTAACTTTATGAGAGCATTCGTTGATTATTTCTTTGATGTAGCTAATGAAAAGGCTGGTTTCAATGGTAAGGTTGCTCTTGTTCAGCCTATTTCACAGGGTCTTACACAGATGATCAACGATCAGGAAGGCCTTTACACATTATACCTTCGTGGCAGTGAGAATGGACAGAAGGTTGATGCTAAGCGTGTTATTTCTTCATGCGCTTGCTGTCTTAATCCATATGACAACAGCGATTTTGACAAGATCATGGCTATCGCTGAGAGTGATGACCTTGAGATTGTTGCTTCCAATACAACAGAAGCTGGTATTGCTTATGATCCTGCTTGCAATTTTGAAGATAAGCCAGCTGCAAGCTTCCCTGGTAAGCTTACTCAGGTTCTTTACAGAAGATATAAGGCTGGAAAGAAGGGCATCGTAGTTCTTTCCTGCGAGCTTATTGATAACAACGGTAAGGAACTCTTAAAGTGCGTTAATCAGTACATTGATCAGTGGCAGCTTGAAGATGGTTTCAAGACTTGGGTAAATGAAGAGAATATCTTCTGCTCAACTCTTGTAGATAGAATCGTTCCAGGTAGAATCCGTGATAATGCTGAAGTTGAGAGACTTGAGCAGGAGAATAAGTATCACGACAACCTCATTGATGTAGGTGAGATCTTTGGTGTTTGGGTAATCGAAGGACCAGACGGACTTGAAGACAGACTTCCATTCAAGAAGGCTGGCGTTAATGTTCTTGTTGTTCCTGATGTTATGCCATACAAGCATCGTAAGGTTCGTATCCTTAACGGCGCTCACACAGGATTTGTTCTTGGCGCTTACCTTGCAGGTCAGGATATCGTTCGTGACTGCATGCAGAATGACAACATTTCAGGCTTCATGAACAAGATGCTTTATGAAGAGGTTATTCCTACACTTGACCTTGATAAGGACGACCTTATGGCATTTGCAGCTGCAGTTAAGGATCGTTTCAATAACCCATTTGTAAATCATGAGCTTATGAGCATTTCACTTAACTCAACAAGTAAGTGGAAGGCTAGAAATATGCCATCATTCCTTAAATACATCGAGATCAACGGCAAGCTTCCTGTATGCCTTACAATGTCACTTGCAGCATACATTGCTTTCTATTCAAACGATGTTCAGGAGTTAAATGAAAGCGGTCTTGTATGTAAGAGACCTGCAGGCAATACATATGTATGTAACGATGACAGATGGGCTCTTGAATTCTTCTTTGCTCACAAGGATGACTCAGAAGAAGAGCTTGTTAAGTCTGTACTTGGCAATGAAAAGATGTGGGATCAGGATCTTAACAAGATCGAAGGCCTCACAGATGCAGTTGTTGCTGACCTCAAGAAGATCCGTACTGAAGGAGCAGAGGCTGCTTACAAGTCTTGCCTTTAATTAAAAAGCTATTATCGAAACCCTTTTCGTAACCCTATAAAGTTGCAACGAGCCATTTTGCTATATGCAGGATGGCTCGTTGTACGTTTGTTAAAAATATATAAAATATACTGAATATCGGTTCATTTTTGTTTGCAAATAGTTGATAATAAACTTGCGGATGATTGATTTTTTGACAATAAGATTATTGTTTTGATTTATGTTTTTGCAGTTTATTATGAGGTATGCAGTTATGATATATCTTGTCTGTTTTTGCATTACCCTTTCATTGCTATTATTTGTTGTAGCTTATGAAAAAGCTATTGATGTAAATATTATTCTTTTGATGGCTGTGGTTGCTACAGGAAATGGCGGATATTATGCATTGACGTGTTCACATAATCTTGAGGAAGCGATCCTTGCCAATAATATGTCTTACGTCATAGCTATTTTTGCGCCATTAATTCTGTTCCTGATCATTTGTAATATTTGTCACGTCAGCATTCCAAAGATTGCCAGTTCTATAATGTATGGCATTCAGATTGTTGTTTATTTGTGTGCCTGCACGGCAGGTAAAAGTGATCTGTTTTATAGAAATGTGCAATTTTATAAAAATGGATCCATGGCATATCTGGTAAAAGAATACGGACCATTGCATACTTTATATTTGGTTTTTTTTATATTGTATACTGTTGCAGGCATTATTGTGGCTATCTATTCGTACAACAGAAGGACTGTGGTCAGTCACATAAATATTGATATTATTCTGTTTATGGATCTGCTTGTTGTAGGAGTGTATTTTATCGAACGTTTCATTTTTTTACATATAGAACTCATTCCTATTTTTCTTACTATTTCAATTGCTGTGATCCTGATCCCGTTGATCAAGATTTCAGTTTTTTCTCTGCATAGCAATCAAAATTTATTGGAATATAAATTAAATAAAATAGGATATATTGCCTTTGATAAACGGCTGAAATTCATGGGATGCAATGATTATGCCAAGGTGTTGTTCCCTGAGCTGGAGACTTGGGAACTTGAGAAAAAGATTCCTGCAGGTGGAGGCAAGTTTAATACTTTTTTGCGTCAGCCTCTTATGAAATGTGTGGAATCAATTACTTCAAAAGAAAAAGCTGAAAGCGCTTATGAATTCAGGGGCCAGAAGTTTTTTTACGAGATAATGCCTATCTATATAAGTGGCCAATTGTTGATTGGTTACATGATACTGGTTTCCAATGCAGATTTTTATGAAAAAAAGGCTGATCTGAAAAAGTAAGATACTGTAGTAAACAGCCAGGCAGCTTGCCTGTAATTCAGGAATGAGTAGTTTATGAATAAAAACAAACATTTTAAACTGTATGAGATAGTGGAAAATCTTGCTCGATTTGGGGCTTATTTTCTGCTGTCTTTAATTATAGTTATAATGGGAGTTTCTTTCTTTGATATCAACAATTCTCAGGAGGCCTATACAGGTTCATTTATCACTAATACTTTCGATTCACATTGGCATTTTGAAGGGTATGAGAGTAGTGGCAGCTTTACGCTCCCATATCAGATACCAAAGGAGTATGGCGATGACGTTGTCATAGTAAACACGCTGCCGGCGTATCTGTGTAATGGTATGAATATCATGATGAGAACTTCCATGCAGGATATTTATGTCTATATTGATGGAGAGCTTAGAACAGAGTATTCAACTGAGTCCATCGATCATATGTCTGAGCATATACCAAGTGCCTATGTCATCACCAATCTTACTGGTCTGGATGCAGGAAAAGAAATTCGCATAGAAATCCACTGCAAAAACAAAAATATCATAAACGGAATGACCATAGGTTATGGTAATAATGTTTGGTTTGAAGTTCTCAGGAATGGCCTGTGGGTTGTTTTTATTGGCGTATTCGTATTATTTCTTGGAATCATGGTCACCAGTACAGCCCTGTTCTTAAGGAATACATTTAGAGTTGGCGCTGCCCGTAAGCTTGGTTTTCTCATGATCAATGTCTCATTATGGGTATTGTCTGAATCGAGGCTCAGGCAGCTTATTTTCTCAAGACCTTCCCTTGCTCAATATTATTCCTATTTGCTTGTTGAGATGATAGGAGTTTTTGCAGCTATGTATTTTGATGAGGTTCAGCATCGCATTTATCATAAAAGGTATATCATCATGGAGCTGCTCATAGTAATACAAGTCAACGTCAATCTTCTTCTGGCGGCTATGGGAGTATTTGATCTTCATGATACGATGATCACATCTCATATTTTAAATGCAATTTGTGCACTGATAGGTGTAGTTAACACCATTACTGATGCGCGGAAAAACAGAATAAAGGATTATATGTTTGTTGCTGTTGGAATGGTAATATTTATAATCCTTGCAATAAATGAACTTATGGGATTTTATGTCAATAAATTCCATGTGTTCGGAGTACAGCTATGTCTGGGACTTGTTTTCCTGATGGTGGCAACAGTTGTTCAAACACTTCATGACGAGACTAAGGCGTACGATATCAGAGAAAAGACCCGTACAGCCATGACCATCAAGACCATCGAGACTATTGCCGGAGCTATTGATGCCAGAGATGAATATACAGGTGGACATTCAGAAAGAGTCGGCATGTATGCTGCAAGACTGGCCAGAGAGATGGCGGCAGATTATGATTTTTCTGAGGAAGATATACTCAGGATACAGTATGTAGGTCTCGTCCACGACATCGGTAAAATAGGCGTTGCTGATAATGTACTTAATAAGTCAGGCAGGCTCAGTGATGAAGAGTATGCACTAATGAAAAAGCACACTGAGATAGGATACGAGATAATGAGTTCCCTTGGAGATGGAATAGAGGGACTTCTTGATGGTATAAGATACCACCATGAGAGGTTTGACGGAAAAGGCTATCCTGATGGATTGGCGGATACAGACATTCCACTTATAGCAAGGATTCTGGCCCTTGCTGACAGTTATGATGCAATGACATCCAACAGAATATACAGAAATCATCTTCCGGATGAGCGTGTCAGAAATGAAATCTTAAATGGAGCCGGTACTCAGTTTGATCCTGCGCTGGTACCTATATTTATAAGACTTATGGATAGCGGCGAGCTCAATATGGAGGCATATTCTGTAGAAGATACAGGTATGACTCAGCAGGGTAAAAATGCAATACGACTGGAATTCAAACTGCAAAATGATCTCATGGCAGGCATGAAGATAGCCAATCCGTCCCACATCAGGATGTTGTGCTACATCATGAAACTGATGGAGAGGAAGGGCAAGGAATATCAAGTCCTTTTGGTGGAATCTGATGATGATCAGGCAAAAGTGCGTGGTGAACTTAGGAAATACCTTGCAGCACATGACCTCATTGTAAGTTATGAAGCAAACAGTTATCTGGTTGCTATGTATGATGTTGACGAAATGGAAAAGCAAAAATATATGGATTCAATAAAATATACTGCTGTCAGTCTTTTCTGAGCTGCCAGATCTTTATCCTTGCGCAGTCAGCTGCGTGACGATTCCTGCCACCTCTGAACAGTAGCTTGAAAACATATTACCACTAATTTATAATTTATTTATATGTGCAATTCTTTGATTATAGGGGTCAAAATTCTTGCATCATACTATATAAATTAACGGAGGACTAATGTTATGGTCAGCAGCATGACTGGCTTTGGAAGAAGTGAGATCACAGAAGGACAGAAGAAGGTTACAGTTGAATTAAAATCAGTCAACAACAGATATTTGGATCTGAACATCAAAATGCCTAAGAAATTTAATGCTTTCGAGGCTAATATAAGATCTGAATTAAAAAAATATATGAAGAGGGGAAAAGTTGATGTATTTATTTCATACGAAGATTTTTCCGAATCAGATAAAAAGATAATGTATAACAAGGCTATTGCTGAAGAGTATATGGTATACCTCAGACAGATGGCTGTTGATTTTGGACTTGATAATGATATTAGAATTTCATCTCTTTCCAAATTCCCTGAAGTATTTACCATGGAAGAAGAGGAACTTGATGAGGATGAAATCTGGAGCATTTTGAGCAAGGCTCTTAATGCAGCAGGTGAGCAGTTTGCAACTGCAAGAGCAAGAGAAGGTGAATTCCTTCAGAAAGATCTTTTGGACAAGCTTGATGAGATGCTTGGAGATGTTGAGTTTATCACAGAGCGTTCACCTAAGATCATTGATGAATACAAGGCAAAACTTCACGAGAAGATAAAAGATCTTCTTGAAGACAAGCAGGTGGACGAAGGCAGACTTCTTATGGAAGTTACATTATATGCAGACAAGATCTGTGTAGACGAAGAGCTTGTAAGACTTCGCAGCCATGTTCAGGCTACCAGACAGACTATAGAAAAAGGTGATGACAAGGACGGAATAGGCCGTAAGCTTGATTTCCTTGCACAGGAAATGAACAGAGAGGCTAATACTATTTTATCCAAGTCTACTGACCTTGAAATATCAGATAGAGGAATCAGCTTGAAGACATCTATTGAAAAGATACGTGAGCAGATTCAGAATCTTGAGTGATCACGTAATCTGATTTTTTTGTGAAAAAATATGCTTGCAGATTGAAGGCAATGTGAGTAAACTCTTACAAAGAAATAAAATCAGGCAGGATGACAGAAAGCGATTTGTATGATGAGTAGAAAAGGTGTATTAGCAGTTATTTCAGGATTCTCAGGTGCAGGCAAGGGCACTATAGTAAAGGAACTTATAAAGAGATATCCAGAGTATGCATTGTCAGTTTCAATGACAACGAGAGATCCAAGAGTTGGAGAAGAACACGGCAGAGAATATTTCTTTGTTTCAGATGAAGAGTTTGAAGAACTTATCAAAAATGATGGACTTATGGAACATGCCGGATATTGTAAACATTACTACGGCACTCCAAGAAAATTTGTAGAAGATAAGCTGGCTCAGGGACAGGACGTTATCCTTGAGATCGAGATGCAGGGTGCTCTTCAGGTAAAAGAAAAATATCCTCAGGCTTTATTATTATTTGTAACACCTCCTTCAGCAGAGGAACTTGAAAAGAGACTTAGAGGTCGTGGTACAGAGACAGAGGAAGTTATCAAGCAGAGACTTGCCCGTTCTTACGAAGAGACTCAGTATATTGATAAATATGATTTCCTTTTGATCAATGATGATTTAGATACATGTGTTGAGCTTACCCATGGTATAATAGAAGCAGCTCATGATAATGTATGTAGAAATGCTGAATTTGTTAACAGTATAAAAACTCAGCTTGAAGTTTACAAGTAATTTTGGTATTGTTATAAGGTTGTAATGCATTTTTTTACATCGAATGTAATTAATGAAGGGAGTAATACTATGATACATCCATCTTATGTTGATTTGATGAAAGTAGTTAATAAGGGCGTTGAGGAAGGCGAGGAGCCTGTAATCAGCTCTAGATATTCAATTGTTATGGCAACATCAAGACGTGCCAGACAGCTTATAGCTGGTGATGAGCCACTTGTAAGAGTAAAAGCTAAGGAGAAGCCACTGAGCATAGCTGTTGATGAGCTTAATCAGGGACAGATCCAGATCCTTACAGATGACGAAAAGGAAGCTCTCAGAGCTCAGCTTGAAGCAGAGAATGCTAAGGAAGTTGAAGAAGAAACAGTTTCAGAAGAAGTTCAGGAATAATTTTTAATGAAGATATTATTTGTATCGCTTGGATGCGATAAGAACCGTGTGGATTCTGAGATCATGCTCGGAATGTTAAGTTCACGCGGTCATGAATTTGTTGATGATGAAAGTGAAGCAGAAGCAGCAGTGATCAATACCTGCTGCTTTATCTCTGATGCGAAGGAAGAAAGTGTTAATACTATTCTGGAGTTCGCAGAATTAAAGAATGCCGGTCAGCTTAAGGCTCTTGTTGTAACAGGCTGCCTGGCTCAGAGATATAAGGAAGAGATCCTTAAAGAAATTCCGGAAGTTGATGCTATAGTAGGAACAACGGCTCTTGAAAAGGTCATTGATGCCATTGAGGCTGCTGCAGCCCATGATCCAGGAAAGCAGTATCTGGAGAGCATTGACAGAGAGGCTGTTGGTAACAGAGCCAGAGTCCAGACCACAGGTGGTATGTTCAATTACCTCAGGATTGCTGAGGGCTGCGATAAGAATTGTACTTATTGCGTAATACCAAAGGTCAGAGGACATTACAGAAGTGTTCCTATGGAAGATCTTGTTAAAGAGGCTGCTACTCTTGCAGAGCAGGGTGTTACTGAGCTGATACTGATCGCTCAGGAGACTACTCTTTACGGCACTGATCTTTATGGTGAGAAGAAACTTCCAGAACTATTGAGAAGACTATGTCAGATCGATGGACTTAAATGGCTCAGACTTATGTATTGCTATCCGGAAGAGATCACGGATGAGCTTATTGAAGTAATGCGTGATGAGCCAAAGATATGCCATTATATTGATATCCCTGTACAGAGTGGTGCAGATGCTGTTCTTAAGAGAATGGGCAGAAGGACCAACAGAGCAGAGATCGAAGAAATAGTAAATAGACTCAGGGATAACATTCCTGATATTTGTATCAGAACAACTCTGATCACAGGTTTCCCAGGGGAGACAGCTGCTGATCACAGAGAGACGATGGAATTTGTTAAGAAGATGCGTTTTGACAGACTTGGCGCATTTACTTATTCTCAGGAAGAAGATACTCCTGCAGCCAGAATGCCTGATCAGGTATCAGAGCGTATCAAAAAGACCAGAAAGACTAAGATCATGAAGCTCCAGCAGGAGATAGCCTTTGAAGCTGCAAGGGCTATGGTCGGTAAGACGGTAAAGGCTGTTATCGAAGGACGTATTACAGATTCTGATATAGATGTATTTACATATGTTGGAAGAACATATAAAGATGCTCCTGATATCGACGGATATCTTTTTATAAATGGAGTTAACAGAGAACTCATTACAGGGGACTTTGTTACTGTAAAGATCACGGGTTCAAATGAATATGATTTAATAGGAGAATTGTGCGATGAATCTGCCGAATAAACTTACCCTCTTTAGAGTATTATTGATTCCGTTTTTTGTTGTTTTTCTGTTATGCAATATTACAGCATATGATAATTTTATAGCTTTGGGAATTTTTATCATAGCAAGTCTTACAGATCTTGCTGACGGAAAGATTGCAAGAAAGTACAATTTAGTGACTGACTTTGGAAAATTCATGGATCCATTGGCAGACAAGCTGCTTGTATGCAGTGCGATGATCTGCCTTATTGAGCTTGGACAGATCCCATCATGGGTAGTGGTTATTATTATAGCCAGAGAATTTACTATAAGTGGTTTCAGACTTATAGCAGCTGATAATGGAAGAGTTATTGCTGCAAGCTATTGGGGCAAGTTCAAGACTACATTCCAGATGATCATGGTCATCCTGATGATCTTAAATCTTGGATTTGAAGCAGCATGGTTGACTATTTTGGCACAAGTGATCATGTGGATCGCTTTGGCACTTACTATCATTTCTTTATGTGATTACATTATTAAAAATAAAGACGTAATGAGTGGTGATATGTAAATGGTTGTTACAGAATGCATTGAACTGGTTGAGACATTAAAAAAAGAGGGAATGACAATAACTACTGCAGAATCCTGCACAGGAGGTCTTATAGCTGCAGCTATAACAGATGTGCCGGGGTCTTCTGAGGTGTTCAAACGTGGCTTCGTTACCTATTGTGATGAGGCTAAACATGAGATGCTGGGAGTATCAGAGGAAGTACTTGCTACTGATACTGCAGTCAGCGAAAGAGTTGCCAGTGAGATGGCAGAAGGTGCAGCAAAGGCTGCAAAGGCAGATGCAGCGATATCTGTCACAGGTATAGCAGGTCCCGGAGGCGGGAGCGCAGACAAGCCGGTAGGGCTTGTGTACATTGGTATTTATGTAAAGGGAAAAAAAATCGTAGTTAAACATGTTTTTGAAGGCACAAGAGCCGAGGTGAGGGAACAGGCAGTAAGAAGCGCCATCCATAGTATGCGTGTTTTGCTATGACCAGTAGTAAGAGAAATTAGGAAAGAAAATGAGTTTAGAGTTTACAAAAGAATTAGAAGACAGAATGGACAGGATCATGGCAGAAGGCCTTGAGGAGAGTTCAAAGGAGATTGAAAAGGAAGCAGACGCAGAAGTAGACACAGAGGAAGAAACAGATACAAGAAAGAAGTACGAAGGATCAGGCATTGATGAGAGGATCATCCGTGCTATTAGTGAAAAAGGATTTGTATATATGTCTCCAATCCAGGAGGCAGCAATACCTGTAATGATGGCTGGTAAAGACCTTATTGGACAGGCTCAGACCGGAACAGGTAAGACAGCCGCTTTTGGTATCCCACTTCTTCAGCAGGTGGATCCAAGTAATAAGCATCTTCAGGCTGTTGTTTTATGTCCTACAAGAGAGCTTGCTATGCAGGCTGCTGATGATATCAGAGATTTTGCCAAGTATATGTTTGGCGTAAAAGTCCTCTCCGTATATGGCGGACAGGATATTTCAAGACAGATAAGAGCACTTTCTGCAGGAGTTCAGATCGTCGTTGGAACACCTGGACGTGTTCTTGACCATATCCGCAGACATACAATGAAGCTCAAGGATGTTAAGGTACTTGTCCTTGATGAAGCTGATGAAATGCTTGATATGGGATTTAGAGAGGACATTGAGACAGTTCTTCAGAATATGCCTGAAGAGCATCAGACAGCTCTGTTCTCTGCTACAATGCCTAAGCCTATCATGGAGATCACAAGACAGTATCAGAAAGCTGATGCTGAGTACATTCGTATGACTCCAAAGGAGATCACAACTTCTACAATAGAGCAGGCATATTACAGAGTACCTCATACCGCAAAAGAGCAGGTACTTGTAAGACTTATGGATTTCTATCATCCAAACAGAAGTCTTATCTTCTGTAACACTAAGAGAATGGTAGATCAGCTTGCAAATAGCCTTAAGGATCAGGGATACCTTGCAGAAGGCTTACATGGTGATCTGTCACAGAATCAGAGAGATACAGTAATGAATCTCTTTAGAAATGGCAGAGTCAGCATCCTTATTGCGACAGATGTTGCTGCAAGAGGTATTGATGTAAGTGGCGTTGAAGCTGTATTTAACTTTGATATACCAGAAGATATTGAATATTATGTTCACCGTATCGGTAGAACAGGTCGTGCCGGCAGAAGCGGAAGCTCATACACACTTGTAACAGGTAGAGAGATGTACAAGCTCCATGAGATCGAGAAGATCTGTCATACCAAGATCGAAGAGCGTAAGATCCCTTCAGCCAAGGATATCACAAGAGCTAAATCTCAGAAGGTATTTGCTGAAGTAATCGATATAATCGAAAATGATGACATTACATCTGTACTTGAATTTGTAAATCAGAAGATCGAAGAGGGTGAGTACACAGCTGAGCAGCTTGCAGCTGGATTCATGAAGCTCAAGATGGGTAAAGACCTTGAAGATCTTGGATTTGAAGATGAGTACTTCAATAAGAGAGTTCGTGGCTATGGAAGAAATTCCGGAAGATCAGCTTCTCGTGATGGAAAAGGCAGATTTGACAGAAAGGGCAGAGATGGTCGCGGAGGCCGTGATGGCAGAGGCAGCCGTGAAGGTCGTGGTGGCAAGTTTGCACCTAAGTTTGATCTTGGATTTGGTAAGAAGAATTCCAAGTCAGGCGAGAAGAGCGATAATAAGAAGCATAGTTATTCTGTTAAGAAAGAACATAATTCAAGCAGATTCTATGGTTCAGATAAGCCAGAAGGTAAGTCCAAGAGAAGATCTGAGCATGCAGGACAGTCAAGACCTAGCTTTGGCCATTCTTATGACAGATTGAATATCAAGACTCGCAGCAGCGAAGGCAAATTTGAATAATAAGATTGAATTATCATAGTTTTGGTGTTAATATTTTACTATAAACACTGATTAACCTAAGAGACGAAGAGAGTAAGGAAATCAGCACATTTTTTTGTGTGCAATTCTTTACTCTCTTTTTTGCGTTTAGAAATATTTGAAATTTGTAAAAGCTAAATTTGGGTATAGGAGAAAGGTTAAGGAATGAATATGGAGAAAGACGTTGTAATTATTGGTGGTGGTGTAGTTGGCAGTTGCATTGCAAGAGAATTGTCCAGATATGAACTGAATGTGTTGCTGCTGGAGAAGGAAGAGGATGTGTGCTCAGGCACCTCCAAGGCTAACAGTGCAATAGCTCATGCCGGATTTGATGCTGTTCCTGGCACATTGAAGGCCAAATTTAATGTAGAAGGCAACAGGATGATGGCTGCACTTTCCAAGGAGCTGGATTTTGAATTCAAAATGAACGGATCCGTTGTTTTATGTTTTGACGAAAATGATAGACCAGCTCTTCAGGCACTTTATGACAGAGGTATTGCCAATGGAGTTGAAGGTCTTGTAATTGTAAGCGGAGACAAAATAAGAGAGCTGGAGCCTAATGTATCAGATGAAGTTGTAGCAGCACTTGTAGCTCCTACAGGTGGAATTGTGTGTCCTTTTGGAATGACTATAGCTATGGCTGAAAATGCTGCTGATAATGGCGTGGAATTCAGGTTCAATACACAGGTCCAAAAGATAGAGAAAATAGATGGCGGTTATAAGCTTGTGACAGGCCAGGGCGAGATCACTACTAAATACGTGGTCAATGCCGCAGGTGTTTATAGCGATGAACTGCATAATATGGTGAGCGAGAAAAAACTGCATATAACACCTAGAAAAGGTGATTATTTATTGATGGATAGAGAGGTTGGTAATTTTGTTTCTCATACAATCTTCCAGCTTCCTGGTAAATATGGAAAAGGAATCCTTGTAACACCAACTGTTCATGGCAATCTTCTTGCAGGACCAACTGCTGTTGATGTTGAAGACAAGGAATGTACTGCAACAACGGCACAGGAGCTTGCAGATGTATCAATGAAGGCGAATAAATCAGTTAAAAATGTCCCATTCAGACAGACCATAACATCTTTCTCAGGTCTGAGAGCACATGAGGATGGAGACGATTTTATTATCGGAGAATGTGAGGATTCAGAAGGATTTTTTGATGCAGCAGGAATTGAATCTCCAGGTCTTACAAGTGCTCCTGCTATTGGCGTATTTCTTGCCCAAAAGGTAGCAGAAAAAGCAGGTGCTTCCGAGAAGAAAGATTTTAATGGAAAACGAGTGGGAATACCTAGAGTAGCCCAGCTCTCATTTGAAGAAAGAGCAGAGCTTATCAAAAAGAATCCTGCATATGGAACTATCATCTGTAGATGTGAAGGTATAAGTGAAGGCGAAATATTAGATGCTATACACAGGACTCTTGGAGCAAAGTCAATGGATGGAGTAAAGCGCAGGACCAGAGCCGGAATGGGCCGCTGTCAGGCAGGCTTTTGCACACCAAGGACTGTTGAGATCCTTGCAAGAGAACTGGGAATACCGGTTACCGAAGTCTGCAAGAACAGACCAGGCTCAGAGCTCATAGTTGGAGATTGACCTAAATTGCTGATGAATTGGGCTTATGAAGGCAGACAGTAACAAAAAATATTGAAAACAGATTCAGAAGATAGGAGATAGCATGAATACAATAGATGTAGTGGTAATTGGTGGTGGACCTGCAGGACTGGCTGCAGCACTTTCTGCAAAAAGAAATGGAGCAGAGAATATACTTATTCTCGAAAGAGATAATATCCTTGGAGGAATCTTAAATCAGTGCATACATAACGGTTTTGGACTTCATACCTTTAAGGAAGAACTGACAGGACCTGAATATGCAGGAAGATTTATCAAGGAAGTTCTTGATGAGAAGATACCATACAAATTAAATACTATGGTGATCGATATCAATAAAAACAAAGAAGTGTCCTTCATCAATAAAGAAGATGGACTTATGACCATCAAGGCCAAGGCCATCATACTGGCTATGGGCTGCCGTGAGAGACCAAGAGGAGCCCTTAACATACCAGGATACAGACCTGCAGGAATATATACTGCCGGAACAGCCCAGAGACTCATGAATATTGAAGGCCATATGGTAGGCAAAAAGGTTGTTATCCTTGGATCAGGTGATATCGGACTTATCATGGCCAGAAGAATGACTCTTGAAGGTGCCAAGGTAGAAGTGGTAGCTGAACTGATGCCTTATTCAGGCGGTCTTAAGAGAAATATCGTACAGTGCCTCAATGACTATGATATTCCGCTCAAACTGAGCCATACGGTTATAGACATCAAGGGAAAAGAGCATGTAGAAGGCATTACTATTGCTGAAGTAGATGCAAACAGAAAACCTATCCCCGGTACAGAGGAGTTCTATGAAGCCGATACATTGCTGCTCTCATGTGGTCTTTTGCCTGAAAATGAACTTACAAAAGGAATCGGCGTTGCCATGAACCGCGTTACAAGCGGACCTGACGTTGATGACAAGCTTCAGACAGGACTTGAAGGAGTATTTGCCTGTGGTAACGTGCTCCATGTCCACGACCTTGTAGATTATGTATCTGAAGAAGCTGCTCTTGCAGGACAGAATGCAGCCCGCTATGTATGCGGACAGGAAAATAAGTCTGGAAAGAAAGTTACTATGATCGCAGATGGCGGAGTCAGATATACTGTGCCACAGTCTCTGGATATAGTGAACATGAACGATAAGGTAGTAGTCAGATTCAGAGTAGCTGATGTTTTCAAGGACAGAAGCATCTGCGTATATTATGACGACAAAAAAATCTCTTCTGTAAAAAAGAAAGTGCTTGCCCCTGGAGAAATGGAGCAGGTGATCCTGAAAAAAGAGAGCTTTGCAGAATATCCTGATCTGAAATCTATCAGGATATGTACAGAAGAATGATGATCATCAACTATTATAGAGCGCTATTGGCGCAGGAAGGCTTATTATGGAAACAAGAGAACTTACATGTATAAATTGCCCGCTGGGCTGTGCACTTACCGTAACCATTGATGGAGAAGATATTACAGTCACTGGTAACACTTGCCCAAGAGGAGCTGCTTATGGAAAAAAAGAGGTTACGAATCCAACCCGTATCGTAACAAGCTCTGTTGTCGTTGAAGGCGGTACTATAGAAAGAGCTTCAGTAAAAACTGCAATGGATATTCCAAAAGGAAAAATTTTTGATATAATGGACGAGATACACAAAATAAAGGTAAAGGCGCCTGTACATATTGGCGACGTCATCATTCCTAACGTTGCAGGAACTGGTGTGGATATTATCGCGTCCAAAGATGTCGAGGCAGTAAAGTGATTGGTTAATGAGTATTTTAAACGTTGAACATTTAACACATGGCTTTGGTGACAGAGCTATATTTAATGACGTATCTTTCCGTTTGTTAAAGGGAGAGCATATCGGACTTGTCGGCGCCAATGGCGAAGGCAAGTCCACATTTATGAATATAATCACCGGTAAGCTCCAGCCTGATGAAGGTAAGATTGAGTGGGCTAAAAATGCCGCAGTTGGTTATCTGGATCAGCATGCTGTACTGAAAGCCGGGATGACTATCAGAGACGTTCTGGCTTCTGCATTCGATTCTCTTTTTGATATGGAAAAGAGGTTGAATGCCGCTTATGAAGAGATGGCAACAGCTGATGAAGACAGAATGAATGAACTTATGGAAGAGACAGGAACTCTTCAGGATCTTCTGACTGTTCATGATTTCTATATGATCGATTCCAAGATTGAAGAAGTTGGTGCAGCCCTTGGTTTATCAGAGATAGGTCTGGACAGGGATGTTACAGAGCTGTCTGGAGGACAGAGAACAAAGGTACTTCTTGCAAAGCTTCTTTTGGCTAAGCCTGATATCCTGCTTTTGGATGAGCCTACCAACTATCTTGATAAGGAGCATATTGCATGGCTTAAGCGTTATCTGGAAGATTATGAAAATGCATTTATCCTTATCAGCCATGATGTTCCATTTATGAACAGCGTGGTCAATATCATATATCACATGCATGATCAGGATCTTAAGCGCTATGTGGGTGATTATGACAAGTTCATGGAAGTATATGAGATGCAGAAATCTCAGCAGGAAGCTGCTTACAGACGTCAGCAGCAGGAGATTGCTGATCTTAAGGACTTCGTTGCAAGAAATAAGGCAAGAGTTGCTACAAGAAATATGGCTATGTCCAGACAGAAAAAACTTGATGCCATGGACATTATTGAAAAGCCTACAGAGAATCCTAAGCCTACCTTTAATTTCCTTCAGGGCGGCCTTAGCGGCAAGGTGATCCTTGAAACTAAAGATCTGGTCATTGGTTATGATGAACCTCTGTCAAAGCCTCTCAATCTATACATGGAGAGAGGCCAGAAGGTTGTTATTGAAGGCGCCAACGGTATTGGTAAGACAACTCTGTTAAAGAGCATCATGGGGCTTATACCAGCTATTTCCGGTAAGGCTGAGCTTGGAGACAGTCAGGAACTTGGATATTTCGAACAGGAAATGTCCGGAGATGGAGACAATACCTGTCTTGAGGAAATATGGCAGGAGTTCCCGGGCTTTTCACAGTACGAGGTCAGAAGTGCCCTCAGTAAATGCGGACTTACCACCAAGCATATTGAAAGCAAGGTACGTGTGTTATCCGGTGGAGAACAGGCTAAGGTAAGATTGTGTAAGCTCATCAACCGTAAGAGCAATATCCTGATCCTTGATGAGCCGACTAACCACCTGGATGTAGATGCCAAGGAAGAATTGAAAAGAGCTCTTAAGGAGTATAAAGGCAGCATCATCATGGTATGCCATGAACCGGATTTTTATGATGGTGTAGCAACTGATATCTGGGATCTTTCTCAGTGGACCACAAAATTATAATGGATCTGTTACATTAGCACGTTTCAGAAAATTGTACTGATACTCAATATTTTTATTGTTTCTTTATAAAAATATTGAGTATTTTTAATTGTAAAATGGTAAAATAAAATATCGAGGTGTGCTTTATCATGCGCCTTTAGATCTGCGTTTGGCTTAGATCTTGTGATAATTTGACTGAAGTTTTGGGGAAGAGAATGGAAATAGCTGTAATTAGTGATATTCATGGCAATTATGCGGCTCTTCAGGCTGTGATAGATATGTCCATGAGCAGGGGGATAACCAGATTTATTTTTCTTGGAGATTATGTTACCGATTGTCCTGATCCACAGAAGACAATGGAAAAAATATATGTTCTTAAACAATATTTTGATTGCACTTTTGTCAGAGGAAATCGTGAAGAATACTTATTGAACTACAGAGCCAATGGCGAGAAAGGCTGGCATAAAGGCTCTGCCAGTGGATCACTTTTGTATTCATATAACAATCTTACCGGAAAGGATCTGGACTTTTTTGACTCCATGCCAATATATACTGTATGGCAGGAGGGTAATTGTACTCCTATGGATGTATGCCACGGTTCACCGGAAAAAGCCGGAGAACTGCTGTTTAAAGATAAGAGAAATACCAAAAGAGTACTGACACATTTAAAGACGGATTATCTGCTTCATGGTCATAACCATGTGCAGGATTCATATATTTACAGGGGAAAAAGATCTATCAATCCCGGATCAGTAGGCATACCGTGGTATTACGGCGGTAAGGCTCAGTTTGCAATCCTTCATTCACAGGGCAAAGCCTGGGAAGAGGAGCTGATCCAGCTTGATTATGACAGGGACGAGATCTTAAATGCTTTTCAGGGAACCCAGCTAATGGAGATGGCTCCTGCCTGGGCTGCAATTTCCATGCATACAATACGTACAGGCGTGGATCTTAATCAGACTATTTTGCTTAGGGCAATGCGCCTATGCGAGGAAGACAACGGAACTGTGACATGGCCTGATATACCTGAAAAATATTGGGCTATAGCACTTAGGGAGAACAACATTGATCTGTTTGGGAGAGACATACCAAAGAAAGAATAGCTTTATGCTATCAGGTTACGTCTAATGTTGCTTAATCAGTCTATTACAACAGAATATTTTTGTCTGTTTTTATCCATGGTACTTCTTGGTCTTATGTTATACACGAGGCCAAGAGTTACTTCTATTTTTGCTATAAATTTTGTTGGAACTTTAGTTTCCATCTTTACAATAGTTGTAAGCAACTATATCATTTCTTTTTCACACAAATATTACAAAAACTCATATTATAGCTATGTCTACATGCTGATTGCCAGCATGATCTATTTGGTGCTCTATTTTATTTTGCTTAACTGCATTTTTTTCTATGTGACCAAGCTTGCTCTTAATCGAAGAGGACACAGGCAGGAAATGGAAAAAATGATACTTACTTTTGCGGCAATATATTTTGGCGCAGCTGCAATAGCCTATGCAAAAGGTGGAATGATAATAGAGCTTGAAGATAGATTGGATGTAAATGGTTTTATGGATTTCTACATGGTGGCGGGGCTTGTATGTGCGGTTCTGGTCATTATAGGAACTCTGCTCAATCGTAAGAATATATCCAAAACTGTTGTAATTGAGATCCTTTTATTTACGCCGATAGAGATGGCAATTATTTTGCTACAGTTCTATTACAGGAAAACTATTTTCTATTCAACAACTTATGTTGCTCCTTTAATGCTTTTCTATGTACTGTTCCATAGTAATCCATTTGATGAGGCAACTGGATGCCAGAACATATATGCTTTTGATTCAATGCTTTCATCATTACTTTATCACAAGAAAAAGTTTATTTTGATACAGCTTGAGTATCCTCAGTTATATAGAGCTTTTTCAACTGAAATACGCAGAAATATAATGCAGATCATATCAGGACTTGTAAGGAAAGTAGAGGCTTTTGACAAGCATGTCAGAATATACAGGATTTCCCTCGGAAGATTTATTTTGCTCAGACCATATAACAATGCTGAAGAAGTGGATAGCCTATATAATAATATGGTTTACATCCTTAATAAATCTGTAAGTTATGGAGAAAACGTAACCTACGGTAAGATGATCTGTTTTACCAACTTTGGCTACATCAAAAATGAGACTGAAGTTCATGCTTATTTAGATTACATAACCGGAAAAATGTCCAAGTCTTCGGAAATAGAGATCTTTAAGGCTACAAGTCAGACAGAAGCTGATTTCATTGAAGAAAGAGAGATCGTTTTTGCTCTTGAAAATATAGCGTCCCAGTTTGATATAGATGACCCAAGAGTACTGTGCTATGCCCAGCCTATCTATAATGTTGAGTCCAAGCGCTTTTCCACAGCTGAAGCTCTTATGAGACTCAGGGTTGGGGGAAAGCTAATACCACCTTTAAAATTCATTCCTATAGCCGAGGAAAATGAATTTATCCATAAGCTGACCTGCATCATGCTTAATAAGATATGCAAAGAAGTGGAGAGTATTTCAAACAGATTTGAATTTGACACCATCACATTCAACTGTTCTCCAAAGGAATTATCTGATGCCAACCTGTGTCAGGATTTTATAAATATAATCAGCAAGTACAATATAGAACCTGGAAAGATCAGCATTGAGCTGACTGAAAATGCTATGGTTGAGAGCTATGAAGCTATCAAGGCCAATATGAGCAGACTTGAAAAAGCAGGCATCAGCTTTTATCTTGATGATTTCGGTTCTGGTTATTCCAATATCGAACGTATCATCAGCTGCGAATTTAAGACTATCAAGTTTGATAAAACCCTTTTATACAGGGCTTTGGATAATGAGGTTACTGATGATCTTGTTACTTCAATGCATGATATTCTTAAAAAGATCGGTATGGCGACCCTTGTGGAAGGCGTAGAAAATGAGCAGCAGAGCGACTATTGCATCCGGCGCGGCTTTGACTACATCCAGGGTTATAAATACGCCCGCCCTGAGCCAATCGAGGAACTGCCAAATTATTTTTCAGTCAAACATTAAAACTGCCATTATATAGTGATTTAAATACGAGACATGAGACCAAACATCAACTCTTTGGCTTTATGTCTCTTTTTAGTGAGTCACCGGGGACGTATCAAATTGACTCATTTTTAGTATTCTGAAAACATAATTTTATAAAATTTTAATAGAAAATGGATTATTTTACTTGCAAAGTTGGGTAATAGTGTTTATTATTATTTCTTGTAGGTTAGCACTCAACTTGAAAGAGTGCTAACAAATAAAAATTGTTTTTTATGAACCATTATATAAAGGAGGCAGTAACCATGAAATTAACACCACTTGGAGACAGAGTTGTTCTTAAGCAGCTCGCAGCAGAGGAAACAACAAAATCAGGAATCGTTCTTCCTGGAGCAGAAAAGGAAAAGCCACAGCAGGCAGAAGTTATCGCAGTTGGTCCTGGCGGAGTTGTTGATGGCAAGGAAGTCAAGATGGAAGTTAAAGTAGGTGACAATGTTATTTACTCTAAATATTCAGGAAACGAAGTTAAACTTGATGATGTTACATACATTATTGTAAGACAGAATGATATTCTTGCAGTTATCGAATAATATAAAACAGGAGGCTATTTAAAATGGCAAAGACAGTTAAATACGGAGCAGATGCTCGTACAGCTATGGTAGAAGGCGTTAATAAGCTTGCAGATACAGTAAGAGTTACAATCGGACCTAAGGGAAGAAACGTAGTTCTTGATAAATCTTATGGTGCACCAACAATCACAAACGATGGTGTTACAATTGCAAAAGAGATCGAGCTTGAAGATCCATATGAAAACATGGGTGCTCAGCTTGTAAAAGAAGTTGCTACAAAGACAAACGATGTAGCAGGTGATGGTACAACAACAGCTACAGTACTTGCACAGGCTATGATCAATGAAGGTATGAAGAACCTTGCAGCTGGTGCTAACCCAATCGTTCTTAGAAAAGGAATGAAGAAGGCTACAGACGCAACAGTAGAAGCTATCTCAAAGATGGCTACAAAGGTTGCTGGTAAAGACCAGATCATGAGAGTAGCAGCTGTTTCAGCTGGTGATGATGAAGTAGGACAGCTCATTGCTGACGCTATGGAAAAGGTTTCTAACGATGGTGTTATCACAATCGAAGAATCAAAGACAATGCAGACAGAACTTGACCTTGTAGAAGGTATGCAGTTCGATCGTGGTTATATCTCAGCTTACATGGCTACAGATATGGACAAGATGGAAGCAGTTCTTGATGATCCTTATATCCTTATCACAGATAAGAAGATCTCAAACATCCAGGATATCCTTCCACTTCTTGAGCAGATCGTAAAGACAGGCTCTAAGCTCCTTATCATTGCTGAGGATGTTGACGGTGAAGCTCTTACAACTCTTATTGTTAACAAGCTTCGTGGAACATTCAACGTAGTAGCAGTTAAGGCTCCAGGTTATGGTGACAGAAGAAAGGCTATGCTTGAAGATATCGCTATCCTTACAGGTGGTAAGGTTATTTCTTCTGATCTTGGTCTTGAACTCAAGGATACAACGATGGAAGACCTTGGACAGGCTAAGAGCGTTAAGGTTGCAAAAGAGAACACAACAATCGTTGATGGTCTTGGAAACAAAGAAGAGATCAAAGCTAGAGTTGCTCAGATCAAGAAGCAGATCGAAGAGACAACAAGTGATTTCGATAAAGAAAAACTTCAGGAGAGACTTGCTAAGCTCGCTGGCGGTGTTGCAGTTATCAGAGTAGGTGCTGCTACAGAGACAGAAATGAAGGAAGCTAAGTACAGAATGGAAGATGCTCTTAACGCAACAAGAGCAGCTGTAGAAGAAGGTATCATCTTCGGTGGTGGTAGCGCATACATCCACGCAGCAAAAGAAGTTGAGAAGACAGTTGAAGGTCTTTCAGGAGATGAGAAGACAGGTGCTTCTATCATTCTCAAAGCCCTCGAAGCTCCTCTTCGCAATATCGCAGAAAATGCAGGTCTTGACGGATCCGTTATCGTAAACAAAGTAAAAGAAAGCCAGACAGGTATCGGCTTCAACGCATATTCAGAAGAGTACGTTGACATGGTAAAAGATGGCATCATCGACCCAGCCAAAGTAACAAGAAGCGCTCTCCAGAACGCAACATCAGTAGCAAGCAGCTTCCTCACAACAGAAGCAGCCGTAGCTACAATCAAAGAACCAGTTCCTCCAATGCCAGCCGGCGGCGCAGGAATGGGCGGAATGATGTAAGCGATACAGAAGCAATGCATTCCCATTCAATGTAATATGAAAAAGTGCGAAGCACTTTTAAAATAATAAAAAAGCACACTGCAAGCTCGCTTGCAAGTGTGCCTTTTTATTATTTTAAAACAGTACCGAAGGTACGTTTTTCATATTACATTGAATGGGAATATACTGCGCTAACGGTTGATTGGGATTTAGAATGAGTCCCAAGACTCATTCTAAATCCCAATATAAGCGAAACACACCCCCAAAAAAAATACCAATAACACAATAACATCTCCCACTAGCTCAGCGCATGCTAAAGCATGCCGCTGAGCGCACCAAACCTCAAATAAAACCAGCAAAAAGAAAACATCTCCCACCAGCTCAGCGCATGCAGGGCATGCCGCTGAGCTACCAATCCTTCCCAAAAATCACTTTAATCCATCAAGTCCCATCCGCCCTCGCATGCCCCTGAGCGACCAATCCTCCTAAAATCCCCCCTTGTATATCCCAAAAAAATCAAGTAAAATGTTTTGGTTGAGTTTGTATGCGGGGAAAGGGGGCATTTATGAAATATATACTTAGCTTAACAGCACTCCCACCATTGTTCTTGTTGTGGTACGTATATCATATTGATAAGATCGAGCACGAACCAGCCAAACTGATCTTCAAACTATTTCTATTTGGTGTCAGCAGCTGTATTCCAGCCGCTCAATTGGAAACCTCCGCAGGAGCGTTCCTTCCATATTTTTTTGAAGATACCATGAGCTTTTCATCACTTTTTGTTGAATATTTCTTTATAGTAGCTCTGGCTGAAGAGGGACTTAAATACCTGTTCATGTATCAGCTCACCTGGAGAGACAAGGAATTTAACTATAGATTTGATGGCATTGTATATGCAGTAGCAGTATCTGTAGGTTTTGCATTTTTTGAAAACTTCCTTTATGTTTTTAGTGATATTGATTTTGCTATGTCAGTTGCTATCCAGAGAGCACTTACAGCTATTCCGCTCCATACAATATGCGCTATTTTTATGGGACATTTTTATGGAGAGGCCAGATATGCATATAGCAGATATCGCAATAGAGACTGCATGGTCAAATTGATACTTGCATTGGTGATACCACTTCTGATCCACGGATTTTATGATTTCTGCCTTTCAACGGAAAATGGTGTGATGATAATAATATATTTTATATACGTTATCATTATCGATGTGCTGGCATTTATCAAGGTTAGAAGATATGCAAAGGAAGATGTTGCAGTTTAAACCCGATAAGGCTTATAATGTTATCTATCAAATAAAACGATATATTGATAAAGTTAATATGTAATTTGCAGAATGAATATCAATTTGTTTTTCAAATTTACAAATACATATTTAAACAAATAAGAGGTAAAAAAATGATTAAAGATTTAAAAGATTACGTTACAACTATTCCTGATTTTCCTGAACCTGGAATTATGTTCAGAGACATAACATCTGTAGTACAGGACGCTGACGGACTTAGACTTGCCATTGATACAATGGAAAAGTTAGTTGATGATGTTGATTATGATGTAGTAGTAGGTGCTGAATCAAGAGGATTCATTTTTGGAACACCTATCGCATATAACGAGCGCAAGCCATTCGTACTTATCAGAAAGCCTGGTAAGCTTCCACGTGAGACAGAGAAGATGGATTATGACCTTGAGTATGGTTCAGCTACTCTTGAGATCCACAAGGATGCCATCAAACCAGGTCAGAAGGTTCTTATCGTTGATGACCTTATGGCTACAGGTGGTACAATCGAAGCTATGGTCAAGCTCATTGAAAAGCTTGGCGGTACTGTAGCAGCTGTACTTGTACTTATGGAACTTGAAGGACTTAATGGCAGAGACAAGCTTAAGGGATATAGAGTAGAGTCAGCTATCAAGTACGAAGGAAAGTAATAAAAAATACATCTAAGGGGTTTGCTAAATTGAAGTCTTATAGCCAAGAGTTTGATGAAGGAAAAATTGAAGCGATCGAAGAGTTTCAGGCACCTGAGACCCTGTATGAAGGCCTTATCGATAGAGTCAGAAAGTATCATCCATCCGATGACATAAGTCTGATTGATAAGGCTTATCAGACTGCGGCTAAAGCTCACAAGGATCAGCAACGTAAATCCGGAGAACCATATATCATACATCCTTTGTGTGTTGCCATTATCCTTGCTGATCTCGAACTTGATAAAGAGACAATTGCAGCAGGCCTTTTACATGATGTTGTTGAAGATACAATTCTAACAAAAGAAGAGATAGAAGCAGAGTTTGGTTCAGATGTAGCACTTCTTGTAGATGGTGTTACCAAGCTGACCAATCTGCAACTGTCCAGTGATAATACCGGCAAGACTCCGGATCAGCTGGAGATGCAGGCAAACAATCTTAGAAAAATGTTTCTTGCCATGGCCAAGGATATAAGGGTAATACTTATAAAGCTGGCCGACAGATTGCATAATATGCGTACTTTGGGACATATGCCTCCACATAAACAGACGCGTATCGCACAGGAAACATTGGATATCTATTCGCCTATAGCAGGCCGTCTTGGTATCAGTAAGATCAAGGTCGAACTTGATGACCTTTCTCTTAAATACCTAAAACCCGATGTTTATTATGATCTTGTAGAAAAAGTTGCACAGAGAAGAAGCGAGAGAGAATCTTACGTTGAAGATATCTGTAATAATGTCAGAGAGCATATCAAAGATGCTGGCATAAACGGAGAAGTAAACGGCAGGATCAAGCACTTTTTTAGTATATATAAAAAGATGCGTAACCAGAGTAAGACCATAGATCAGATCTATGATCTCTTCGCTGTGCGTATAATAGTTGCCAATATAAGAGACTGCTATGCGGCACTTGGTATCATCCATGAGATGTATACACCGGTACCTGGACGTTTCAAGGATTATATTGCAATGCCTAAGCCGAATATGTACCAGTCTCTCCATACGACACTTATCGGACCTTCAGGCCAGCCTTTTGAAATACAGATCAGAACATACGAGATGCATAGAGCAGCTGAATACGGTATTGCTGCTCATTGGAAATATAAGGAAGCTTCTGATGGCAAAACACCTGAGATTGGTGAGGAAGAAAAGCTCATCTGGCTCCGTCAGATACTTGAATGGCAACAGGAAATGTCTGACAACCAGGAGTTTATGAACCTCTTAAAGAGCGATCTGAACCTCTTCTCAGAAGATGTTTACTGTTTTACTCCTACAGGTGAGGTCAAAAATCTTCCTGCAGGATCTACACCTATTGATTTTGCGTACAGCATCCATAGTGCTGTCGGCAATAAGATGATTGGTGCCAAGGTCAATGGCAAACTGGTTCCTATCGATTACAAGATACAGAACGGTGATCGTATAGAAGTACTTACCAGCCAGAATTCCAAGGGACCAAGTAGAGATTGGCTCAATATTGCCAAGAGTACCTCAACTAAGAATAAGATCAATCAGTGGTTCAGACATGAACTTAAGGAAGAGAATATCAGTAGAGGTAAGGAACTTATCCTTGATTATTGCAGAGCCAAGGGTATTGATTTCTATGAGATTAATTCGCCTTCTTATCAGGAGCTTGTTACCAGAAAGTACGGCTTCCATGATTGGGATGCCATACTTGCTGCAGTTGGACATGGTGGTCTCAAGGAAGGCCAGATCGTCAACAAAATCATAGAGCTCTATGAAAAAGATCATAAGAAAAATATTACTGATGAAGAAGTGCTTGAATCAGTTATTGCAGAGTCTGTTAATACTCCAAGACTTATCAGCACAGGCAATTCCATCATCGTAAAGGGCGTTCATGATGTTGCAGTCAGATTTTCAAAATGCTGTAACCCTGTTCCTGGTGATGATATTGTGGGCTTTGTTACAAGAGGAAGAGGTGTATCAATCCATCGCAGGGACTGTATCAATGTTCAGGCAATGGTAGAGCAGGATAGAAGCCGACTCATTGAAGCTAAATGGGAAAATGAGAATGCATCCAGCGGAGAACGTTACGTGGCTAATATCAAGATATTTGCCAATAACCGTTCAGGACTTCTTGCAGATATCTCCAAGACCCTTACCGAGAAGAATCTGGATATCATATCCATGAATACAAGGACAAGCAAACAGGGACTTGCTACTCTTGAGACTTCATTCCAGGTAGGAAGCAGAGATCAGCTGCGAGAGATAGTAGAAAAAATACGTGCTATTGACAGCGTAATCGATATTGAAAGGACATCAGGCTGATGCCAGAAACTAATATACGTGTAGGTTCCATGACACTGGGAATGGTCCAGACCAACTGCTACTTTGTTTATAGAGAAGATGGCAGAGACCACAGTGCCGGGGTATCCTACGACGAGCCGACACCGGTTATCTTTTTTGACCCTGCTGATAAGGGACAATTTATTTATGAAGCCTTAAGTACAAGAGGGTTTAAAGTAGACACCATCCTTCTTACCCATGGTCATTTTGATCATATAGGTGGAGCTGATGAACTAAGAAAACTCTCAGGTGCCAAGGTGTATGCTTATGAAAAAGAAAAAAGCGTATGTGAAGATGTAGAGAATAACCTGTCCTGTAATTATGGACGCGGGTATACAGTCGTTCCTGATGATTATCTAGGCGACCTTCATATGATCGAGGCTGCCGGACTTAAGTGCCAGCTTATAGCAACACCGGGACATACTGTTGGCGGTTGCTGTTACTATTTTGATGAAGGACATATCCTTATCTGTGGAGATACTCTTTTTGAAGAGTCTGTAGGAAGAACGGATTTCCCGACAGGTTCCATGGGAACACTGGTTAATTCTATAAGGGAGAGGCTCCTTGGTCTTCCAGAGGATACTGTGTGCTATCCGGGCCATGGTGGTGTTACTACCATAGGTCACGAGAAACAGTACAATCCATTTTTGTAAAAGAATTGCAGGTGCTGATTTTTCTTTTGAGTTTTAAGAATTTGACTTTTTGTGTCATGGCTGTGTAAAATAACATGCCATGACATTTTTGAATTATAGAGGTATGTTTTGATAGTAGCTAATTTAAAAGTAGATAAATATAAATATGACATTCATTCCCTTATCAAGGCTTTTTATCCTGCTCAGGACATCAAGATGATAGTTGAAGGTGAACCGGAGGATCATTCTGATCAGGGGCAGATTGAAATAGACATAGATAATAATGAAGAAAATGGCGTTTTAAGCATGAGAATCATCCATCCTGATAAAGATATCGTCTCAATGGATATAAAGTGCTTAAAAGGCGATTTTGGCGATAATAACACAGATGGATTTATGTCCGATGGACAGGAGCAGTTACAGACACCTAAAAATGCCATGAAGCAGCTCATCTATCTTATGCTCAGTAAAGAAACAGATACAGAGCTTCCATGGGGAACTCTTACAGGTATCAGACCTACCAAGATTGCCATGAAAGTCATTGAGAATGGCGGCAGTGCGGACGATGTAAGAAAGTACATGAAGGATACCTATTTTACAAGTGATGAGAAAATAGATGTATCTATACAGATTGCCCAGAGAGAAAAGAAGATACTTGATAGCATTGATTATAAAGGTGGTTACAGTCTGTACATAGGCATTCCATTTTGCCCGACAACATGCATGTACTGCTCCTTTACTTCTTTTCCAATAGGATTATGGAAAAATAAGGTTGACGATTACATTGAATGCCTTAAAAAAGAAATAGATTATGTGGCAAGTGATTTAAAGGATAAAAAGCTCTGCAGTCTGTATATTGGCGGCGGAACCCCTACCACCCTTGAGCCTGATCAGATGGAGAGACTTCTGGGCTATGTGGAAGACAGACTGGATCTGAGTTACCTTAAGGAGCTTACAGTAGAATCAGGCAGACCTGACTCTATTACAAGAGACAAATTAAAAGCCATGAAGAAGCATGGCGTTAACAGGATATCCGTAAATCCGCAGACAATGCGCAATGAGACCCTGAAGTTCATTGGAAGATGCCATACTGTTGAACAGTTCATAGATGCTTTTCATATGGCAAGAGAAGAGGGCTTTGACAATATCAATATGGATATTATCCTGGGACTGCCGGGAGAGGGACTTGATGACATCAGATATACAATGGAAGAAATAGAAAAACTAGGTCCCGATGATCTGACAGTACATTCCCTTGCGCTTAAGCGCGGTTCAAGACTCTACGAACAGATGAAGTTAAAGGGCGTAGTTGAGACCACCAATACAGATGAGATGATGAAGGTGGCTTCAGAAGGTGCTTATAGAATGGGTCTTAGCCCATATTATCTATATAGACAAAAAAATATGACAGGCAATTTTGAAAATACAGGCTATGCCCGTGATGATAAAGCAGGTATATACAACATGCTCATCATGGAAGACCTCCATTCCATCGTTGCTCTCGGAACAGGCACTGTCACCAAGAGGATTTATACTGATGAAAACGGTGAATCCACAGGACGCATTGAACGTTGTGATAATGTCAAAGATGTGGGCTTGTATATGGAAAAAATTGACGAAATGATAGAAAGGAAGAAAAAGCTCTTTTTGTAAAAATGTTGCAATTGAAAAAAATATATAGTATATTTCAAAATTGTTAGATGTTTTGCATAAACGATCAACTACAAACATTTTTACAAAGAGGGGATTACAAATATAATGGCAACAAAACCAACAACAGTAAAGAAAAAAGATCTGCTTATAGTCGAGTCTCCAACAAAGGTTAAGGCTATAAAGAAGTTTTTAGGAAATAAATATGAAGTGGCTGCAAGTAATGGCCACGTTAGAGATCTCCCAAAGAGTTCCATGGGAATCGATATAGAAAATGATTTTGAACCAAAATATATCACAATAAGGGGAAAAGGTGATCTTCTTGCTGACCTTAGAAAAATGGTCAAGAAGTCAGATCACGTGTATCTCGCAACTGACCCGGACCGTGAAGGAGAAGCTATTTCATGGCATCTTAAGACAGCGCTTAAGCTGGAAGAGGCTGGTGTTAAGGTCTCAAGAGTTACCTTCAATGAGATCACAGAAGGCGCTGTAAAAGAAGGCATAAAGCACCCTAGAGAAATAGATATGGGTCTTGTTGATGCTCAGCAGGCAAGACGTGTTCTTGACAGAATGGTGGGTTATAGCATATCTCCACTGTTATGGTCCAAGATCAAGAGAGGCTTGAGTGCAGGAAGAGTTCAGTCTGTTGCACTTAGGATCATCTGCGACAGAGAGGATGAGATCAACGCATTTATCCCTCAGGAATATTGGACATTAGACGCTGTGCTTAATGTAGCCGGTGAAAAGAAACAGGTTGAAGCTCATTACTATGGCGATAAAAACGGTAAGAAGGATATAAGCTCCAGAGAAGAATTGGAGCAGATCATGAACTCCTTAAAGGGAGCTAAATATAAGGTTTCAGAGGTAAAGAAGGGCGAGCGTACCAAGAAGGCTCCACTTCCTTTTACTACATCAACATTACAACAGCAGGCATCCAAGGCACTGAACTTCTCAACACAGAAGACAATGCGTACTGCTCAGCAGTTATACGAAGGAATTGATCTTGGAAAAGACGGTACAGTAGGTCTTATCACATACCTGCGTACAGATTCTACACGTATATCTGAAGAGGCTAAAAATGCCGCTGCACACTATATCACAGATAATTTTGGTGAAGAATATCTTGCAGAGAAGGTATCTGCTTCTAAGGCATCAGCCAAGATACAGGATGCACACGAAGCTATCAGACCTTCAAATGTTGAGAATACACCTGTAAAGGTTAAAGAGTTCCTTACAAGAGATCAGTTCAGACTTTATCAGCTGATCTGGAACAGATTCGTTGCAAGCCGTATGGCTCCTGCAAAATATGAGACTACTTCTGTTAAGATAGATGCAGGAGAGCAGAGATTTACTGTATCTGCTTCAAGAACTGTATTTGCCGGATTTATGGACGTTTATACAGATGATGAAGACAAGATCGAGAAGAATACTCTGATGAAGAGCCTTGATGAAAATGCCAAGCTGACTCTTGATTCACTTGATCCAAAGCAGCATTTTACTCAGCCAGCTCCTCACTATACTGAAGCTTCTCTTGTACATGATCTTGAAGCACTTGGTATAGGCCGTCCTAGTACATATGCGCCTACTATTACTACAATTCTTGCAAGAAGATATGTTATCAAGGAAAATAAAAATCTCTATGTAACAGAGCTTGGTGAAGCAGTTAATAAGATGATGAAAAATGCTTTCCCACAGATTGTTGATGTTAACTTTACATCCAATATGGAAGCACTTCTGGATGGAGTTGAAGAAGGTTCTGTTAAGTGGAAGACCATCATTGAGAACTTCTATCCTGATCTTGATAGCGCTGTAAAACAGGCAGAAGAAGAACTTGAAAAAGTTGAGATTGCTGATGAACAGACTGATGAGATCTGCGAGCTGTGCGGACGTAACATGGTCATCAAATACGGTCCTCATGGTAAATTCCTTGCATGTCCTGGATTCCCGGATTGTAAGAATACTAAGCCATATTTTGAAAAGATCGGAGTTACCTGTCCAAAGTGTGGTAAAGACGTTGTTATCAGAAGAACCAAGAAGGGAAGAATCTTCTATGGCTGCATAGATGGACCTGAATGTGACTTTATGTCATGGCAGAGACCTTCTAACATCAAGTGCCCTAAGTGCGGTAGCTACACAACTATCCGTGGCAACAAGCTTGTATGTTCCAATCAGGAAGAGTGCGGTCACATATTTGATCTTCCAAAAGAAGAAAAGAAAGAATCCTAAATCATTTTTGGCAACTATAGATTTTTACCATTTTATGTCAAAAATCCTGAAAACAAGCCATCTAAAGGCAGCTTCGCTGCAGGGCTTGTTTTTCTCTTGTATCATTTTCTTACGAAACCCGCAGCCAGTGCGGTTTTCTGTTTGAAGTCACAAGAATACATACATTACAATGAGGTAACCGGATGAAGCCGACAGACAGAAATGCCAATTTGAATTATTACAGGATAAAAGAAGTTTCGGAATGTTATGTACATGGCAGAACAGATAAAGATAGAGATGATGTTCCGCTTTTCTGGAATAATAGCGGTATTGAAGTCTGCACGGATGGTACCGAGTTGTGGATTGAAGTCGAGAGCGATTACCGTATACATGAACCCTGGTATGCAGTAGAGGTCAATGGTGCTCTTGTAGCACGCAGCATGCTGCAACCTGGGATCAGTAATATATGTCTTTTCAGAAATATGTCAAAAGGCGTTGTCAAAAGAGTTTTCTTTTACAGAGAACTGCAGGCCATGGGAGCCGATGATGCTTGTCATATGGTAGTAAAAGGCCTATATAGTGATGGATCTTTTTCAAAAGTTCCTGAGTATGATCATAAGATAGAGTTTATCGGTGACAGTATATCATCCGGAGAGGGTACATATGGAGCCCGTGATGATATGGACTGGATACCGATGTATATGTCCTCCAGCCACAATTACATCAATATGATTTCCAAAAAGCTCAATGCAGATGTTCGTATAATCTCGCAGGGCGGATGGGGAGTATGTTGTAGCTGGGACAGTCATAGAGAGAGTAATATTCCTGATATTTATGACTATGTGTGCGGACTTGCCCATGGTGAGCATAATAAATCACTGGGTGCAGACAAGCCTCTTGATACCAGCGACTGGCAGGCAGATGCAGTGGTTGTCAACCTTGGTACCAATGATGATTCAGGTATCAGAGCAGATTCTTCAATTGATGTAGAAGATTTTGAGTCATGCGTATATGATTTCCTCAAAAAGATCAGAGGATATTATCCAAAGGCCCACATCTTATGGGTATATGGCATGCTGGGCTATGGCATTACAGCCAATATCAGTCGTGCTGTTACCAGATACATGGATGAGACCAATGACAGTAATGTAGCCTACCTTACACTTCCTAATACATTGGATGATGAGTATGGTTCCCGAATGCATCCTGGCCTTAAGAGCCATGAAAAAGCAGCAAAGATGATATCTGATTATCTTGCAGGCAGATTGTAGTATTTGATACTGCAGCAAGCTATTAGCAAGCAAGCAACGATGGAAAAAATATTTTAGCTCTTGCTTTTTAGCTAAAAATAGTTAAAATTAAGTTAACTATTTAGCTAAAGGGGAAGAGCTTTTTTATGGATATCAGATTTAATGAAAAGGACAAATTGTTTGTTATCGAAACAGACAGCACAAGCTATGTGATTGCTGTACTTGGGGAAGAAGGACTTCTTGGACACTTATACTATGGAGATAAGATCCAGTATGAGGATGCTCCATATCTTTTGAACATACCACAGAATCAAAATACTCCTACACCTACCATGCGTGACAGGAGTTCTTTTTTGGATATTTATCCCTTTGAATACACATCCAATAACGTTGGAGATTACAGGAAGAGTGGCATAGAGATTACTGATAGCAATGGTCATAGCTCATTGCAGTTATGTTATGAGTCACATGCCATCTATTTAGGAAAAGAAAAACTGGAAGGACTTCCTGCGACTTTTGGGACTGATAAAGATTCCATGACACTGGAAATATGTGTAAAAGACAGTGTCGTAGGATTAAGAGCAGTTCTCTCCTACAGCATTTTTGAAGGGCTTGATGCAGTTATCAGATCAGTGAAGCTCATAAACGATTCTGATAAAGAGATATTTATTGATAAAGTAATGTCCATGACTATGGATATGGATCAGGATGGCTATCAGTTGCTTACTTTATATGGATCCTGGGCTCGGGAAAGGCTGATGGATTTCAGGGATATCGGCTTTGGAGATACCTCTATTGAATCCTTTAGAGGAGAGTCCTCCCATCAGTTCCAGCCATTCATGGCCTTGGTACAAAATGGTGATTCTCAGGATACAGGTAAGGTATATGGTTTTTCTTTTGTCTACTCAGGAAACTTTGAGGCAGGCGTAAACAAAAGCCAGTTTGATAATCTTAGAGTTTATATGGGAATCGGTTCTAAGAATTTCAGATGGAAACTCAGACCATATGATAGCTTCCAGGCTCCTGAAGTGGTTCTTACGTATTCAGGTGCTGGACTTGGCAAAATGACTAGAACTCTTCATGATCTGTACAGAAATCATCTGATCCGTAGTCGTTACAAGGACATGGAAAGACCAATACTTATAAATAACTGGGAAGCAACTTATTTTGATTTTGATTCAGATAAATTATTAGCCATAGCAAAAGAAGCTAAAAAGAGCGGCATTGAGATGCTGGTAATGGACGATGGCTGGTTTGGTGAGAGAAATGATGACAATTCCAGTCTTGGAGACTGGTATGTTAATGAGGATAAGCTTAAAGGCGGACTAAAAAAACTGGTGGATGAGGTTAATGCCATTGGAATGAAATTCGGTATCTGGATGGAGCCGGAGATGATCTCTCCAAGATCAAGGCTTTATGATGAACATCCTGACTGGGCCATCCGTGTACCTGATAGAGAGCCATGCAGGAGCAGGAACCAGTATGTCCTTGATATCACCAGAGAAGAAGTTCGTGACTATATATACAGCAGGATAAAAGCTATACTTGAGAGCTGCAATATAGAATATCTCAAATGGGATATGAACAGGCAGCTGTCTGACCTGGGCTCTATGGGCCTTGGCAGAGATGCTCAGGGTGAACTGAGCCACAGATATATGCTTGCAGTGTATGACCTGCAGGAGAGACTTGTTACAGATTTTCCGAATTTATTATTGGAAAACTGCTCCGGTGGCGGCGCAAGATTTGATGCAGGAATGCTCTATTATAGCCCGCAGATATGGTGCTCAGATGACACAGATGCCATTGAGAGATTGAAGATACAGGAAGGAACAGCGCTGATATTCCCGCTTAGCACTATGGGAGCCCATGTTTCTGATTGCCCGAATCATACAGTTGGCAGGACAACACCATTTAAGACCAGAGGAGACGTGGCACTTGCAGGAACCTTTGGCTACGAGCTTGATATTACAAGGATCCCGGAAAGTGACAGGGAGGATATACCTCGTCAGGTTGCCCAGTACCACAAATACAACCATCTTGTAAGAGGTGGAGATTATTACAGGATTGCATCATATCAGAGAAATCATAGCTTTGATGCATACATGCTGGTCAGCAAGGACAAGAAGGAGGCTCTGGTCACTTACGTTCAGGTGGAGGCATCTCCTAATCCTTCAAGAAAGGTCATCAAACTACCTGGCCTTGTACCTGATGCCACATACCAGATTGAGGACAGCGATATTGAAGTAAAGGGCTCTACCCTTGAAAAAGTGGGAATTGCCCTTCCTATACTTCCTGGAGACTATCAGTCTAAGCTGATACATCTTCTGCAGAAATAATCGTGAGAAAGGAATTTTAAAATCATATGCCTAAGAAAACTACAATGTCGGATATTGCAAAAGAATTGGGAATAAGTACTGTTACTGTTTCCAAGGCTCTTTCAGGTCAGAAGGGTGTTAGTGAGGAAATGCGCCAGAAGATTTTTGATCTTGCAAGAGATATGGGATATCAGAAATCTTTTTCCAATCAGACAAATGAGAGCTATAAGATAGGAGTGCTGATCGGAGGCAGATATATAGGGAATATCGATTCATTCTATGGACATATGTATCAGATATTTTCTGCCAAGGCAGCCAAAATGGGCTCATATACCATGCTGGAGATACTAAGCGATGCTGATGAAAAAAATCTGGTTTTCCCTAAGATAATTGGCGATGGAACCGTTGATGCTGTGGTCATAATGGGAACTCTTAGTGAAGAGTACCTGACTATGCTGGATGAACAGCTTGAGATTCCAACTTTTTACATGGATTTTACTGACAGGGATCATAAAAAGGATTCTGTAATATCCGGAAATTACTATGGAGCCTATATTCTGACTAATTACCTTTTTGATAAAGGCCATAAGGATATAGGATTTGTTGGCACAGTCCTGTCTACGCCTTCTATTACAGACAGATATCTGGGATATGTCAGAGCTATGATGGAGCATGGCATGGAGATCAATAAAGACTGGATATTGAATGACAGAGGCATAAACAATGATAAGGTTGATTTTGAGAAAAATACTTCTTTTCCAAAGGGGAAACTGCCGACAGCCTTTGTCTGCAATTGCGATCTTTCTGCCAATATGTTTATACAGTACCTGAAGGTCAAGGGATATAGAGTTCCGGAAGATATATCACTGGTTGGTTATGATGATTTTCTTTTTGCTGACGGCGCTTCTCTGGGAATCACCACCTACAAGGTTGACATGGACGAGATGGTATTAAGGACTCTCAAGAGAATAAAACATGCTCTTAGAGGAGAGAAATACCGCAGCGGACTTAGCATAGTTGAGGGCTATCTTGTAGAAAGAGAGAGCGTAAAGGACTTAAATAAAAGATAAAAAATTTAGCTAAATTTTCTGTGATTAGGTAATTAATAAAGTAAATTAGCTAAAAAACTAAAAACCAAATAATACACGTGAAAATGCTGTAAATAAAGGAAACTAAGTAAACTAGAGCGATTCGTTAATGGAAAAATATTCCAAAAACAAATCGCTCTTTTTGTTGATTAAGTAGATTTTAGTTAATTTATTAGCTAAAATATTGACTAACATAAAAATGTGAATAGAATATTAATTAGCTAAAAACTATATAAATTTTTTAGGAGGGAAATATGAATAGAAAAAGATTATTGGCATTGTTAACAGCTACAGCTATGACAGCATCTTTGATGGGGTGTGGATCTACAACTGACGAAACAACTGGGGCAGAAAGCGAAGTTGTAGAAGAAAAAACAGAAAGTACTGAAGAGAAGGCAGATACAACTACAGAAACAAGTACTGAAACAGCAGACGCCGGTGAGACTGGCAGTCTTTCATACACTGCTTTAAACATTGAGGATTATACAGATCTGACAGCTTCTATAAAATTCCTCCATCACAAGACTGACCGTGAAGCTGATGGAACAATGGAAGCGATGATCGCAGAGTTTAACAAGACATTTCCTAATATTACAGTAACTACAGAAGCAGTTACTGATTATGCTGAGGATTCACTCCTTAGACTTTCAACAGGTGACTGGGGTGACATAATGTTTATTCCAGCTGTTGATAAGACTGATCTTTCAACATATTTTATGCCACTTGATACTCTTGATAATTTGTCACAGGAACTCAACTTTGTTGATGCCTGGGAATACGGCGGCAACTGCTATGGAATTCCTTACATGGCAAATGCACAGGGTATCCTGTACAACAAGAGTGTATTTGAGCAGGCTGGAATCACAGATCTGCCAACAACTCCTGAAGAACTCCTTACAGACCTTCAGCTGATCAAAGAAAACACAGATGCTATTCCACTTTATACTAACTATGCTGCAGGTTGGACAATGGGTGCCTGGGATGCTTATGTAGGAATAGTTTCAAACGGCGACAATACATACATGAATCAGAAGCTTGTTCATACAGCTGAGCCATTCTCTGATCCTGGTGATGGAACAGGAGCTTACAATGTATACAAGATCTTATATGATGCTTGTGCACAGGGGCTTATAGAAGATGACTATACAACAACAGACTGGGAAGGCTGCAAGGGCATGCTCAACAGAGGAGAGATCGGTACTATGGTACTTGGATCATGGGCTTATGCTCAGATGCAGGAAGCTGGCGACACACCTGAAGATGTAGGTTACATGCCATTCCCTATCACAGTTGGCGGCAAGCAGTATGTAAGTGCCGGTGGTGATTACAACTATGCTATCAATGTTAATGCTTCTGATGAAAACAAGCTTGCTTCACTTGTATTTGTTAAGTGGATGGTTGAAGAGTCAGGTTGGTGCTACAACGAAGGTGGTTACACAGTAGTCAAGGGTGGCGAGAATCCTGATATGTATGCTGCATTTGATGGCTGCGAAGTTCTTTCAGATCAGCCAGCACTCTCCGGTGAAGAGACATACCTTAACGATATGAACTCTGAGTCAGAGCTTTCTATCAACGCAGGTGGTAACGACAAGGTACAGCGCATTGTAGAAGCAGGTGCAACAGGTTCAGAGAGCTTCGACGATATCATGGCTGATTGGAATCAGAAGTGGCAGGATGCTCAGGAAGAGCTTGGTATTGAAGTACTTTATTGATAAATGCTTTCTTCATAGCTGGGGAGAAGGTCATTCTCCCCGGCTATATTTTTAACCATTATTAACTTAAATGCGCATACAGATGGAGTAATGGATATGAAAAATAAGAAAACCTTTAAAGAGTGGATAAAAAGCAGAGATGGACAACAGGTACTTGTAATGCTTGCATTTATGGTTGTTCCGTTACTTCTTTTATTTGTCTTTACCTATTTACCTTTTGGTAAAATGTTTGGTTTCAGTTTTTATAACATGAAATACGTTGGGGAACGTAAATTTATCGGTCTGAAAAACTATATTAAGGTCTTTCAGAGAGATGACTGCTTTGGAGCCTTAAAGCTCAGTCTTTATTACATGCTGGGATCAGTTGTGCAGCTTGCGATAGCTCTTTACCTTGCAACCATACTCAGCTTTAAAGTCAAGGGCGGTGCTATTTTCAAAGGCTTCATGTTTTTCCCGTTCTTGATAAACGGTATTGCTATTGGTTTTATTTTTAAATTCTTTTATACAAGGGGATTTGTATTTGATACAGTCCTTCAATGGTGCGGATTCCAACTGGACAATCTTCCGTACTGGCTCAAAGATCAGAGGATCAATAACTTTTCTCTTGTAGGAACTTCGGTCTGGAGATACTTTGGGCAAAATATGGTTTTATTTATCGGCGCGATCATGTCTGTTGATTCAGAGCTCTATGAGGCAGCCATGCTTGATGGAGCCAACCGTTTTCAGCAGTTCAAATATATCATTATGCCTAGTATAAAAACGATCATCACACTTAATGTAATATTGTCCATTACCGGCTCTCTGAGTGCTTTCGAACCACCTTTCGTTATCACAGACGGTGCTAATGGAACAGGAACCTACTTTATCGTTATGCATCAGATTGCCCATACTCAGCAAAAAGTAGGACTTGCATCAGCTATGGCTATTGTGCTCTTAGTCATCATATTTATAGTCACCATACTGCAAAAACTCTTCTTTAAGTATGTATTTAGAAATGCTGAGGATGAGGATCCAAGAGCATCTCAGAAAAGAGAGAAGGCAATTGCAAGAAGCATTAAGAGACAGTCAAGAATGGCAAAGGCAGGAGGACAATAAATGAACGCACTTAACAAATTAGGAAGAGCTTTATTGACCTTTTTAAAATATTTTTCTCTGGTATTTTTCTCATTTGCTGCAGTATTGCCGGTTGTATCCTGTTTTATAACTGCTTTCAAGACAGATACAGAATATCAGACTACTAACGTTATGACTTTGCCGGGCAGCTGGCTCAACTTTGACAATTTTGTACAGGCATTCAAGCAGGCCGGAATGGGCAGGGCATTCATCAACTCGTCAATAATACTGGTCTGCGTACTGTTTTTCTCAGTAATGATAGGAACCCAGCTGGCATACGTGCTTAACAGGTTCAAGTTCTTTGGAAACACGATCATCAGAGCATTGTTCCTTTTTGCATCGCAGTTGCCGGGTGTTGCTATGCAGATCGCAGTATATGAGATCATGTACAAGCTTGGATTCATCAACTCCCTTATGGGATACATCATCATGATGTGTGGAACGGATATCATATCGATCTATATTTATATCCAGTTCTTTGAAAATATCGATTACTCTCTGGATGAGTCGGCCATAATTGACGGCGCCAGCTATTTTACGATCTTTTACAGAGTATTGTTCCCGCTGCTTAAGCCGGCTATAGTTACCAGCTGCATCCTCAAGGGTGTTGGAACATACAATGAATATTATTGTGCAAGCCTGTATCTGCAGGATAAGAAAAAATATGCGACAGTAGCAACTTCACTTTATACCTTCGTAGGACCTCTTGGAAGTAAGTACAATCTGATATGCGCAGGCGTGATCATCTCTCTGACACCGGCTCTTATCGTATTTATCTTATGCCAGAAACAGATATATTCAGGTCTTACAGCAGGTGCAGTAAAAGGATAATAGGGAAAAGGAATAAGTAATGGTTACAACAGTAAGGAATCATCTCGTAGAGGATATCATTCCCTTCTGGAAGAATCTCAGGGATGATAAATATGGCGGATATTACGGGTATCTCAGCTTTGATCATGAGCTTGATAAAAAAGCTGTAAAGGGATGCATATTAAATAGCAGGATATTATGGTTCTTTTCAAGTGCATATACTCTTTTGAGGGAAGAGTCATTACTTGATGAAGCCCGCCATGCCTATGATTTTTTGAGGGGAAAATGTATAGATAAGATCAACGGCGGAATATACTGGTCTATGACCTATGACGCCAAGGTGGCAGATGGGACCAAACATACATATAATCAGGCTTTTGCCATATATGCCCTGTCTGCATATTATGAAGCTTCGGGTAATGAAGAAGCCCTAGAGCTTGCCAGGGAATTATTTAACATAATTGAGAATAAATGCAAGGATGCTATCGGATATAAAGAAGCATCAAATGAGAAGTTTAAACCTGTAAAAAATGATAAACTATCTGAAAACGGGGTAATGGCTGACAGGACTATGAATACTCTTTTGCATGTGCTGGAAGCTTATACGCAGCTGTATAAGGTCAGCAAGGATGTAGAGGTAAAAAAAGTACTTGAGCAGATCCTTACACTTTTTGCTAACAAAATCTATAACAGACATCTTCATAGGCAGGAGGTTTTTTTCGATAATAATTATAGTTCGCTTATCGATCTCCACAGCTATGGACATGATATTGAGGCATCCTGGCTTATAGACAGGGCAGTAGAAGTCATAGATGAGGATCACAGGTGGAGTGACAGGATAACTCCGATTACCAGGGATCTTGCCAGTGCAATTTATGAGGTCGCTTTTGATGGCCATTCTCTTGCTTATGAAAATGACCGCGGAGCTGTCAATGCCAAGAGAGTCTGGTGGGTGCAGGCAGAGACTGTAGTAGGATTTTTGAATGCCTATGAGCAGTCAGGCAAAAAAGATATCAAGTATCTTGAAGCTGCTGAAAGCTGTCTGGATTTCATCATGAAGTATGTTGTAGATAAGAGATACGACAACAGCACAGAGTGGTACAGTGAGGTAACTGCTGATGGCAAGCCTGTTACGGGACTTCCAATAGTGGATCCCTGGAAATGCCCTTACCACAACGGCAGGATGTGTTTGGAAGTTATACAGAGACTATCCTGAAAGTGATCATGTCAAAAAGTTTTGCATTTAAAAAGAGGTGAATCGATGATACACGAAAAATACTATGAACTTCTCAAAGAACAGGAAGAACTTATCAAAAGGCCTAATAAGAAGAGCTCTTTTTATAACGGTATATATGACAGGTATGAGAATCCGGTTCTTACAAGAGAGCATGCTCCGATATTCTGGAGATACGATCTGAATAAGGAGACCAATCCATATTTTATGGAGAGGCTGGGAATTAACGCAGTCATGAATTCCGGAGCAATCTACTTAAATGGCAAGTACTATCTTGTGGCAAGAGTAGAAGGCGCTGACAGAAAATCCTTTTTTGCGGTAGCAGAGAGTGATAAGGGAACTGAAGGCTTCAGATTCTGGGATTATCCGGTGGTACTTCCGGATACAGTAGCTGATGAGACTAATGTATACGACATGAGACTTACTCAGCATGAGGATGGATACATCTATGGTGTGTTCTGCTCAGAATCCAAGGATACTTCAAGTAGTGACCTGTCGGCAGCAGTGGCTCAGGCTGGAATTGTCAGGACCAAGGATCTAAAGACCTGGGAGAGACTTCCTAATCTTGTTACAAAGCGTTCTCCTCAGCAAAGAAATGTTGTGCTCCATCCTGAGTTTGTGGATGGTAAATACGCTTTTTACACAAGACCTATGGACGACTTCATCGAAACAGGAAGCGGCAGCGGTATAGGTTTTGGACAGTGTGATGATATAGAGCATGCAGTTATTGATGAAGAGAAGATGACCAGTATCAGAAGGTATCATCAGATTACTGAAGCTAAAAACGGTGCAGGTGCTGTGCCTATTAAGACAGATAGAGGATGGATACATATTGCACACGGCGTTAGAAATACGGCAGCAGGCCTTCGCTATGTAATATATGCTTTTGCCACAGATCTTAAGGATCCGTCCAAGGTCATTGCAGAGCCTTCAGGTTTATTGATTGGACCGAGACAGGGCGAAAGAGTGGGCGATGTCAGCAACGTAGTATTTACCAACGGTGCTATAGTCAATGAGCAGAACGAAGTGTTTATTTACTACGCTTCATCTGACACAAGACTTCATGTTGCAACTACAACTATGGATAAGCTCATAAATTATGTGTTTAATACACCTAAGGATCCGGGAAGAAGTCCGGATTGCGTAAAGCAGAGATGCAGTCTTATAGCTGAGAATCTCAAGCTTTTGGGAAAAGAGTAATATTGTAAGAATAAGGAGTACAGAAAAATGTCAAAATACAAAATGATAAGCGAACCATTAAAAAACATCCCATGGCAGGAAGGTCCTGATACTTTTTCGGGAGCACCTGTATGGAGATATAAGGATAATCCTATCATAAACAGAAATCCTATTCCTGGAGTAGCCAGGATCTTCAATAGCGCAGTTATGCCATATAAGGGCAAATTCATTGGCGTGTTCAGAGGTGAGCAGACTAATGGAATTCCTTACATCTATCTTGGAAGAAGCGAAGATGCTATCCATTGGGATTTTGAAACCAACAAGATTCCTTTTGTAGACAAGGATGGCAAGCCTTTCATGCCTAGATATGCATATGATCCAAGACTGGTCAAGGTTGAAGATACCTACTATATCATCTGGTGTCAGGATTTTTATGGGGCTTCTATTGGAATCGCCAAGACACAGGATTTTGAACACTTTGAGAGACTTGAAAATCCATTTATACCTTTCAACAGAAATGCAGTTCTTTTCCCAAGAAAGATAAATGGCAAGTACATGCTCTTATCAAGACCATCTGACAGTGGACATACACCATTTGGAGATATATTCCTGTCTGAGAGCCCGGATATGGAATACTGGGGACATCATAGACATGTTATGGAACGCTCACCGGAGTGGTGGGAGTCTGTAAAGATAGGTGGCGGTGCAGCTCCTATTGAGACCAGCGAAGGATGGCTGATGTTCTATCACGGTGTCAGCAGCACCTGCAATGGATTTGTATATTCAATTGGCGGCGCTATCCTTGATATTGATAATCCATCAATCGTTAAGTACCGCTGTGAGACCTTCCTTCTTACACCAGAGGAATGGTACGAGGAAAGAGGCTTTGTGCCTAATGTATGCTTCCCATGCGCAACTCTTCATGACAGCGAGAGCGGCAAGATTGCTATCTACTATGGAGCAGCTGACAGCTATGTAGGACTGGCATTTACAAGACTTGACGATATTATTGATTATATTAAAGAGCATTCTGTTGTTCGTGAGAGCGACACAGAGATTGGAATTAGATAAGGGTTGACCGATGATTTCTTTTGATGAAAAAAGAGCAATAGCAAATCATGGTGATATAACAAGGCTGTCAGAGATGTATAAAAAGCTCGAAGATGGTCAAAAGGTGACAATATGCTTCCTTGGGGGTTCCATTACCCAAGGAAGTCTTTCTTCTAAGCCAACGACTTGCTATGCATATAAAGTTTATGAGTGGTTTAAGACCAAATTTGATAAAGCGGATATTGTTTATGTCAATGCAGGTATTGGAGGCACAACTTCTGCCTTCGGAGCTGCAAGAGTTGACAGGGATGTACTTTCACATGATCCTGATCTTGTGATCGTTGAATTTTCTGTAAATGACGAATGTAATGATTACTTTTATGAAAGTTATGAAGGCCTTGTCAGGAAACTTTTGTATAGTGAGAGCGCTCCAGCTGTGGTTTGCCTTTATAATTTTTTTTATGAGGATGGCAAAAGCGCTGAGAGATTGCATTCCAAGGTGGCCAGATATTATGGACTGCCTGCAGTGTCTATGCATGGAGCCATATATCAGGATATCCTTGATGGAACAATAGAAGATACTAAGCTCATATCTCCTGACGGTCTCCATCCCAATGATGCTGGTCACGACCTTGTCAGCCGCGTAGTGATCAGTCTTTTGGAAAAAATGTATAAAGAATATTGTGAGGCTAAGGATGAAAAGTCCGCAGAAAAAGCTTGTCCTATAGCATATTCAGATATTGATTGCAAATTGCCTCTGACAGATAGTGCTTTTGAATCCGCAATTCGTCTTGATAACAGGAATTTTACTCCTGTTTTGCAGGGCTTTGAAAAAGATGCTTCTCATCAGGAGTGTGTATCTGATTGCTTTAAAAATGGATGGCTTGGACATTTTCAGGGAGACAGGGTCGTTTTTGAACTGAAAGGTGAATACGAGTGCTCAGGGATAGCAATCCAGTATGATAAGACTATCAAAAGGCCTGCGCCAGTGGTGGCAGTCACTGTAGATGGCAATAATGATAAAAGTTTTGTGATAGACAGCGCCTTTGACGAGACCTGGGGAGACCTTCTGGATATAAGACAGCTGTTTTTGCATGAAGAGAAGAAAGCCCACAGGATCGAGATTGAAGTCATAAATGATAAAGGCGGAAAAGCTGTGCCATTTAATTTGGTTTCGGTTATAATAACAAGGTAAATAATGAATTTAGTTTTATTGTATAGGATGGAATATTAAGATGTTTAGAAATGACTTTGTCTGGGGCGTTGCAGCCAGTGCCTATCAGACTGAAGGAAGAGATATTAATGACGGCGCAGGAGTAAATATCTGGGATGCTTTTATCAAAGAAGGCAAGATCGTTGATGGCACAGATGCTACTGTAGCCTGCGACATGATACACAGATATAGAGAAGATTTTGGCATCATGAAAGCTATGGGTGTCAAAGCATATCGTTTTTCCATAAGCTGGAGCAGACTGATTCCTGATGGTGTTGGAGAGGTTAATTCGGCAGCAGTAGAGTTTTACAGAAATATGCTGTTATCAATGAAGGAAAATGGTATAAGACCTTTCATTACTCTTTTTCACTGGGAATATCCTTTGGTGCTTGAGGAAAAAGGCGGCTGGGTCAATCCTGACAGCTCTAAATGGTTTGAAAGATATGCTGAGGTTGTAGGAGAGAATTTTGCAGATCTCTGCGATGATTTTATTACCTTCAATGAGCCTCAGTGTACTATCAATCTGGGTTATGTAAGAGGATACCATGCTCCTGGCAAAGAGCTTCCAATAAAGGATACTCTTGTGGCAGCTCACAATCTGTTAAAGGCTCACGGCCTTGCAGTAAAGGCACTCAGAAAAGCAGCTCCAAATGCCCGCATTGGCTATGCACCTACCTGCGGCGTGGCTTTCCCTGACAGCGATTCTCCAAAAGATATAGAGGCGGCTAAAAAGAGATATTTTGGATTTGATGAGGATATTAAAAACTGGGGCTGGAATGTATCATGGTTCCTCGATCCTGTTGTATTTGGCAGATATCCTCAAGAAGGCATCGATCTGTTTGGGAATGACATGTTTGAGATAAAACAGGAAGATATGGAGCTTATCAATCAGCCTATAGATTTCATCGGACAGAATATCTATAACGGTTATCCGATAAGTGCCGGTCCTGATGGAGAGATTGTTTATGCCCAGAGAGACAGAGGTTATAACCAGACAGCAATGGGCTGGCCTGTTACACCTTCTGCGCTGTATTGGGGACCGAAGTTTTTGTATGAGAGATATCACAAGGATATCCTGATCACAGAAAATGGAATGGCTTGCTGCGATTATCCTGCACCGGATGGAGCAATCCATGACGGCGAGAGGATCGCATTTCTTGATAAATACATCAGTAATCTTCAGAAGGCAGCAGATGAAGGCGCTTCAATAATAGGCTATTTCCATTGGAGCTACTGCGACAATTTTGAATGGACAGATGGCTATACCAAGCGTTTTGGGCTTGTATATGTGGATTATCCAAGCCTTAAGCGTACTATTAAGGATTCAGGCTTCTGGTTCAAAAAAGTAATTGAATCAAACGGAAAGATCCTGTCTATAAATGATCACTGCAAGGAGCCTATTTTCCTTGAGCCACATTTTACACACAATATCTGGGGCGGAACCAAGCTCCGAGATGTATTTGGCTATAACATTGAAGGCGATGATATAGGAGAGTGCTGGGGAATAGCGGCTCATCCAAACGGCAGATCAGTGGTAAAGAGCGGAACCTTTAGAGGAATGGGACTGGATGACCTTTACAGGGAGCACAGCGAACTATTTGGCACAAAGCATGACAGATTCCCTCTTTTGACCAAGATCATTGATGCCAAGTCAGATCTGAGCATTCAGGTGCATCCTGATGATGAGTATGCCAATATCCATGAAAATGGCTCTCTTGGCAAGACAGAGTGCTGGTACGTTCTTGACTGTGATGAGGATGCAAGCCTTGTTGTAGGACATAATGCGACTTCAAGAGAAGAACTTTCTTCTATGATAGACGAAGGAAAGTGGAGCGAGCTGATCCGTGAGGTCAAAATAGAGAAAAACGACTTTATCCAGATAGATCCTGGCACTGTACATGCCATAAAGGGCGGAGTAGTAGTCCTTGAAACTCAGCAGAACAGTGACATTACCTACAGACTCTACGATTATGACAGACTCTGGAATGGCCAGAAACGTGAGCTTCATGTAGAAAAATGTAAGGATGTGATCGAGGTACCTGCAAAAGACGTATCTCATGCTATTTTGCATGATAATGATGAAGCTCAGGGCGTAAGACTTTTAAATAGTAGCAAGTATTACACAGTATCAAGGGTCAATGTAACCTCAGAACTTGATCTCGATATAACAGACCACTACACTCTGTTCTCTGTAATTGAAGGAACAGGTCTCCTTGGCAGCCATCCTATCAAAAAGGGTGATCACTTCATTCTCCCGGTAGGCTTTGGCACAGCTAAGTTTGTGGGCAACTTCAAGATGATCATGTCTACTGAGCCTTGATGCGGCTATTGAAATTGCATTTGCCCGGGAGATTGTTTTTTGAAAATTAAATATGATATAAAAAAGCTCAGTGCAGATTCACTATTTGCACTGAGCTTTTTGAATGTGAATACAATTTAGTTATTTGATGTTGAAGATTCTGTAGCTGCGTCGGATGATGTAGCAACGTCTGCAGCAATGGCAGTAGAAGCTTCTGTTGTTACTGCATCTGAGGATGTATCAGTAGATGATTCTGCTGATGCGTCTGAGGAAGCTTCTGTTGCAGCATCTTCGGATGTCTCTGCAGTAGCAGCGTCAGTAGCGATTTCTGAAGTCTCAGTAGTCGCTTCAACACTTTCTTCTACAGTTGCATCATCTATGCTAAGCTCTGAGCTTGCATCTGCGGCACTTTCGGTTGTTTCTTCCGGTCCGAAGTAGCTGTAGGCGACTTTTCCGGCAACGCCTGCAACAGCTGCTATAAGTACCACCAAGCAGATAACTTTAGCTAATTTGCGCAATTTCTTCTGTTTTTCGATTCTTTGCTTACGACCCTTTTTCTCTTTTTTGTAAGCATCAACTTTTTCCTGACTCATTTTCATGCCTCCTAATTGTTTCTAAACAACTAATAGAAAGTTTATCACAAAATTGTGTTTTTACTATTAATTTTTTTACGAAATAATCCGAAAAAAATATTGCATAACTATGATTATTTTTGAAAAAAGAGGTAGTAAATATGCTGAGATCTATGTGGTCAGGTGTGAGTGGTTTGAAAACTCATCAGGTAGAGATGGATGTAATAGGTAATAATATTGCCAATGTAAATACTACTGGCTATAAATCTAAAGCTATGACTTTCAGAGATACTCTGTATCAGACTATGACAAATGCAACAGCTGCCACTGATACCAAGGGTGCAATTTCTGCAAAGCAGATTGGTCTTGGAACACAGACAGGTTCCATTAAGACCAATATCATGAATCAGGGTTCTACAATGACTACAAACAGGACTCTTGATCTGATGATCAACGGAGATTCTTTCTTTGTAGTTCAGCAGAATATTACTGATAATGCCAGCAGAGCTTTTACCCGAGACGGTAATTTTGATATTGATGAAGCCGGTTCACTTGTTACAGCTGCAAATGGCTACTATGTGCTTGGATGGACAGGAACAGCTGTTGGCGGTGCGCCTGGCAGACTTGACATTGTTACTGACGCTACCAAGACATTGGGCGGAGCTGCAACTACAGCAGCTACTTTCAGCGGTAACATTGATAAGGATGATCCACTGCTGGCTTCTGAAGATGGCAAGGTGCTTATGCTTGAGCTCTATGATGCTGCTGGAGATACATATACTGTGAAATACAGGCTTAATAATGCAGGAGATTCTGATGATACTACTTATAATCTGGGTATCACAGCTGTTCTGGATTCAAATGGCAATTCACTTGATATATCAGCTGCTTCACTGGATGTGGATCTGACTTATGATCCTGCAGATGGTACACTTGTCAGCGGAGCTACATCTGCTCAGACGCTGACGTTTACAGTGCCTGCTACAGATGATGAGGCAGAAAAAACTGTCACTCTGAATTTTACAGCAGATTTTTCAAGAACTACTAATTACTATTCTAAGGGTTCTTCCACTATCAGAACTGCCAAAGGCGATATTGAAGGCGAAAACAAGGGCTATCCAGAAGGTACTCTGAATGGATATTCAATTGGCAATGATGGAAGTATCTATCTTGATTATAGTAATGGACAGACTCGTCAGCTTGGAACTATAGCTACTTCTATATTTAACAATGCCGGTGGTCTGGCATCCATAGGTGACAACCTGTTCCAGACTACACTTAACTCTGGAGAGCCAATATACCAGAGAGTTGATGAGGATGGCGGATATATCAGTAGCGGAACACTTGAGATGAGTAGTGTAGATCTTGCTATGGAATTTACCAATATGATCACTACCCAGAGAGGTTTCCAGGCTAATAGTAAAGTTATCACAACATCGGATGAAATGCTGCAGATCTTAAAAGGACTTAAGAGATAACAGCATTAAAATATAAAGGATTTATGAAAATTAGCACTCTACTATGGACAGTGCTAATAAAAGTGGTAAAATGTAATTTAATTACACTTTCCACGAAAGCTACAGATTTTGGAAAGGAGGCCATGCTGTATGTTGATAGTTAAGATGAATAGTACCACAGTTGAATGTAGTATAGCTGCTTCAGAACTTAGAGAGATAGGACTGACTCCTGAGGATGTAGTTAATGGCGCTGAGCTGAGTGTTCCTTTTTTGGCACAGATCAATAAAGAAGTTGGTGAGAGATTAGGTTATAATCCAAACACTGAAGTTATGATGATGTCCCGTAACATGATGAATGACGGAAGTGTTCGTATATTTGCAGTTAAAATGAACAATGATGAGATCCAGAAGGCGGCTGACCGCATACGTATGGCGGCTCAGACAGTTCTTTCTGAGATTACTCAGGAAAAAGTGGATGAGATCAAAGCCAGGACCGGTAAGGCAAAAGGCGTTGCCTTAAATGAGATGATGACCAAAGTGTCTGAGACCATCAATCAGGTATACGCTGATACTAATAATGCCGCTGGAGATGGCAGACCACAGGCAACTTATAAGAAACTGTCAGATAGAGAAAATTATCTTATAGAATTTAAGAGCTTTGAGAATCTCAAGAGATTCTGCAAGGTTGCTAATAAGCTTCCTTTTGAGGAATCTGCATTATATAAGAATAAGGGTAAATACTATATCGTGGCAGAGCTTCATTCATTCCAGGAAAATGTTTTATACGAGATCAGAAGAAGTGCACTGGAATATGCAGATATGATGACTATTAATACACCTGAATCTGTGCATATAGAAGAAAATGGTGATACAATAATAGCCAGAGATGCTATCAGACATCTTGCAAATTTAGACTAATGAGGTAGTTACATTGAACCAGAGTAAGGTGTCAATATTTGATTTTTCAGGAATATACGATCACGAGGGCTTTTACAGAGAGTTTAAAAGCCCTCGTTTTATTTGCTTAAAAGACCTTCCGGGCACTAATTGTCTGTGCGATGACCTGGCTGTAGAAGCTATTAAAAAAGCTGTTTTGGCCGGAAATCATGACATTGAAGATGCTGCAGATGGAGAATGTTCAGGTGATAATGGCGCAGATGCTGATAAAAATCCGGGTCTGCCGGAGAAGGGCATCAGATTTTTTGACTCCGGAAATTATCATTATATGTCCAAAATCCTGGCAGATTTTCAGGATAGACCTTTCAATCTTATAGTATATGATCATCATCCGGATATGCAGCCAACTTCTTTCGGCAACATATTATCCTGCGGAAGCTGGGTCATGGATCTTTTGGATACTAATAAATTCATTCAGAAAGTAGTGATAATAGGCGCTGCAGAGCATCTGATCCGGGAGGTGGATACATCCTACCTTGACAGAGTGACTTTTTTTACTCATAAGGAGGCTTATGAAGCTTTAGACCAGGATGGAGGATTTGCTGATTGGGATGCAGCTACTCCTGTATATCTCTCTATTGATAAGGACGTTCTTGATGTGGCAGAGATCACTACCAACTGGGATCAGGGAGATATGTCTGTTAAAGATTTGTATAAACAGATAGAAATGATATATAATGCTTATTGCGTTGTCGCAACAGACGTGTGCGGTGAGTGCGCTGTAGATCAGGAAGACTGTGACGTGGCGCAGGCTGCAGCAGTCAGTAGCAATATCAATGCCGGTATCTATGAGATATGGCGTAGATGCAATAAATAAAATGCATATCAAGGAAAGGGATAGTCTGATTTAGGTTTATTGGATCTGATAAAACATAGATCAGGTTATGAGAGGAGTTATGAATTATTTTAAAACATTTATTTCTGCTATACTTGCAGGAGCTTGCATAGCATTTGGAGGAGTTGCCTTTTTATCAGTTGATAGTAAAGTCCTGGGCTCTGCTCTGTTCACTGTAGGACTTTTTACAGTATGTACCTTTGGACTTCATTTATTTACAGGTAAGGTGTGCTATACATTCGACAATGGAAAAGAGTACGCTATAAGCCTTTCGATCATCTGGCTTGGAAATCTTGTTGGAACAGGCATCGTTGCTAATATAGTTAAACTTACAAGAGTTGCAGGCATAGCTGAAAAAGCAGACAGCATCTGCCAGATCAAATTTGCAGACAGCTACATTAGCTTATTTATTCTTGGTATTTTATGTAATATCTTTATCTATATTGGAGTTGAGGGATATATCAGAAATCCTCATGAGATCGGCAAATATCTGTCACTGTTCTTTGGCGTAATGGTATTTATCCTTTGCGGTACAGAGCACTGCGTTGCAGATATGTTTTATCTCTGGATGGCTGGTGACTGGAGCCTTCAGGCAGTTGGAATGCTTCTTGTCATTACCCTTGGTAACTGCGTAGGCGGCGTTATATTCCCACTTGTAAGAAAAGTTATAGTGTGATTGTTTTTTGGACAATTAATGAATGATGAATTATAATGTGTATTAGTACTAAGTATGGAATACATAAAGGAGGCAGCAATTTCTTATGGAAAAAAGACTTAGAAATGCTATCAGGCACATGGAAAAATTAGACCTGGATGTTTTGTCAGAGGAAGAGTTTGAGCTTGAAAAGGAGAATCTTCTGATCAGGATTGATTTTTTGCATGAGGATATGCTGCATAATCTTATTGGTACTTCTGCACTGCTCATATGTACAGCAATAGCAGTAGTGGCATGTATAGCGCATTTTGAGATCATATATATAGTGCTCATGTGTTTGAGCGCATTGCTCACTATTGGAGCCGCTAAAACATACATTGAACGTCGCAAAGCCTTGAGACAGTTATATACGTATTTTGATAAGCTTATTGAACGCCAAATTCTACAATAGTTTGCGGGCTCAAAAAAGTTATCAGAAAAACTAAAAAAATTCTGAAAATAGTGTTGACAGATTGAGCTAAAGTCACTAAAATAGTCTTTGTTGTCGCGCAGGAGTGGCGGAATGGCAGACGCGCATGGTTCAGGTCCATGTGTTAGCAATAACATGAGGGTTCAAGTCCCTTCTCCTGCACTGTCACACATTATTTCGAATAACATATAGTTATGTCGTGCAGAAGTGTCGGAATTGGCAGACGAGCAAGACTAAGGATCTTGTGATGGTTACATCGTGAGGGTTCAAGTCCCTTCTTCTGCATTAAGCAAAAGCCTAGAGTATTTAATTGCTCTAGGCTTTTTTCGTGTATCTCAAGAATTAGACCAAAACAGATATGTCTGATATAATATAATAGAAATGATTGATAAAACGATTACGCTGTAGTTTAGCGGTTTTATCTTGAAAATATTGTAAATAGGTTGTCTACAGGCGACTATGTCGCAGATTTATGGGAGGTGGAGGCGTGAGGAAAAGGCTGATCATTGTTATTGACCTTGGAATAATGATGTTGATACTCTTCTTCATAATTCAATATGCCAATACCAAAATGCGTGAAAGTAATGAGAGCGTCATTGAGGCTTTTGAGAAGATGACGGTTACTGCTGAGCAGATCATTACGAATTACCTTGAGGATGAGCAGCATCTATGTGATATTTGGTCTAATTATATAAATCGTTCTGCAGAGGCAGGTAAACCAATGACTGCAGAAGAGGCGATATCTTTCATCAGAAAGGCCAAGATATCGCCCAGCATATATGGACATCTGATATTTCTGGATGGGGATACTCTTAAGGGAATATCTACCCACCCCAGTTTGTCCAATTTTAATGATTATTCAGTTTCATACAAGAATATCAAGATTTTTGACAGCATTGATGATATAAGACGCCAAGACCGTTCAGTCAGCCTTACAAGGGCGTATACCAATCCACAGAATGGTGTGCAGTCAATTGCTTTCATGGATATTGTAAATATTCTGGATGATAAGAGCGGCGAAGTAAGAGAAGCTCTTTTAATGCGTGTTGAACCTGTAAGCATGCTTGAGGACAAGCTTGTATTTTTGAACGGTGAATATGAAAGCGTGGAGATTTCCCTGATCAACAAGGATGGAGATTATCTGGTTCATGGCAAGTCTCTGAAAAACTCAAACTTTTTTGAATATTACAAATCATATAATAGTGGCAATATTGAAGATTACACTCGGATGAAGGAAATGGTCACCACCCAGTCCGGCACAATGAGGATGTTAAATTCCAAAGGAGAGGAATGTGTTATCTCTTATACTCCCTTGCAGTCCATGAATGTGTGGTTTCTTTTGGCATATATACCTGCTGGAGAGCTGGCAACCAATACTGTCGTGGACTGGTTGCTTCTTGGAATGGTAACTCTGGGATTGATGGTGCTTCTGGCTTTCAATTACCTGGTCCTTATGCTCTATAATAGGAAACTGGCTGAGGCTGCAGAAGCGGCAAAACAGGCCAATGAGGCAAAATCACACTTTCTTTCTACTATGTCCCATGATATCCGGACTCCTATGAATGCAATCCTGGGACTAAATGAAATGGTGCTGCGAGATAGCCATGAGGATGAGATCGTGGCTTATTCTGAAAGCATCAGGACAGCTGGCAAGACATTGCTTGGACTGATCAATGATATTCTTGATTTTTCCAAGATCGAAGCCGGCAAAATGGATATTATCAATGTTGATTATAGTTTTGCCTCTATGCTCAATGATCTTGTGAATATGGTTCAGGGCAAGGCACAGGACAAGGGACTTTCCTTTAATCTTGATGTAGACAAAAATATTCCGTCAATATTGTATGGCGACGAGATACGTATTAAACAGATAATTACCAATATTCTTTCAAATGCAGTCAAATACACCAAAGAAGGAGGCATTACCTTCAAGGCAGGATTTGAAAAGATAGAGGAGGATCCGGATTCGATCAGACTCCTTATAAGCGTCACTGATACTGGCGTGGGTATCAAGCCTGAAGATATGGATCGCCTTTTTAAGGCATTTGAGAGAATTGATGAAAATAAAAACAGGAACGTAGAAGGAACCGGTCTGGGAATGAACATTGCCCAGAGCTTTCTGAATATGATGGGCAGTCATATTGAAGTGGAAAGTGAATATGGCAAGGGCTCTACTTTCTCTTTTAAACTGGTGCAAAGCGTTAGAAATTGGAATCCTATAGGTGATTATGAAGAAAGCTTCAAGCGATCCATCTCCGAGAGGATGAGATATCATGCAAGGTTTACTGCCCCTAAGGCAAGGCTTCTGGTAGTTGATGATACTCCTGTCAATCTTTCTGTTTTTGAGAACCTGTTAAAACGCACTAAGGTGCAGATAGATAAGGCGACTAGTGGAGAAGAAGGCATTTCTTTATATAAACAGAAGCACTATGATGTTATTTTTCTGGATCATATGATGCCTGATAAGGATGGAATAGAGACTCTTGGCGATATGAAACGACTTGCTGATTCTCCAAACGCAGGCGTTCCGGTTGTCTGTCTTACCGCCAATGCAATTTCAGGAATGCGTGAAAAGTATATAAATGCAGGCTTTGATGATTATATTACCAAGCCTATCGATCCTGACAGGCTTGAGACACTGCTTCTTCAGTATCTGCCAAAGGATAAGATTTCTTCGGCCAATGATGAAGAGATTGAGGAGGAGAGCTCAATTCCTGATTTTATCTTTGAAATACAGGACCTTGATGCCGATACAGGTATCATTCACTGTGGAAGCCGAGAATCTTATATGTCGACTTTGAAGATGTATTATGACGCTGCTGAAAAAAATGCAGATGAAATAGAGCATTATTGGGAAGTCAGGGATGTTAAGAATGCAACAGTCAAAATACATGCATTAAAGAGTACTTCCAGAGTAATTGGTGCAGAAAAGCTGGGAGAGTTTGCTGCAAAGCTTGAAAAGGCTGGAGATTCCGGTGATATAGAAACGCTGGAAAAGGAAATCGATGATCTTATACAGGAATATAGGAAACTGGCCAGCCAACTGGCGCCTCTGGCAGATGCAAAAGAGGACAAAGCAGGCGACGACCTTCCTGTCATATCTGAAAAAGAACTGAAAGAGCAATACGAGGCACTTACCGAAGCCGCAAATTCTTTTGACTATGACAAAGTAGTGAATATAGTTAAAAACCTTGAAAAATGTGGATTTCCGGAGGAAGAAAAGGCCAGGTTTGATGCTGTAAAAAAAGCTGTTGATAATTTTGATTATAATCTCATACCGGAAATATTATCGAAAGTTATTGAGAGGTGAAGGGAGATAAACACAATGAAAACAACAGGATTTATCAAAAAGATACTGATATGTGCTTCTTCTATTGGAATGGCAGTGAGCTTTTCTGCATGTGGTTCAACCTCTGAGGAAAGTGCGGAATTTTCGCCTTCATTGTCAACTGATACGACCTGTTCCATCAAGGTTGCCGGAAGCTATTCCAATTTTGAATCCCTTGAAAGTGAATTTGAGCGTTTCTATGAATATTACCCAAATGTAAGCCTTAATTATGTTTATCTTGATGATTATGATAATACCATTACCAGCGCTCTCATCAGTGATGAAGCACCGGATATCTATGTTACTGCAACCTGGATGCTTGATGATGCCAAGATGAAGCCGGTTTTTGATAATGCAGAGATTCTTTCGGATCCTGCGTTGAATATTAATCTTGATTGTATTCGTAAGGGCGCCCGCTGGACTTTGGAAAATGGAGATGTCATCATGCTACCGATATTTACCAGATCCTATGGAATGTTGGTAAATATGGATCTTTTTGAAAAAAATGGACTTGAGGTCCCGGACAATTACAGTGAGCTGATGGATGTCTGCGATAAGCTAAAAACCGCAGGATATGAAACTCCTATCATGGGAGCTAATGGTACTACGGTGGCTGGAATGTATTATTCCTTTGCCTTCCCGTTCTTTTGTGACAACGTTATAAATAATCCTGATTCTGTAGAGGCTCTTAATTCAATGGATCCGTCAGCAGGAGAGATGATGCGCCCTGCTCTGGAGATGATCCAGACCTTTGTGGATGAAGGATATCTGAACCCTGCACTTTGCTCAGAAGAAATAGAAGATGATTATAATGCAGTCATCATGCGATTTTTTGAAGGAGATGTTCCTATGATGCTTGGAAGCGGAGATATGGTGTCCGGTACATTGAAACGTGAGAGCAAATCAGAAGCTTTTCAGGCAGAACCATTTAATTACAGATTTTTTGTAGTTCCTATTGGAGATGATGGCGGATATTTTCTGGACTCGGTCAATCTGTTCTTTAGTGTAAATAAGAACAGCAGTAATCTTGATATGACCAATGAATTTATAAGATTCCTTATGAGAGAAAAAGAACTTGGTAATATGGCTGCAATAAAAAGACTTATTACTCCTACCAATGATTTTTCTTTAGATGAAGTCTATTCATCTCTTGAAGGCTTCCCTGAGGACAGATCCTTTAACTATCAGGAAACAGGCCTGAGTGACGCAGTTAATAAGGAGTTCCGTGCAGCGGCATATAAGGTTGCCAACGGTACTATGACTGTAGATGAGGCTGTAAACGCGTATGGCAGTTTGTGGGAATGATCAATGCCTACAGAAAGGATACTTAAATGGAAGAGCGCGTAGTGGTTGTAGATGATGATACCCTGATCTTGAAAAATGCAAACACGGTTCTTTCGGATGCCGGGTTTAAGGTAACGTGCCTTAAAAGCGGACGTCTTTTGCTGGATTATGTTGAGAGAAATACAATAGACATGCTGCTTTTGGATATCAAAATGCCTGATCTTGATGGCTTTGAAACATTGATCCTGCTTAGAAAATGGGAAAAAGAAAATGCCAAAAAAGAGATACCGGTTATTTTCTTTACTGCTAATGACGATTGCGCATCCGAGACCCGAGGCTTATCTCTGGGTGCCATGGATTTTATAAGAAAACCATTTGTTCCTGAAGTTTTGACTCTTCGCGTCAGAAATCTCTTGGATCTTATAAGACTTCAAAATGATCTTCATGCCGAGGTTGAGCGCAAGACAAAAGAGATAGAAGGCTTATCTCTTCATGTTGTACATACTCTTGCGGACGCTATCGACGCCAAAGACGCTTATACAAAAGGTCATTCAGGAAGAGTTGCAGATTATTCAAGAGAAATAGCCAAAAGAGCTGGCTATTCATTTGAAAGACAGGAAGAAATATATATGATGGGGCTGCTCCACGACGTCGGAAAGATCGGAGTGCCGGATTCTGTGATAAATAAGCCTGGAAGGCTTACAGATGAAGAGTTTGAAAAAATAAAGACTCATCCTGTCAGAGGAGATAAGATACTTCGAAATATAGAGGAGATGCCTAAACTGGCCATTGGAGCCAGATGGCATCATGAACGCTTTGATGGAAGAGGTTACCCTGACGGACTTTCGGGAGAAGAGATTCCTGAAGAAGCAAGGATCATTGCTGTTGCAGATGCCTATGATGCAATGACCAGTAATAGAAGTTACAGAGGTTTTATACCTCAGGACGTTGTAAGAGAAGAACTTGAAAAGGGCTCCGGGACTCAGTTTGATCCAAGGTTTGCGGCTATAATGCTTGAAATAATAAATGAAGATACGGAGTATAAATTGCACGAGCAGTAACCACCTTGATACAAAACGAAAAAAAGTTTATAAATTAATGTTGACGTTTTGCTAACTCTTTGGTACTATAAATGAGTCGCCGCGAGAGATACGGCGAGAGATGCAGAAGTGTCGGAATTGGCAGACGAGCAAGACTAAGGATCTTGTGATGGTTACATCGTGAGGGTTCAAGTCCCTTCTTCTGCACGAAGCAGAAAGGCTTAAGTCGAAAGACTTAAGCCTTTTTTATATCATAGGAAATTGCTTCCCTATGATATAAAAAACGCTCCGCTAAGGATGCGCACTCGCGCGATAGGTAAATGTTCCATTTATGCTTACATAAAATTCATAAATTATATGAAAAAATTGACAGAATATTTTGTGTATTTTTAATAATTCTATTGTTTACTGAAAAGTGATAATATCTTTTGTGAGGGAACATTTCTAAGGGTTGCAGGGATTGCACCTTTGGAATTCCACAATATTACTATGTTGTGGAAAGGTTGTGTTTGTAACACAGCGCAAATAGGAGTTATGACCCTATTTGATGTGAGGGAGAGATAGTGATGAGTGAAAATAAAGAAAAAATTGTCGTAGAAGACAATTCTAAGGACGTTAATAGTGAAGTCCTTGAAGAAATCAAAAAAGCTTGTATCAAGGAAGCTAAGTTTTCTAAAATGGCAGCCTGTTTTGTAGGCGGGCTTTTTGCCGTAGTTCTTATATCAGCTCTCATTCTTGTTCCAATGGGAATCCATACAATATTAAAAGTGAATAAATTAGTAGATGATGCTAATACTGTAGTTACCAATATGGACGGTATTACTGATGATCTGAATACCATGGTGAGCAGTGTTACTACTACTAGTGACAATATAAATACACTACTAGATGATAACTCCGAAGACCTTACAGATGCTATAAAGAGCATGGCTGAGATTGACTTTGAAGGCTTAAATACAGCTATTTCAGATTTGGAGACTGCTGTAAAGCCTCTGGCAACTCTGTTTGGAGGACAGTAACATTTTTTAATGACACTATAAGGGCGTTTCGTGCATTTTTGTTTGATTTTTAAAAAATAAAGGTTGAAAATAATATCCTGACGGGATATGATATAGAAGCAAAAATTAATAAATTTTTAACTTTTATTTTGATAATGAAATCAGGGCAAAACTACTGAAAAGTAGTGACGCAAAGCTATAGGGGCCGAGGGTATACCACAGCCAGCCAGTTGCTGATACGTGATGAGCGTATCATTGTGCGGCCCGTCGAGTTATATATGACGGGTATTTTTTATGCATAATACTTCATTTTCTTTTTTTACAAGACTTTGAAGGTAATAGACAACTTATTTTACAGCTTTTGTTATGCTCGCATGAGGGGAGAGCACAGCATTGGTGAGTATCGGTAAGGTGTATAGGCATTATTTTAGCTATGATTTCAGTCATCTTTGTTTTTACTTAAAGTAGTTATGTTTTAGCACTATACGTCTAACCAGATCACGATGTTTAGTGCTTTTTTTGCGCGTTTTTTTAGGGTAAAAAAGTAATATTTGAGGTGACTTATGGCTGAAATTAATTTAAAGAAGCTTAGTAGAGCGGATCTGTTACAAATGATGATAGAGTTTTCTGAAGAAGCTGAAGCAGCGAAAGCTCATGAGAAGGAAATTGAGGAACAGTTTGTTATTGAAAAAGGACTTCTCATGGACCAGCTTAGTTCAGAAAGAGCTGCCATGCTCCAAAGTTTTGATGAAGAGAAAGCGGAGATGCGTGCCAAGTTTAATGAACAAAAGGCAGTTATGCAGGCTAAGTTTGATAAGGATATTACAGGTCTTAAAGCCAGACTTGAGCGTGAAAAAGGTGAGATCCGTGGCGAAGTTGACTATAAGCTGGGACTTATAGAAGAAACAGGAAGTCTTGCAGAAGCTTCACTGGCAATAAACGGACTTATGAAAGATGCTCAGAATGCCATTGATCAGTATACCAACAGGATCAAGGAAAACGTTCAGGTAGAACTTATTGAGGTCAAGGCAATGATAGCTGATGCCAAGACTAAGGCTGAGAGAACTGTAGAAGATGCCAATAACAGAGCAGCGCTTATAGAAGAAAATGCAAGAAAAGAAGCTGAAGAGATCATTTCTCAGGCAAGAGTGATCGCAGGATTGATTTCCGGAATAGGAGATAAATATTCCATGGTGGCTCAGTCATCTGCAGATGCTGAACTGGAAGAAAATGAGGACATACTTGCAAAACTAGTAGAATCCAATGTTGCAGTAAGTGATGTTTTAAAGATGGAGCCTGAATCAGCTGAGACAGAAGAGTCAGTGAATGTTTCTGAGAATATAGAAGCTGAGGATAATGCAGCAGTTTCAGAAGAAATAACGGATATAGAAGAAAAAACAAAGGCAAAAACAGTCAGAAGAACAAAGGCTACAGAAGATAAGCCTAAGACAACAAGAACCAGAAAGACTACTGCTGCAAAAGATAAGCCAAAGACAACGAGAACCCGTAAGACAGCGGCAGCAGATAAGCCTAAGACGACCAGAGCTAAAAAGTCAGCTGTTACGGAGGATAAGCCCAAGACAACGCGGGCCAAAAAAACAGCTGCTACAGAGGATAAGCCTAAGACGACCCGAACAAGAAAGACAAAAGTAGTAGCAGAGCAACAGGATGAAAATCAAGTAAGTGCTTGAATTGTTCCTAAAAGGATGTTTGGTGAGTCGGAGAAGGATACATGACAGAAAATAATAAACCGACGATTGAAGAATTAAAAAAAGAATTAAACAGAGTCAATAACAAAAGGGAATACAAGACAACCTTCAGAAATACGATCTTTATCCTGATAGTTGTAGCTGCATTTGCAGTGTTGGTTTCAAGCTTTTTTATCACAGTACTTAAAGTGACCGGAGATAGTATGACTCCTACTTTTGAGACTGGCCAGATCGTTATTGCTCAGAATTCCAGTACCTTTGAAACAGGTGATGTAATTGCTTTTTATTACAATAACAAGGTGCTGATAAAGAGAGTTATAGGCTCTCCCGGAGACTGGATCAATATTGATTCAGACGGTAATGTTACAGTTAATGGCGTTCTGATCGATGAACCTTATGTTGATCAGCTAAGCTATGGTGACAATACGGATATTACATTTCCATATCAGGTGCCGGAAAACAGATATTTTGTGCTGGGAGATCATAGAAGTACATCAATTGATTCAAGATCTACTACTGTTGGCTGCGTAACTCAGGAACAGGTTATTGGAAAGATAGTATTTAGAGTGTATCCGTTTACTGCTTTTGGCAGTATGTGATCAAATGACATTTAAGATCTGCAATTACTAGTTGGAGGACAGGTCAAGAGGGGTATGAGATATTGAGAGTTAAGTTGGTTTTACAGTTTTGAATTAAGGGGCATTTGATGAGTAATATTGATGAAAATCGAGTAGAAAAATTCATAAAAAAGCATGCGGGTTATAAGAAATGGCTTGCTGCGGTTTTGTGTCTTGCGCTTACTACGGGAGCAGTTACATTGTATATCCTGAATAAGCCTGCAGTTGCTACTACAACAGACACAGCTGAAAATGAAGTCGGTATCATATTTGAAGATTCTAATGATTCCAATGGAAACGGTGATCCTGAAAACGGACAGGTTACTGAAGAAACGGATAATGAGATCGTTACAGATGCGGGGCAGGTTGTTGAACAAGAGAGCACTGTAGTAACTGACAAGGTTGTTTCAACTGATGATGGTGGCAATACTGGTACAGCTACAGTTGTAAATGAGGATGATACTTCCGATAGCAGCTCAACTGAAATCACACAGGATGATGCTTCTGACGTAGCTTCAAGTGAAGATAGTTCAGAGTCATCTGATGCAGCATCAAGCAGCAGTTCAAGTGATCTGGCAGATTCATCCAGTAGTGTTGCAAGCTCAGCAACTTCACAAGTTGATTTGGAGACGGTAAATGAAGTAACCTTGACAGCTACACTTGTTGATGAATTTGGAGTGGAGATCGATCCTGATAACTATTCGGGAATAGCGCTTCCTGATTTTGATTCAGAGCTTGTTTTAAATGATCCTGATGTTCCACCATATTCAGATGTTAAGGTGAAAACAGGACTTTTAAAATATTCCACATATTCATATGTGAAGGCGACAATTGGTTCAAAAGTTATAACAGGAATCAAAAAAGAAACAGTAGAAAGTGCGCTGTCAGAGACAGATGATGCGTCTGATAATGCAGCTTCCTACGCAGAGACAGAAGGATCATCTGCAGAGACCAAGTCAGTAACTGTTTATTCATATACAACAGATGGATCAAGTTATACACGTATTGAAGAAGACACAGTTATCAATTTTGTTTATTCACTTGGTACTCAGGCAGAATACGAATACTCAGACAATAATATAAGTATTACAGCCAAGCTTCAGGTTCCGGGAGCGATTCCTGATGAAGCAGAGCTTGTTGTTACACTGATAGATCAGAGTACTGAAGGATACAACTATGATGCTTACATGGAAGCGCTGAATAACAGTGCTGATGAAATTGCAAGCGAAGCAGGACTTGAGGATTCAAATAAGTATGATTCTGCCAATACCCTTATGTATGATATTGCATTTATGTATGAGGGTGAAGAAATACAGCCTGCAGAGGGTTCAGTTAGTATCAGTGTTGAATTTAAAAATAATCAGCTTACTAATGAACTGTCAGTTACCTCTGAAGAAGATATCACAGTAGTTCATCTGCCTATTAAAGAAGAAGTCAAAGAGGCTTCTGAAATCACGACTACTCAGGAAGCGACAGATATTACATCTGATGATATTGAGGTAAAAACACTTACTGATGCAACAGCAGAAGTAGCTGATACAGAAAAGATCGAATTTAGTGAAGACAGCTTCTCTATTTTTGCAGTTACTGTATATCAGTCCCATGATGCTGGAACAGATGATTTTGAGTCTGTTTTAGGAGATGCAGTTAATTTTGGTATTGTATCTGATTATTTTGCAGTAGGTGAATCAGAAACTAACTTTGCTACTCAGGTTGTAGTTGCAAACTCACACTCTGGTAATGATCTGACTAATCCAACAGAGCAGACCTTTATGGCTGGCACAATTTCAGGAAATCTTCAGATCAAAGGATTACCTGCATATTTTATTGTGCCATCAGATTATTCATCGCAGGTTACACATTTATCAGGTGCATCATATTTGAAACTTGATACAGCATATACCACTGAAGAGATCAATGCCGTTATCGATGACATGATGGAATATGTTATGAAGGCATCAACAGAACTTGCTTCAAGAGAAGATACTGCAACGCTTGTATATAATGAGGCTAGTCAAAAGTATTCAGTTGACATTACTAATTACGATCCGGGAACCTATTATGTGACTCTTGATGCAACTGACATGGCCAATATTTCACAGTCTGACAAATTACGAATATATAAGAATTCGGACCAGACAATTGTGTTTAATGTAACAGCTTCTTCAACAGTCTATTTGCAAAAATATTCAGTCAGCACTGATGGAGGAGCTCTGATAGGAGCTGATGAACTGGCTAGATCCAAAGACTATACATCAGTAACTCAGTCAATAATTTGGAACTTTATAAATGCCGGTGAGGTTCTGAGTTCAGGCTCTGTTTCAGGTGTATTTATAAGTGGTAATGAGTACGCTATTTGGGACAACTATTCAACATCCTCTGGATGGCTTGTATTCCCGATTGTACGTATTTATAGCGGTGAGTGGCACAACACATACGATAAAGTGAAGCAGATAAGCGGTACTGCTCAGTTCCAGGCTTATAAAAATGTTGATGGAGAGTATTCAACAGTAACCGGATTTAAATTTACCTTGTACAAACAGGATGCTACCGCAGAAGATGGTTGGACTGCTATCCAGACTGTAGGTAATGATGAGGATACGCCTCACAATGTTACGTTCAATGCCATTACCTATGGTAATAATTCTTCTAAAGCCAGTGACACCAATTATCAGTACACATCGGTAAATACTGTTGGCGGTAGCGAAAGCTTTATATATAAGATAGCAGAAACATCAGGAACAACAGATTCTGAAGGCAATTCATATAATGCTGATGAGACAGTTTATTATGCCAAAGTTACAGTGACGCTACTTGAGCAGAATTCAGCTACTAAATCTACATACTATCATGTTAGCGCTCCTGTATATTACACAGATGAAGCTTGTACCATCGAATATACAGATGATGATCTGCCTGTATTTAATAACACTAGTATTGAGGGAAGTATTGGTATATCACTATCCAAATATTTGAACGGTGAGGATCCTGGAGATCTGCAGTTTGAATTCACAGTCAGAATACTTAATTCTGATGGAACATTGACTACACTTACAGATGAACTGACCAATGATGGCAGTAACATTTCATATACCTTTGACTACAACGGAAATAATATTATTTATGATAGCCAAAAGAATGACCGTATCTATCTTGTGGTAACAGAAAATGATATTTCAACATCAAGCAGCTCATCTTCATTTAAGCTGACTAAGGATAGTGATTATATCATTATCAGGGTAGATCATCCTGGGTCTGATGATCAGAATATATATTATTTCAGATATGATTCTGATGATAGTACAGAGAAAGGATATATCGATAATATTGAATCAGGTGATCCATCTAAGATAATGAGTGCTGTTGCAAGCGCTAAGACTAAGAAGTCTGCTAACAAGATAAGCGATGCTTCAGATATAGCCTTTTATAACACGGGAACCGGAAACCTCAGGATCCACAAGATGGTAGTAAATGACTTTGGTTCAGGCTTTGTAAGAGATAATACCGGTTCGGCACTGTTATCAAATGTGAAATTCAGGATTACGAACAATTCTTCTGGAAATTACATTGTATTTACAGGATTTACGGGCAAGGCTGGCAATACAGGTACAGCTATCGAGTATGATGCCACATCCCATCAGCCTACTGGTAATACTTATACGGTTACCTACAATCAAAGTGCTCAGTGGACAATATCTGATCTGCCGGCGGGTACATATACAGTTGATGAGGTGGCAGACGGGCTGACCTTTACTTATGACGAGTCTACAAATACAAGTACTGTTATTGAAGAATGTAATCTTTCAAGAGTTACAAAATATGATGTGACAGTTGATGATGAGGAAACTGGTAAAACAGGTTATGGAACCGGTGGTGAGAATTATAGAAAAGTATTCTCGGTTGACCTGACCAATCATTCTGATCTGGCTCCGACAAATGTTAAAGTTGGAAGCCCTGATGTGGATAATGCCTCACATACGCAGACAGTTCAGGTATGTAACTATTATAGTATTCCAATAGGACCGATACAGGTAGCCAAGAACTTTTCAGGTGGCGTTTGGGATGAAGACAAGGTATTTACCTTCAAGATAGAAGGAACCGGATATACAGCCTATACTTCAGAAGGCGAAGCGGTGACACTTACTGCACAGCCTATGCCGGAAGCTTCAGCAAAGGGTTCAGATGGTACTTATACAACGACTATTGAAGATACAGTGACAGTCACCTCTGAAGATGCTGTGTTAAATGCAGATGGTACATATACAGCCATTGCTCAATTTGAAGCAATACCATTTAAGTATGAGGGTACATATTATTACAAGATAACAGAAGTTGATACCAAAATAGATGGAGTTAAATATGATACTTCTGAATATTATGTAAAGATAGTCGTTTCCAAGAAATATACAACGTTCTCGAAGACATATACCTACGAAAAGATGACTCATCCTGAAGGATATACATCTGATACGACACTTAACGAAGATTTCTATTATCTTGGAGCTGATGTTACATATGCTTCTGATAAGGACTTCTTAAATGTTTTGGCAGAATGTGAACTCTATCTTGGAACAGAGCCTGATACATCAACAAGCTACAATAATGCCTTTACAGTAAATTATAAAAAGGGTTCTGTGTATGAGGTTGATTTCAACAATACGTTGACGGGTAATCTGACGGTTACCAAAAAATGGCTTGATTCAGCTGGCAATGATGCATCTGAAAGTCATACGTCATTGACATTATATATTTGGCAAAGAGTTGCCGGAAGTAGTGAGTGGTCACTGTATGGTTCAACTCAATTGTCAGCTGATAATGGTTGGAGTCAGCAGATCACGGGACTTCCAATCAAGGACTCAAGTGGTAATACCTATGAGTATTGTATAAAAGAGTCCGACAATTACATTGATACCTATTCAGTTATTTATACATATAACGGAACTGATTACTATGCGAATGCCCAGGAAGATATACAAGTGTCAGAGGGAGAACAAAAGAAGGTATACAGAGACACTGGTTATAGCATGAGTTTGGGCACGGATGGAATGAGCTTTGGAGAGGTTACTATAACTAATAAATCTGTAGTGACGAATACGTTACCATCTACAGGTGGAATAGGTACATACCCAGCATACATTTTCGGATTATTACTGATGCTGATTGCATGTATGGGATTATTAATAACAAAAGTTAATTTTATAAAAGGAGAGAAAAAATGAGAGGTTTAAAGAAAGTATTAACTGGAATTTTGGCGGCAACAATGATCATGGGGAGCGCACTGAATGTGTCTGCTGCTACAGTAACAGGAACTGGAGAAGTGGGAACAATAACTGTTGAAAATGCACAGAAAGGCCAGACATATGATGTCTATAAGATTTTTGATTTCGAGCTTTCTTCTGAAGCGAATGGAACAGCTGCAGCTACTGGTGTTTACACTATTAGTGAAGATTCTGCTTGGTATAGTTTTGTTAAAGAGTCAGGTTATTTTGATATAGACCAGAATGGTTATGTTGTTGCTAAAGAGACTTTTACTGAAAGCGTAGCTGCATCATTTGCCAAAGCTGCTCTTGCGTATGCAAAAGAAAATAATATAGCTCCAGTTGCAACAGGCGATGCAGATGATAAGGGTCTTACATTTGAGAAGCTTGGTTATGGTTACTTCCTTATGGATTCTTCAACAGGTGTTCTTTGCTCACTTGATACAGCAAAGCCTAGTCTTACAATTGAGGAAAAGAATGGTGTTCCTACAGTTGATAAGGAAGTAAAAGAAGGCGATGTTTTTGGATCTTCAAACGATGCTGAGATTGGTGATACAGTTGAATTCCGTACAACAATCACAGCACAGGCTGGTGCTCAGAACTATGCACTTCACGATACAATGACAGCTGGTCTTACATTTGACAGCTCATCTGTAGTAGTTAAAGTTGGCGATACAACACTTAAAGCTGGTACAGATTATACTCTTGTAACAGAGCCTACAGATGGATGCACATTTGAAATCAAATTTACTGACAGCTTCCTTAATACAATTACAGAGGAAAAAGATATTGTTGTTTACTATTCAGCTACAGTAAACGCTGATGCGGTAATTGCTTCTGAAGCAAATACAAACAAGACTCACCTTGATTATGGTAATGACAGTAGTACTGAAGAAGATACAACAACAACTTATACTTATAAGTTCGACATTATCAAGTACACAGGTACAGTAGATACTAAGCTTGCTGGAGCAACATTTTCATTATATCGTGATTCTCAGCATGCAGATGTAGTTAAGCTTGTAGCAACAGATGTTGCAAATACATACAGAGTAGCAACAAAAGATGATACAACTACAGTTACAACGTTTACAACAGATGATGCCGGTCAGATCTTTATCGAAGGTCTTGATGAGGCTACATATTACCTCGAAGAGGTAGAGGCTCCTACTGGATACACAAAACTTACATCTGATATTGTTGTAAAGATTACAAAGAAAAATGGTGCTGCAGACGGATATTTCACAATCTATCAGAATGACAAGGAAGCTACTCAGGTACTTGTAGAGAACAAGTCTGGTTCACTTCTTCCATCTACTGGTGGTATGGGTACAACAATTTTCTACATTGTAGGTATCTGCCTTGTAGTTGCAGCTGGCGCTTACTTCATCTTCAGAAGAAAGGCAGCTTCACTTAACTAATTGAACCATGTGACAGCAATTGGAAATCTAGTATTCTTGTCATTTCAATTCAAGAATACATACTGGTTGCGGATTTATTGAGAGTAGTCAAGGTTCATTCTTCCAGGTGTTCTGTAACAGGAACACCTGGGGTTTGCAAGGCCTGAAGTAATTTAGTAATAGGCTTTGCGTATATGTTTCAAGTAAAAAGAAATTTAGATTTATTTAATTATGGTTTTTAAATGAAAAAATTTAAAAAGAATGCACCAACTATCTTTTTCCTGATAGTATTGGTGGTGGGTGTGTGTATTATTGCATATCCATCGGTTAGTAATTACATAAATTCCAAACATCAGTCACAGGCTATTGCTGAATACAATGAGGCATTGGCCAGCTTAGATGAAAAAGATTATGAAGCCTTCTGGGAAGCCGCAATAAGCTACAATGAGGCGCTGGCTTCGAAATCTCTTGATTTTAACCTGACAGATGAAGAGATGGAAGAGTATAACAGTATACTTGATCCTACAGGAACCGGGATCATTGGGTATCTTGAAATAGAGAACATAGGCGTATACCTTCCTATATATCACGGAACAGAGGAATCTATCCTTGCTATAGGCATAGGACACATTCCTGGAACTTCTTTTCCGACAGGAACCAGTTCAACACATACTGTCTTATCTGGTCATAGAGGACTGCCTTCTTCCAAATTACTTACTGACCTTGATCAGATGATGGTGGGAGATACATTCCTTCTGCACATAATGGATCAGACCTTTGCCTATCAGGTGGATCAGATCAGTATAGTGCTTCCGGAAGAAACTGAGAGTCTTGGTATTTATGAGGATGAGGATTATGTTACTTTGGTGACATGTACTCCTTATGGTATCAATTCTCATAGGTTATTGGTCCGTGGTAAAAGAGTTGATTACGATACAGAAAGCAAGCTGATAGTACCAGCTGATGCTTCCAAGTACAACATTATGAATGTTGCTCCATTTATAGGTATACCTATTATTTTGATATTGTTCATTGCTTTTATGATCAGAACATCTAAGAAGCATAATGGAAATGGCACAAAAAAGTCAGGCAATATGAGGAAGATAAAGTGAAAAAGTGTATTTTGGATTTGATAAAAAAGTGCATAGCTTTAATAGGAATAGTAGCAATTGGTTTGGGTTTGTTTGCTAATACTTCCTATGCAGAAAGTACAGGTTCAATAACAATATACTATAATTGTGCGGGTAAAGATCTTGTAAATGTAGTGGCACATGCGTATATGATAGCTACAGTCAATGATGGAAGATATGAGCTTGTCGATGCTTTTTCAGGTGCAGGAATTACTGATGATGAAATGAATATCCTTTCTGTAGATGATTTCGATGATGAGGAAAAGATAGAAAATGCTCAAAAGGTTTATGCTGAATATGCCAAGACTTTTTACGAATATGCTTTATTGAATGGCATTTCGGATGATGCATTGGCAATTTCAGGTTCAGATGGTGTTGCAACATTTTCTGACCTTAGTATTGGCGTTTACGTGATATATACTGAGCCTCTTAGAGTTGGTACATTTACTTATGTAACGGCGCCTATGATGGTTGCTATACCTAGCTGGGATGCGGTTAACGGAGTTTACAAGCTGGATTGTGTTGTTACAGCAAAATGTGAAGAAATAGAAGATGATATTGATTATACACTCCGCAAGGTGTGGAATGATTCAGGTTATGAGAGTAACAGACCTTCATCCATTACTGCCAAGATATATTGTGATGGAGCAGAGTATGCTACAGTAACTCTTTCTTCTGACAACAACTGGTCTTACTCTTGGAGCTACGCTGCAGGGCATACTTTTTCAGTAACAGAAGTGTCAACGGCTTCCGGATATACAGCCAGTGTTTCACAAAATGCTTACACCTTTACGATCACAAATACATATACACCGCCGGAGACTCCTGAGACACCAGAGACACCTACAACACCGGATACTCCGTCAACTCCGGAGGAGCCTACAACACCTGTAGAAGAAGTATTAGGTGTGATCAGAAAGATTCCTGATGTACCTGCTGTACTTGGTGCAAGGAGACTTCCTCAGACTGGACTTTTATGGTGGCCAATACCATTTTTATTGATTGGCGGATTTGCACTTATGTTTTATGGTATTAAGAGTATGAAAAAGTCTAAATGATGGACTAAAGTTGATGTTGTTAATTAGTTTTTTAAGAGTAACAGAAGATATAAAATGCGAAAAGTAAAAGGAATTATTTTTATAGTAGTTGGTTTGGCATTGGTTTTATTTGCAGGATTGATAGTTTATAACAATTATCTTGAAAGCTCCAGTGCAGGTGAAGCATCAGAAGTTGATCTGGCAAGTGTCCTTGCGCAGATGCCTGATGTAGTGCTTGATGCAGATTATGAAGGCGATATGCCTGTTGTTGATGTGGATGGCAGGTCATATATTGGAATCGTTGAGATTCCATCACTTGGACTTATACTTCCTATCCAGAATGAGTGGAGCTCTGAAAATGCCAGAGTTTCAGTATGCCGTTATCAGGGATCAGTGTATGATAATGATCTCATAGTAGCAGGTCACAATTATGTAGAACATTTTGGTAATTTAAACCAGCTTACAACAGGTGACGAAGTCATAGTAACTGATATGAATGGCAGGAGCTTTTACTATCAGGTATCCAATATTGAGACTCTTGGTTCATATGATGTAGATGAAATGGAGTCAGGTGACTGGGATCTTACCCTGTTTACATGTACTGTTGGTGGTGCCAGCAGAGTGACTATCAGATGCGAGTACACAGGAGTGGCTACTTCAATCGGAGCTGTACCTGATATTCAGGAGGCTGTTGAGAACAGCAAACATGTAAGACAATAATATATATAGAACACAAGCATGTTATAGACAAAGCAGTTTATAACATGCTTTTTTGTACTTTTATGAATCACTGGGTGAGTCACCGGGGACGTATCCAATGTCATTTAGATAGCAAAAATCTTAATAACAGTATATTATTATATTTATGATAAATCCAAACAAAATATATCCAGTTCTCGGGTTTACGGTCAAAAATCTTATTTTTGAAAAAGGCAAACAGACGGTCATCAGGGGCCGCCTACTATTCAGGGTATTCTGTTTTTGTTGATTTATCGATAGGCCAATG
>JAEEGH010000630.1_pt1 | contig 118242 bp, 97 predicted proteins | sample 9134181 | NCBI WGS metagenome assembly JAEEGH01 (sample SAMN16246544, study PRJNA631951) | gut metagenome | biome: gut microbiome; feature: rumen; material: DP-attached | host: Bos | place: Iran: Karaj | collected 2018-10
TTTTCAGATGGTCTGAAAAAGCAGAAGACGGCACTGAAACCGAGAAAGCGGTATCAGTAGAAATGGTTGTTAAGTAACATCAGCGACGAACCTATCGCAAGCCCGATCGTTCAGGCTTATGACGCGGCAGTCGTTTTCAACCAGCCTTCGCTTGAAAAATTCGAGTCGAAAGTAAAACCCGGCGGCGTTCTCGTCTGGGAAAGCTCCACGATCAAAAAGCACCCGACCCCGCTCTGGAATTTTTACCCTGAAAGAAGCATTTTTTGTTCTTAAAAATGTCGAAATTTGCATAAAAAATGGTAAAATGCCGCGTTTTTGAGTTTTTGAGACGGAGCGCCATGAGCGAACTTCTTGAGCCGGTAAAGGCGAATCTCACGATTTCGGTAATGTTCAGAGACGGGACGCTGCTTGAGGAAATACGCAGCATCCTCGAAAAAAAATATGGAAAAACCGACGCAGTTTCAGAGGTTTACGATTTTTCATCGATATCGCCGTACTACGATCCGGAGATGGGAAGCGGCATAAAGAAGATCGTTTTCAGTTTCAAGGAGCCCGTCCCGCGCGATCTTCTCAAGGATGTCAAACTTTTCTGCGCCGGACTTGAAAAAAAATATTCGGATAACGGGAACAGGCTTGTAAACCTTGATCCCGGCCTGGTCACACTTGAAAATTTCATTCTGGCGACAGGAAAAAACTACAGCCACAGAATATATCTCGGAAGCGGTGTCTTTGCCGAAGTTACGCTCATGTTCGGCAAAAAAAACGCCGTGAAGGAGCTTCCGTGGAGTTATCGCGATTATCTTTACGAACCTGCGCGTTCATTTCTGCTCGAAGTCCGTGAACTGTACCGGGCAAAAAGGGCTGCGCTTTTGAAAAATATGGAGAATTGAATTGAATCTCATCGTTTTTCCGCTCAAACACGAAAACCCTTTTCCAAACAAGGTCTCAACAGGTTCCGTCACAAAGATCCACGACAATCTGATGCTTCTCTGCTCCGGAATGGGAAGTTCCGGCGTCCTCACTTTAGGCAGAACCCTTGCGGAATATCCCGAAATAAAGACCGTGTGCGAGTTCGGCACCGCGGCATCGGTTTCAAAAGGAGTTGTCGGGGAGATCTACGAATGCACCACTTTCTGCGACTTCAACGGCGGGATAATCGCATCGGCGCAGAGCTTTACCGACCTTCCGACCGCGGCCGTAACAGGTGACGACAGGCTTTACACGGGCGACGGATACGACTGGGCCGACCTCCTTGAAATGCCGCTTCTCTACACGATGGAGACTTTGCGTTTTCGCAACATAACCCTTGAATTTAAAAAGCATTTTTTCTCAATACGCCTTGCCTCCGACATGGGAGACGGCAACATCCGGGAACAAGTGGTGCAGGAACTCTGCAAAGCAAAAAAGCAGATCCGCGGGATATTTTCCGCTTTTGAAAACCTTTCCGTCTAAGGGGCCTTATGTCCGAAGAGCGCAGATTCAGGATCTACAGAAGCAATAAACTCGAGAACTTTCTGACAGACGTGTGCCTGATCATAGAAAGGCTTGCGAAAGGAGCTCCGCTGCAGAAAAAGAGCATCGTCATCCAAAGCAACGGAATGGCGCGCTGGCTCACGCTGAAAGCCGCTTCGATACACGGAGCTTTCGCCAATTTCGACTTTGTCGAACCCGATACCTTCCTCAGGACTTTCGCCGTGGAACATCTCGGGATAGAGCCTGACTCGTTCTACAACAAGAAAAAGGCCGAATGGGCGCTTTATTCGCTGCTCAGAAGCGAAAAGAACTCTCCTGCGGCATCGTATATCGGAAACAACGATTCCCGCGCTTTCAGGTTCAGCATGATCCTTGCCGACCTTTTCGAGCAGTATTTCGTCTACCGTCCGAAAATGATGGAATGCTGGCAGGCCGGAAGGACCATGACCGACGACCCGAACGAATCATGGCAGTTCGAAATATTCCGCAGACTCGCGGAAAAGATGGCGGTACGCGGCTTTGCGCAGCTCTTTAACGAAAAATGCAAAAGCGCACCGCAAGACAGCTCCTACCCGAAAGAGCTCATTCTGTTCGGCATCTCGATAATGAACAGATATCAGCTCAACATGTTCCTCAACCTTTCCCGCCTTTTCCCGATCCACCTTTTTGCGGTCACTCCGAGCAGGGAGTTCCTTGATTCGGCCTCGAAGAAAAAGGGGGATTTTGAGGACGCACCCGAGGAAAGCGGGTTTTCCGCCGGAAACGCACCCGACACTTTTTTCAGAAGATTCTGCGCCGCAGGGCTTGATTTCGCCGACTTCACAGCCGAGAACATCTCTGACGAGACAGATCTTTTTGAACAACCGGCCGCAGGATCGCTGCTTTCGTCTATCCAGCTCGACATACTGAACGATGCGGAGACTCCGGAGAAGACAGACGCCGACAGTTCCGTGAAAATAATATCATGCCGCGACAAAATGCGCGAGATCGAGGTCTTGAAGGACATCCTTCTCGAACTTTTCAGAGACAAAGAGCTCAAACCCGGGGATATCGCCGTCATGGCACCGAAAATAAACGACTACGCGCCTTACATCTCGGCAGTCTTCGGCAGCACCGATCCTCAGGACAAAGATAAAACTTTCATTCCCTATGAAATTTCCGACAGGGGTTTCTCCAGCGAAAGCGGGATCACCTCGGCTTTTCTGGAGCTCCTCAAACTCACGAGATCCGATTTCGAAAAGTCGAAAGTCCTCTCGCTCTTCAATGCCCAGCCGGTCCGCACGCGCTTCGGCACTGACATGAAAAGCATCGGCCGGATCGCGGAACTTGTCGAAAAAAGCGGTATCCGCTGGGGCCTCGATGCAGATTCAAGAGACGGGAAAAACGGCCAGAACACCTGGGATTCCGGTCTTTCGAGAATAATGATGACTCTTTTTATGCCATTCTCTGAAAAAGGGGAGTGTTTTGAAAATATTCTGCCGATGGAAAATATTTCCAAGGACGATTTAGAAAATATTTCAGGCTTTCTGACCTTTGCCGCAAAACTTTTCCGCTGTTCAAAGGAGCTTTCCGCCACCGAAAGGTCTCCCGAAAAATTCAAAGAGATGCTCAAAGAGATACTCGACACCTTTTTTGCCTTCGAAAGCAGCGACAAGAACTCCCAAAAGGAAGCGGGCTGCATAAGGAACATGATCGACGACTTCGCAGAGACGGCCGGCGTTGCCGGAAAGATCTCTTTCGACGCTCTTCTGCAGTATTTTGACAACGAACTCGGATACGAACGTTCCGGCAAAGAGTTTTTGTCGGCAAAAGTGAACTTCTGCTCACTCAAGCCTCTGCGGGCGCTGCCGTTCAAGGTGATCTGCCTGATCGGGATGGGAGACGGCGAGTTCCCCCGCAGCGAGAACAGATACGCTTTCGATCTGACGCAGAAAAGACCTGCGGAAGAAAACGATGCGCCGCGGCCGCGTTCGGTAAGGGACAACGACAAGTATCTCTTTGCCGAAGCTGTCATTTCGGCGCGGGAAAAGCTCTTCATAAGCTACGAGGCAAAAGATCTTTCCGACGATTCTAAAAAACGCCGTCTGCCAGCCATGCCGGTGCGGATCCTGGAGAAATACATCGAAAAGAAGACCGGGGTGGATACTGAGGAACTGGAGACAAAATACCCGGCACAGCCCTATTCGCAGGAATATTTTGAAAAAGAGAGCGGTTTCAGGACATTTTCCAGGAAAGACCACGACATTGCGGAAGCAGTGTTTCACGTGGAGCAAAACCCGAGATCCCCTCTTCCGAACGACATTTCAGAGGAGAAATCCGATTCTTGCGGCGACACCGGGACCGAAGTCGTTGAGCTCGAAAAACTGATTTCCTTCTTAAAAGATCCGGCTAAATACTATCTCACGAAAAACCTTCACCTGGAATTCCCGGACAACCAGGAGGACAACGGTGACGAGGAACTTTTCGACTATTCCAAGGAGTATCTGCTCGCCTACAACATCCGCAGCACCTACATTAAAATGGCGAAAAACATGCCGGAAACGTTTTTAACGGAGCACGACCGATTCGAGGAAGCCTTCATCAACCGTATAAAATGCGAAGGAAACATCCCTTTCGGCTCTTTCGGAAAAGCCCTCCTGAAAACGTTGATCAACGATGGTACGTCACAAAATCTGGACGCCCTTGCAAGGAATGCTGTCGTGAAAGATCTTGAGTCTGAACATGTCTCGATAGAGCTGAGACCCTCTTCGACAAAGCTGGAGGGGATGATAAAAAACATCAGCCGCGCCGACAGACGCATGATCATCGTTTCACCTGCAAAATCAAAGGCAAAATACCAGATCGAGGCTTTGATCCGGCACCTTGCGGCCAACGCAGGCGGCATAGAAGTCGACACTGACGCCATGTACTTAGATAAAAAATACCGGCTGAAACACGTAAGTGCTGAAGCGGCAAAAATGCATCTCCACAGTTTTATTGAACTCTGGAAGTTTGCCGAGCACAAAATGCCGATCTACGATCCCGACCTCATCGATGCTTTCAAGGCACCTGTCAAAGCGGCCGGCACAGGCAATATGAGCAGTGAAGCTGTCAGAGATACCGTCATCGAGTTTTTCAAAAAGAAGCAGAATGATAAAAAGGGAGGTTTTGGTTCTCTTTCCCAAGGATTCCTTCTTCTCATGGAGCAGTTCTCGGATCCTGAGCGGCAGGAGCGCTTTCTTGAAAGCTTCCCCGCTTCGGAAGTTCAGGAAGCAGCCTCTCTTTTGGACGAATTTTACTCAACTACCACAAACAGAAGCAGTAAAAAATGAGCAGTAAAACAGTCGAATTTTTAGTAGAAAGCGGTGAAAATATTGAGAAAATACCAAACCATGTAACCGATGAGGCGGCGGGCAGATACGAATCCATCGAAGAGATCGCACGAGGCGGTTCAGGAAGGATCCTTGCCGTTTTTGACAGGCACATCGGCAGAAAGATCGCTATGAAAGAACTTCTCGCCGACCTCAACAAAAACCCTTCCGAAGAGGACGACCTGCAGGAAACAGCGACAAGGAACCGATTCCTCCGCGAGGCAAGAGTCACAGGGAGGCTCGAACACCCTTCTATCGTGCCGGTATATGAGATCGGCAGACACGCCGACGGCTCGTTCTACTACACGATGCGTCTTGTCAAAGGAACGACAATGCTCAGCGCGATCAAAAGATGCAGAGATGTCTTCCAGAGGCTTGAACTCCTCCCCCACTTCCTCAATGTCTGCAACGCTGTCGCATACGCCCACAGCAACGGGGTCATCAACCGCGACCTGAAGCCATCCAACGTCATGATCGGAGAATTCGGCGAAACGGTGGTGCTCGACTGGGGACTTGCCAAGATCAAGGATTCGGAGGAGACGATATTTGTCCGCCAGATCAGCGGCGGAGTCGGAGAAACAGTCTTCGGCAGAGCTATCGGGACCCCTTCCTACATGCCGCCGGAACAGGCGGAAGGAAAGATCAGCGACATCGACGAAATATCAGACATATATTCGCTCGGAGCCATTCTTTACCAGATTCTGACAGGAAAACCGCCCGTTTCAGGCAAATCGCTGGACGAAATAATCCAGAAAGTCCTGACAGAAGAGGTCGAAAACGCCGTAAAAAAAGAGAAAGATGCTCCGCCGGAGCTTGCCGCGATAGCCGAAAAGGCCCTCTCGAAAGACAAAAACGACCGCTACACCTCCGTGAGTGATATGATCGACGACCTCACGGCATATATGTCGGGCAGAAAAGTCGGAGTCTACCACTATTCAGTTTTCGAGAGCCTGAAATTCGTCGCATCAAGGCACAAAACGGCTTTCATCTCCTCTCTTGTCATAATTGCGATCGGCGTTTTCGCCGCCGTACAGATACTGCTCGCCCTCAACAGGACGACTTTGGCAAAACAGGAAGCTGAACTCGGAAAAGTAACGGCAAACTACCGCACGGCACAGGCTTTCAGCGAAAAATCCGACAGACTCGGAAGCGAAAAGGACTACATCGCATCAAGAGTTTACGCGGCGGCAGCGATGTATTACAACCCGCTCAACAAGAAAAGTCCTGAATACAATACCGAATTTGCAGTCACTTCAGGCGATTCTGAAGAGATGCTTTCCAGCGCGGCATCTAAATTCTATATAGAAAACTTCCACAGGGGCGCAGTCTTTGAGCACGATATTTCCACACACTGCAGGATCACTGCTGCGGCAGTCTCACGCGCCGAAAATATCGCGGCGACAGGCTGCGACAACGGGATAGTGACTCTTTTCAATCTGCCGGAACTTTCCGAAATATATAAATTCAACCTTGAGAGCCGTGTCTCCGGACTCAGTTTTTCCAACGACGACAAAAAACTTTCGGCAGAGACATCCGGAAAAGGGACATTTGTCATAGACATTCATGCAAAAACCGCTGAAACCCGCTTCGGAAGCACCTTTGGCGGCAATGAAACCGAATTCGGGAAGGTCGCCGAAAAATGGTATCAAAAAGAAAACGAAAAAATTGACTCGTTCGCCATCTCTCCTGACAAAAAAATAATACTTGCGGGAAGCGAAAGCGGAAAAATCGCTGTTTTTTCAAGAGAGAAAAAAGAGTTCGTCAACACAGTATCGTTCTGGACTTCCCCGGTCGTCGGCATAAGTTTCCAAAGTGACGGAAGCCACTTTCTGACCGTGTCGAAAGAAGGGAGGATCCTGGTGTGGGAAACCGAAAAGATGAGGCCTCTCTTTGTAATAAACGGCCACGATTCAGCCGTCACCGCAGCATTTTTCACGGGCAGCGACCGGATAGTGTCAGCCGGCGAAGACGGGCTTCTGCGTATTTGGAAAAAACACGGCAAACAAGTGACCGAAACTTTTGACATTGGCAGCGAAGATATCAGAAAAGCCGTATTGTTAAAAGGTTTGAGCGCAATTTTTGCATTAAGCGGCAACAAAATTTCGATCGTATCAAAAAATAACACACCTTTGTTCGAGCGTAAAGAGGATCTTCAAGTGACAGACGTCAGTGCATCTTCAGACGGCAGATATATCGCCACAGCAGAGAAAGACGGACTCCTCGGGTTTTACGACAGAGAGAACATTACTGAAAAAAAGATCGCGCTCAAAGAAGAGATACGTTCGGTCGACATTTCGCCCGACAGCAGCCACGCGGCAGTTGCAGGAGACACGGAGATCTTCCTCGTTTCGTTCGAAAAGGACGAAGTCAAAAGCGCAGCCTGCATACGCAACAGGGCTGTAAGACCGGCTTTTTCGCCCGGCGGCAAAAAACTTGCGGCACTCTGCAGCGACACGATAACGATCTTTTCCGTGCCGGACTTTTCAGTCTCCGGCGAAATCAAGATCGAAGGGCGGAAAACTGTTTCTTTGGAATTCCTGCCTGACTCGACTCTTCTCGCAGGTTTCGACAAAGGAACTCTCAGCCACATCGACACTTACGACAACTCCATAATGGATTTCAGCGGCAGATTCGATCCGACCGACAAGACGGCGGTCTCTTTCGACGGGGCTTTCGCGGCAACTGTCGCAGCCCACAACGGCGTAAGGATCTGGAATGTGCGCGAACACAGGCTCTTCTTTACGATCTCGACCGACAAGGAGCCGGGATGCCTTGTCTTTGCCCGGGACAAAAACTCTCTCGGGATCTGTTCCGGCGGAAAAATCAGATTCTATCCGCTCGAAGCGCCTGATCTTGAGCTTCCTCCGGCGAAACTCCTCCGCAAAATGGAGCGCGAGGCGGGCATGGAACTCAGAGATTTCTATCTCGAGACCCTTACGACTGAAGAGATCCAGAAAAACGACGGAAAAAGTTAGATCCCTGCTGCCTCCGCCCGAAATACCGATATCCGGAATATCGTGTCTGCGGCAGGATCACTGCGGCGGCGGCAAAGGTTGCGGCGGCATGTTTTTTGTGGTATAAGCGCCCGTTTTTTGTCATTTTGAGAGGATAAGATGTCTGTTGTTTCTTCAATCGAAACCCCGAAAACCAACCTTAACAAAATAACTTTCGACGACGGAAAAGTGCTTTATCTTATCGGAACGGCGCATGTTTCCGGCGATTCCGTGAAGTTCGTCGAAGAGTGCATCACCGAATTTGCGCCCGACACTGTCGCAGTTGAGCTCGACAAAAACAGGATGGATGCTCTCAAAGACCGCAAAAAGTTTGAAGAGACTGATATTTTCGACATTTTCAAAAAGAAAAAAGTCCTTTTTTTCACAGTTCAGCTCATGATGTCGAGTTACCAGAAAAAAATCGCAGAAAAAACAGGCTCTGCGCCGGGATCGGAATTCAAAAAAGCGATAGAAATGGCTGAGGAAAAGGAACTCAAACTCGTAAACGCGGACCGCGACATCTCTGTGACACTGAAACGCACTCTGAACTCGATGACATTTGCGGAAAAGGCAAAATTCATCACAGGAATGCTTTTCGGCGACGACAAGGATGTCGATGAAAAAGCGATAGAAGAGCTGAAAAAGGGCGATATGCTGATGCAGCTCATCGGCGAGATGCAGGATCACTTCCCCTCGATCAAACGGACCATCCTTGACGAAAGAGACCGCTATCTGGCGGCAAATATCGCGCAGAATCTGGGAGAAACGACCGTTGCGGTAGTCGGAGCGGCGCATGTTCCCGGCATTTTGCGCAGACTTCAGGAGGAAAAACCGGCTGAAGACAACCTCGAAGACATAAATTTCGTCCCGAAAGGCTCAAAAATCACAAAACTGATCCCGTGGATCATCCCGCTTATCATAATCGGCATGTTCATCTACGGATTTTTCAACGGAAACGCCCCCGACACCCTTGAAGCGGCAGTCTGGTGGATCCTGATAAACGGAACTCTTTCAGCTGTGGGCTGCGCACTCGCTTTCGGGCATCCGCTCACGATTCTGGCAGGCTTTGTCGCTGCGCCGATAACGAGCCTCAATCCGACGATCGGAGCAGGGATCGTCACGGGATTAGTCCAGCTTTACCTCGTCAGACCTAAAGTCCTCGACCTGCAGAACATTTCCCAGGACACGACAAAACTCAAAGGATGGTGGAAAAACAAGATCTCAAGAGCCCTTCTCGTCTCGCTCTTTTCCTCTATCGGCAGCGCAATAGGAACTTTCGCAGCACTGCCCTTCCTCATGAAACTGCTGATGTAGTTTTAAAATCACGTAAAAACAGCCAAGAAATAAAGTTTGTCTGATTATAATCCGATAAACTCGCAAAAAATCGTAAGTTTGTCAGGTTATAACCCGATAAAATTGACAAAAAATCTTTTTTTATTAAAAATTGCAATGGAGGTGGAGCATGATCTACAGAAAAAAATATATGGAAAAAATACTTCCGTTTGTGGATACGCCGTTCGTGAAGATTTTTACCGGCATCAGACGTTGCGGCAAATCGACAATCATGCAGATGCTTCGCGAAGCTCTGGCTGAGCGCGGGATCAAAGTTGAGCAGATTCTTTTTTACAAGCTTGATTCGCTTGAATACGAGAACATGACAAACATTGAACTCTTCAACGAAATCAAGGCTCACCTCTGCAAAAACAGAAAAACGTACATTTTTCTTGATGAAATTCAGGAAGTTGAATCGTGGGAAAAGACTGTAAACTCTCTGATGAGCGGTTTTGACACCGATATTTATGTCACTGGCTCGAATTCGAGGATGATGTCTGGCGAAATCTCGACTTATCTGACGGGAAGATACATCTCTTTCCGCATTTTTCCACTTACTTTTTCTGAATATCTCGATTTTAGGGAAGCATACACCGAAAAAGGGACTTTGAAAGAGGAATTCGCCCGTTTCATGCGTTTCGGCGGCTTTCCGGCGATACATCTGCGCAATTATTCGGAGGATGAGGCTTACACGATTGTCCGCGATATTTACAATTCCACTATTTTCACAGACATTGTGAAAAGAAACGAAATCCGCAAAGTCGACCAGCTTGAAAGGGTTGTTAAATACGCTTTTGACAACGCGGGACGGATTTTTTCAGGGCTGACGCTTTCAAAATATATGAAAAAACAGAACAGAACCATGGATCCCGAAACCGTTTACAGCTATCTGGAAAAGCTTGAAAAAGCCTATATTCTGCACCGATGCCAGCGCTATGACATAAAAGGAAAAGAGTTTCTTAAAACGCAGGAAAAATTCTATTTAGCCGACACTTCGCTGCGTTATTCCGTGCTCGGGTACAATTCTGACACGGTTTCTGCTATGATGGAAAACATCATTTATATCGAGCTTTTGTCTCGCGGTTATTCCGTTTATGTCGGAAAAATGGATTCTTTTGAAATCGATTTCGTTGCCATCAGACAGAATGAAAAACTCTATATTCAGGTCTGCCGCGAAATAAACACCGCCAAAACCGAAACCCGGGAATACGAAAACCTTCATAAAATCAAAGACAACTATCCGAAATATGTAGTAAGAATGGACGATTTCGCCGGCGGAAACAGCGAAGGAATCCGCACAATGCACATTTCAGATTTTCTCCTTAGCAGTGACTATTAAACTCGCCGGAATCACGAAAAAGCGACTCCAAGAAATCACCACCAAATCGGCGATATGTCAAAAAATCGGCATTTTTACGAAAAAGATATGTCGAAAAATTGGCATTTTTTACAAAAGCACTTGATTTTTTTGAATTTTTCAAGACTCACTGTTCGCAGAGTGATAAATTTGATTCCTCGTGTCAGTTAAGATCAGTTTTCATCAATCTGAATTTCAACAGGTACAGTTATTTTTGAACCAGGAATGTTGAAAGAGGCTGTGTTGTTGTAAGTTTCAATAGTAAGAGCAATTTTTTCATCAGCGTTGTATGAGTAAAAGTAGGCATTGTCGAGCGGAGCATTGGGATAATATTCGTCATTGTGCTGAAAATTAACGATTTTAAAAGTTTCGTTGTCTGTTGCAAAATAGAATTTGGGACAAGGGTCAAGACACGGATGTGCATCCTCAGCTGAGCCTCCGGCATGATATATATCACAGCCTGTAAGGTGTGAAAAAGCCATCGAATCAGGAATGAAATCATGGGATGTCTCAGAATCTTTTTTAAAAATTATCGTTGCTTTCTGGAGTTTGAAAATAAACTCTGCTGCATCAAATTGATAAGGATAGCAGTCAACTTTTTGTGCCTCTCTTGCACAGTCATTGAAAACATTGCTTTCGTCTCTAGTGAATGATGTCGAGCCGTAGGAAGTTTTTGTGCTGCATCCGTCACTGTAACCTCCGGAATTGCCGGAATCAGTGTCGTCCGGATCATCATCAGGCTGCGGTTCATATGAATCTCCGTTATCTGGATCTGAGTCAGACAGATTCGTATCAACTATATCGGCATCTGCATCGTTCGCAGTCTCGTCGGAACCAGTGTCGTCCGGATCATCGTCAGGCTGCGGTTCATAAGAATCTCCGTTATCCGAATCTGAGTCAGAAGAATTCGTATCAATCTTATCGGCATCTGCGTCATTAGCTGCCTCGCCCGAATCGGTTTTATCTTCGTTTTTCGAGTTTCCGCAGCCTGCGAGCAGAATCGTTACGAAAATCACACCGAGAAAGAGAAGTTTTTTCATTTGAACCGCCTAAACAGCAAAAAATCGAATAATTTTAAGTAAAATCAAGAAAAAGGCAAGTTAAAGGGTGCAATGTCTGTTTTTTTTCTTGCCGTTATCGGCAAAAAATTGCATTTTTAAGGTGAATTTTATAAAATCTTGCCGATAAAATGTTCGGTTTTTAAGAGGTGTTTATGGAATTTTTGTCTGTGGCTCAGTTCGCCGAAAAGTACGGCATAAGCGAAAGGACAGTCCGCAACTACTGCGCGACCGGAAAGATGGGAGGAGCGTTTCTTGTCGGAAAAACGTGGAATATTCCATCAGATGCGGTTCTGCCAAAGCGCACTAAAACAAAGACAACTCCGCTTTTGACCGCACTACGCGAGCAGAAGGAATCCAAACTAAAGGGCGGGATCTACCACAGGACGCAGGTTGAACTGACATACAGCTCGAACCACATCGAAGGGAGCAGACTCACGAAAGATCAGACGCGGTTTATATTTGAGACCAACACGCTCGGTTTCGCGTCAAAAAACACAAATGTCGATGATATTATTGAAACCGTCAATCATTTCAGGTGTATAGACTTTGTTATCGACCACGCTCAAGAAAAAATCACAGAATCCCACATAAAGCAGCTTCACTCGATTTTGAAGGAATCGACTTCGGATAGCCGCAAATCATGGTTTGCGGTCGGCGCATACAAACGTTTTCCGAATGAAATCGGATTCGAGGAAACAACATTGCCTGAGGATGTCCACAGCCGTGTGAAAACGCTTCTTGCCGCTTACAACGCGCTGAAAGAGGTTAAATTTGACGATATTCTCGATTTTCATGTGCAGTTCGAGCGGATCCATCCGTTCCAGGACGGAAACGGCAGAGTCGGCAGGCTTCTCATGTTCTGGCAGTGCCTTAAATCGGGAATTGTCCCCTTCATAATCACAGAGAATCTGCGCCTTTATTATTACCGCGGGATCCAGAACTGGGGAAAACACAACGCATTCCTGCGCGACACATGCCTTTCGGCGCAGGATGACTACAAAGCACTGCTCGATTATTTCAGGATCAAATATTGAAAATCACGAAAAAACAGCTTGCGGCCTGTTTTCTTGCAAGGTTTTTCTAAATTCATTAGATTTATTATTGTTTTTTTTGGAGAGTAAAATGGCGAATTTAGAAAGAATTGCTTACATGAACCACAGGATCAAGACGCGCGGTTTTGTTACGCGTCAGGAAGTTGCGGAACGCTTTGAAGTCCACATCGACACGGTCCTTCGGGACATCGGATATATGCGGGACTATCTTTCCGCGCCGATAAAATACAGCCGCGAGCTGGGCGGTTATGTTTACGAATCGCCTTTCGAGATGCTTTTTGATTCATTCGACGACGCTGTTTTCTACTATATTTTCGTGAAGCAGCTGAGTGATTCGATGAATCTGAACGGAATCCCTTATGTGCCTGTTATTTCTAAAGAAATTCTTTCAAAAATCTCAAGCTACATTCCTGCGGAATTTGAGGAGCTGCTTGATAAAATCTCTTACGATTCTTCAGATCTGGACACTATGGAGCTGACCAATTTCAGAAATATTCTGGAATCACTGCTCTTGAAAGTGCGGCTTGAAATAAAGTATCTCGACTCAAAAGGCGACATAACTTTAAGAGCGATAGAACCGATAAGGCTCATAAATTATTCAGGAAAATGGTATCTCCTGGCTTACTGCCACAAGCGGCACGGACTTCGCGAGTTTCTTGTTTCGCGCTTTGTAGAAAGCCGCATCACGGAAGAACCTTTTTCCGAAATCTACACGAAATCAGAGATCGACAAATTCGTCGGAAGTACCTTCGGAATATACCCGTCTGAAAAATCGGAAACGGCGATTATCCGCATTTTTGAACCTGCATCCTACTTTTTCCTTAAGCAGAAATGGCACAAAGACCAGGTCACGAAAGAAACCGTAGTTGACGGGAAAAAATGTCTTGAAATCACCCTTCCGATCGGCGAATACCACAGCGAGATCATTGCCCGTGTAATGAGATATTCGCCTGAATGCGAGATCGTTTCTCCGCCGTCGCTTCGCAAAGAGTGGCTTGACCACATCAAAATGATCTACAACAAATTCTGCAAATAGGACCCTTCAGTCGGCTTTGCCGCCAGCTCCCCTTCTTAAGGGGCGCCAAGATAAGGTAAATAATCTTCTGAAAAAAATTTCACTACGACGCTATATGTCGTAGCGGGCTTTTACAATCCGTTTTCAGGTGGGACAGAACACTGTTCCCATGTTTTTAATGAAGAAAATGGAGGCGGACATGACGATTTTGGATGAAAAAATGGCAAAAGAACTTTTAAACAATGGAAGAAACCATGTGGTTATACCTGATTTTGTGACAGAAATCGGCGATTATGCATTTGAAGACTGCGAAGAACTGACTTCGGTGGTTATTCCGAATTCAGTTAGAAAAATCGGTAAAGGTGCATTCCGTTGGTGCGACCACCTGATTTCTGTAGTTATTCCGAATTCAGTCGAGAAAATCGAATATGGCGCATTTGACTGTTGCGCCCAGCTGAAATCAGTAATCATTCCCGATTCCGTGACAGAAATCGGCGAAAATGTTTTTCACTGTTGCTTCGAACTGACTTCGATCACCGTTGACAAAAACAATCCGAGATACGACTCCCGCGAAGACTGCAACGCAATAATCGAAACAGCCACAAACACTTTGATCCAAGGCTGTTCAAACACGATAATTCCAGATACAGTGACAACTATCGGTAATAATGCCTTTGAAAACTGCGACATGACATCCGTGGTCATTCCAAATTCAGTTACAAAGATAGAAGATTACGCATTTTTCTGCTGTCAGGATCTAATATCCATAACGATACCCGATTCCGTAACACAAATCGGAAAAGCTGTCTTTTGCGGTTGCCCAAAAATATCGGAAGAAAGCAAAAAACGGCTTAAAGAACTCGGATATGATTTTGATGGGGATTAGAAAATGCAAACGACAGATTCAGGCAATCTGGTAATTTTATTGATGTTTCGTAAAATACAGCGGTTTTGGTCGGCTGTTTAACAAAAAGGAGGGAAAAATGACTACGCAAATCGCAGAATTTAATTCAGAAATTCATGAAAAATTAAAATCTTATGTCTACAGATTGGTTGATCCAAGAAACGGAAAAACTTTTTATGTAGGCAAAGGAAAAGGAAATCGTGTTTTTGACCATGCAAAAGCTGTAAATCCAAAGGAATTTTACGCAGAAAATCCAGATTTCGAACCAACTGAAGACAACAAAGACCCTGCAAAAATCGAAATGATTTTAGAAATCAAGGATAAAGGTTTGGAAGTAATTCATATTATTCAACGCTGGGGCATGTCAGACTCGACAGCATTTGAAGTTGAAGCTGCTTTTATTGATTATTTTGGTCTTGAACATTTAACCAACAAACAAAAAGGTCATGATTATGAAAGAGGAATGAGATGGACAGATGATTTGAATCGTGAACTTTCTGCCGAACCATTTGAGGATTACAATAAAAACAATGAATGTCAAAAATTTATCCTTATTAAAATTACAGACTACAGCATTAATTTACATGATGGAACAGAAAAAGAAAAAATATACCAAGCCGTCAGGGCAAGCTGGAGAATAACTCCCAAAATCGCAAATCAATATCCTTATGTTCTCGCAGTCAGACACGGAATAGTTGTCGGAGTTTATAAAATTGATGAAAACGGATGGAAAAAAGATCCTAGCGATATAACAGGAAAAAGAGCATTGTTTGATGGAATTCCAGCAGAAGAGAAAGTGAAAAATTATTTCATGGGTAAAAAAATCCCAAAAAGATATATAAAACGTCAAAATCCTGTCAGTTATTGTGATAGAAATCTTGTGGAAGCTGAAGAAAAATAAGTCAGCTGATTTTCAATAAAAGCTCATCTTTAAGTCGACTGTACGAAGAAATCGTACAACTCATTCGGAACTTAAAAAACTTATTTATTCTTCAGTTTCGCACTCTTCTTTTTGCAGACTCTTATAATTTGAGCGCAATCCGTCAATATGCTCGAACAAATTGGAATTTACGGTTTTTCCCATCGGGTCAAGGATAAAGTCTATGCCTTCGCGGCGTGCAAGTTTTGCGGCAGGAACAAAATCGCTGTCTCCGGCAATAAGAACAATCTGGTCAACTTGCTTTTTGTAGGCAAGCGAAGCGATATCAAGACCGATTTTCATATCAACACCTTTTTGTCGGATAGTCACAAAAAAGTCTTTTTCCGTTATGTCGTCAACGCTTATTTCTTTTCTGAAGAATTTTTTGAGAATGCTGTTGTCAAGCGTGTAAAACGCTTCTTCTGCCGCCAGAAAACCAAGCCTTAGCGCGAATTTCCGTTTTTCTTTCAGACAGACAAGAAAATCGTTCATCCACTTGAATGTCGGCTGCTTTGAAAAATCAATGCTTGTCTTTAAAAGCGGATGATAAACCTTCTTCGCGACAGGTTCGCAGTCGTAATAAAAAATTCTGTATAAATCGGAATATTGGTAATGTTTCTGTTTTTTTTCGTCAATCGTGAAAACATCGCGGTTCCGCAGATGCTTGCGGCAGTATGATTCGAGTTCGGCAGCTCTTTCGAGTGGAGTTTTTTCGCCTGCATAGTGCTTCGCAAGCTTTCTGTAATAGCCGCCGTCAACAAGAATAGCTGTTTTCATTTTGACCCCGCATAAAAAAAAGACCCGTAATCTTGGCTCAGCCCTCATCTCGGGGCGGCTTTTTCATTACGGGCCCGTTAAAAGCATGGATTGAATCCATTCAGCGACTTCTTACAAATGTTTGATTAAAAAGTCAAGAAAAAAAGTATAAAAAATTTATTTTTGATTTTTAGATAAGAAATTTTTCATTTAAATCACTGTGGCAAAAATTCTGCAAAAAATTTTCACTACGACGCTATATGTCGTAGCGGACTCCTACAATCCGTTTTCAGGTCGGGCGACAGTTCCCGTGTTTTTTAAATGCTGAAAATTGGAGGAGAAAAAGATGAAAAAAATTCTTGTTATTTCGGCTGTTTTGGCAGCTGTCTTCTTTCTGTTTTCCTGTGATTCCGGAACAACAGCAGAGATGTCGCAAAATGATTCAAACGAGAGCGAAAATTCTGAAAACAGCGAATCAAATACGCCTGAACAAAACGATGACAGCGTCTCTGAAAACGAAAATTTTTCTGACTATGACAGCGACGATTCAATCTCCGAAAACTCGGAAGAACCGGACGATTCCGACACCGGAGAATCCGAACACTATGAACAAGGCGACCTTTACGGCGAATGCTATCCGAATGAAACATGCAATACAGGGCTTGTCTGCGATGCTGAAAACAATATCTGTATAAAGGATCCCGGCAATTCAAACGAAAATAATGAAAATGAGCCTGAAGAAAATCCGTGCAAAAACAATCCATGCTCAGGAATTTTAAATTCAACAGGAGTGTGTAACCCCGTTGGAAGCAGTAAGTATTCATGCGGATGCTACGAAAATTACACTTGGAACGGCTCGTATTGCAAGGCTGATTCAAGAACCGTAAGCTGCACCGGGCTTCCGGCAAATGCAAGCTGGAACACAGCTTCATCAATAACGCAGATTTGGACCGGATACAGCTGGGTTCCGTCAAATATCGGGACATACAGCAAAACATCAAGCAGTGAAGAGTGCTACTTTCAATGCAATTCCGGCTACGACTGGAACGGTTCCCAGTGTGTAGAAGCGGTAGATCCGTGTGATCCCAATCCATGCAACGCCAACTTTGTCGCAAATGCAACAGGAATCTGCATTGCAGCAGGAGCAGCTTATGCATGCGAATGCAAACCAGGATACAGCTGGAAAGATTCTGCCTGCGTATCAAATATTCCTGCGTGCAGTAAAAATACGACCTCATTTCCATGCAAGGATGAGTCCAAAGGCTATTTCTGGTCGGCAAAATCAGTTGATCGTATAGATTGGGAATCAGCAAACGAACTTTGCAACAATTTAAATCAAGATAACTACGGCGGTTTCAACAGCGCCTGGCATCTGCCTAATATTGATGAGTTAAGAACACTTCTTATAAACAGCAATACAAGATACTGTAATGTTTCGGAAAGCTGCGGTTCCAAGGATCATTGCTGGAACTGCGAAAACTGCGCGGCAGAAGCTACTGCTTCAACAAGCGGCAACCAGTGCGCACTTTGGGGTAATGATTACAAAGACGGAAGGTATAGTAAATTAGGCGACATAATCAGTTTGTGGTCATCAACCCATGTATACTCTTCTTCACATCCATCAGAAACTAATTTATGGGTTTGGGACGTAAATTTCTTAAACGGCAGCATAAAGGATGTGAAAACAACCGGCACTCTCTATGTCCGCTGTGTCAGAAATGCGGAAGAATGATACAGTCGTGCGAGAGCGGCTTGTTCCGTCAAAACGATCTATAAAAAACTCAGCAGCAATCAAAATTTAAATTAAAGAAGTTTTTTCTTTCAATTTTCATTTTCTTTACTATAATATTCAACGATTTGGTTTTTAGGAGTGCGCGAATGAGCAAAATTTCAATCCGTTTCTTTAATGACCGCGAGGTCAGAGCCGTATGGGACGAGGAAAATTCGAAGTGGTGGTTTTCAGCTATTGACATAATTCAGGCAATTAACAAAGAACCTGACTATGTCAAAGCCGGAAACTACTGGAGATGGTTAAAAAAGAAATTTACAGCTGAAAATATTCAACTCGTGAGTGTCACTCACGACTTCAAATTCAAGGCTCCAGATGGAAAAAAACGTGCGGCAGATGCGCTCGACTACGATGCGGTTCAGATTCTGGCAAAAAACTTCCCGAACAACAAAGCCGTGAATTTCCTTGATTGGTTTAATTACAGCGACAATACTCTTGACGGTCAGAGCAAGAAAAAAGCATATACTTTTTTGCAAAGTAATCTTATCGCCGAGGAGGATGTCGGAACAACAAAGGCTCTGCAACAAATCCACGCATACATTTTCGGCGGCTTGTACGATTTCGCGGGGCAGATCCGCACAAAAACGATAAGCAAGGGCGGATTTAAGTTTTGTGTCGCCGAATATCTGGAGAGTGCGCTGAAAAAAATCGAGCAAATGCCCGAAAACACTTTTGATGAGATTGTTGACAAATATGTCGAAATGAATGTTGCTCACCCGTTTATGGAAGGAAACGGCCGAAGCACACGCATCTGGCTTGACATGATATTCAAAAAACGCCTTTCAAAATGCGTCGACTGGAGCATGATCGGAAAGAAAGACTATCTTGACGCCATGAGGGAAAGTCACTACGACCCGGCAAAAATCAAAGAGCTGCTGAGAAATGCTCTCACCGACAAAATCGACGACCGCGAAATGTTTATGAAAGGTATCGACTATTCGTATTATTACGAAGAAATATAATCGTTAATAGAGTCTGATGAATCAGCTTTTTACTGCCTTGACTCTGTCTGCGATTTTTTTCGTGAAATTGCGCTCGGAGTAGCGTTTTAATCTCAAAATCGCGTTTTTGAACGCCTTTTTGTCGCTTCTGCCGTGACCGATCCCGACAAAGTGGTTGATCCCGAGCAGGAACGCCGTTCCGTAAAGGTTGTACTGGAAATTTCTGAAAACTTCGCCGAAAACTTTGTTGAAGACAAAAGTCTGCACTTTGGCAAGCTGCGGCGGCGCGATCTTGGCCTTGATGAGCTGCGAGATCGTTTCTGTCAAACCTTCGACAGTTTTCAGCGCGACATTCCCGGTGAAAGCGTCTGTCACGACAACATCGGTTTCGGGATGCGAAAAAAGGATGTTGCTTTCAATGAAACCTTTGTAATTCAGCGGAGATTCCTTGAACATTTCAGCTGCTTCAGCGATTTTTTTGCTTCCTTTGCCTTCTTCTGTGCCGACATTCAGGATCGAAATTTTCGAATCCTCAAGACCGGTCATGAAAAAGCGGTAAGCCTCGCCCAGAACGCCGAAATCAAAAAGGTTTTCCGCTTTCGGGTCGAGAGTCGCGCCGAGATCCAGAATGATGAGTTTGTGCTTGTCGACAGAAGGATAACTCGTTGCCAGAGCGGGGCGTGTGATATTCGGTATAACGCCGCTTTTGAAGTATGCAGCTGTAACGATCGCGCCGGTATTTCCAGCTGAAAAGAACGCGTCGCCTTTGCCCTGAACAAGCAGATCGAGCGCGACATGGACCGAAGAATTTCCTTTATTCCGGAAAGCAAGAGAAGGAGTTTCACCCATTTCGATACTTTCACCGGCATCGATAATTTCAAGGTTTTCAGGGATTTTCGCATCGTCCAGAGTGTCTTGGATCAGATTTTTGGAACCGACAAGCAGAATTTTGATGTCAGGATTTTCGTTACAGACTTCTAAAGATGAAAAAACGGGAACAACAGGAGCGTTGTCCCCGCCCATAGCATCAACAATGACAGTTGATGTCATTTAAACCTATTGTTCGGAAACAGAGATTATCTCTTTGCCTTTATAGTTGCCGCAGCTCGGGCAGATACGGTGCGGAAGCATCGGTTCGCCGCATTTCGGGCATGCTATAGTGGTCATCGGGTTTGATTTAAGGTGTCCGCCTCTTCTTTTTTTCGAGCGTGCTGAGCAGTGTTTTCTCTTTGGAACCATTGAATCCTCCTAATTTAGTTTATTCGCCGGATCTGTCGCAGCCGCAGTCTCCGAGATTGAGGTCTGCGCCGCACTTTGAGCAGAGGCCTTTGCAATCCTCGCTGCAAAGCACTTTTCCCGGCATGTTCATAACAAGTGTCTCCCTGACATAATCGTCAAGCTCTATCTCGTCGCCTGAATAAAAATAGTCGACATCCGGCGTGTTTTCGGGAAAAAGATAGTAGGTCTCGTCCAGATCCATATCCAGTTCCAGATCAGCAAGACATCTGTCGCACGCAGTCAGGACCGTCGCATTTCCGAAAAATCTGAGGCAGATAGTTTCAGCGGCGCGGTAAAACTCGACTTTGAGCGAGACATTTTTTATTTTGGCGCTTTCTCCGAGCTCGTCTCCCGCGATGTTGTATTCAACATTCCGAGTGACCTTCGACTCGGTGATTTCACTAAGATAAAGCAGCATTTCAACCACCAAAAAAATAACTGCGGGAATATACTCGTAAAAGTTGAAATGTCAAGGTAAATTTGATTCTGCCGTGATTCAGAGTGCGCCCGAATTGTGGAATTTCTCAGGAATGCAGATATAATGCCGTGCTTTTGTCGGAGGTGTGAATGTTCGCAAAACACCGCAACATGGTTGCTTTTCTGTTTTATTTTTTCTTTTTCGCCCTTCTTTTTCTGCAGCTTCCGCTCCGGCACGAGATCTCCGGCAACTGTGATTCGTGGCTCGCGCTGACTTATTCCGCCCGCTCTCTGGAAACTCTGAAATCTCTCTTTTCGGGTGAAGAGACCGCGATGGCAATGTTTCCGGCCGAAGATCCTGCCGCCTACGGTGAATCAGCTCCGGGTATGCAGCTTTTCATAATGTTTTTCAAGGCTTTCGGACTTGGAGATCATTGGACGAACTATCTTTTCATAACTCTTATCCTGGCTTTGACCGCGTTCGGGATCTTTGTTTTTACAGGCAATTTTACGAAGTCTTTTCCGGCCGGGCTTTTTGCCGGATTCTGTTTCACATGCAGCAACATGGTCTTCGCCCACATCGACGATTCAGTCATAATTTTCTTTTTCTTCCCTGCGCTGGCACTTCATCTGATATACCGCCACTTTGAAGAAGGCAAAAGAAAATATCTAATAATTTCAAGCATTTTGGCTGGTTTAGAAATATATTTTTCCTTTTATGTCTTCTTTTATCAGTTCCTTATGGTCTTTGTCCTCTATTTCTTCCTCGCTCACATGAACAAAGTGAAGAGAGGCCGCGCCGTGAAAGAACTTTCCCTCTATTCCGCGATCGCCTTTCTCATTGCAGCCCCCAATTTCGCCTACTATCTCAACACGCTCTACAACCTTGATTTCGTTCCGGTTTTCGAATCTTTTTACACTGCGAAGATGGCGAGCTTCAATCTTATCGACACGCTTCTTGTCCTCCCCGGCAACTTGATATACCCGAACATCGGACAATTCTTCAACATCCCCTTGAACTGGGGTTTTGTAAGGCATTACAACTTCATCGGGCTGCTCCCGCTCGCACTTTTTATCTATTCGCTTTTCAAGTGGAACAGCAAAAACAGGCTCTTATTTATTATGCTTGCAGCTGTCAGCGTGTTTTTCGCCTGCGGACCGGTCTTTATGTTCAACATGAAGGAAGTTTTTTATTCGCCCCTCTACATTTTCTACAGACCGATCCCGGTCTTGAAGTTCCTCCGCGTCGCAGTCAGAGCATATTTCATATTTCTTTTCGCCGTTTCAGTCTCGGCAGCACTGTCGTTTGAAAGGATCTGCCGCAGAGTAAGGCACCGCCGCACCGCAGCTGCACTCTTTTTTGCATTTTGTTTTCTCGAGAACACTCCCGTGCCTCTGAAAGGTTTCGATGCGGCTCTCACCGAAAAAGTGCCTGAAATTTACAAAACGGTCAAAGAACAGAACATAAAAAGGCCGCTGATCCTGGAACTTCCGGCCGAGATGAATATCAAATTTCCGGAAGAAAAAATGAAAATGTTCGCCGATCCTAAGGATTTCGTTGCAAAAAACAGCTTCAATCCGCAACTTGAAGTGACAAACATGGGAATGTTCGTTGATTCGTGGGACGATCTCTTCCAATACAACCGGGAAATCATTTACACGAACTGGCAGAACAGCCACAAAACAGACTCGATAAACGGCGTGAACGGCTATTTTCCGACGCCGCGCATGATCTTTCAGTATCACATAAACCGCCTGCCCGATCCGGGATCATTCGAATTTTTGCGGAAATCAGGGGTAAATTTCGTAGTCTGGCACGAATTCATGAAGATAAAGGCCGACTCTCTGTCGCTGAGCTCTCTCGAAAGCTCTCCGTGCCTCAGAAAAATAGCCGAAAACAGTGAAGGAAGCGCGCTTTTCAGGATTCTGGACTGCAAAAGCGGCCGATGATTCAGACTCCCCTTTTCATTATCCTGCGGATGAAAAAAAACGATCCCGAAAAAACGACTGCAAGATAAAAAAGATAGACATATCCGTAGACCGTCCGCATCTCTGAGCTGTATCGCGGAAGCCAGTATCCCGAAGAAAGACCTCCCTTTTCGACTGCGAACGAACAAAAATTGAGAAGAAAAAGCGAAACGATGAATATGGACAGCGAAACATATCTGTTCGCCGAGAGCTCCGATATTTTCGCGGCAGCAAAGTTGACAGCACAGCTGTAAGCGGCACTCAAAAGAACGATCGCGACAGGAAACGCAGATCCCGGAAAGAAAAGGAGCGAGCCGGGATAGTAAGTCCCTTCTCCCGCAAAAACACATTCGTTGACGATTTCCAAAGCGACAGAGACAAGCGCCGGTGCAAGAACCGGAAAGAACATCCTTTTTGAGATCAGAAAATATGCGAGCAACGGAAGAGTCACAGCAAAAATCACTGTTTCGATTAGAAGGAAAGGAGCCATTTCAACCTCCGGGAGGCATGTTTCCGAGGCACAAAAATCATCATATCTCCTGGTTTCCGGGACTCTTAACTTTTGCGGCAAGATCGTTAATGATCTCTCCGGCTATAATAAGACCGACAACCGAAGGGACAAATGCCGTGGAACCGGGAATATCTCTGCGTTCCGTACATTTTCTGGCCGTTCCCGGCGGGCAGATACAGTGCATCCGGCAACTGATCGACATATCCTCCAGAGGTCTGACCGGTTTTTCTTTGGAATAGACCACTTTCAGAGATCTGATCCCGCGCTTTCTGCATTCTTTGCGCATGACTTTCGACAGCGGACATATCGACGTTTCGTAGATATCCGCGACTTCAAATGCCGCAGGGTCTACTTTGTTGCCGGCTGCCATGGAGGATATCACAGGGACTCCGGCTCTATTCGCATTTTCGATGATGGCAAGTTTTCCGGTGACGGTGTCGATGGCGTCCACAACGTAATCATACTCGCTGAAATCGAACTGATCCTGAGTGTCGGGGAGGTAGAATATCTTGTAAGTCCTGACCTTGCAGTCCGGATTGATCTCGCGGATCCGTTCTTCGGCGACATCCACTTTATATTTCCCGACAGTCTTTCTTGTTGCCAGGATCTGCCGGTTGAGATTGGTCAGGCAGACCTTGTCGTCATCGATAAGATCAAGCGCCCCGATCCCCGAACGTGCCAGCGCTTCCACGACGTAGCCGCCGACACCGCCGATACCGAATACAGCAATACGGCATGACGCGAAATGATCCATTGCTTCCTTACCGTAAAGCAGCTGAGTCCTTGAAAACTGATTCAGCATTCAATCGCCTCCATTGCTGATCATTTTCCCGTTTCCCTGGAAAGGACAGCAACCGTCTCAAAGTGCGGAGTGTCGGGAAAAAGGTCAATAATATAAAAATGTTTTACACAAAAACCTTTTGCAAGAAATGTTTTGAGATCGCGGACAAGGTTAGGCGGCTCACATGCGATATAGACCACATTTTCCGTGCAGTCGCAGATGATCCCGGAAAGTTTCGCTCCCAGCCCTGCCCTCGGAGGATCGGCTACGACCAGCCCGGTCTTTTCAAGCCGCTCCAGGCTGTAGGCGTTCATTTTCACGATTTCTGCTTTGCCGCCGAGGTTTTCAGCATAACTAATGCACGCCGCCTCTTCGATCTCGAAACCTGTCGTTTTGATCCCTTTGTCAGTGAGAAAAAGTGAAAAAAGACCGCTTCCGCAGAAGAGATCGACCGCATTTTCCGCTTTTGCCGCCTCAGCTTCGCGCATGACGAGCGAACACATTATCCCGGCCCCTTCTTCAGATGACTGGAAAAAACTGTTCCGGCGGATCTTCATGGTCTTCCCGTTCACCGATTTCCTCAAAGTTTCTGCCCCCGGCATGAAATCACCGGTGAATTTTGAATATTCGAACTGCGTGTCTCCGTGCCGCTTCGGGATGTCGCGCACTATTTTTTCAAAAAAAACAGGGTCGAGAAGCGGACAGTCGTCAATCTGGACGAAATCACTGCTTCTTTTTCTGCGGTAGGCAGGCTTTCCTTTAAGGGAAAAAAATTTCGCCCGGGTCCTAAGCCCCGTTTCTCCGGGAGTCACAACGACAGGATCAATATCAAGATCTATTTGATTTTGCCTCAAAAGCTCTGAAAATATTGCCTTTTTCATCCTCAACTGCGCCGGATAGGAAGCATGCTGGAGCAAACAGCCGCCGCATATTCCGTAATGTTTGCAGAAAGGCTTCCTTCTTTCGGGTGAAGTCCCGATAAGCTCGTGATCTTCGACATAAAAGAAACTTTTTTCCTTCAACGCGCTTTTGACTCTGACGATCTCGCCGGGCAGAGTGTAGGGAACAAAGAAAGTTTTTCCTTCCGCCCAGCCTATTCCGCAGCCGTTTGATATTATTTTTGCGATCCTGACTTCCGTCATCTATTTCGATTTAGCGGCTTTGACGATGTTTTCAGCGGTGAAACCGTATTTTTCCATGACCAGGCTGCCCGGAGCGGAAGTGCCGAACGTATCAACGGCAATGATCTTTCCTTTGTCTCCTGCGTATTTTTCCCAGCCGAAACTTGTTCCGGCTTCAACGACAACGCGGTTTTTGACCGATCTCGGAAGCACCGATTCCCTGTACGCAGCAGGCTGTTTCTCAAATGTTTCACGTGAAACCATGTTGACGACACGCACTTTCGATCCCTCTTTTCTCAAGGTTTCGGCAGCTTCGAGCGCGATGTGGACTTCGGATCCTGTTGCGATGATCATCGTGTCAGGAGCTGCTTCTTCAAGTATCGCGTAAGCTCCTTTCAGAGCGTTTTCAGCAGCGGCGTATTTCGTTCTGTCGATGACCGGAACATCCTGGCGTGTCAGAATGAGGGCAACAGGCTGGTTTTTGTTTTCGAGGATATGTTTCCAAGCGACCGAGACTTCGTTCGCATCGGCCGGACGCCATACTTCAAGTCCCGGGATGCAGCGCAGAGAGGCAAGCTGTTCGACCGGCTGGTGCGTCGGACCGTCCTCGCCTACCGCAAGCGAATCGTGAGTGAAAAGGAACACCGAGCCCAGTTCAGCGAGAGCGGCAAGCCTTATCGGAGGACGCATATAGTCAACGAACGAGAAGAAAGTTCCTGTGTATGGTTTGAGCATCCCGTGGTAGAAAATACCGTTTGCGATAGCTCCCATCGCGTGCTCCCTGACTCCGAAGTGGATGTTTCTGCCCGAAAAATCGTCGGCTGAGAACCATTTTTCACCCGAGATCGTCGTTTTGGTCGAGCAGCTGAGGTCGGCGTCGCCTCCTACGAGCCACGGAACCGCTTTGCCTATAGCGGCAAGGACTTTTCCGTCCGCGGCACGTGTCGCCATTTTCGTTCCAGCCTCGAATTTGGGAAGGATCTTATCCAAATTTTCGACTTTGAGTTCCTGCATAGCCTTGAACTGAGCCGCTTCTTCCGGATATTTCTCCGAATATTCTGCAAAAAGTTTGTTCCAGGCCGTTACGGCACGCTTTCCGGCGCGTTTTATCGAAGCAAAATCCTTTTTGACGTCGTCATCGACGAAGAAAAACTTTTCGGGATCCATTCCGAAACCCTTTTTTACCGCCGCAAGCTCCTCTGCACCGAGCGGAGAACCGTGGGAGGAAGAGCTTCCCGCCTTGTTCGGAGAGCCGAAACCGATAGTCGTTTTGACGATGATGAGAGTCGGTTTTGAGAGCTCTTTTTTCGCCTTTGCTATCGCGCGGTCGATCGATTTGAGGTCGCTGTTGCCGTCTGCAACGGTGAGGACCTGAAAACCGTAGCTTTCAAAATGTTTTTTTACGTCTTCGGTAAAGGTGAGCGATGTCGGACCGTCGAGCGAAATGTCGTTGGAATCGTAAAGGAGAATGAGCTTTCCGAGTTTGAGGTGCCCCGCGAGAGAAGCTGCTTCGGAAGCGATGCCTTCCATAAGGCAGCCGTCGCCCAAAAGTGCGTAGGTAAAGTGATCGATCAGCTCGAATCCCGGCTTGTTGAACCTTGCTGCGAGCATTCTTTCAGCTATCGCCATGCCGACTGCGTTCGCAACACCCTGCCCCAAAGGACCGGTCGAAGCGTCAACACCCGGAGTTACGCCGAATTCGGGATGCCCCGGAGTCTTGCTTTTCCACTGCCTGAAATTCTTCAGATCGTCCATCGAAAGTTTATATCCTGCCAAGTGGAGCATCGAATAGAGAAGTGCGCTGCCGTGACCTGCCGAAAGGACGAAACGGTCTCTGTTTATCCAGTCAGGATGCACCGGAGAGACCTTCAGATGCCGCTTCCAAAGCGTATAAGCTGCAGGAGCCGCACCCATCGGAAGACCGGGATGCCCCGAGTTCGCCTTCTGGATCATGTCTGCTGACAAAACGCGGACGGTATTTACACTTTTTTCAGAAATTTTATCGGGAAAAGCCATTTTCAACTCCACAAAAAGTTCACAAATCGGCTGAATATACAAAAAAATAGGCAAACGACAAGATAAAAATGATATCAGATCAATCTTTTGAAAAAGTTTTTTCAACAAAACCGGATCCGCCAGAGCAAGGTCTTTCCGATTTGAACATCCCCTCTCGTTTTTTTTCAAAAAATCGAGTATAATACAGCGGTTTTTACGGATTGAGATGAAATGTTGCCGCTCTTGAAAATGCATGCGCAAGACCGGATCCGAGAGTGTTTCTGCTTGCGAAAAGAGCGGTCGAGACGATATCCGGCGGTCCTGTTCACGGAGGAGAATATGTGCACAAGCATAATTTCAAACAGAAAAAAGACGATAGTCGGCTGGAACCTCGATATTCTCGATATGGAATACCGCGTGCGGCCCGACAAACTCGGCGTATATATCGAGATAAACGACCCGAAGGAAGGGTGGATGCCGCTTTTCGGGGCGAATTCGCGCGGTGATTTCGTGGGAATGCCGACCTGCTGGCCGTTTGACAAAAGGAGCGATCCTGCAGGCGGGGAAAACCACATCATCCTCCTGGATATCGATCTGCTTTTGATGAAAAAAACGCTGAAAGAGATCAAAGAGACCGCTGAAAAAGGCAGAGTCTGCAGCGTGCCCGGCATTACCTTCATGTCGTCACTTTCAGATGCGGACGGCAATCTCCTGCAGATAGTTCCGGGGCAAGGCTGCATGTATTTCCAAAAGCCTAAGTTCAAGGTAATGACGAACTTTTCACCTTACAAAATGGACAGCGAAACACATCCTTGGATGGGCTGGGACCGCTATCAGAAAGCGGCAGCCATGCTTGAGGCGGCAAACGACGATTTTGATGTCACAGACTGTTTCGCCATACTGAAGGAAGTCTCCCAGACCGTGTGCCCGACGGTAGTTTCAATGGTCTATGACGTCTCGGAAAGGACTGTTTACTGGTGCGAAAACAGAAACTGGGATCAGTTGGAAAAGTTCGATCTGCTCCAGAAATAGATAGAACGGCAGATTCTACAAAAAAACTGGTTTGTATCAGCCTTCGACCAGCACGAAAAAAACAGGCCTTGGCAAATCACACAAAATCTGTAACATCATTGCGTTTTTAGCGCGAAGCTGAGAATTGCCGATGCGGTGGCACCCTGCTGTTTAGCGCACAGCGTGGGGACTTAATCCGGGTGGTGTTTGGCTCCCGGACAGCTTCACATCTTTTTTCTTAGCCCGAATAATCTAAAACTTGTTCGTATTTTTAAACCTTTACCGGAATATTTCGCCGGTTAAGGTGGTAAAAATCGCAAAAAATTTAAAAGTTACCCCCTTAACTTGAAAAATGCCCCGTTAAATTTCAATTTTTGCTGTCAGAATATTCAGCCGGTCTTTCCTTCATCGCGATGCAAAAAAGCTCGAGCGGCAGATGGCAGTAGCCGTTGGGATTTTTGACAAGATATTTCTGGTGATACTCTTCCGCGGGATAGAAGTTTTCGAGCGGCATGACTTCGACCGCGAATTTTGCCGCTTTTTCGCCGAGAGCAAGTTTTTCGCTATTGACTGCTGCCTCGATATCTGGAAGAAGCGTTTCATCGGTGTAATAGATCCCTGTGCGGTACTGAATGCCGCAGTCGCATCCCTGCTGGTTGACCGAGAGCGGATCGATCGCCCGGAAATAGTAGCCGATGAGCTTTTGTGTCGGCAGAACTGTCTCGTCGTATTCGATTTTCACTGTTTCGGCGTGTCCGCTGCCGCCGCAGACATCCTGATAGCTCGGATCTTCAGTTTTTCCGTTAGCGTAACCGACGACTGTTGATTTTATGCCGTTAAACTGATCGAAAAAACGCTGTGTTCCCCAGAAACAGCCCCCTGCAAGATAGATAGTTTTCATGGTTCCCTCCGCTTCTTGCCTTTTTCCTGCTTGTTTCTATAATATCGCGTTTTTTGTTTATCAACTTTTTAAGGAGAGAAAAATGAAAAAGCTTTTTATTTTGACGGCTGTTTTTAGTGCAATGTTTCTGATGATGTCATGCGGCGGAAGTGGTATCTCAGGTGACGGATACTACTCCGACGGAGACAAAGTATGCTCCGATTACTCCGACTCCGGAGACTGCAAAGGACATGATGTCAGAGCCTGTGTAGAAGGCGACGATTGGTGGTATGAAGTCGAAGGAACAGGTAAAAAATTCAAATGCGACGATGGCGACTGCACTAAAGCTGCATTCGATCTGAACAACTACTGCTACGACACAAACATTGATTACGACGAAGAAGACGGTGCGACGTGTGTTACTACCGAAGAACCTGAGACCTGCGGCGGCAAAGCTGTCAAATTCTGCACGAAAGATGAATCCTACTGGTATGAAGTAGACGGCAAAAAATACGAATGTAAAGACGCCGGTTCGGAAGAGTGCACTCAGGCAATGATGGATTTCTCAAACTACTGCGCTAAAGCCGAAGAAGAAGCGGAAGAAAACGGCGAATCGGGATTCGAAACAGAGCCGACAGCATATCTGCCGGCATCTTACGCAGACAAGACCCTGGATGCATGGTATATGCTCAAAGAAGCAGATGAAGACAAAATAAAAATCGAAGCAGTCTTCCTTTTCAACGACAACACTCTGGTTGTAACCAGCAGCAAAGTCTACTCTGTAGAAGACGGCAGAGAGCCTGAGAAGAAAATCAACGCTGAAGGCACTTTCACGATCACTTCCGGCGATTACGACAACGGCGAAGCCCATGTTGTAGCCGGTGAAATGGAATTCGACGTCACCATCAGCGACGGTATCCTCTCGGCAATGGATGCGGAATTCGCAAAACAGGACAACGCAGACGCACCTGAAGCGCAATAATCTCTTCTGAATCTTTCCCATAATTTCCGATTTATTTGAATTGCCCCGAAATAAAAGTATATTTTCCGCGCCACATTGATCATTGAAGTGTTTTTATTTGAATAACTATAATATTTCCAGGAGGTTACAATGAACAAAGAGTATCAGGTCAAAGACATTTCTCAGGCTGATTTCGGGAGAAAGGAGATCGCTCTTGCCGAAATCGAGATGCCGGGACTTATGGCGCTTCGTGAAAAATATGCTGAAAAACAGCCGCTCAAAGGTGCGCGCATCACGGGAAGCCTTCACATGACGATACAGACTGCCGTTCTGATAAAGACTTTGGTCGCTCTCGGCGCGGATGTCCGCTGGGCAAGCTGCAATATCTTCTCGACTCAGGATCACGCAGCGGCAGCGATCGCAGACATGGGCGTTCCGGTTTTTGCGTGGAAAGGCGAGACTATCGAGGAATACTGGCAGTGCACGCTGAAAGCTCTTTCGTTCCCGGGAGGACTCGGGCCGCAGCTCATAGTTGACGACGGTGGAGACGCGACGCTTCTTATCCACAAAGGTTATGCCTGCGAAGAAAACCCTGCTCTTTTCGACGAAAAAGCAGAAAACCGCGAGGCACAGGCGATACTCGATATTTTGAAGGAAGAATACAAAAAAGATCCGCAGAAATGGCATAAAATCGTGAAAGAAATCAAGGGTGTAAGTGAAGAGACCACGACAGGCGTCCACAGGCTTTACCAGATGCTTGAAAAAAACACTCTTCTCTTTCCGGCGATCAACGTCAACGATTCGGTCACGAAGTCGAAGTTCGACAACCTTTACGGCTGCAGGGAATCGCTTGCTGACGGCCTCAAACGCGGAACAGACATCATGGTCGCGGGCAAAGTCGTCTGCGTATGCGGCTACGGCGATGTCGGTAAAGGATGTGCGAAGTCGATGCAGGGTTTCGGCGCGAGAGTCATCGTTACCGAAATCGACCCGATCTGCGCGCTTCAGGCGAGCATGGAGGGCTTTGAAGTCAGAACAGTCGAAGAAGTCGTTGATTTTGCTGATATTTTTGTTACTGCAACAGGAAACTGCGACATCATCAGAGTCGAGCACATGAAAAAGATGAAAAACATGGCGATAGTCTGCAACATCGGGCACTTTGACAACGAGATCCAGGTCGATGCGCTCTATGCAGTTCCCGGGATCAAAAAGATCAACATCAAACCGCAGGTCGACCGCATCGAGTTCCCTGACGGACATTCGATAATCCTTCTCAGCGAAGGAAGACTCGTCAACCTCGGCAACGCGACGGGACATCCGAGCTTCGTAATGAGCAACTCATTCACGAACCAGGTCCTGGCTCAGATGGATCTCTGGCAGAACGAATACAAACTCGGCGTTTACATCCTTCCCAAACATCTTGATGAAGAAGTCGCACGTCTCCACCTTGCAAAACTCGGCGTCAGCCTCACGAAACTCACGCAGAAACAGGCAGACTACATCGGCGTAAAAGTTGAAGGTCCCTACAAAGCCGACCATTATAAGTACTGACCGTGTGAAACCTTGACGGATGAAAACGGTCTTAAAAAAGTTTTTGACCCAGACTTTGCCCTCTCCGCGGTGGAAAGGGAAATAAAAGGGCGACCGGAGGAATTATGAAAAGGATTTTTTTAACACTTATCTCTTTGATTTTATTAGCTTTTTGTCTATCAGCCGAAGATGCGGCGCAGGCAAAGACTGATGCCGAGACCCATGCGACCCAAAAAGCGGGCGATGCAAAGGTTGAACCAGCGAAAGATGCGCCTGAAAAGGACAAAGTTTATGCCGGAATGCCGATAACTCCTGAATTTTCGAAAGAAGTGATAGACAAGATCACGGCAAAATATTCAAAAATGTACGAAAGTTATGACGGTGTGAAAAACACGCGCCATGTCACGGTCGAATACCGCGATCCCAAGACAAACGAACTTCTCGAGACCGAAAAATATGTCTACACACGCTGGGATTACTGGTACAAAGATCTGAAATATGAGCTCCACTCCTGCGAATCGGACGGAAAACCGAGAAAACCGGGCGTCATCGCATGCGATCCGCACGAATCGAAGCCGGGTATCCCCCACTTCGACAAAAACGGCGAGAAAGAGTACATCCGCGAGCTCGTCGCAGTCGAAAAACTCAACGGAAGGCTTGCATACAAGATCAAAATGACGGCAAGAAAACCGAAAGGAGAACATTTTGTCGGGCACGTCTGGATCTCCGTCGACAAGCTCGAATATATGCAGAACGAGGGAAAGGCCGGCAAAAAGAGGATGGGCGAAAAGGACCTTTACGTCAAATACCAGGCTAAAGACTTCAACAACGGGCAGTATTTCCACTTCACGAGCGGCACGACAAGAGTCGAGATAAGCGTAATGGGCTACAAACGTGTCCTTGTCTACAAATTCGAGAACAAAGATATCGAACTCATGCCTAAAAAGGACAAAAAATAATGGAAAAACTATACTTTTGGACACTTGTCTTCATCTTCGTGAGCGGAGTTTTCACCTGGATCGCGCTCTACTTCGTCACGGCGGGCTACGGCAGATACGGCAGCAGAAAATGGGGCCCGGCTATAAATCCGAAACTCGGCTGGCTCATCATGGAGTCTCCTGTCGTCATTCTCCCGATAGTTTTCGCGTTTTTGGGAAATGTCACGACTGTCACCGCGGTGATGCTCGGGATCTGGCTTTCGCACTATGTCCAGCGCGATCTCATCTATCCGTTCCTCATCAAAAACGGAGCAAAAATGCCCCTTTCGATCATCTCGATGTCCCTTTTCTTCAACTGCATGAACGGCTTTGTGAACGGCTACTGGCTCTTCTTCCTCTCGAAATATGAAATTTCGTGGTTCACCACGCCGCAGTTCGTGATCGGAGCCATAGTCTTCTACTGCGGGATGTTCATCAATATCCAGTCTGACCACATCGTCCGCAATCTCAGAAAGGAGAACGGTCCCGGCTACCACATCCCGATGAAAGGATTCCACAGATTCGTCGCAAGCCCCAACTACTTCGGCGAGATCGTCGAATGGGCGGGCTGGGCGATCCTTACATGGTCGATCCCGGGACTCGCGTTCGTATTCTTCTCTATGGCGAACCTCGTTCCCAGAGCGCACACAAACCGTCAGTGGTACATCGAAAAATTCGGCGACAAATACCCGAAATCAAGAAAAAGAGTTTTCCCGTTTATTTACTGATGTTTCACGTGAAACATTTTCAGGAAATCAAGATCTCAGGGAAGGTCCGGATCATCAATAACGGATGCAGATGACGTCTTTTTTTGATGTTTTAAGGTAATCGCTCTTCACCAGACCTTCGGAGAAATCGAGATAATAAGCTGAAGAATTATAAGAAGAATAAGTCGTCGAGGACCAGAATTTTCCGTTTGCTTTAAGACCCGGAAACTCGGAAGCGGGAGCCGATCTGCTATAGTTTACAAGCGCCGAAAGTTCGTTGATATTCGGAAGATGCCATGCGTCGGATCCTGCATAATTTAGATTTTCGCAGTAAGCGAGAGCCTCTTCCCAAGTCTTCTCTTCGGCGTAGACCTTTGTGTAATACGGTGCCGTTCCGCTGCTTGTTAAGGCAAGATACTCCTGCGAATTCGATATCTTCGTCGTGAACCATGCCGGCGAGATCTGTTTGCCGCGGACACAGAGAACATGGTTGGTATTGATCTTCGGCTCTTTATAGGAAAATCCCGGCTTACCGTCAGGATCCGGCGTTGCCGCCCATACCGTATCGGAATAAGCGGTCTTTGAGCTGACTGTCCAGACGGCAGTCTCTTCCAAGCCGTTGAATATGTTTTTGAAAAGCTGGTCGTCGAACGATATCATCTGCATTTCGTACATATTCGGAACTCTCCAGTCCTTACGCCCCGCATAGTTGAGAGCCCCGCAGTAGACCTGCGCCTCATTCCAGTTGTAGAACTTTTCCGAAACGCCGGACCACTCCAGACCGTTATTGCTGTCGATGATATACATTTCCTCATCATTTATTCCCTGAGTGAAACTCTTTTTGGTGCAGGAGTTGTTTCTGAACTGCGCGTCCTGACCGTAGAAACTCTCTCCTTCTGCAGGACATGTGATCTCGGCGCTGTTGTTGTAGCACTTCGTCTGTTCCGTGCAGACATTGTATATTTTGTTAACTTGAGTTTTTGCCGAATCGGATGCTGTGCAGTTTTTACCGTCCCAGAGGTATCCGCTTGTGCATCCGCAGTAGAAGCTCTCGAGATCTCCCGCTATACATGTTCCGTTTGAATCTGCAACGACTGCGCATGGGTTCGAGCCGTTTTTACGACAAGGAGTTACACAAGCCGAACCGTCCCAGAAATATCCTTCGCTGCAGACACATTCGTAAGTTTCGACAGTTTTGGGGATGCAGGAGCCTGTAGAGTTCGTGATCGAGCAGCTTGACGAGTTGCACGGATCGGCGACGCAGTCTTCACCGTCCCAGAAATAACCGCTCCGGCAGAGAGCCGACCTGACGCACAGCGCAGAATACTTGTTGGTTGCTTCACTTTGAACAAGTTCATATCTGGGATAAAAGTTCACCATCTTTATATATGACGATGTCCAGTATTTTGCATTCAACATTATGCCTTCTAAAGGAATGAGTACCGACATCAATTCGTTTTCATTGGGAAGTCTCCAGTCCGAATAGCCGGCATGGATCAGGTTTTCGCAGTATTCAAGAGCCTGACGGCGGTTTTTGTCAGGAGCTCCCGCCTTCATCCACATAAGTTTCGTCAACGGGTCGCTGTATACTTCCGTTCCGTTTGCTACCCATGTCTCAAGATCCTGAAAATCAGACATTTCATCGCCGTGGACACACAGCGCATAAGCTTTACTGTCAGAATCCACATTGATCAGTTTCAAACTTTTGGAATAAGAGATGTTCGCAACCCAGACCCTGGTAATTCCCGAGTTGCTCCAGTAATCGACGTTCGTGTAATCGCCGAAATAGGTCTTGAACGATTTGTCAAAAAGCATCGTCATAAGTTCGTGTATGTTAGGAAGTCTCCAGCCGGCATTCTGCTGAGCATTGAGGCTTTCGCAATATTCCGCGGCTTCAGCATAGCTAAGGGTGTTTTCCGATATTTTTCTGCTCCACTCAAGCCCGGTCGTGACGCTTGTCAGCGTTTCTCCGCCTTCTTCAAAGTACTGAGTGAGGAAGTGCGGACTCCCGGCATACTGCGGGTCCTGACCGTAGAGATCCTCGCCCGGCACAGGACATTCGATATTGCTGTTATATCCCAAGTCATATCCGTAGCATCTGGTCTCTCCGGTGCGGAGATTGCCGAAAGCAGGCCTGTCGCCGGTGCAGCCGAGCATCGTTCCGTTCCAGAAATACCCCTGTTCGCAACCGCAGATATAATCATTATGACTTATCGGATAACAAGTTCCGCCCTGCGCAAGATCGAAAGTTGCACAAGGATTGTTGTAACACGGATCGACACATTCAGAGCCGTTCCAAAAGTAGCCCTCTTTGCATTCGAAACAGCAGTTCCAGCAATTTTTTTCATTATACTTCCCCTCAGCCGACGGAGAATAATCTTCAGCACCGGGATTCCAGTTCTGGTTCACTTCCGAACTGCCGACCCATTCGGCGTTTTGGGGAAGACCTTCGCACTGTACGACTCTCCGTTCCACCTCACAGCTGCTGCCGGACCACTGATAATGTTCGAGGCATCCGCAGGTATAGCGGTAATAATCGTTCTTGTTTTCGTTGAACGAACACTTGCCGTCTGAATCCGGCATATCATTACACGGGTTGGGATCGCACGGATCGAAACACTTTTCGGTTTCCCAGTCCCATGCATAGTTTTCGATACATTCGCATTCGTAGTAGCCCTCATGCGAGATACATCCTGTCGCATTCTCTATGCCTGCACACGGATCGTCGGAACACGGATCAGGAGCGGCGGTGTCCGCATCGTCAGATGTCGTGTCTGCGTCATCCGGAGCTTCAGTGTCACCGGTCGGTTCAGTGTCTCCTGTCGGTTCAGTGTCGGCCGTGTCCTCGTCAGTCACCGTCTCACCCGTGTCAGGGTTGTCCTCAGTCTTCTTCTTACCGCCGCACGAAACAACAAAAATAACTGCCGCAGCAAGCACAAAAGCAGTAAAGATTTTCTTCATTTTATCCTCCTAAAAAATGAACCGCCGAAATTACGGCGAAATTATAGCCTTCGGTAAAAAAAAAGACAAAAAACAAATAATTATTGAAAAATTCAATGTTTTTACTATAATACTGCGTTTTTATTCCCCATCTGAGTTAGAGGGGGTGCCGAAGGCTGGGGCGCGTGTTCCCCAAAAATGGAGGCTGATATGAAGAAATTTTTGCTCTTTCTGCTTTTCTTTAGTTTGTTTTTTATCGTTTCATGCGGCGCGGACGATGCATCGGACAACGAGGAGCTTTCGGATATTCCCGACTGGGATTATTCCAATGTCGTAAGTGACGACGAAGCGGAAAATTCCGCAGCTCCGACCGACAACACAGAGCCCGACAGCACCGATAGTGCAGCAGATCCGGGATATCAGGACCCGACCAACGATCCCGGCACGTCTGATGAGATGCCTGACAACGAGAACGCTCTTCCCGAAGGCTGCGGAAACGAGACTGTGGAATACGGTGAAAGATGCGATTCCGCTGCACCGATAACCTGCTCGAACCTCAATTCCAACATGTCGGGCGCAACAAAATGCCTCCCCGACTGCACAGCTTTCGACATGTCGACATGTGATAAAAAAGTGTGGGGCGTTCTGAATGTCCGCTTCTTCACAAGATTCATAATGGACAACGCAAAAACCGGCGATCCTAACTATTTCGCGCAGGGCACACTCCCCTACTCTGCTTTCAACGGGCTCTACGGCGATACAACAAAATTTTTCCCGCAGAGCGGCGATTTTTCCGTTTCGTTCGCCGTCACAGACAACTACACCGGCACTTTCGGCGCGAACAAACGCCAGCTTTTCGTAAAACAGAACCCCGCTTCAGGCTATCCGAGGCACGAGCTCGAGTTTGCTCCCGGCACGATAAAAAGCGGCGCCGAATACAAGATCAACGCCGTTTCGCTCTTTGATCTGGTCGACAATCTGCTGAAACTCGTCCGCTACAGACTCGTGGACAAACAGAACGGTCAGGAGTGCATAATGGGGATCGGCTATTCCGGCTCTGTCTTCATCACATCAGTATATCCTGAAAATGCCGATCTTTACGAAGGCGGCAGCGTAGAGATCGTTGCAAATAACGTCGATTTCTACTATCCGACCGAAGTTCCCGGACTTGACGAAGAAACGACTGTTCCCGAAGAAGTCCTCAAATACCCGCTCTGCTCAAAATAGTTCCGAAAAATGTATTTCGACAGAATAAATTCAACAATATGCGCCCTTGCCACAGCTAAAGGGAGCAGCATCGGAATAATCAGAGTAAGCGGCAGAAAATCATTTGAAATAGCCGGAAAACTCACCGGCAGAACAAATTTCGGGCATAAAAAAGCTGAATTCGTGAAAATATTTGACGGCGGAAAAGTGGTGGAAAAGTGCCTGATACTTACTTTTCATGCACCTTTCAGCTTCACGGGCGAGGATGTAGCCGAATTCCACGTCCACGGGGCGGCAGAAAACGCATCCGAAATCATGCGGCTCATCTTCAAAAACGGCGCGATACCCGCATTGAAAGGGGAGTTCTCGTTCAGAGCAGTTCTCAATTCAAAAATGAGCGTTGACGAGGCAATTGCCCTAAATACGGTCATAACGTCGGAAAACCCTTTTTCGACAGACCTTTCGCGCAAGGCAGCATTTGAAAAAAATCCGCTGGAAAAACTTAACGACCTTATTCCGCAGTGGGAGTATTTCCACACTTTAGCCACTGCTGTTGTGGATTTCCCGGATCAGGTCTCTACGGATCTCGATTTTGAAAAACTGAAAAATCTTATAAAACGCTCAAACCTCGATATTTCCAAGGTTTTATCCAATTCTGAGGCTCTTTCAAGACTTTTGAACTACCATATTGTCATTTTAGGCAAGCCGAATGTCGGAAAATCCTCTCTTTTCAATATCTTAATCGAACGAGACCGTGCAATTGTCGCAGATTTGCCCGGAACGACACGCGATTATATCTCTGAAACCTTTTACGCAAAGGGGTTTCAGGCACTTTTAACAGACTCTGCCGGCCTCAGAACTGCTTCATCAGAAGTCGAAGCGAAAGGGATAGAAAAGAGCCGAAACCTGCTTGAGAAGGGGGATTTGCTGATTTTAGTCTTTGACGGCTCGAAACCGCTTGACCTTGAAGATTTGGAATTATTGCGTGAAACCTGCATGAAACCTAGGTTACTCGTCAAAAATAAGTGCGATTTTGCCCAGGCAGAGAATCCCGAACTTACAGAAGCGACCGAAATAAGCTGCAAAGAGGGGAGGGGGATCGATGTTTTAGTCGACAAGATCTGCGAAAACATTGAAAAAAATATGCCTGATAAAAATGAAGCGATATTTTTCAGCGACTGGCAGAAAAAGAAAGCGGAAGAAATTCTGGACAAAATGGAAGAGCTCAAAGTTTATTTAAACTCTGACCAAATAGAAATTATACTTTTCTTTATTTCTGAAATTTTTGGCGGGATCCGCGACCTTTCAGGCGATCTCACGAGCCACGATGTCTACGACAAAATTTTCGGCGGTTTCTGCCTGGGGAAATGATGCGCAAAAGGAACGATTTTCAAAATAACGCCGCATTTGGCCCGTATTCAACGATTTTTTGCCAAACGATAAACCAATCGGGTCCAGGCTGGTTTTTGCCTCAGAAGTCAAATTTGGAAGCCGTTTTTCAGAGGTTCAAATGAAAAATTTTGATGTCATTGTTATCGGCGGCGGCCATGCCGGGATCGAAGCCGCTTACGCTTCTGCGAGAACAAAAGCTAAAACTTTGCTCGTCACGATCTCGATCGACAAAATAGGAGAGATGTCGTGCAATCCGTCGATCGGCGGACAGGCGAAAGGTCAGCTCGTGCGCGAAGTCGATATGCTTGGCGGAGCGATGGGAAGAGCGGCCGATTTTGCGGCGATCCAATACCGTGTCCTGAACAGAAGAAAAGGGCCGGCAGTCCAGGCTCTCCGCGCTCAGTGCGACAAAAATCTATATAAAAATTTCATGCAGGCTTTTGTCTTCAAAGTCGAAGATCTCACCGTTTTCCAGGGCGAGATAATTTCGCTTGAACACAAGAATTCAACCTTTACGGTAAAGTCAAAAGACGGATTCGTTTTTTCCTCGCGTGCTGTAGTCATCACGAGCGGAACTTTTCTCAACGGCCTGATCCACATTGGACGCGACATGTTTTCAAGCGGCAGGTTAGGGGAGCCGGCTTCTGTTGAATTATCCGATTTTTTGGTTGATTTAGGGCACAAAAAATTCCGTCTCAAAACCGGGACTCCTGTCAGGATCATCGGAAAAACGATCGATTTTTCAAAGATGGAGATCCAGCCCGGAGAGACCGATTACACTCCTTTTTCGGTGAGAACGGAAGGAAGGCTTACGAAACAGATCCCGTGCTTTCTGACCCGCACGAGCGAAAAAACAAGAGAGGCGGTTATTTCAAACCTTGACCTTTCACCGATGTACGGAAGCGCGAAATCGATCGAAGGAATCGGCCCGAGATACTGCCCTTCGATCGAAGACAAATTCATGAAATTCCCCGAAAAAGAGTCGCATCAGATATTTATCGAACCTGAAGGGTGGGACTGCCGCGAATACTATCCGAACGGCATTTCCACTTCCCTCCCCGTTTTTGTCCAGAAAGAGATGCTGGAGTCTATCCCGGGGCTTGAAAATGCAGAAATTTCGCGCCCCGCCTATGCTATCGAATACGACGCTTACGATCCGAGAGACCTTACGATGACGCTTGAAAGCAAATTCGTGAAAGGACTTTTCTTCGCGGGACAGGTGAACGGAACAAGCGGTTACGAAGAGGCTGCCGCTCAGGGCCTGCTTGCCGGAGCGAATGCGGGTTTTTCAGCAACAGAAAACGGGAAAGAACTTATTCTCAACAGAAGCGATTCTTACACCGGAGTAATGATAAGCGACATCACTTCAAAAGGGGTCGACGAACCTTACCGCATGTTCACTTCCCGCGCCGAATTCAGACTTTCGATCAGAGACAACAACACAGCAGAAAGACTTCTTGGAAAATCCTTCGCGGCCGGTCTTATCGACGAAAAAATTTATGAAATCGAAAAGGCGAAATGTGAGCGGGTTCAGAACCTGATTTCTGAAATAAACGCTTTCCCAGTTTACCCGACAGCCGAAATAAACAAAAAACTGGAAGAAGCAGGGGAGTCGCCTCTTTCAAAAGCCGGAAACCTTGCGACTTTGCTTCGCAGACCTTGCGTCTCGCGCTCTCAGATAGAGGCTGTCACGGGATTTGTTTCACGTGAAACATCTGAGATCTGGGACAGGGCGGAAGTCGAAATAAAATACTCATCCTTCATCGAAAGGGAAAAAGAGGAGATCAAAAAATTTGAAGGCCTCGCATCGATCGCTATCCCGGAAATTTTCGATTTCAGCAACTTGAGCGGTCTCACGAACGAAGTTAAGCAGAAACTGACGAAACAAAAACCTGCCAATCTGGCAGAGGCTTCGTCGATCCCGGGAATAACTCCGGCGGCGATCTCAATTTTGATAATGCATTTGAAAAAAGGCCATGAATAGAGATAAAAACGGAAATGTTTCACGTGAAACATTACATCAGATATTGACAAAAAACCTTGAAAAATACGGCATTTGCGTCACTGAAGAGATGGCAGAAAGATGCTTTTTGTTCTGGGACAGACTCGTTTTCTGGAACAAGACCCACAACCTGACGACAGTGACCGATTTTCACGAAGCGGCGCTTCTGCATTTTGTCGACTCGTTCTTTCCGGCAAGTGAAAAAAGCGTCTTTTTTGACGGAGCGAAAGTCCTCGATCTCGGAACGGGCGGCGGATTTCCGGGGATTCCTCTCGCGCTTTACTTTCCGAAAGCGGACTTCAAACTTTTAGACAAAAGCAGGAAGAAGATCTCATTCATAAACCTGACGGCGGCAGAACTCGGAATAGTAAACGCCGAAGGGATCAACCAGAACTTTTTCGAGATCACGGAACTTTACGATGTCGTCGTTTCAAGAGCGGTAAGAATCGATGACGAAATTTTTGAACACTGCAGAAAAATCATAAACCCGAACGGCCGTCTTGTCGTTTTCTACTCCTCGCAACAGGAACCGTTTCAGAACAAATCGCTTGAATACACAAAGTCTTATGATTTTGAAAAAGGGGAAAGGATTGTCGCGTTTTACAGGTTTTAATTTTGAAAACTAATTTGAAATTTTAATAGCAACGCAGGTCTTTACCCGACCAGAAACATTCAACATCGGGAACTTCTTCTTCACCTATCTCTATCGGAGCAATCGCCATTCTTTCGGTTTCTTTTCCGTCATCGTCCGTGTCAATCCATACAACAGTGGCTTCACCTTTTCCCAACTTTAAATCAGCTGTAAAATAGGCCGTTCCGTCATATCTGTAACCCTTTACAAAATCGCCGCCGTCTTTGTCCGCTCCGACATAGACGATCGGGAATTGAACATCGTTTGTCCAATAATAAACATCTGCACATGGCGCTGTGCAATCGGATTCAGGAACAATACTGTAAATCTCGCATCCGGCCCTCCTTCCGAAATAAAAATAGTCAAGAAGAAAAACAGGGCATTTGCGCCATTCATCTTCAACCGGATAGTAACATCTTTTAAACGGAGCATCTTCCACTAAATATAAAAAGCGAACTTCCAGATTTTCTATCTCGGAAAAATGTTTTCTTGCACTTTCTTCGCTTTCCTGCCATGAACATCCGGGATGAAGAGCTTCGGTCATGCGCTCTATACATGAATCAGAAATGGTTTCTCTTGTAAAATTCACACCGTATCTTTCGGAAACTATGCATTTTTCATCATCGGGTTTTTCAGCAAAAACATCATCATTTTCTTCAACTTCTTCTCCCGATACTGGATCTTCGTCGTTTTCTCCAACTTCTTCTTCCGATGCTGGATCTTCGTCACTTTTTTCAACAGTTTTTTCGTTACCGCCCTTTCCGCCGCCGCAGGATATCAGAACGAGCAGACTTAAACAAACTAAAAAAATAAAAAACTTTTTCATTTCAGCCTCCATTCAAAAAACAGACTTATTATCTTCCGCAACCGCAAATTTGCAAAATAATTTATTATTATTAAACTCTTGCGGTTTTTGGGTTTTTTAACTTTTTTTTGGAGGATAAAATGTTGAATCTGAAGTACATCCCGAGTGTTGACCCGGAAGTTGCAGCCATCATCGAGAAAGAGGCTGAGAGACAGGAAGGCGGTCTTGAGCTTATCGCCAGCGAAAACTTTACGAGCAATGCTGTTATGGAAGCCCAGGGCTCGCTGCTTACGAACAAATATGCCGAAGGTTATCCGAAAAAGAGATACTACGGCGGCTGCGAAGTTGTTGACCAGGTCGAAAAACTTGCGAAAGAGAGAGCTTGCGAACTTTTCGGCGCAGAATGTGCGAACGTTCAGCCCCACAGCGGCTCCCAGGCAAATATGAGCGTTTACTTCACCGTCTGCAAACCGGGTGACACTGTTCTCGCGATGAACCTTAACCACGGCGGCCACCTCACTCACGGCAGTCCTGTAAACTTCTCCGGAAAACTTTACAATATCGTTCCTTACGGCGTTGCGAAGGAAACCGGCAGGATCGACTACGACGAAATGGAAAGACTCGCTGTCGAAAACAAGCCGAGAATGATCCTTGCAGGCGCATCTGCTTACCCGAGAATCATCGACTTCAAAAGGATCCGTGAAATATGCGACAAAGTCGGCGCGATCATGTGGGTCGATATGGCTCATATCGCCGGCCTCGTTGCTGCAGGACTTCATCCGAGTCCTGTTCCTTACTGCGATTTCGTAACTTCTACGACTCACAAAACCCTCAGAGGCCCGAGAAGCGGTCTTGTTCTTGCGAAGAAAGAATACGAAAAAGACCTCAACTCAGCTGTTTTCCCCGGAATGCAAGGCGGCCCGCTCATGCACGTCATCGCTGCAAAGGCTGTATGCTTCAAGGAAGCGCTTGACCCGAGCTTCAAAGTCTACATGACTCAGGTCGTCAAAAACGCAGCTGCAATGGCTGACGAATTCAACAAAATGGGCTACAACCTTGTTTCGGGCGGCACTGACAACCACCTTATGCTCATCGACCTCAGAAACAAAGGCAAAACCGGCAAAATCGTCGAGAAAGCTCTTGACAAGGCTCACATCACCGTTAACAAGAACATGGTTCCGTTCGACGATCAGTCACCTTTCATCACGAGCGGTATCCGTGTAGGAACTCCTTTCCTCACCACAAGAGGTCTCAATGAAGACGATGTCCGCCACGTTGCAAGACTTATGGACAAAGTCATCATGAACATCAAGAGCAACGAGTTCAACCCGAAAATCGGTATTGACGACAGCATCATCGACAACAAAGTTATCGAAGAAGTCCATGCTGAAGTCGTAGAACTCTGCAAAAAATACCCGCTCATCAACAGATAGTCCTTTTTCATAAATTTTTTCAGAGTATCAAAATGAGATGTCCATACTGCGGTTCCATTAAGGACAAAGTTATTGATTCACGTTCCACCAAAGACGACTGCGAGATCAGAAGAAGACGCGAGTGCGAAGACTGCGGAGGAAGATTCACGACTTACGAACGGATCGAAGAGATCATGCCTGTCGTAAAAAAGAAAAACGGCGAGCGTGAACCCTACGACCGCAACAAGATCAGAAAAGGGCTCATGATCTCGTGCCAGAAGCGCCCTGTCTCAGCCGAAATGATCGATATGATGATCGACAAGATCGAAAAGGAACTTCAGGCTTACGAGAAAAAAGAGGTCGAAACGAGTTTCATCGGCGACCTCGTCATGGACGCCCTGAAAGAAGTCGACAAAGTCGCTTTCATCCGCTTCGCATCAGTCTATAAAGAGTTCGTCGATCCCAAAGACTTCATCGCCAAAGCTAACGAAGTAGGTGAAGAAAAGAAATAATTTTTTTCTTTTGCGTGCCGAAAAACCGTTTAAACTCTGTTTTTTCCGAAAAAAATCCGTATAATCACCCGATTTTTGATTTTTCCTTTATTCCTCCGTCATATCGGAGAGGATCAGGGTAAGGTTTTTATTGGGAGGTGATGATGAAAAAATTCCTTTTGTTTACGCTGCTTTTTGTTGTTTTTCTCTTTTTAAACTCGTGTATCGCTATGAAAGACGATGTTGACATGGCGAAATCGGAGCTTCGCGCAGAGACGACCGCAAAAATGAAGATTCTTGAAGAGAACGTGACAAAAAATGTGACTCAGTCTCTCAAGGAAGAAGTTGAAAAGCTCAATGCCCGTCTCGACGAGATAGAAAAAACGCAGCAGACTGAAAAACAGATGCAGAAAAACAAGATCGATCTTTCCTTCAACAACCTTGAAGAGCTGCGCGAGACCATCAAGGAGCTCAATCAGCGGATCGACAATGTCGATATGACGGCGCAAAAAAACTCGCTTTTCTCGGAACAGATAAGCGCTCTCGAGAAAAAGATCGCCGAAAACGAAGCAGAACTCGCCCTGCTGAAAGAAAACCTCAACTCGCAGATAGAGAACCTCAAGCCTGTCGATAAATTCACTGTGACGAAAGACGGGGCTATAAGGCTTCCCGACAGCGAATCAAAAAGCTACAACCAGCTCGTAGAATACACAAAAAGCGGGAACTGCGACCCGGCGATCGCGAGGAAAGCTTGGGAGACTTACGCCGACAAATGGTCGGAAAGCAGAAAATGCGACGTCGATTTCTGGATCGGCGAGACATACTACATGGAAAAAAGCTACAACAAGGCCATAGAAACGCTGCAGCCAATCGAAAAGACCTATCCCGGATGTCCGAAAATCGAAAGAAGCTATCTTCATATCGCGTTTTCTCTTTATCACATCGGCAAAGTAGATGTTGCAAATGCCATTCTGGAAAGCATGAAGCAAAAATTCCCGAAACCGGCGTTTCCCGATGAAGTCAAAGAGCTCGAAAAACTCATAAACTCAAAGATGCCTAAAAAAGCTGCTCCGGCAAAGACACCTGCCAAACAGCAGACAAAAACTCCCTCAAAAACGAAAAAGTAATTCTAAAATCTTATTTCTGGCAGGATCCTTTAGAAAAAAGGCAAAAAAAATGGCTCCTCGTGACGGACTTGAACCGCCGACCTAGTGGTTAACAGCCACCCGCTCTACCGACTGAGCTAACGAGGAACCTTAAAAAAAGTATCGAATGTAACGAACTCAAACGGGCGGGAGTATACCCTTGGAAAGGCAATAGTCAAATAAAATCTTCCATTTTTTTGCGATACATTGATTTTTATCAATAAAAACAAGTAATTACATTTGCAAAAGTCGCGTTTTCAACAAAAATGAAGGGCAAAAAAAATCCCCCGTTTCCGGGGGACGCCGTTTGAGTATTACAACATAACCTAAGGGGGGACTAAATCATCAGCTTACTTTAGCTGTTTTTTTGTGGTCTTTGAAAACCATCGGGATAAATTTGGCCGATTCTACCGTTTCTGCGATAAAGTGCATGAAATCGCTCGTCGGTTCTGTCTGCCAGATCTTTCCGCATTCGGAACATCTGAAAACGCGTCTTTTTCCGTCGAAGAAGACCGCATCGTGATAGTTCCCGTTGTTTGCTTCATATATACTTTTTCTTATTTCGAGCGATTCTCCGCCGCCGCAGCATTCACATTTCAAACTCATTCTTGCCTCCAAAAATCAAAAAACACGCTTATTTAGTTGCATCAGGTGCCGATTTTTCTGACTCCAAAAGGAACTTTTTTTGAAAAAAGTTGATAAGTGCTGATTTTTATTGGTGATTTTTTGTGCATTTTTTTAGGCGGAAAAACTTAAAAGAGACCTTTCTTGACTTTTTCCCCAGTGATTATAGCGTTTCGCGTTTAATTTTTATGTTCCGGAGTGAAAGATGATAAAGTTCATAAAAAACAAAATCGGTAATGATTTAAATACCTTTTCCGATGTCAGAAGCGGTTCTCTCAACAGTCTCGACAAGTTTCTGATCATTCTCACGGTCGTTCTGTGCGCTCTGCTCTATATACCGATGCTCGGCAACTTTTTCATGATAGATCCGTGGGAAAACCACTATTCGCATGTTGCCTGGGAAACGCTTGAAAACAACTCTTTCGCAAAACTCTGGTTCCAGCATTCAAACAAATTCTGGTCAAAACCTCCGCTTCTTTTCTGGATGCTGATGCCTTTTTACAAATTCAATATTTCAGAATTTTCAGGAAGGCTGCCGATCGTCCTGTTCTCGATACTCACTTTAGTCGGTTTCTATATCCTTCTGACGCGCCTTATCTCGCGAAGATCGGCAATAATCTCAACATTTGTGCTTATGCTTTCTCCTCAGTATTTCATGCTTTCGCGCCAGATCATGGTAGATCTTCCGTTTGTCGCACTCAACACTGTCGCGATACTCTGCATGGCGGTTTATTACTTCGGAAGTATTGATAAAGACGAAAAAATATTCAGAAAGATTCCGCGCGGCGACTTTTATCTTTACCTTTTTTACTTTTTTGAAGGCTGGGCTTTCCTTGCAAAAGGGCTCCTTTCTATACTTATTCCCGGCATCACACTTTTTATTTTCATGGTATTTTCGCGCAATTTCCGCTGGTTTTTTGCGTGGGAACACCTCAAAAAGCATCTTATCGGCATGGTCATCTATCTCGCTGTCGTAATGCCGTGGTTCGGTTATATGTGGATAAGCGAAGGAAAAAGTTTCTTCGACACTTTCATTATCTACCACCATTTCAAAAGAACTACCGGTGAGATCCACAAACCGAATGATCTCTATACGCTTTATGTAAGGATCTTAGGCTATGCGATGTTTCCGTGGAGTGCTTTTCTTCCGGCCGCTCTTTACAATTTTCTTACAAAAAAAGAGGAAAATACTGAAAAGATCAAAAAACTTTTCTTTTTCAGCTCGTTCATAGGGCCTTTCCTTTTCTTCTCTTTCTCATCAACTAAATTTTATCACTATATTGCTCCGGTAGTTCCTTTTCTCGCAATATTTTTAGGTATTTACATTGATAAATTGTGGAGCGTGCGCTGGACTCTCGCAGCAAAAGCTGAAGCGATCATCTCAATATTTTTAGTTGCAGCGATAGGCCGCGACATTGGTGACAAACATACTCTTTTCCTTCACCTCGTAACATTCTACAACACGAGAAAAGTTCCCGTTCCGGCTTCATGGGAACCTACTATAATTTCTGTTTTCGCTGTTTTCTGCTTCATCATTTTCCTAATGATTTTAAACAGGAATGCACAGAAAAAAGGTTTTTTCCTTCTTTTCGCGCTTAGCGCCGGATTCATGACATACTACTTTGCCGAGCCGCTTCCCGAGATCTCGAAATACTACTCTCTGAAGCCTCATGTCGATGCTTATCTCAAAGACAGTCCTGAAAGAGCTCCGATAGCCGATTACTACAAATGGTTAAGAAAATCGGCAGGTTTCTGGCTTAAAAATGAAATAACCTTTCTGCAGACGGACAAAGAAAAGAACGTTATACGGTTTTTTGACAAACCCGGCGTCCAGTACGTTATACTCCGCGACAACGACAAAAAACGCTTTGAATCGTTGATGAAAAGGATAAACAAGAGAACTCTGACTGTCTACAGCGGCGCAAAAAACACCCTTATGAAAGTTTATGGAAAAGGTCAGGAGCGCGATATATCAAGATCAAATGCCTATATTGTAAAGGAACTTCCTGAAAATCTGATAAAAACGAACATAATTTTTGACAATGTCATAAAACTCGAAGGTTTTGTAATAAAAAGTGCCAACATAACAAAGCGTGACGGAAAATACTTTGCAAAAGAAGGCTCAAATATAGATGTGGAGCTCTATTTCAGATCCATAGCTGACAAAATAAACAAGGATTACGATGTTTTCCTGCACAACGAAGGCAACAATAAGGACAAAAGGACTAAAAGCGACGGAAATATGGCGAACGGCACTTATCCGACAGATTTCTGGAAAAAGGGAGAAATAGTCCGCCATCCGCTGAAGATAAAAATACCTGAAGGTTCCAAGAATAACTATTATACGGCTTACACAGGGCTCTATCAGGAAGAATACAGAGCAAATGTCTCAAACAAGGAAGAAGTTGAGGAAAGTGACAACAGAGCTGAACTTTTAAAGATCTATCTCGACAGATAAAAAACTTCTATATCATTAAAATTATTAGTATTTTCTATAGAACTTGTCATCAGTATCTGGTTTTTCAAAGCCTCTGTCTCCTTAAAAAGAGTCTTTTTGGTATCATCGTCAACAAAGACAAAAATATCATCTATAAGAAATATAGGAAACTCATTTTTCTCGGCGTAAATGCTGAGTTCGGCAAGTTTTATGAGAAATGAAGTTATATAGGTTTCTCCCATTGAGATGTTGTTTTTAGCATTTCCTATTTCAGTGGTGATATTTATGTTGTCGAGATGCGGACCGTATATGGAAAAACCTTTTTCAAGCTCTTTTTCAAGCCTGCTTTCAAGTTTTTCAGCACAGTTTTCATCTGTGTTGTAAGTGAAGAAAACTTTCATTCCTGAGAAGAGTTTTTCCAATAAAATAGAGACTTTTTTATTGATTGTTTCACATGAAACATTCCTCTTTTTCCTTATTCTGTCTATCAGCGGAGCTGCCGCAGCATTAAGATATTTCACTACTTCGGCATTCTTATCTTTAAGGGCAGCGTTCTTGTTTCTTATGAATCTTATATATTCGCTCATATCGTCAAAGTAGCTTTTATCTTCTGTAAAACATATTTTATCTATGAAATCCCTGCGGAATTTCGGACTTCCGGTCACTATGAACATGTCGTCAGGAGAATGGACTACAGGATATGCTATACTCATAAGATCCTTTCTTGAAGAAACATTGCCGTCGATGATTATCTTTTTATTTCCCTTTCTGTCATAAGCTACAGATACTTTTCTGTCGTAACCTTCAAAATCGTCAAAATCTGATTCAATGTAAAAATTCTGACTTTCTTTTGATATACATTCCTTTATGTCGAAAGTTTTAAAGGATCGTCCGCTCGAAACGACAAAACAAGCTTCAAGGATGGAAGTTTTTCCAGAACCTGTTTTACCTTTTATGAGAAGTTTTTGTGGTAGATCCAGAGAAAAATCAGAGAGTGATCTGAAATTTGATATGAAAACTGAATTTATCTTCATAAAATCAGATTCTGAGAGGCATTATCATGTGAACATAAAGATAATCGTCATTTTCTTCTTTTATAGTCATAGCTTTGTTTGCAGCTTCCTCAACTATGATATTCACATTGTTGTCATCTATTATACTTATAACTTCAATGAAGTATTTTGCATTGACTGCAACACCTCTTTCTGTAGAAAATCCTTTTTCAATGATTATCTCGTCTGAAGAATTTCCGCCTGAATTTGAATTTGCCGTCATTTTAAGGACATTCTCATTGAAAACATACTTTGAGGGCCATATTTTTTCTTCGGAATTAAGAACTATTACTCTTTTGATGGCTTCAATGAGCTCTTTTCTGTTTACAACTGCAAATTCCTTGTTGTTGAGAGTTTCATAGGTCCCTATTATAGGACGGTGCTTCGGAAATTCATTTTTGAAGAGTCTGGAAATAAATATAACATCATCTTTCTTTATAAAAATCTTTTCGTCATCTATAGCTACAAAAGCATCTTCAGTATCAGCAAAAATCTTAGCTATTTCAGTAAAATTCTTTCCTGGAATAACTATTCCCGTATCAAACTCAGTTATGTCAAGATCAAGATTTTTAAGCATAAGAACAGAAAGTCTGTGAATATCTGTCGTGACCATGTCAACAGTCTCTGTTCCGTCGTCGTTCTTTACTTTTATGATAAGAACGCCTGAATAAGCCTTGCTTATATAGTTGTCGCTCATAGAAAACTGAACTTTTTTATAGAAAGATATAAGTTTGTTTATCTTAACAGGCTTATATTCTTTTGAAGTGTCCGAAACAGCCGGAAAATCAGCTGAATCGAAGCAGGGAACTTTGTATTCCGACTTGTCAGCCTTAATATCGAGGACGTTTGAGGATTCATCATAATTAAAAACTATAACTTCTGCTCTTGAAAGACGGCATATATCGTGAATCGATCTTGCCGGAACGGCTATCTTTCCTTCAGGAACAGCATCTTCAAGATGAACTTTTGCTATGACAGTGGTCTCAAGATTGGTGGCATTGAGAGTGCACTCTTTTTCACTGAAATTAAAAAGAATACTCGTAAGGATCACCATCGGGTGTTTTTTCTCGATCGAAGAACTGCAGTAGTCGAGAGCCTTGAGAAGCTCGTCCTTTTTGAAGGTTAATTTAATCATAATTTTCTCCTTAAATTAAAAAACAATTATTATCAACCCTGTTATAATGTTTAATGTTCTGAAATAGTCAATAAAAACATGACTGTTACGCTGTTTTTCAGTGTTGAAAGAAATGTTTGTTTTTTGTTGTTTTTTCATAGTTCTAAGTTTTCAACAGCAAATTTTCAACATTTGTTATAAATTTTTGTTTGAAGCCTCTATGTCGCGGCTTATTTTGTTTATAAGTTTAGCTACTTGCTCATCGTCGAGTATCATTTTTTCTATGTTGGAGATGGATGTTATAACAGTTGAATGATCTCTTCCTCCGAATTTTTCACCTATTTCTTTATAGGTCTTTGAAGTGTATTTTCTCGACAGATATATTGCTATCTGTCTTGACAGCGATATTCCTTTTGTCCTCTTTGTCGAGACTATGTCAGAGGGTTTGACTTTTGTAGCTGCGGAAACAGTTTTTATAATACTGTCTATGTCGGCAGGTTTCTTTTTTATGATGTCTTTAAGAATCTTCTCTGCAAATTTAAGGTCTATAATAGAGTTTCCTATGAATTCTTTTGATATTTTGAGAGTTTTAAGTGCTCCTTCTATCTCTCTGACATTGTTTTTAAGGTTCATTGCTATGAAATCAACTACCTGTTCGTCTATTTTTACATCGAAAAGTTCAGATTTTTTCTTAACTATAGCAACTCTAGTTTCGTATTCAGGAGGCGTTATATCAAGAATGACACCCATACCAAAACGTGATCTCAGCCTGTCGTCTATATCGTTTATTTCATTGACATGCTTATCGGAAGTTATGACTATCTGCTTCTTTTTGTCGTAAAACTGGTTGAATATATAGAATATTTCGTTCTGAGTTCCTGTTTTTCCTGATAAAAACTGAACATCATCGACAAGAAGTACATCATTTTTTATAATATTTTCCTTAAATTCATTGGTGCTTTTGTTTTCTATAGCTTTTACATAGTCGTTAGTAAATTCCATGGCTGTCGTGTAGTAGACCTTTTTATGCTTGTTCTGGATGATGTAGTTTTCTATAGCATGGATTATGTGAGTTTTTCCGAGTCCTGAATCACCGAATATGAAAAAAGGATTATAGCCTGTTCCGGGATTTTTGGCTATAGCTTGTGCAGCATGATATACTGTTGCGTTGGAAGGGCCTGATATGAAGTTGTCGAAGGTGTAGCTTTCATAGTTTTCGTTTTGTTCTAATAACTTATTGTTTTTGTTAGTATTTTTATTGTTTTCAAAGTTAAATTCAAGTTGGATGTCTTCATCTTTTGCAACTATGAAACAAACTTCAGTATTCTCATCAAAAAGTGCTTTGGCTATATTGTTTATTTTTTCCAAGTATTTGTTTTTATTAAGAAAATCATAGGCATATTTGCTTTGACACTTTACAGTTATCTTTTCTCGTGTTTCTTCAACAGGAGAAAGGGAATTTTTAAAGTTTTTTATTGATTTGTCTGTCTTTTCAAACTCTTTTATTATCGTATTCCACATTAAGGCCTCTAAGTCTTACAAAAGTTCCCAATATTTTGCCAAACATTCGCTACTTTTCAAGAAAAAAAAATTTTTTCTGATTCATCCTTTAATATAGAGGTTTTCCCTGACAGCTTTGCCGGGAAAGTCCGATATTATCCCACTCGTAAAGTCGTTTTTCAAAGTTTTCCTCATCCCGTCTGAGGTGTCTACACCCCAATATATTGCCTTGATACTGAAAGGAATCGAAGGAATGAGTTCGTTTACTGTGAAATCAAAATTTTTGAAGTCCGGGAGGATGAAGTCGGGCCTGAGATCAATGACTCTTTCCCTCAAATTGTCTTTTGTTGAGTCATCAAACAGCAACCCTTTTTTTAACTGCTTAAAATTATTGTTTATTTTTGTTATAACACTGTCATGGAATGAAGTTATTATAAAATCATCGGGACTGAAGACGGAAAGGGTCTTTACAGCAGTTTCTTCTGTCGTTTCAGGCTCTTTTATCTCGATATCGAGCTTTATTTTTCCTCTGCATAATTCAAGGACATCTTCCAAAAGCGGGACTTTATAGCCCTTGCTCCTTGAAAGAGCGGTTATTTCGTCATAATCCATGTCTTTGAGGATATTTCCGTCAATATCGGGATTGTGATGGACTATCAGCTTTTTATCCTTTGAATATCTTATATCGAACTCTATGAAGTCGGCTCCGTCCAGTATAGCGGACGAAAAACTTTCAATGGTGTTTTCATGGGCTTTTTCAGGACTTCCGCGGTGTCCTCCTATAAGTTTTTCCGACATAGCATACTCCTTTTTAAAACTATAAACGCTGCTGATTTTATGCTCCATGGAAAAATAAGCACTATTTTTTCAGTTATATTGAATAAATATCAGAAAATTATATAATATTCGGACTTTTTAGGAGGGAGAAATGCTGTATATCGGAAAAAAACTCGAACTTGTCGAATATTTCAGGTCTGTTCCGCTCGAGCAGAAAGCGCAGCTTTACAGAGGGATACGTTCCATAATGGCAATGCTCGTCAAAGTGTCGAAAATGACAGAAATCTATTCTGTGCGTGACAAGATATTTTCAGAATTTACCGAAACGATGAAGCAGAATATGGACGTTATCCATAATCTTCTCCCTTTTGCCACTCTTTCCACGAAAAAGGTAGGTTTTTATTATCAGGAACGGAAAATCAAGCTTTTTGACGAAGGTGAGAGAAAGTTCAGAAATATATTCCTGACCAACGAGATCAGGGAATTGTATTTCGTAAAGGGCATCACACCTCAGGAGATAGTCGACTTTTTCGCGGTCATCCAGGAGACTTTGAACTACACTCTGCTCGACTACGATTTCAACACCAGACTTTGGGATTACGGCATAACTCATATCGGGACTATTTCCGATCCCGACATGGGCGATCCGGAACCGTGGGAGGAGAGCTGGTTCAAAAGCGATGTCGCAACAGTCACGCCTGAACAGCTTTTCTCGATGAAGCCGCAGAACGTCAACGAACTTTCTGACATAGCCAACGAGTTCAACATGCTTCCTGTCGTTGACATGGAAAAGTTCAGCAAATGGGCGGAAAACTGCGGAAAGGATGCCGTTGTCGGAAAATATCTTGAAAAAGCGGTGAGATCTGTCCTCATGAACCCTGACAGCGACTCCAACAAGAATATTGTAGGAAAAATTTGCGAATATGCTGTCAAAAACATTCAGAACGGGGATTTCATTTCAGGTTATATCTATATCGACAGTCTGATCGTGCTGGAAAAAAACATAGTTGACAAAGGCGGTGTGATATACCAAAAAATCAGCGAAGTCCTCGGCAGGATAAGATCGGAGGATTTTCTCAATACTGTTTTTGAAGTCGCGTTCGGAATATCGGATCCGATGCAGATCGAAAGTTTCAGCAAACTTCTCAATGTCATCAGCGAAGAGCAGTTTGAAACGGCTTTCACTAAACTCTGCGAACTTGATAACAAAGCGGTGCGTCTCGCGTGTCTCGAAGGGCTTGCCAAAAACCTGAAGGATAAGGAAGTGGTCCAGAGATTCATCGAAAATCCGGACTGGCATGTCGTAAGGAATTTCCTCTATATCCTGCGCTTTGCCTACAATCCGGAGTTCCTGCCGCAGGTCCGCGAAGTCATGAACCATCAGGTAAAGCAGATAAGGATCGAAGCAGCACACGTTCTCAGTATTTACGATGCCGACGAGAACCTCGAATACTGGGAGCGCGCGGTTTTCTGTCCTGACGAGGAAGTGCGGATCCTTGCTGTTGAGAACCTTGTGAAAGTCAAAGATATGAAGGTCAAAAGCATTTTCAACGAGATATTCAAACCGGCGAACCGGTCGAAATTCAACCTTACAGACTACGAACGCTACATGGACCGCATCCTTGCTTCAGGGAGAAATGAATTTTTTGACCTGCCGGGTTCGATGATATTTTCGGAAAACAGGGAATTGAGGATCATCGCGTTGAAATCATTGAACAAGATCAGCAATCCTTCAATGGTCCTCATGCAGTTGAAAAGAAGGATAAAAAGTCCCGAATTTCTGTCGCTTGATAAAGAAGAGATAGAACTTATCCTCGGTCTGATGAAGGGTGAACTGATAACGCCGATGCTTGAAAATCTCGAGTATCTTTTTACGCTTCACGGGAACTTATTTAATAAAAACAAATACTTGCCGTTAAAACAGCAGGTCTTTGGATTTGTCATGCAGAGAGCTGCCAAAAATATGGCTATGCGCAACTGGATCGAAAAGGGGAAACAGACGGGTGACAACGAAACACGTTCCGTTTTTGAGGGAAGGAGTTAGTCATGGATGAAAGAAGAAACAGGCCGGAATATGACAGTTCGCCTAAGAAATGGCGCTACAACTTTTCCAAATCGCTCTTCACTTTTTGGAAAAACGTCAAAATGTACGGCGACAAAAACGAAAGGATCACCGAAGAGATCACGTTTTTCAAGCAGGTCCTTGATTTTTTCTTTGCTGAAAAGGATGAACTGTCGATCCTCTTTGACGGAATAGACATAAAAGTCGACAAAGTCAGGATCAGAGGCCAGCGCCAGGACGACAAATATTTTGAGGATATCTATGACCTCTTTCTTTCACTTTGCATGTCGGGGATAACTTTCAAAAAAGGCGTCCGCGACGAAGAGATCCTCACGCTTCTCGGCGTCATGGGCAAGTATCCGGTTGGACGCGAGCCTAAGATCCAGGCTTACGAGCGTGTCAGAGGCGACCTTCCTCCGCTTGAGCACATCGAGATCTATCCCTACGATCCGGAAGAGTCGGGCAACCTGCCTATCTACACTCCGGAACAGTCACTGCGCAGGATATACTGTTCTCTGGCGCGCGACTTCGGAGACATCCGCAAAATGATCGATGCGGCCGAAAGCATCCCGCTCCGCATGACAGAACGCAGAGTCCAGGATCTCATAAGTATAGTTTCAAACGCAAAAAAGATAGAAACCCTTGAATTTATTATGTTTTTGGCTTCAGTTCCTTCTTTTGAAGGGTCAAGTGAAAGCGCTTTCGCCGTTTCGATGGTCATCTGGTCGGTCCTGATCGCAAAAAAACTCAAACTCGACATACAGTCGGTAAAAAGGGTCGCTGTGTCTGCATATTTTCAGTATTTTTCCAAGGATAAAGAGAAAGGCTATACTGCACTCTCAAGAATGGACGAGTTCAACTACGACCGCATCGAAGCAGCGCTCAACGCATCATCCAGGATAAGCGATTTTTCAGAACAGGCGCTTCTCTCAGACAAAACGGCATCAAGCGGGACGGTTTCGGGCGAAATACTAAAGGTCGCGGCATATTTTTCAGCAGTCACAAGAAAATGGTCCGCAGATTCATTCTACAAAGGACCGCTTATGACAAGACCGCAGGCTGTCCGTTCCGTGGTGAAACTCTGCTCGAAAGGGGTGTTCAACAAAGAGATATCTGAGGCATTCTTTTCAATGGCAGGCATCTATCCGTTGGGCAGCATCGTCAGACTTTTCGACGGAAGTGTCTGTGTGGTCGTCAAAAAATTCAAGAACTTCTTTGAAAACTCGGAAGTCCTTCTTCTTGACAAGGATCTTTCCATCGGTGAAAGAAGAAGCGTGACAGCCGAGAACGTTTTGGATATTCCTGACGCTGCAGGAGTCGTTCTTCCCGAAAAGACGACAGTTCAGATCCTCAACACGTTCCTTGACGAAAGAGAAATTTCAAATGAAAAACAGCAATAAGACAGTCACACTTGAAAAAGGGCGTGAAAGACTGGCAAAAAACCACAATCCGTGGGTCTATTCAAAAGCGCTGAAACATATTTCAGAAGGGATCTCGGACGGTGACACCGTTGCAGTCCTTGATTATGCCGGAGACTTTGTGGCTTGGGCGCATTACAACGGGAGATCTGGCATCGCGCTCCGTCTTTTGGAGTGGGAGAAGGCGAAATATCCCGATGAAAACTGGCTGAAAGAGAAAATTTCAAGGGCGGTTGCTCTAAGAAAAAGGATAATTCCTGAAAACACGGGCATTTACAGGCTGATCTTTTCGGAATCGGACATGCTTCCGGGAATAGTCTGCGATGTTTTTGAGAAAACGGGGGTTCTGCAGATCTCGACTCCTGCGTTTGACAGAATAAAAGAGCAGGTTGCCGTGATCATTGCCGGAGCGGCAGGACTTGAGGCAGTCTATGAAAAAAGCGACGGCGACGGAAGAAAGATCGAAGGTTTGCCGGAAAGTGCAGGATTTCTTTACGGAAAACAAGAACTTACAAAAATTGTTTCACGTGAAAACAATCTTTTTTTCGAAGCGGATCTTGAAGGGCAGAAGACAGGTTTTTATGCTGATCAGCGGGATAACCGCAGATTTTTCGGAGAGGCCGCGAAAGGGGAGGTCCTCGATATCTGCGCGTTTTCAGGCGCATTTTCGGTCTATGCTCTGAAAAACGGAGCCGAACACGCGACTTTATTGGATATTTCGAAAGAATCCGAGGCGCTTGTCAGGCGGAACATGGAACTCAATTCGATCGATCCCTCGCGCTACACTTTCATAAAAGGCGATGTTTTCGAACTTCTGCGCAAATTTGCTGCGGAAGGAAGGATCTTTGATTCGGTAGTGCTCGATCCGCCGAAGCTGGTCCCTTCGAACAAATACATTGAAAAAGGTCTGCGTGCTTATAAAGATCTGAATTTCAATGCTCTCAGACTTGTAAAAAAGGGAGGAGTTTTTGCGACATTTTCCTGCTCCGGAGCTGTAACACTCGCCGATTTCAGAAGTGCTGTCGCCTTTGCTGCACACGATGCCGGGCGCGAACTCAAGATCCTCCGGCAGCTCCACCAGGCTCCCGACCATCCGATACGCGTGAATGCGCCGGAAACCGAATATCTGAAAGGGATCCTGGCTGAAGCGGAATAAAAATCACAGGATCTCTTTCGACGGCTTTTTCAGCAGAAAATCGGGTTTTTGATTGTATAAAGCCTTGAAAATATTGTTCTTTGCCGTTTTGTCGTGTTTGACGACTTCTTCTATGAGCGAGCGGATGTATGCCCGTTCCGAAACTTTTCCGAAAGGGCAGCCGGAATCGAAAATTTTGAGGCCGGTATTTTCTGCTTCTGCTTTGACGGAACTTTCTTTGATGTAGAGCATCGGCCGGATTATGCGGTATTTCCCTTTGAAAAACGGATTGACGGGCTTCATCGCCTCAAGCGAACCGTTGAAAAAGAGGTTCATGAGAAACGTCTGGACAAAGTCGTCGCGGTGATGCCCGAAAGCTATCACGCTTGCGCCGATCTCGTCGGCAAGATCAAAAAGAGCAAGCCTTCTCGTCCTTGAGCAGAGGTAGCACGGCTGCTTTTTTTCTGCTGCCATGGTCTTTTCGAGCGATCTTTCGATCTCAAAAAATTTTACGCCGTTTTCTTCGCTGAAATTGCGGAGATATCCGGAGATCTCGTCGTCGTTTTTAAAACCCATTTTCACGAAGACCGATGAAATTTTGAAATCGTTGGTCGTCTGGATCTTTTTTCTTGCCAAAAGTCTGAGCAGCATAGAACTGTCCTTTCCGCCCGAAAGACCGACCAAAATATGATCGCCGGGATTGATCATCTGATAGTCAAAAATCGCCGTTTCCAGCAGTTTGTGCATGCTCAGAAAACATTTGCTTTCGCCCATGAAACCTCCTAAAAGCGGAAAATCATACTGAAAAATCGGAAAAAAGCGAGAAACCGTTGACAATCTTGTTTTTACACTTAGAATCGCGCGTGTGAATTTTTGAGGGTGCTATGCAGGTTACTTCAGCTCAAAAAAGGCGCGTGGCGGTATTTTTCATTTTCGGGATATTTGTGCTTGTCGGTCTTGCTGCTCTTCTTGTAGGCAACCGTCTGCTCAAACGCGAGGACTGCTACTTCACCCGTTTCGAGGATATTTCGGTCGCAGGTCTTTCGGAAGGTTCGACTGTAAAATTCCAGGGTATGAACATCGGAACGGTCTCGAAAATTTCAGTCGACAAGGAAAATACGGCGGTTGTCGAAGTCGCTTTCTGCCTTAAACCCGGCGTTCCGATCAAAGAGGGAACAAAGACGCAGCTCGGGACTATCGGCATCACCGGTCTTAAATTCCTCGAACTCAAAGGGGGCGGTCAAGGCGCGAACATCCCTGTCGGCGGCGAGATCCCTTCAGAAAAAAGCGGATGGGACGAGATCACAGGAAAGGCTTCGGTCATCGCCGAAAAGCTCGAATCGATACTCAACCAGTTCAACGAGGCTCTGAAAGGAGTGCAGAAAGATGATGTTGAAAAGATCGTCAAAAACGTGAACGGCATTTCAACTTCGCTTGATGAGCTTCTTGCAAAAAACAAAAACGAGATCAGCGGCGTCATAAAAGAAGCGAATGTTTTTATGAAAGAGCTCAACGGAAATATGGACAATGTCAAAGCGATCACCACAAACGTCCGCGAACTCACCTCGAAGGAAGGCTCGCTTGCAAAGACGCTTTCGATGATGGAGGCTGCTGTCTCCGATTTCAGGGAGGATTACAAAGAGGCGAACGTTCAGGACAAGGTCGACAGAATGTTCGGCCTCGTCGAATCGACGCAGAGGACAGTCGACACGCTTCAGCTCACATTTGAAAGAAGCACCGAAAAGATCGACAAGTCGCTTGACGACCTTTCGGACGCGATGAGCAACTTCAGCGAATTTACGAGAATAATCATGGAAAATCCGTCGGCTCTTTTCGGCGGCGGCAACTCGGATGCACAAGAGGATAAAAAATGAAAAAAACCGCTATTTTGATCGTTTGCTTTATAGCTCTTTTCGCACTTTCTTCCTGTTCCCTCTTCTCTTCCAAAGCGCCTCTCAAACACTATTATCAGGTCTACTATCAGCCGCAGGTCGGCTCCGAGCAGCCGATAAAGGCGACACTCAGGATAAAGACTTTCAGCGCCGACAAGGCTTACAAGAAATACAATCTGGTCTACAGGACTTCCTACGAGGAGATGTTCTACTACAACACCCATTTTTGGGCTTCAAGACCGGATGATATGATCACTGACCTTGTTGCGAACCATTTCGCAAAGCAGCGGGTGTTTTCCGACATCATAATCACGATGGATAAAAAACCGGACTACGTTCTGAGCGGCAGGATCTTGGCGCTGGACGAAGTTGTCGAAGATGAAAAAAGTTACGCCAGAGTCGCTATAATTTTTGAACTTAAAGACTATAAGACCACGGAGGTCGTAGTCGCTCACTCTTTTGACACAAAGCTTGAAGCAAAAGGTCGCAAGCCGGTGGATGTGGTACGTGCGATGGGGGAAATAATAAATTCCGAGACAGAGCTCTTTATCTCAAAAATTTATGAGACCGCCGAACATTAACGCTTGTTGATTGACAAAAGATCTTTTTGATATCTGATATTTAACCAATAAAATGAGAGGTTTGTAGGTGAACAGCAAAATAAAACTGATATTTCTGATGCTTTCTTCGGGCATCTTTTTCGTTCTGCCGCCGTTCCTTCTCGGCGGAGTCTATTACCACATCGGTACGAACCTCGTCATCATGTTCATCGGTGCTTTCGCGATGTTCTGCTATTCGGTCTATCTGCTCGCGACGAAAAAATCTTTTGCAATTTCTTCGGTGATCTTTCCGCTCGCCGCTATAGTCTTTTTTGCACTGTTTCAGCTCATCCCGCTGCCGCTGCCTCTGCTCAAAATACTTTCTCCGCAGGGATATTTCTTTCATACTCTCGAAGGAAGCGGCGCACATCCTCTCACGATGTCGGTAAACGATACTGTTTATTCGATATTCCGCGTCCTGACGCTGATCTTCCTTTCCTGCATCCTTGCGCGCAACATATTTCTCGGCAACAAAAAGTGGAAGCAGAACACTATCGACACGGTGATCCTGATCTCGACTGTAGCCATAATCCTTTCAATCGCGCTGAGGTTCCTGCAGTCCGATGCTTGGCTTTACGGCAGGCTGCGCCATGGTGGATTTTTCATGGAGTCGATACTTATCAACACGAACAATGCGGCAGGATACTTCGGGATCTCGGGTCTTCTCGCCCTCACTTCGATATATACGAGTAATTTTCAGCGGAAAAAGATCTTTTATGCTTCTCTTTTCTTCCTTCATTCGGCAGCCGTTGCGGCGACGCTTTCGAGAGGCGGCATCGCGGCTTATGTTGCAGCCTTGATACTTTTCTTTTTTATCAATAGAAAATCTGTAAAAAATTCAACTGGTTATAAGTTTTATCTGCCGGTTGCCGCACTTGTCCTGGCACTTGTTTTAGTCTATCAGACAGGACTGAAGCTCCTTGAACACGAGTTCGATTTTGGCAGGGAAGATTATTTTAATAAGATCAGCGATATAGCCCGTGCGAAAGACTATTTTTACGATTTCCTCTTCACCGGTTCGGGTCTCGGCAGCTTTTCGAAAGTTTTCTCATACTATCAGTCGAATCTCTGGATCTATGCCCGCGAACTTGAGAACGAGCCGATACAGTTCATCCTTGAGACCGGCATAATTTTTGCCCTTTTTATATTTGGATTTTTCATCTGGCTCGTCATCTTCGGGAAACGCGAAACCAAGCGGAAAAACGGACTCATGGCGATACTCTTTTTCATAGTGATGCACAATACTTTCGATTTCAACCTGCACAATTTTTCGACGCTTTTCCCAATCATCCTTGTGCTCGTGCTTCTCGTAAAACCGATGGAACTGCGCGGAAACAAAAAAGTCGTTTCGCTCGCATCCCTTGCCGTTCTCTCTCTGGCAACAATGCTGTTCACCGCGACGGAAGGAGGGCAGAAACTTTTAGGTTATCAGCCCGATGATGCTCCGGCGGTCCCCTACGAAGAGGCGGTCTATCTTGAACCTGCAAATTTCAAGATCCCGCTGAATGCCGGTGTCGGCAAGCTCAATTCGGGAGACCAGGAACAAGTCATTTCGGCCGGAGCGGAACTCTCTTCGGCGCTTGCAAAGGCTCCGAAATACTACTACACCCACTATATCAACGGCGTTTACATGCTTCGTCTCGGCGCTTACGAACAGGCTCTCGTCCTCTTCAAACAGGCGCTTGACCTTTCGGGAAAAAAATATGCAAAAGTGCTTGAAACGGTCTACGACAGGATGTCGCGCTACGGTTTGCAGGAACGGATAACGGAGATAATCTCGCTGAATGAGAACAACAAAACCGAACTCGAAAGGTTTATTTTCAAAATTTCGGACTCAAACGATGCCGCGCTCGATTTTGCCAATAAAAATCAGGATGTTTTCTTCATTTCTGTCATCAGGAACATGCTGAAGGAGAAGCGTTATGACGAGGCTCTCGAGATGATAAGGAGGATCCAGAGCGAAAGAAAGGATCTCACTGATTTCGAGCGCGGACAGTTATTGATCTACAACGGCAGAATTCTTGAAAAAGACAAACTTTACAAAGAAGCATTCGACCTTTATATGCGCGGTGCCGACCTCACTGAAAAGTTCAGCGACTATCTCACCGCGGCTTACTGCTCGCTCAAACTTGAAAAAGAGTCGCAGGATCTTGTTGAAAGCAGTCTCAAAAACATGACTTTGAGGACTTCCGGGAATCTCGGGAGCTACTACCGCTGGCTTTCGACGCGTGAATTTGCAGCGAAAAATCAAGCGGCGGGCTTCAAATATCTGGAAAGAGCGGCCGAAGTCGCGCACAATCCGTACTGGCAGCTTGAAGTCGCGAATATGTACGCAAAACGCGGGATGCACTACTTTGCGGCGCAGACGTTCCTGAAAATCACAAGAGATTACCCGAAATTCAAGCCTGAAGAGATGAAAAAGCGCTACGAAGACGAAAAGCAGAAAATGGAGCGCGACGAAGAGAAAAATCTCAAAGAACTGATGTTCAGAGAGAAGAAATAATCTGAAAAACGCGTCAAAAAATTTCTTGCAGAAAAGGCAAAAATCGGTATTTTTCAGCGGTTGTTTGAATAACTCTCGGAGGTAAAAAATGAGTGCGGATCGCGGTCAGCTTGGTATTGTTGCCTGCAATTCAGGCAAAGTTTTTGCGGATGCAATGGTCGAATATCTGAAGGAAAAGTACAAAAAGGAGCACTTGGAAGAGCGGTTCCGCTATATCCAGAGCACTGAAACGCACTTCGCGAACGGTGAGATAAAGACTTCAATAGATGAGCCTATCCGCGGCATGGATGTTTATGTCGTTCAGCTCATGGACGATCCTCTTTCTCCTTATTCGGTAAACGACAACCTTATGGCGCTCGCGACGGCTCTGAATGCGGTCCACAACAGCGACGCGGCTTCTATCACGGCAGTCATTCCGCAGTTCCCGAACGCCCGTCAGGAGCGCAGAAAAGGGCGTGAAAGCGTGACGGCTTCGATGGTGGCATCATTTATCGAGGCGAGCGGTGCTTCGAGAGTCCTCACGATCGATATCCACGCTGAGGCGATCTCCGGTTTCTTCCATATTGCAAGACTCGACAACCTTCATGCATCGAAACAGCTGATGAATTCGATGAACAGAAGAAATCTTATCACCGAAAATACCGTCGTTGTCGCTCCCGATGTCGGTTCAGCCGAGACCGCAAGATACTATTCCCGTGCGCTGGAAACAGATATGGCTCTCATCGTCAAGGAACGTGACTACTCCAAGGCTTCCACAGTTGTTGATACCAAATTGGTAGGAAGCGTTGACGGAAGAGATGTCGTCATCGTCGACGACATGATCGCAACGGGCGGAACTTTGATCGCGGCATGCCAGAAACTCCATGAATTCGGCGCAAAAAATATAGATGTTTTCTGCACTTTCCCGTTCTTCAACGGCGAGGCTGTGGCAAAACTCGACAAGGCTTATGCCGACGGTTTTGTCCGGAGCGTCACCGGAACGAACGCAGTCATCCGCGGGGAAGAGTTCAAAAAAGCGCATCCGTGGTACAACGAAGTCGATGTCGCAAGATTCTTCGCGAAAGTCGTCTACAGCATAAACCACATGGAATCGATCTCGAACATCCTTGAATCATAGAGCTAAGCACCTTTCCCGATATTTCTGATTTAAAAACAAGGAGTTGAAATGCCAGCAAAGACCGCGATGGAAAAAGCGATGGAAACGCCGGCTATGCGCCAGTATCTTGAAATGAAAAAGCGCTACAGTGATGCCATCCTCTTTTTCCGCATGGGGGACTTTTACGAAATGTTTTTCGACGATGCTGTCGAAGCTTCCGAGATCCTTGGAATAACGCTCACGAGCCGTCACAAAGACGCCGACATCCCTCTTGCGGGCGTGCCGTGGCATGCAGCGGATTTCTATATCAAAAAGCTCCTCGAAGCGGGGAAAAAAGTCGCGGTATGCGAGCAGGGCGACACCATGGACAGCACGAAAAAGACGATGGAACGCAGCGTCGTCCGCATCATGACGCCGGGGACTGTCGTTGAGGAAAGTTCGCTCAACGAAAACAGGAACAACTGGCTGATGTCGGTCTTTTTCAAAAAGAAGGACGCTTTTTTCTGCTGGGTGGATGTAAGCTGCGGAAACGTGTTTTACGCTGTTTCGACCGAAGTTTCGGCTTCTGACATCATAGATCTGGTCGATCCGAGGGAGACTATTCTTTCGGAAGCTTCTTCTTTTGTCAAAGGCGAAGTGCTCGATCTCGAAAAATTTGACGACTGGGTTCCGTCGGCAACAGCGGCCGAATACCTTGAAAGCCTTTTGGGATGCACCTTTGACAAGAATGTTTTTGCAGCTTTGAAGCAGCTTCTTTTCTATCTCGATTCGCTCTATTTCGGCAACTTTCCGCCGCTCAGACTTCCGGTTGAATGGAAAAACAGCGACACAGCATCGCTTGACTACAACACCGTTTCCAACCTTGAGCTTGAAAAAACGCTCATCGGAGGAGAAAGGGCAGGGTCTCTCCTCTGGGCGATAGACAGGACGCAGACCCCCATGGGAAAAAGGCTGCTTTCGGAAGTCATAAAAAATCCGCTGAAAAGCCGCGATAAGATCATTCTCAGACAGTGCTGTGTCGCTGCTTTGTCCGAAGATCCTGTGCTTTTGCGTGAAATAAGAAATCTTCTCGGAGAGATCAGAGATTTTGAGAGGATACTCAGCAGGATCCTTGTCAGAAGGGGAGGTCCGCGCGAAATATCCATGCTTGCGGCATCGCTGCTTCAGGCGGTGAAACTTCGTTCTTACATCATGAGCATGCCTGAAAAAATGCCCTTTTTTGCTTCAGACGAGCCTTTGGAACTCAGTGAAGAGCAGATCGTTTCTTGGCAGAAGCGTTTTCTGGAGGATGCTCCGCTTCTCTACAGGGAAGGCGGTTTCGTGAATGCCGATTTTTCCCCCGAAGTTTTTGAACTTTCCGATTTTATCCACAATTCGCGCTCCCATATCGTTGCGCTTGAGACAAGAGAGCGCGAAAAAACGAAGATCCCCACGTTGAAAGTGGGTTTTACCAAAGTTTTCGGATACTATTTCGAGATCAGCAAGCGTTTTGAAAAGCAGGTTCCCGACTATTTCATCAGAAAGCAGACAACGGTCAACACGGAACGCTATTTTACGGCGGAACTCAAGGAACTTGAGGAAAAGATATCATCGGCAAAAGACCGTCTGACAGCGCTTGAACTCAAGATCCTCGACGATACGGTGAGTGAGATCGCCTCGTTCAAAAACGACATCCTTTCAGTCGCAAAGTTTGTTGCCTGGGCCGATCTTTTCGGCGGACTCGCGAAACTTGCGGTCGAGAAAAACTACTGTCGCCCCGAGATAAAGGACGAAGAAGGGATCGAGATAGTCGACGGCAGACATCCCGTTGTCGAAGCGTGCCTCAAAGACGCGAGATATGTTCCGGCAAGCGTTTCGATAGGTTCGGGAAACAGGCGTTTCTGCCTTGTCACCGGTCCCAACATGGGCGGTAAATCGACTTTGATGCGAATGACTGCGCTCATCGTTTTGCTTGCGCAGACCGGCAGTTTCGTTCCCGCTGAAAGCGCGAAAATAGGGATCGTTGACGCGATTTTTACCCGTGTCGGGGCGAGCGACAACCTTTCAAAGGGGGAATCGACTTTCCTTGTTGAAATGAAGGAGACAGCGTCGATCCTCAATGCCGCGACCGAAAGATCGCTCATAATCCTTGACGAGATAGGGCGCGGAACGGGAACTTACGACGGCATCAGCCTTGCCCGCGCGATCGCTGAATACATCATAACCAGGATCAACGCGACGACCCTTTTCGCAACGCATTACCACATCCTGACCGAGCTTGCCGAAGACTTTGAGCAGGTGGCGAATTTCCACATGACAGTCAGAGAATACGCCGGAAAGATGCGCTTCCTCTATCAGATGGAGGAGGGCGGCAGCAGCAGGAGTTTCGGCGTCGAAGTGGCAAAACTCACCGACATGCCGAAAGAAGTCATCAAAAACGCCGAAAAGATCCTCAAAAAAATGGAGGGTTTTGACCGCAGGATGCGATTCGAAAACGGCTCGATGCTTCAGACCGACATTTTTTCGATGGCGGAGGAGCAGAATAAAAGTGTTGTTCCGGAATATCTTCGCGAGATCGAGAAAACTTTAAGGCGTATCGATCCAGAAAAGATAAATCCTCGTGAAGCGATGAATGTGGTTTTTCAATTATTTGATATCATTAAGGAAAACGATGATGAATAGTTTGCGGCAGGATCCGTTTTTCAGCCGATAAACTTATATCCGTTTTCTTCTATCACTTTGCGGACAGCAGCTTCGTCAAATTCTCCCGAAAGGGTAAGAACGGCTTCTCCTTTTTCGTGGCTCGTTGTTGCGCTTTGGATGAATGGAAGCTCTTCGAGCACTTTTTTGACTCTCGCTTCGCAGTGTTTGCACATCATTCCTTCGATCTTTACTGTCTTTTCCATTTTTTCACTCCTTTTTTTACCAAAGTTTTCAGATATTTCCCGATTTAGTTCGTCCATAGAAAATCCTTCTGTTTTCAGACGTTTATCGTGATTGGTGCTGTATATTTTGAAAAGATTTATTCTGAGGGCGTTCATACAGACGGTAAAACTTGAAAGGCTCATCGCCGCGGCACCTATCATGGGGTTCATTTTCCAAGAGAAAAGCCCTGCTGCAAGCGGGATGCAGATCACATTGTAAAAAAATGCCCAAAAAAGATTTTCATGAATATTTTTAAGGGTCTTTCTGCTTAAACGAATGGCTGCGGCGGCATCTGCGAGAGAGCTGTTCATCAAAACGATGGACGCACTTTCTATCGCAATGTCTGTCCCCGCGCCTATCGCAATGCCTGTATCAGCCTTTGTGAGTGCGGGGGAATCGTTGATCCCGTCACCTATGAAAGCCACTTTTCCGTATTTCTGCATCATAACGACCGCCTCGGCTTTTTCTTCGGGGAGGACTCCCGCAATGATCCCGTCAACTCCCGCTTCTCTGCCTATCGCAAGAGCAGTGCGTTCGTTGTCGCCTGTGAGCATTACTACTTTGAGTCCCATTTTGTGAAACTGGGAGACAGCGTCCGCAGAATCATGTTTTATAGAGTCTGCCGCTGCGATGACACCTAAAAGATTTCCGTTTTCGGCAAAGTAGAGCGGCGTTTTGCCTTCAACGGCCAATTTTTTGCCAAAAGCATCAATGTTTTCAGAAGTTTTTACAAAATCAGAGATATATTTTCCGCTTCCGCCGCGAAAGATGCTCTCTCCGATCCGTGCTTCGACGCCGTTTCCCGGAAGAGTGCGGAAACCGGTCGTTTCAAGAGCCTTTATTCCCAAGGATCCAGCCTTTTTTATTATTGCTTTTGCCAAGGGATGCTCGCTTTTTCCTTCAAGCGAGAAGGCTTTCTGCAAAAGGTCGTTTTCAGTGATCCCTCCGTTCGGGACAATGTCCGTGACTACAGGTTCTCCCGAAGTTATAGTCCCCGTTTTGTCGAGTGCGACGATCGCCGTTTTTCCTGCTGATTCAAGAGCTTCGCCGCTTTTGAAAAGGATCCCGTTTTTGGCACCCGCACCGCTTCCGACCATTATTGCGACAGGTGTTGCCAGGCCTAAAGCACAGGGGCACGAAATTACGAGGACAGATATTGCCCTTGCTAGAGAAAACGCGATAGTTTCTCCGGCAATGAGCCAGCCTGCGCACACGATCAGAGCGATTATGATTACGGCCGGAACGAACCAAGCCGAAACTTTGTCCGCGATCCTCGCTATAGGAGCTTTCGTTGCGGCGGCATCCGAAACAAGGCGGATGATGCGTGCCAAAGCGGTGTCTTCGCCGACTTTTGTCGCCCGGCAGGTGAGATGCCCTGTCTGATTTATGGTCGCTGCACTCACATTCGAGCCTTCGCTTTTGTCGACAGGGACCGATTCTCCAGTCAGAGCCGATTCATCGACTGAACTTGCGCCTGAAATGACGACTCCGTCGACCGGGATCTTTTCACCAGGACGGACGATAAAAATGTCTCCGACCTTCACTTCCTCGGCTTTTACTTCTGTTTCAGCGCCGTTTTTAACGAGTGTCGCTTTGACCGGAGCGAGTTTGATGAGCCCTTTGAGAGCATTCGTCGTTTTCCCTTTCGATATCGCTTCAAGCATCTTTCCGACCGTGATCAATGCCGGGATCATAGCCGCAGATTCGAAATAGAGCTGGTCGTGATAAAGTTCAGCACATTCAGGATGGTCTGCGAAAATCAGGCAGAGCACATAAAAACTCCAGCCGAAAGAGACACTTGATCCGAGCGCAACAAGAGTATCCATATTCGGCGCGCCGTGGAAGACCGAGCGGAAACCGCTTGTGAAAAATTTCTGGTTTATAACCATGACGATTGCCGCGAGGATCATCTGGATCAAGGCAAGGTGTTTGTGCGAAAGCTCCTCGGGAAGCGGCAGACCCAGCATGTGGTGCCCCATCGTGATGTACATTAAAACAATGAGAAAAATCACGGATGAGAGTAGTCTTTTTTTGAGTTTCGGCGTTTCGGTATCTTTCAGAATATTGTCGTCCGGATCATTTCCTTTCGGTTTCGCGCTGTATCCCGCATCAACGACTGCTTTGATGACCGCTTCATCAGAAGCCGAGCCTTCGACCCCCATCGAATTCGTGAGGAGACTCACGCTTACAGATTCAACTCCTTCAACTTTTGACACAGCCTTTTCGACACGCGCCTGACACGCCGCGCAGCTCATTCCTGTAACAGTATAGTGTTTCATGAAGACCTCTTTTTTTTCAAATTCTTCAAAACATCAGGATTGTTCGCGGTAATGACTCCGAGAGTTTGGCATTCTTCCATTTCCCGGCAGTCGCCGCATGTCGTAAAACCTTTTTGTATAGCGCATTTGCGGACAGCGCAGAGATTTTCACAGTAAAAGGTTTTGATCCCTTCGGTGCGGCATCCTGTGCAGTTGATGTGCTCTGGGAGAATTGTGGCGTGATTCAGTTCGCTCCAGAGTTTCGCCGTTTTCTCGCGCAATGAATCATCGTTGTTTTTTGTCGCGATATATGCGTCGCACTTTTCGCAGTCAAGGCCGCAGTAACCGATCATGGATTTTTCCCTCTTTAAACATCTTCATCATTTCGTTGGTTAAGCTGATACTGTCCGGCTGCAGCTCGATCTCATCGCGTTTGAGCCACTGCGCGGACTTCAGTTCGTTTTCATCAAGGCGGATCTTGTTATCGCCGTCGGCTTCGCAGAAAAAACCGACTAAAATATCCTGCGCGATTCCCCACGGCTGCGATTTGTAGTAGCGGATATTTTTAACTTTTATGCCGGTCTCTTCCATCACTTCGCGGGCCACGGTCTGCTCAAAAGTTTCGCCGATCTCGGTGAATCCGGCGACGAGAGCGTTGTGGTTGTATCCGTTGCGATATCTCGTGACCAGAAGGGAGTCGCTTTTTGTGACTGCCACGATGACGGCCGGATTTATGCGGGGATAGACGGTGTTTCCGCATTTTTTACAGACAAGAGCGCGTTCGGTTTCGGAAAATGAAAGTTCTGCCGCGCACCTTCCGCAGAAGCGGTTGTCCGTGTACCAGCGCCACAAGTGATACGCCGTAAATGCGACAAGAAGATCGGCATTTCCGCAGGTTCCGCGCAGCTCACGCAAGCCCTGATAGCAAAAACCTGCGAGCGAAATTTCATCCTGAGTTAAGTCTAAAAAATAGCGTTTTTCGTCCACGGAAAAGAGGTAAATTATTTTTTCTGTTGCCGGCGAATTTTTTGCAGTTGGAAACAAAAGAGAGTCGCCTTCCGCTTTGACGAGGATCTCACCGTTTTTGTTGAAATACAGAATAAAATCAGTCTCTTGAGGCTTGAGATTTTTAAAGGCGATATCGAATTTACTCGGACCAATGTCCTGGATCATGATTTTATCCTCAAACCTTCTATCTCTTTCTGCAGCTGTTCAAGAAATCTTGCCGCGTCCCCGCCGTCCATCTGGACATGGTGGAACTGGAAAGAGACCGGCAGCGTGGTTTTGAAGAAGCCTTTCCGGTATCTTCCCCACATCACCATCGGATTGCTGAATTTATCGGTGTATTGATTTATGATGTAGTCGAGTTCCGTCTGTATCATCGCCGATGTTCCGATGATCATACACCCTTCAAGATAACTGCTTCTGCACTCGTCAGCAGTTTTGACTGTAAGTTTAAGATAGTCGCTGTTAAACTGCCGCAGATCATCCGAAAACGGAATGTCGCAGGAGTTGATTCCGCCTTTGACGTTTCTTACGACGACATTGACTGCGAGCGTGTCATACCGGAAGAGTTTTCCTCTTTCCGGCAGCGTGTAGAATTCCTTCATTCCGCTTGCAGCTCTGACTATGCACCAGCACATCAGCGTATTGAACTTTATACCGCTTCTGCCGCTCACTTTGAGCAGGCGGCTCACATCCATCGTTTTTACCAAAGTCACCATCGGCACAGGTGCCGTCATCCAGAGCCTGAAGGCTTCGGAACGGCTGCTTTCCTTGGGATCTATTTCTGTTTTCATTGGAACCCCTGAATAAAACATCCGAAAAACGACCGATATTTTAACGATTTTTCAGTTGATTGGAATATTTCCCTGCGGCTTGTGTACGAACTAATTTATTCTATAAAGTATTGCTGCTCTGCTTTAGATTTAGATGATTCTTGAATTGACCGGATTCTTTCTTTTGTTTCTTCCGACAGATTGTCGCAGCCATAGAATGCAAAATCACCGATTTTTTTAACAGAATCCGGAATGACGACAGAAACAAGACTGCTGCAACCAGAAAATGCACTTTCATCGATTTCCGTAACAGATTCAGGAATAACTAGGGAAACAAGGCCGGAGCACTCTCCAAATGCGCTGGAACCGATTCTTTTTACGGAATTCGGAATAACTATGGAAGTAAGAGAAGTCTGACCATGAAATGCAAGCCAATCGATCACCTTAACGGAATCCGGTATTACTGTGTTCGCGCAGCCGCAGATCAGTTTGTTGGTTTTTGTTTCAATTATAGCATTACAGTTGTTTCTGGAATCGTATTTCGGATTGTTTTTGTCTACAATTATAGAAGTCAGTTTTCTGCAATTACAAAATGGGTCGGGACCGATTTTCGTAACGGAATCGGGAATAACTATGGATGTGAGGCTGCAGCCTAAAAAAGCATAACCATTAATTCTCTTAACGGAATTCGGGATAACTATTGAAGTGAGGTTTGTACAGTTGCTAAATGCACTCCAATCGATTTCCGTAACGGAATTTGAGATATTTACCGAGGTAAGACTTGTGCACCCCCAAAATGCATTTTCACCGATTTTCGTAACGGAGTTTGGAATAACTATTGAAGTGAGTCCGGAACATTTAACGAATGCATTATCACCGATTTTTTTAACTGAATCCGGTATGACAGTGCCTGCGCAACCGCAGATCAATTTTTTGCTTTTTGTTTCAATTACTGCATTACAGTTGTCTCTGGAATCATATTTCGGGTTATTTTTATCTACGGTGATCGATGTCAGGTTTACACAATTGCTGAAAGCATCTTCGCCGATTTCTGTAACGGAATCAGAAAATACAACAGAGGTGAGACTAGTACAGCCGGAAAAAGCATACTCGCCAATCTCCTTAACTGATTCCGGGATAACTACGGAAGTGAGACTTGTGCAGCCCATAAATGCATAGTTACCGATTTTTGTTGCACACTTCGAAATAACAACGGAAGCAAGAGTTGTGCTGTCCTTAAAGGCCGAATCATCAATTATCTTTACGGAATCGGGAATAACTATTGAAGTAAGCCCGATGCAGTCACCGAATGCTCTGGAACCGATTTCTGTAACGGAATTAGGGATATCTATGGAAGTGAGTCTAGCACAGCCTGTAAATGCAAAATCGTTGATTTTCTTAACGGATTTTGGAATAACGACGGATGAGAGTGTTTTACACAAAGTAAATGCACGTTCTCCGATTTCTGTTAAAGAATCAGGAAGAACGATTGAAGTGAGTGTTTCGCTGTCGCGAAAACCATTTTTATCAATAATTCTTTCCACTGGTTTTTTTAGTTTTATAACTCCTTTGCCGTCCGCAAAATCGTGGGAAAAGGCTTCTTTCGCAATCCAATTGTTAAATTTTTTATTGGATAATTTTTTGGAACTTTCATAACAAATAGTTATCGACAATGTTTCTGTTTCCATTCTGATCTCCTAAAAAATTAAAAATAAAAAGGCTTTTTTTCTGTTTTTCTACCATTTTTTACATAGCGGAAGCATCGTAGTAAAATTTTAGAAAAAGTCCAGAAAATCAGATGAGTTGGTTTCAGCAGATTGCGTTTTTTGCAGTAACCGCGCTTGCTTCGACCAAGATTGGCAACCAATATAACAAATGCAGAATTCTTATGCTGTGATTTTAAAATAAGAAGCACTTTTTATCTTTTAAGCTATAATAATTTCTTCTATAATTTTATTTTTAATTTCAAAAATCTTTATTATAATATTTGCCGTTCCTTTGTTGATTGCAAATAGAATAGAAACCGACGTTTTTGCGACAAGTAAAAACTGTTGGGGGTAAAAAAGCGACTGCCACGGTCCCTGGCACTGCCGAAACAGGAGAAGGGATACCGTGGCTTACAAGGAGAATGTTATAAGAAATTTTTTGTAAGTCAAGGATAAATTATGGATAAATCAACATTTGCAAACATAGAAAAATCAATTTCACCGGAACGTCTCGCTATCTACAAAACGGACGGTGCAAATAACGAGGTGGCGCTTTCGAGGTATATTTACAACATAGAATTGTGTAAGAACCTTTATCCGCTCATAAATATTTTTGAAGTGACATTGCGAAATTCAATAGACTGTGCTCTTACAGAATTTTTCGATGTGCCGGATTGGAACGATGTAATCCCGCTCATGCAGACAGAACAGATAATGGTCAACGAAGTAAAAAACAAAATTAAAAAGAAAGGCAAAGAATACTCTCACCCTCGTCTTGTCTCTGAACTTACACTTGGATTCTGGGTCGCTCTCATGGGGAAAAAATACAACTCTCAGAAATTCAGATCTTTCATGATAAAAAATATGTTTTATGATTGCCCTTCAGAACAGAAAAGTTCCGCTGTATTACAGAAAAATCTTGCTGAAATACGGTTTCTGCGAAACAGGATTGCTCACCATGAGCGCATATCGCACTGGAAGGATTTGAATCAAAAACATGATTTGATTCTGGATTTTATCCGTTGGATGTCGCAGGATATGCACAAAATAGCGGTAAACAATGACACATTCGAAGCAGTTTACAAAAACGGGATCGCTCCCTTTGAACGATTTGTGAAGGAAAAACTGTAAAAACTTTATGCCAATAAAACCGACTTGGGTTGAAAGATTTCTTAAAACTTCACCGTGAAACTTAATCCGTTTCCTGTCACGGCTACGCTCATGTCGCTTTTGGTATTTAAAGTGTGCAGGAAAGGGACTAAAAATCCGACTGCGCTTCCGATTGCAGCACCGGCAAGAACATCGCTTAAAAAGTGCTTTCCGCTGGAAACTCTCAAGACTGCAACACCGGTGGCAAGTGCGTAACTGCCGATGGAAACCGGAATCCGCCACGGTGAATTGCGGAAGTATCTGCAGAAAGTGTAGGTGAGAAATGTTGCGCTTGCGAAGGCTATGGTCGTGTGGCCGGAAGGAAAGGATTTCGCCCAGTCGCCGCTGTTTAGTTCACTTTCGGGCATAGTCTCGCGGTCGGAATACATATAAGGCCTGGGGCGGTTGACGGCAAGTTTCAGCGTCTCTTTCAAGCCGTTTGCGACAAGCAGTGTTTCGATGTACATCACGCCGTTCGTAAACCATTCCTCTTTGTCAGTGGAAAGCAGTGCAACAGGCGTTACGGCAGATGCAATGAGCAGAAAATCTGCAGCTCCGTCGTGGATTTCCGAATAAGGGCGCATAAGTTTGCGGTCGAAAGCGTTCACATCGCTTTTGGAATATACTGTTTCGTCGTATTTTCTGCGGTTGATCTCCATCATGTCGCTAAGGATCAGGTTCCCGCCTGTGAGCAGAATGCCCGTTCCGAGCAGAAGCCCGTCGGTCAGCGGGTCAAGTGAGAAAAATTTCCCGCTTCCCCGGATGTTGAATTTTTCACCGCTTTTGGCGGTATTTTCTTCGGCAAACAAAGGAAGTGTCATCAAAATCAGAAGAAATATGCAGAGGATTTTTTTCATTTCTCCACCAATCCGTGAAAAACAAAAACGCCGGAATTATAGCGGAAATCTCTCTGATTGGAAGATATATCTGCGGAAAACATTTTTTGAAAAGCACAAGAACTTCGACCAAAATGACATCGCGATGTTGATTTGGTCGAGGTTTATTCAGAAGCAAGTAATTTGAGAAAAATCTCTCTTTAAATAAAATTGCCTGTTTTTTTGAGGAGGTTCAAATGCAGAACGAGGGAAAAATCGCGATTCTGGATGTGAGTTCATATATTTTCAGGGCTTTTCACGCGCTGCCGCCGATGACATCGCCTGACGGAAGGCCGGTGAATGCGATATACGGCTTCATCAACATGTTTTTGAGGACGATGTCGAAGTTCAAAGGTTTTGCGGCGGTCGCGGCGCTTGACAGCAAGACGGAGACTTTCAGGAAAAAGGCGTATCCTGAGTACAAGGCTAACAGAAAGGAGGTCGATCCTGACCTGAAATCACAGTTCGAGCTCATCACGCCGATGCTTGAGGCGCTCAATATTCCGGTTTTTGCCTCCGACGGCTTCGAGGCGGATGACATCATTGCTTCGATCGTAGCCAACAATCCGGATAAAGAGATAATCATCATCTCTTCCGACAAGGACTTGATGCAGCTCGTAGGCGGGAACGTCCTCATGTACGACAGCATGAAGGATAAGGTCATCGATCCTGCGGCTGTGCAGGAAAAATACGGCGTTATGCCGGCTCAGATGCTCGATTTTCTCGCTCTTTTGGGCGACAGCTCCGACAATGTTCCCGGAATGCCGAAAGTGGGGCTTAAAACCGCAGCGGAACTTCTCAACAAATACGGCTCCGCTGATAATATTTACCAGAATCTGAGTGCTCTGAAACCTGCATTGCAAAAGGGTTTTACAGAAAATAAGGAACAGTTTGAGTTCTCGAAATTTCTTATAAAACTTGATTCTTCAGTAAAACTGGACGGCTGCAAAAAATGCTTCGATCCTTGGGAAAATCCCGATACCGAAAAAATCGTGAAACTCTGCTCCGAATTAGGTTTTGCGTCGATTCTGAAAAAGATTGGAAGTGATTCTTCGGCAAAAAAGGAACCGGCTCCCGAACCGAAGAAAACGATCGAGCTTCACGAAAAATGGGAAGCCGGCGAATTTGATGTAAAAAGCGGTGAAACCCTTTACGGAAGCACCTTTTACGGCAGTTTTTATGTCGCAAAAGAGGGCAGATTCATGCCGCTTGGGATTGCAGACCTGCCTCAGGATTCGACAGTTTATTCATTTGAAGTGAAAGAGTTCCTTGATGCGCCTTTTCCGAAAGGAATAAAATTCATCGACTTGCAGATCTACTATTTCTGTCACGACAGCGGAAGACACGGTTATTCGCCGGAAGAGATCGCGGAGGCCCTGGGTCTAGGCGAGGTCAGCAAAGATTCTCCCGAGCAGTTCTTTGCATTTTTAGAAAAACTTCGCGCAAAGATCGAGGAAAAGCACGAAGACAAGTCGTTCCTTCTGAACGGGATAGAAATGCCGCACCTTGAGGTCGTCCGCGCGATGGAGCAGAACGGGATAAAAGTCGATCTTGACGAAACGAACAGGCTGAGGACTGAATTTTTAAGCAAGATCAATGACTTGACGAAGCAGATCTATGAGGCTGCAGGAACGGTTTTCAATCCCAATTCACCGAAACAGCTTGCCGAAATTTTGTTTGACAAACTTCAGCTCAAAGGCGGCAAAAAGACAAAAACCGGCTACAGCACAGGCCACGAGGTCCTTGAAAATGTTGCAGAGGAAAACGATCATCCGCTCCCCAAACTCATAATCGAGAACAGAAAATACTCGAAGCTTGTTTCGACTTACCTTGAGCCGATCGCTGCAAAGACCGCTTCCGACGGCAGGCTTCACACTTCCTACATCGTGACTTACGCCGCGACGGGCAGACTCGCGAGCAGGGAACCGAACCTGCAGAATATCCCGACGAGGACCGAGGACGGGCAGAAGATCAGAGGTCTTTTCGTTGCCGAAAAAGGGTTCAAGCTTCTCTCTCTCGATTACAGCCAGATCGAACTCAGAATTTTGGCTGCACTCAGCAAAGAGCCTGAATTTATTGACGCTTTCAAGAACGGCGAAGACATCCACAGACGCACGGCCGCAGCGATCTTCGGCACTCTTCCTGAATTCGTGGACAAAGAGATGCGCCGCAACGCAAAGGCGGTCAACTTCGGCATAATCTACGGGATGCAGGCATACAAACTCTCGGTCGATACAGGGGTCGATATCGCTTTTGCGAAAAAATACATCGACAACTACTTCGCGTGCTACCCGAAGATCAAGCAGTTCATCGACGGCACGATACGCGAGGCGAGAGAAAACGGATATGTCGAAACTTTTTACGGGCGCAGGCGCTACATTCCCGAGATCGCGAACACCAACAAAAATATCGCGAAATCGGGCGAAAGAATGGCGGTGAACACTGTGATCCAGGGAACCGCAGCCGATGTTATCAAGCAGGGAACGGTTTTAGTTTACAAAATGCTGCAAGAGGAATGCCCCGAAGCGCGGATTCTGCTACAGATTCACGACGAACTTATCATAGAGATCCCCGAAAACAGACTTGATATTGCCGAAAAATGCGCTGAAAAAATGCGGGAAGCAGGCAAAGATTTCGAAGTGCCGCTCGATGTCAACTACTCTGTCGGCGGCAACTGGGCTGAACTCAAGTAGGAGGAAAGCATGAAAACCAACACACTGATTTTAGGTGCCGGGCTCACCGGCTTGTCTGCCGCGTATCACGCAAAAGGGAAGGATTTTCTTGTCGTTGAGAAAAGTGATCATGTCGGCGGGATCTGCACGAGCGAGAAGAAAAACGGCTTCATTTTTGACCAGACCGGGCATTGGTTTCACGTGAAAACATCCGAGGTTCGTTCACTGATGACGCGGCTTTTCGGGCAAAATACAGTTGAAATAGAACGCAAAACTTTTGTCTTTTCGCACAATGTTTTTACGCAGTATCCTTTTCAGTCTAACACTTTCGGCTTGCCGCCTCAGGTGATAAAAGAGTGCGTTTTGGGCTTTGTCAAAGCATACTACGAAAACGACAAGTCTAAGGCGCATGAAAACTTCTACGAATGGTGCATGGCCTATCTCGGAGAGGGGATCTCAAAGCATTTCATGATCCCTTACAACACCAAGATCTATACCGTCCACCCGAAGGACTACGCGAGCCACTGGTGCGACTACTATGTGCCGAAACCCACGCTGGAACAGGTGATAGAGGGTGCCGTGACTGCGCCTGAGCAGAAAAATATCGGATATAACGCGAAGTTTTTCTATCCGAAGGAAAACGGCATCGGGGAGTTGCCGGAACGCCTCTTTGACCTCTGTGAAAAAGAGAAATTCATCTTCAACGCAGAGCCTGTTTCGATAGATGCGGCGCAGAAAAAGGTGAAATTAAGCAACGGAATGGAAATCGTTTATGAAAAACTCATAAATACGATCCCGCTCAACAAATTTCTGAAACTTCTTACCAATTTGGCAGAGTTCCCGGCGCATGAAATTGCAGACAGATTGAAAATCGCGCACGTCAGCTATTTCAACGCCGCTTTCAAGAAGCCGTGCGGACACACGGGGCACTGGTTCTATATTCCGGAAGAAAAGTTCATGCCTTACAGAGTCGGATCTTTCTCCAATATTTACAGTAAGTTGGCTCCTATGGGTAAAGGAAGTGCCTACATCGAGTTTACCCATCAGGAAGAAAATATCGATACGGAACTTTTCTACAAAAAAAGCGTCGAACTTCTTCTTGCAATGGGACTGATCAGTTCTGAAAACGACATCGAATTCATGGATTACCGCAAAATTGACGCCGGATATGTCATCTACCACAAAGAATATTTCGACGACATGGCACTCATCGAGAAGTGGTGCGAAAAGAACTCCGTGAAACTTGCCGGAAGATACGGAAAGTGGACCTATTCCGCGATGGAAGACGCCATTTTGGACGGAATGAAAGCGATAAAATAGAACCAAAATATTGAAAAATTGCCATTTTTGCCTTGAAAATATATTGAAAAGTTGGTTTTTTTGATCCGAAAAGATATTGAAAAGTAGTCTTTTTTAGTCCGAAAATATATTGAAAAGTCGGAAAACGTCTATTTCGTGATGTTTTTTTGAGGGGCTATTTGTTGATCTTGTAGCGGAGGAGTTCTTTCAGGAAGCGGCGCAGCTTATCCTTGAAAGTGTATCTGTATCTCGCAATAAAAAGTTTGTTCATTTCTTCATCAAATTCCAGAGTATCGGGGAGGACGACCTTTTCGCCGTTTTGGGCTATAATCGGTTTGTTCGGCGCTTTGCCTGCGTTTCCGCAGTGGATGCCGCTTCCGTCGAAGCCGATATTTTCAACAAGAGAATATGTCGGAAAAACGGTGAAACGGTTTTTAGAATAGTTGTTATAATACCAGCGTATAGCCCAGGAATTCATTGTTCCGTTCATCTGTGCTCTGAGGATATAGGGCAGGTCGTCTCCGCCGCGCCTGAAAAGTTTGTTTTTGGTTTTATCGGTGAATATTTCCTGCCAGCCGAGCACGTCCCAGTCCGCTTCGTTCCAACGGTCTTTCCAAGTTCCCCATCCCCAACTTGAATAGCGGTAAGTCAGAAAAACAGGGGAATTCCAATTCTCCGGAATCTGCATCGGAACGTTGTATCCCGAAATCGAGAAAATTCTTTCGTCGTTTTCGTATTTTTCCAGAGCTTCATTCATGAATTCGAGAAAATTCGGAGCTGTGAGAATGTCATCCTCAATGATTATAGCTTTTCCGTGCTCGTTTATGACCTTGGTGATACCTGAAATTATGGAATCGGCGCACCCGATGTTGGTTTCGGCCTCGGTGACGACAACTTCTTTAAAACCATCAATTTTATTAATTATTTCGCGAACACGGTTCACATTTTCAAAGTCTTTTTCCTTCTTTGCCGCATCGGAAAAAACATAAAGAATCGAATCTTTGGCCAAAGTGTTTTTTTTCAATGCGTTCAGCACCATTTCGGTGTGTTTCGGTCGGTTGTAGACGAATAAAATTATCGGGGCGAAGTCAGTCATTTGAGTTCTCCAAAGAACTATAATTTTTGTTACTGCAATATTTTTGTTTTGGACTGTTCGGTTTGTCCGGAATTAGAGGAAATATTTTTTTAAGGGATATTAGAGGCACAAGGATTTTAGTTCTGAAGTAATCACGAGATTTGATGCCACAGAATAGTTGCATTTCCTCTCTGGTGCGAGGAGTAAAGCAATAGTCCAGCAACTGATTCAGTCGCGTGACGTCAAGCGATATTGTGAGAGGTTGACCATCAACTTGACCACTATCTTGCGTACCAGCTTGCGTACTGACTTGCGTATCAGCTTGACCACTAGCGATAGTTTTTGCTGAAATTGAAAGCGGAATTATAGTTTTAAAAACATCACCTTCAATAAATTCGGGATTTGCACCGCTGTAAAGACGTGTGAACTTATAGCTGTTGCGCATACCGGAACCGAGTTCGTCCGCATAGCCTATTTCCCTGAATACTCTGGAAATTGCCGGATTTTTCGGGATTTCGTTTTTCGCTTCTTTGTATTCTATCTGATAATTTTCGCCATGACGGATAAGTTTGAGAAGTTCATCAGGTAAATTCATTTATATTTTCCTCCACATTATTACAAAACCCTCCTCTCAAGGGAATGCTGCAAAGCGGCTGAGGGACCCAACACACGCCCCCGTCGCCAAAGCAGCACCCCCTCTAACTTAGATTGGGACTAGAAACTGCTGTATTATACTGAATTTTTCAGAAAATCCATCAAAAACAGAGATGCACAGCGGCACATTTCCGCCGAAGTCGATCTGCGAAAAATGTTATTTGCAACAAAAAAAGTAAATTTTGCGAGAAAGATTTTCTGACAAATCCGGCGAGCCTCGAGTTTTAATAAACTACCTAAGTCTTGAAATGCGAGAAGAAAAAACGATCGGAGCGAGGTCAGTCATTTATTTGCTCCCCAGTTTTTTATCCATTTCAAAATATCCTTTCCGGTATGCGATTTTTTCTTTCAACAGAACGGATTTTGTTGAGATCTTTTTTGAAAAAATATTCATAAAAAAATCTGCAAAAATCATTGCAGAATAAGTCAAATATTTGAAATAATGGCTGAAAAATGGCAGCCTTCCTAAAACGAATCTTGCGGTCATGCCGGTTCTCTTTGCTTTTAGTTTCCGTTTTTCAATATTATAATTGTTTTCATTCATCCGGTGATAGATCTTGATTTCAGGATCGTAAAATAATTTAAATCCGGCATTTTTTGCCCTATGACAGATATCGGTATCTTCGCCCATCATCAGAAAACCATCTTTTGTGTTGAAATTATTGGAAAATCCATTAAGTTTTTCCAGTACTTCTTTTTTTAAAGCAATATTTCCGCAACCGAGAAAGCAGTCTTTTCGTTGATTCAAAATACCTTTTTGTCGGTTTTTGTTGGTTCCCCCCATTGATTCAATAAACCAACCCGGAGGATCAGCATCGTATTTCAGCATGCATATTCCACCGACGATATCTGGTTTTTCTTCTATTTGAAAAGCCTTTTCAATGCTTTCAAGCCAGTCCGGTGCTGCGATCTCATCATCATCAATATATGCGATAATGTCGCCGGAAGCATTTTTCCAACCGCAGTTTCGTGGTGCGGAATATCCGATAATTGATTCTTTAAAATATTTGATATTGTTGTGATTTTTTACCAATTCTTTTGCAGTTTCTTCGGTGTTATCAGTCGAATTATTATCTACGATTATTATTTCAAAACGGTTTTTATCTACAGTTTGGTTAAGCAGAGAATCAACGCAGTCGGCCAGAAGAGCAGCACGATTGTGGGTGCAGACAACAACTGATATTTCAGGTTTTTCTGTCATTTTTCCTCAAAATTTGATCAAAGCACGGACAAAAAGCCTGCAATTATCCCGCAAAGAGAGTTTTTTGCAAAATAGTGCGGATCTAAAGAAAATATTTAATATTTTCAATCCGTTATGCGTTGACTTGCGGCATATTTCAAACCAGTATTTTTGGATGACTTCGTTAACTGCCGTTTTTTCAAAACGATCATTTTTTAATAACATATCTTTCAATAAAATCAGCGAGTTTTCAATTTCTGCAATTTCTTCGAAAGCGATTTTTGATGCGGTTTTAGGTTTTCTTAAGTGTTTGATCGTGTTTTCTTCGAGTTTTATTCCAAGTCTTTCCGCATGTTCTTTTATGACCTGAACGGAAAGCTGTTCCATTTTTTCGGTGTTGCTTTTTGAAAGTCCCTTTGAATTTATTCTGTATTTTACCAAAAATTCCGGGATGTTAGCCGCCTCCGAATGTTCTGAAATTTTGGAATAGAGATCAAAATCTTCTGACACGGGAAATCTGGGATCATAGAAATTCTGCGGCAGACAGCTTTTTCTTATCATAACTGAAGAACTTAAAAACGGAGAATGGAAAAACAGCTCGATCTTCAGTTTCTGCGGGTCGGTTTCAAAGAGCCATTTTCCTGTTTCTTTGCCGTTTTCATCAATTATTATTGCATCCGTGCCGACCAATCCGATTTCAGGATGGTTTTCCAAAAATCTTATCTGCTCTTCAAATCTGTTTTCAAGTGCAATGTCATCGCTGTCGATCCACGCTATATATCTGCCTTTTGAAAGGTTAATGAGTTTGTTGCGCGATTCAACGACCCCGAGATTCTTTTCATTTTGGAAAGCTTTTATACGAGGATCTAGTTTCTTAAAATCTTTAATGATTTCAAGGCTTTTATCTTTTGAACAATCGTCAAGGATCAGAAATTCAAAATCTTTAAAACTTTGTTTCAGAATGCTCTTTATCGCATCTGACACAAATTGTTCGGAGTTGAAGACTGGCATTAAAACTGAGAGAATAGGAGTGTCAGCCATGCAACAATTTCTTTAAAGTTTTTCTTATTGAACGCCATATTGAAAAATATTTCTTTTGTAACAAAAGCAACGGGTCAAGATTTTTTATGTCAATATCGGGGTTCGCACCGTAAAGTGATATGTTGAAATCTATTTGGTCTGCCAAAAATTTATAAAGGAAATGTTTTTTGTTGATTTTGTTTTCTGTAACGAATTTATCCAATGATTCCATACACTCGATAACGCAATCCAATTTTTTCTGTGTGATCGGAGTTTGCATTGTTGAGGTCGGATTCGTTCTGTAAAAATAAGCAGTATGGGGGATGTAACAGAATGAATTTACGGATGCTAATAAAATCGTAGTGAAATCAGTGTCTTCAAAAAACACCCCTTCCCTAAATCTGAAATTTTGGAGAACGCTTGTCTTTGCTAAATACATACATGCAGAAACATTCAAATTGGAAAACTTGAGCTCTTTCCAATTGGTTTTTGGATGATAAATTTTGTTTATCTGAACTCCTTGATGGTAATATTTATCATAAATAAATCGGCGCTTTTTATCTTCGTCAACAAATTTAAGTGCACTGAAGCAAAGTATATCAACATCAAATTCTTTTATCGCGTCGTATAGTATCTGGCAGGCTTTTGTGTCGATATAGTCATCGCTGTCAACAAACCAGACATATTCTCCTGTTGCATTGGTCAAACCGGTGTTACGAGCTGTCCCCAAGTTTTTATTTTCTTCATGACGAAATATCCTGATTCTCGAATCTTTTTGCTGATATTCTTCAAGAATTTTTATCGAATTGTCGGGAGAAGCATCATCAACGCAGATTATTTCAATATCTTCAAGAGTTTGATTCACACAAGAATCAAGACATTCTCTCAGATATTTTTCAACATTGTAAACAGGGATTATTATTGAAATCTTTGGATGATTCATCAGTTGATTCCTCTATTAAACCAATTTACATAATCAAAATCATCATAATATCTTTTAAGCGAAAAACGCCCCTTGTAATCCATACACATGCCCACTGAATCATTTTGTTCAAAACCTCTGATATAAACAGCAGATTTGATATCAGGGTGAGGTTTGTGTACAAATACAGCCTTGTTGCTATATTTGAGATTGTCAAAATCAATTAGATCCTGTTTCGTACAACCGTCTCTATCAGTAAAAAGAATGAAAATATTGTCATAATTTATTCTTTGTTTTCTTTCATTCCACTTATATTCAGCTTCTTTATCTGTTTTGTAGTGCTGAAAATAAATCTTGATATCTTTAAGAATTCCGACTGGATAATCAATTCCTTTTTCACTAGTGAATTGAAGATCTGAGTTCATGTAATCACTTAAATTTTGGCACATTTTTATAAAATCTTGCGGTTTTATCCACAAATCAACAAAAGGACTGTTAAATCTCATATTCAAATCATGCAAGATCATTGCGCCATTGCAATTGCTGGCAATCAATGAGAAATCTTTGTTTTTTAACTTGAGTTGCTTTAATTTTTTGCAAAATTTTCTCAATTTGTCTATTAATCTATCCATTTTTGACATACAATAAATTCCTCAAACAATGATACATATAACGCAAATTGGCTCTCGGAGAGTCAAAGAACCCCATTTTTCTAAAAGTTGTAAAATATAACTTCAAGGATGTAACGCTGTTTTTTATACCAAAATCGGTTGCTTTTCTTTGAAATAATTTGATAAGTTCCTGAAATTTTTCACCGTGACCGTATTTTTTCCCGGCAATAGATATTTTTTCGAAGATATTTACAGCATTCACAACTTCTTCAATGTTTTGTGGAATAAGTTGTTCCGCAAAGAAATCATTATAAATTCGAAGTTCCTCATCACTCAAGTGTAATCCGATGTTTTCGAGGTTTCTTAAGCGTATAAGATTTGAATCCTGATTTTGTGTTGTTTTTTTTGCCTTTCCGACTTGATTGCTGTGGATCCTATAATGCAGCAAAACTTTTGGGATATTGGCAAATTTTAACTCATTTATTTTTCTGCACCATAGATCATAATCCTCTGCTCTTGGAAAATCTGACGAATATTGAAGATTTAAATTCTTTTTGAATATCAGTGTCGGATGGAGCATGGGACAAGAAAAAAATAATTCGTCTTTAATATCATCATATTTTTCAGGCACTTTTATGATGCGTTGATTGTCCCCGAATGTTTCTATCCAACTTCCGCAAATATCAATTTCAGGATTTTGTTCCATAAAGTCGAATTGTGTTTGAAGTCTGTGTGGTAAAGAAATATCGTCGGCATCCATTCGAGCAATGTGTTTGCCTTTAGCTTCTGCAATTCCGATATTCAATGAATTGGCAACACCTTGATTTTGTTCGTTGTTTATCAGTTTGATTCGTGGATCTTGGAATGATCCTATGATTTCTTTTGTAGAGTCGGTTGAAGCGTCGTTGATTATTATGAATTCAAAATCGGTAAAAGTCTGAGAAAGAATGCTGTTTATGGCTTCTGTAATATATTTTTCCGCATTGTATGCCGGCATAACGACTGAAATCTGCGGATTTTTCATATTCTCACCCAATTTTCGGGAACAATCTTGCACTTTTTGTCTGCTTCAACATTATTGAACCATTTTGGCGGAGCAATAACGATTTTTTCTGGATTTTGGCTCAGCCATGCTCCCCACCATGAAAAAGAGCTGTTTGCAATTATAAAATGTTTGCACAAATGCATAAGATTCAGTTCGTCAATATCTGATCTGGTAGAATTGGAAACAACAGTGGCATTTGATAGAAATCCAAAATTGTTTTTTACAAACTCGGGATCATCGGTGAAAAGAAAAAATTTTGCATTGGGAAATTTGGAAACAATGTATTCTGCTGCTTTTTGGTAATACTCAAAAGAACAGGTTCCGTGAAATTGGTTGATTGCAGGGTTGTTGATATAGTCTCCGCGGCGAATATGCACGGCAACGCTTTCGCAAGTTGCAATTTGATCATGCAAGTCGGCATCTTCCGGATTTTTAAGTTCAGGAAATGAAAAATCCTTTAAAATAGTTTCTCTTATTCCTTCAAAATATTGAGGATTTTGCCAGTAGCCCTCAAAATAATAGTCGTTTTTATCCTTTATTTGATCCAATACAAAAGTTTCTTCATTAACTTTTATATACTTAGGCTCAAGGCTTATGGCTTGTTTCAGAAATTTGATCAACCGACCGATTTTGCCTTTAAAAATCGGTTTTTTATATTTGATATATTGAAGAGAAAGTTCAAATTCATTCAATTTAAGTTCTCTTGGCGTAGTTCCGGCGAAATTCTGATAAAACCAGGATCTGTCATAAAAAACCTTGTAGTTTAAGCATGTTTCCAATGCTTTGCCGAATGCATGCTGAAACATTTGATTGCCTAATCCTCCCTTGAGTTTAACGACAATCATGTTGTTTTATCTCCAGATATTCTTCAAACAATGATAAAGATACCGCAAGTTTGCTCTCGGAGTTTCAAAAATTTTCCATTTTCTGAAGGTGGTAAAATAGAGCTTCAATGATGTGACCTTGTTTTGAATTCCTTTTTCTGCAATATTTTTAATAAAGTTTTTTATAATTTCTTGAAATTTTTTTCCATAACCAGAATTGTTCCCGGCAATAGATATTTTTTCAAAAATTTTTGTTAAGCAGATTATCTCATTAATGTTTTGAGGAATAAATTGTTCGGCAAAAAAATCACAGTAAATTCTTGATTCGTAATCTGTTAGAGTGAGTCCAAGGCCTTTAAGATTTTGAAGCCGACTTTTGTTTGCATCAATAGTCTGTTCTTTTTTCTTTGCGGTGCTGGTTTGATTATTATGAGTTCTACAAAGAAGCAGTATTGCTGGAATGTTTGCAAATTTTAATTTATTTATGGTTCTGCACCACAATTCGTAATCTTCAGCATCATTAAAATCAACAGGGTATTCAATGTTTAAATTTGTTCGATATATAGCGGTGCCATTTGTTATAGCGCAACCAAAAAATGTTTGATCTCGAATGTCGTCGTGGGTTGTCGGTAATTTTGTGATATTATTGCTTATTCCAAAAATTTTTGACCAACTTCCGCAAATATCAATTCCAGGATTTTTTTCCATAAAGTCGAATTGAGTTTGAAGTCTTTCCAGTAAAGAAATGTCATCAGAATCCATTACGGCTATATATTTTCCTTTTGCTAACCTGTTCCCGCAGTTTCTGGCAAAAGGACATCCTTTTTTGCCGGTGTTTTTAACTGCAACAATTCTTGAATCTTTGTTGGCATATTCTTGAATTATTGACCATGAAGAATCTGTTGATTGATCATCAACAATAATAAATTCAAAATCAGTGAAAGTCTGATCCAAGATACTTTCTATTGATTCTTTTAAATATTGTTCACGGTTATAAACGGGCATTACGACTGAAATTTTTGGTTCAGACATGCAGCAGATTCCTTAAACAATGATAAATATATCTCAAATTGGCTCTTGGAGTTTCAAATATTTTCCATTTTCTAAAAGCAGTAAAATATAATTTTAGGGATGTCACTTTGTTTTGGATAGCGGATTCAGCAATATTTCTTATAAAATTTTTAAGTAGATGCTGAAAATGTTGTTTGTAACCAAGTTTTTCTCCAACGACAGATATATTTTCTAACATTTTTATAGAAATGAAGAGTTCAAATTTATTTTTCGGAGAAAATTTCCAATCGATAATATCTAAATATATTTGTTTTTCTTGTTCTGTTAGGTTTATTCCAATAGTTGATAGGTTATTTATTCTCACAAGGTTTGCATTGTTATCCTGTTCTGCTTTTTTTGCTGAACCAATTTGTTCATTATGGACTCGATAAAGTAATAACACTTCAGGAATATTGGCGAATTTCAACTTGTCAATCATTCTTGACCACAAATCATAATCCTGTGCAGAAGAACGATTCTCTGAATAAAGAATTAGATTCTTATTTCTAAAAATAACAGAAGGATGAATCATAGAGCAATAGAAAAAATTAAAATCTCTAATTTCTTCATGATTTTGAAGCGTTTGCATGATTTCATCTTTGTCTCCGAACATTTTTGCCCAGCTCCCACAAATTCCAATTTCTGGATTTTGTTCCATAAAGTCAAACTGTGTTTGAAGTCTGTGTGGCAAGGAGATATCATCAGAATCCATGACGGCAATGTATTTACTTTTTGCCAGTCTATTTCCGCAATTTCTGGCAGAATAGCAGCCCTTTTTTTCTGTATTTTTAACTGCAATAATTCTTGAATCATTGTTGGCATATTCTTGAATTATTGACCATGAAGAATCTGTTGATTGATCATCAACGATGATAAATTCAAAATCAGTGAAAGTCTGATTCAAGATACTTTCTACTGATTCTTTTAAATATTGTTCACGGTTGTAAACCGGCATAACAACTGAAATTCGTGGTTCAGTCATAATCTCACCCAATTTTCGGGAACAATTCTGCATCTTTCGTTTGCTTCCGGATTTTTGTACCATTGTTTGGGCGCAATAACGATTTTTTCTGGATTTTGGCTCAGCCATGCTCCCCACCATGAAAAAGAGCTGTTTGCAATTATAAAATGCTTGCACAAATGCATAAGATTCAGTTCGTCAATATCTGATCTGGTAGAATTGGAAACAACTGTGGCGTTTGAGATAAATCCGAAATTGTTTTTTACAAACTCGGGATCATCTGTGAAAAGAAAAAATTTTGCATTGGGAAGTTTGGAGACAATAAGTTCAGCTGCTTTTTTATAATATTCAAAGGAGCAGATTCCGTGATGCTGGTTGGTTGTCGGATTATTGATATAATCTCCTCGGCGAATATGCACGGCTACACTTTTTGAAGTGGAAATTTGATCATGCAAGTCGGCATCTTCCGGATTTTTAAGTTCAGGAAATGAAAAATCTTTTAGGATGTTTTCTTTTATTCTTTCAAAATATTGAGGATTTTGCCAATATCCTTCAAGGTAAAGATTGCTTTTTGTTTTTAGCTGTTCAAGGGAAAAAGATTTTTCATATATTTTGTTGCATACGATTTTCCTTTTAAGTCTTTGCTTGAGAATTGTCAGCCAAGAATGTTGTTTGTTCCTGAAAAATAAGCCGGTTGGGTCAATATAATTCAAAGACAAACTAAAAGTTGCCAATTCAAAATTTCGTGGAGTCATATTAGCCTTGGCAAAATCCAGATAAAACCATGATTTGTCATAAAGAACTTTCTGCTTTAAGTTTGTTTCCAAGACTTTACCAAAAGCATATTGGAACATTTGATTGCCTAATCCGCCCATAAGTTTGACAATGATCATACGTTTTTACTTCCAGAGCACGTCGCCTTTAAAAAATATTGTTGTCTTATGAAATGAAAAAAATCTGGGAGGAATTCCTTCTATAGAAAAATGATTGAAACCAGTTTCTTTAAGAAAATCAAAAGCTTCTTTATATCGTTCTCTCCCAGAGTCATCTAAAATAATTATGCCGCCTGTATTTAACGAAAAAGCAGATTCTTTTACACAATTTACTCTGTCTCTACCATCGACAAAAATTATATCAAAAGTCTCGTTCAGTTTTTTCAATGTTTTACAATAATCTCCGCCATATTCTAATTCTTGGAAAATCATCTCAACATTTTTTGGCATCAAAGATAAAGCTCGATCATACCATTTTTTATCATGTTCAATAGAAACAACTCTTTTTACCCGTTCTGCAAAAAACAATGTCGAATTTCCGGAGCCAAATTCAAAAATTGTCATGTTTTTATCTAAATAATGCTCTAAAAAATGAATCATGGGATAAGATAACCATGGTAAAGGATTGTCATTTTTGTCAACGGGCATTTTTTTATTAAAAGAATTTGTCCACCCTATTTCATATAAAAAACCATTTTCTAAAGATTGATTCGCATAGCGTTGAATGTCAGACGACAAAGAATAGTGTATTTCTTTTTCAAGAGAAAATAATTTGATAAATTTTATTAAAAAGTTTTTTGTCCATCGTCTTATTTTTTTCATTTGTTCTCCGTAAACTCATAATTAAGTAACAGATTCCCTTGATTTCTCGGCGGAAGTATATTTGTTTTATAAAAATCACCATAAGCTACTTCCAAACAAAATGCTTTAGCAAGCCAATCTGAAACGAGACCATCTGAATAAACACAAAATGTTCCGAAGTATTTGCCTGGATAAAGAGGGATAGATTTAATTATAAAATCAAAACTTCCGATTTTCTTGGAATTTAAAAGTTTTTTTGAATCAATTCCCAAAGTTTTGGTCGAAAGATGAGCGATTCTAATATCAAGTTCATTATCTATCCCAATATCAAAAGTTACAGATTTTAGAGAGTCGGAAAATTGATCATAAGAAATCCTTATTACGACATCATCACCGGAATGTATTGTTGAATCGCCATTGAGATTAAAAATTTCAATTTTAGAAATTCGAATATTTCCATTTCCTTTGCGGTCTGGTCTTTCGGAAAATTTAAGCGAGGCTTGTTTTGTTGTCATATAATTCAGATATTCTGCAATTTGAGTCTCTACCGAGCCTTTTTCAGAAGCAAATCCGTTCTGTAAAGTGATACATGAATCGCATAACTGTCTCACAGCCGCCATATTGTGACTGACGAAAAGCACAGTTCTTCCTTCTTTCTTGCTGACATCGCCCATTTTTCCGAGGCATTTTTTCTGGAATTCGGCATCTCCGACGGCCAAAACTTCGTCAACAACGAGAATTTCTGGGTCAAGGTGCGCTGCGACTGCGAATGCGAGGCGGACATACATTCCGCTGGAATAGCGTTTTACTGGCGTATCGATGAATTTTTCAACTCCTGAAAAGTCAATGATTTCATCGAGTTTTCTGTCGATCTCGTGTTTTCTCATGCCGAGGATGGCACCGTTGAGATAGATATTCTCTCTGCCGGTGAGTTCGGGATGGAAGCCTGTTCCGACTTCAAGGAGGGATCCGATGCGCCCTTTGATCTTGATGCAGCCGCTGGTGGGGGAGGTGACACGCGACAAAATTTTGAGCAGTGTCGATTTTCCGGCACCGTTTGCACCGATGATGCCCAAAACTTCGCCCTGCCTGACATCGAAAGAGACATCTTTCAGGGCGTAGATAAAATCTGTGTCGGCATTGGCATTTTTGTTTGAAGCCATGGATATGCGAGAGTTGGGATCGTCCTTTCCGCGGATCTTTGCCCACCACGCTTGCAGATCTTTGGCGAGAGTGCCGTGGTTGATAAGACCCAGCTGATAAAACTTTGAGATGTTTTCAACTTTGATGACTGTTTCGCTCATGAGCCTCAACACACAAAACAAAAACAGTGTAAAATCCCACAAAGTGCGGTAAATGTCAATAGAAAAGGGGAAAGAGGTGGTTTTTGTGCCGCCAACCCCTCAGCCGCTGCTTCGACGAGCTCAGCAACCGGCAGCTCCCCTAATTTAGGGGCGCCTTTCTAACATTAGCAAGCCTCCACTGAGTCAGGGGAGGTGTCACGCAGTGACGGTGGGGTCTGTAAAGCCGCCAACCCCTCAGCCGCTTTGCGGCAGCTCCCCTGATTTCAGGGGCGCCTTGACGGGGCGCCTATCTAACGTTGCGTAGGATCTGCACATATTCTTTGTTGGATAATGTCATCAATTTTTGTGCAGACAGATGAAAAATCGGAGTCTATTTCTTTATTTGGAAAACGCAGGACCATAAAGCCTAATGCATTTAAAATATTGGTTCTTTCGGCATCGTGAGCTAATCCGTCTTCTGTGTAGTGCTGGCTTCCGTCAAGTTCTATGATTAATTTTGCTTTTGCACAGCAAAAATCAACAACAAATTTGTTTATGATTTTCTGCCTACATATTTTTATAGGATAATGCCGCAAAAAATCGAACCATAAATGCTTTTCCTGAGGAGTCATTTCTTTGCGCAACATTCGCGCTGCTTCTATCAGAAGCCGATTCTTTCTCATAAATTCAATAAAATGAAAAACATAGTAAACATATACAAAATAGAAATTCCAAGTATTTTGTCAAATTTTTAAAAAGCTGCAACCCCTCAGTCAACCTTTGGTTGGCAGCTCCCCTAATTTAGGGGCGCCTATCTAACATTAGCAAGCCTCCACTGAGTCGGGGGAGGTGTCACGCAGTGACGGAGAGGTCAGGATCCTGATTCGGTTTTTCTAGCGATTTCCGGGGATTTCATATTTTTTGCTTTTTCAACCTGCTTTTTGTGCAAAATTGTCAAAAAATCTTGATTTGGTGTGAAAGTAACCCATAAAAAATCTTGATTTGGTGTGAAAGTAACCCATAAAAAATCTTGATTTGGTGTAAAAAATGCCGTATAAAAATCTTGATTTGGTGTAATTCGCACTCTGGAGGGATATCGTGAGAAGAAAAATCCTTGAAAAAATAGCGGAATGGAAGAGGACTGGCAACGGAAAAACAGCCTTACTCATTGATGGTGCCCGGCGTGTCGGAAAAAGTTATGTCGCGGAAGAATTTGCCAAGAATAATTATAAATCATACCTTTTGATTGATTTCAACGAAGCCGGGCAGGAAATTAAAGATCTTTTCGAGCAGAATCTCAGGGATTTGGATCATTTGTTCACTTTTTTGTCTGCAGTATACAGAGTAAAGCTTTACGAAAGAGAATCTCTGATTATTTTTGATGAAGTCCAGTTATGTCCCAGAGCTCGCGCCGCAATAAAATTTTTAGTGGCAGACGGCAGATACGACTACATCGAAACAGGTTCGCTCGTCTCTATCCGCAAAAATGTGAAGGATATAGTAATTCCTTCCGAAGAGCGTCATTTGAAAATGTATCCCATGGATTTCGAGGAGTTTTTGTGGGCTTTAGGCGAAGATGCTTTGTGGCAGGTTATCAAAACCTGTTTTGAAAAAAAGCAACCTCTTGCTCAGGCACTTCACCGAAAGGCGATGACGCTTTTTCGTGAATATCTTATCATCGGCGGAATGCCTCAGGCGGTAAGCGAATACCTGTCATCAAAAGATTTTCAAACCGTTGACGCTGTAAAAAGGGATATTCTTTCGTTGTACCGCGACGATATTATCAAACATGCTTCAGGTTATGAGCGTAAAGTCACCGGAATTTTTGATGAAATACCTTCACAACTTTCAAAACATGAAAAGAAGTTTTCTCTCTCCGCATTGGGCAAAGGGATAAGGTCAAGAGATTATGAGAGCGCATTTCTTTGGCTTGAAGATTCAATGATTGTCAATATTTGCTACAATTCAACAGAACCGAATATCGGCCTTAAACTCAACCGTGACAACTCGTCAATGAAGATTTACATGGGTGATACCGGCCTTTTGATAAGCCATGCATTTGATGAAAACGGAATAGTAACCAATGAAATTTACAAAAAACTTCTGTTTGGAAAACTTGAAGTCAACGAGGGAATGCTTTTTGAGAATATTGTGGCGCAGATGCTCACTGCCAACGGTCACAAACTTTATTTTTATTCAAACGCGGCAAGAAACGACAGAACTTCCAGAATGGAAATTGATTTCCTTATCGCGAAATCAAAAATTACCGACCGGCACAATATTTCTCCTCTGGAAGTTAAGTCAGGCAAGAACTACACTCTTTCTTCAATAAACAAATTTTGCAATAAATTCAGAGAACAACTTAACACCCCGGTTGTGCTTCACACCGAAAACCTGTTTAAGAAAGACGAGGTTGTCTGCCTTCCCGTTTACATGACGATGTTTTTGTAATTCAACCTGCTTTTTCGTGCGAAATCCGGAGACGTATCCCTATACGTCTCCTTTTCAAGGCACCCTATTGAAAATTTTTGCGGATTTCCGCATTTTTCTTCACTGAAAACTTTTACCAAAACCCGAAAAAGTTTTCAGTAGCGACAGAAAAATTGTCAGTGTATTGGGAAAAATGTCGATGTGGCGACTAAATTTTCAATAGACTTGACTGTTCACGGCAATTCAGTTAAAATTATCATAACTCTAAAAGTTGTTTTTAGAGTATGTTATTGAAATTTTGGTCGACAATGCCGAACTTTTTTCAGTAGGTGTTTTTATGAAAAGAGATTTATACACCCGCCAACTTGTTAGAAAGATGCATAACGGTATGATTAAAGTTGTGACTGGGATCCGCAGATGCGGCAAGTCATATCTTTTATTCAACCTTTTCCGCAACCATCTTGTCAGTGAAAATGTTCCTGAAGATCATATTCTTGAAATGGCGTTTGATCTTTACGAGAACAAGAAATTTCAGAATCCTGAAGTTTTTTATCCGCATATAAAGTCGCAGATCAAAGACGGCGGCATGTATTATGTCTTGTTGGATGAGGTTCAACTTCTCGGCGATTTTGAAGCGATACTCAATAGTTTGTTGAGAATGCAGAATGTGGATGTTTATGTGACCGGAAGCAATGCAAAGTTTTTGTCGAAAGATGTGATCACAGAGTTTAGGGGGCGTGGAGACCAGATCCACCTCTATCCCCTGTCATTTGCTGAATTTCTGCAAGCTTATAAAGGAAGCAGCATCGAGGCATGGAGGGAATATTCCATGTACGGCGGATTACCGAAACTCCTGGATATTTCTGATGATCGCGATAAGGCTGTTTATCTTGAATCCATTTTTTCAGAAACGTATTTAAAGGACATTTTGGAAAGAAACGATGTCCGCAATACAAATGAAATTTCTGAACTGTTTGATTTTATTGCATCTTCTGTCGGAGGGCTTTCCAATCCAAAAAAACTCTCGGATACTTTCAAATCTGTAAAAAATGTTTCGATTCACCCCGACACAATAAAAACCTATCTGGATTATTTTGAGGAATCTTTTTTAATAAGCCGCGCAGTCCGCTATGACATTAAAGGAAAAAAATATATCAATACTCCTAGTAAATATTACTTCACGGATATGGGGTTAAGGAACGCCCGTTTGCATTTCAGGCAATATGAAGAAACCCATATTATGGAAAACATCATTTACAATGAGCTTTTGACACGCGGTTATTCCGTTGATGTCGGTGTTGTTGAAGTCACAGAACGCACTGCGGAACAGAAAAAGGTCCAAAAACAACTTGAAGTCGATTTTGTGTGCAATCTCGGTTCTTCGCGATTGTATATTCAGTCAGCGCTTAGTATTTCTGATGCTCAAAAAGAAAAGCAGGAACAAAATTCCTTGGAACGCATTCCGGATTCATTTGAAAAAATTATTATCGTCAAAGATATTCCAACGCATTATAATGATTCAGGGATACTCATCTTAAATCTGTTCGATTTTTTGATGAACACAAATCCGTTTTAACACGAATATCTGACGGAATTTCAGAAAAAATACTCAAAAACAGTAAAAGAAACAATAGTTTTTTCGCAGAAAGACCGTTTTGACGAAAATGGAATCAAAATCCTGCCGTTTTATCTCTTGCCGTTCGTAGTGTAAGAATTTCGTGCAAAAATCATCTGAAAACACCGGAAAAAGTGATTTTTTTCGTCATCTTGAACGAATGTGAAAGATCTACAGGGATTCTTCGCTGCGTTCAGAATGACGTGGAAAACTTTGAAGAACTGCACTTTTTAGGCAATTTTCATAGCGATTTCAATGAGTTTGCCGAGTTCGTCGGTCAGATAAAGCGGAACATTCAGGATCTTTCCATCGAAAGAAAGATTTTTTAGTGAAAAACGGATCGCCAAAGGTGTTATTTTACTGAAATCGTTGAGATATTTCTTGATGCTTGCCGCATGGACATTTATTCCGGCCTTTACTTCGACAGGGAGAATGTCGTTTCCTTTCTGAATGACAAAATCGACTTCATGAGCGGTATCAGACCAATAATAAGGTTTTGTATCGAAGTGGCGAAGAAGAGTCTGAAAAACGAAATTTTCGGTCAAAGCACCCTTAAATTCGGTGAAAAGCCTGTTTCCTTCGCTAAAAGCGGAAGTCGCAAGCCTTGAATGCCTGCGCAGAAGTCCCACATCCCCCATATAGATTTTGAACGCCCCGATATCCTCGTAAGCACTCATCGGAAGTCCCGGTTTTGTTATACGCGGTACGCATCCGACAACATTTGCATTTTTAAGCCACTCGAGAGCGTTTTCGTATTCTCTCGCGCGAGCCCCTTCTTTAACTGCAGAATAGAGGAACTTTTTATTTTCACGGGCGAGTTGCGACGGAAGCGATGTCCATATCCTTCTGATCTTAGGCACATCGAAATTGGGTGCATGCTTTCCGAAATCGCTTTCGTAGGAATCAAGGATCGCGCTCAAGATCTTGTCAACTTCGGAAATGTCGGCCTCTTCGCTCCATATTTTGACCGGTTCCGGCATTCCGCCGATCGTAAGATAGATTTTAAGTTTTTCGGTCAACGGGTTTGCGAAAGCGTCGGGAATCGTCTCGATAGAGTCGATATTTTTCATGTATTTAAGCAGATTTTCATCTCCGCAGGCAAGCAGGAACTCGCTGAAAGTCATAGGTCCCATATCGAGGAAATCGACTTTGCCTACAGGAAAACCGTCTGACAGAGTGAGCCCGAGAAGCGATCCTGCGCTTGCGATATAATATTCCGATGCGTCTTCGCAAAAATATTTGAGTGAATTGAGTGCAGCGGGACAAGCTTGAATCTCATCAAAAATCACAAGAGTCTGCGGTGTGATCTTTTTTCCGGTCGAAACAGCCAGATTTTGGAGAATGCGCCGGACATCTTTTGTAGTTTCGAAAAATTGGGCATGCTCGGGATTCTTATCGAAATTTATGCTTACAAAGCCGTTCTCAAACTCTTTACCGAACTCTTCAAGGATCCAAGTTTTGCCGACCTGTCTCGCACCGCGGAGTATCAAAGGCTTTCTGTGTTTCGAATCTTTCCACTTTCTTAAATCATCAATAATGAACCGCTTCATGGCAATCTCCCTTAAAAAATCGCTTGATTATTATTCCAAATCACTTTCAAATCAACAAAAATCACACATTTTTTAAAAATTATGTGATTCCAATCACACTTTTTGCAGAAATTTTGTGCAAAAATTATCCGGAAATACCCGGAAAAAGTGGCAGATTTCCACAAACTGAAAACTTTTGCCAAAACCTGAAAAAGTTTTCAGTAGAGACTATGACACAAATGCCGTCTATCTGCAGCCTGACGTTGTCTATGTCGCACCGCTCACGGTTTTGAAGGGGTAAAATAGCGAGCTTCTATCCGATCCAGAATTTTGGAGATGTATTTTTCAAAAGGCTTGCGGCAAAGTTCCACGATTATTCCGGCAAGCATCAAAGATACAACAGAGAATAAAATTCTTGCAAAAAGAAAAGGACTGCTTTCATACATTGGGAATACAAATAATTTGCGATATATATTCCAGCAAAAAGGTCCGGTATGTAAAAGGTATATTCCCAAAGTGCATGTGGCTATGCTATTGATTTTTGGATGATAACTGATGCTTAAATGCTGAAAAAATGAAAAAAGTGAGATGCTTAGAATTACCTGAAACAGCGAGTTGTTTCCCCAAAACATGGTTGCTGCTTCGGTATCTTTGAAGAAAAATTCAATCAAAAAGATATATGAAAAAAGCAGAGCCACAGTGATTGCAAAAACAACCAAACTTCTTTTTGCGGTATTGAGAACGGGCAATCCGTAAATTTTTATATATGCACCGACAAAATATAACAAAATCATCCAAATATAACGATTATAAAATACCATGGATTCTGTTGATTTGATTTGTATAGCAAATAATATGGTTGGAAAGACGCTCCAAATCACAAATTGTGAACAAATCAGAAATTCGAACTCTTTTTTGTTCATCGCAGCAATAAGTTTCTGTAAAAACGGAGTTAGTGTATAGACAAAAATATATGCTGAAATAAACCACCATTGGCCCTGTAGCACAGGGAAAAACCAACTAGAAAGGTCGTAAGCGTCAATCGGAGCTTTTGTGAACATTATTGTTGCGCTTCGGCAAATATAAAAATAAAAATAGGCCTGTAAAATTAGCAAAAACAGTTTTTTCCATTTGAAAGTAGTTGTTGGTAGAAAATATCCGCTAATTAAAATAAAACAGTTGACCCCCAATTCTCCTCCGTAATACAGGATATCATGTAGCAATTTGTTGATAGAAAAGTCTTTAGTAAAATAAAACTCGCCGCTGCATAATATGGAATGAGAAGCAACAATTGTCGCAATGGATAATATTCTAAGAATTTCAAAATTGCTTTGTCTTATTTGTTTTTCCATGTTTAAGCCCAACATAGAATTCAAAAAACATCTGTAAAATCCCACAAGTTGCTAAAGATGTCAAGAATGAAAAAGCTTATTTTATTGCAAATATCTGTGGTTCGGATAATAAATTCGTTTGGTGAGAGAAGCTCTTTTATGTGAAAAGGCAAAAAGTATAATGATTGTAGGAATTAATTACTCAGATAATAAATTCAAAAAAGCGCAGCACTTAAATACTTGGTCAATGTATCATAAAGGTAAGATCGATAAAGTCATAGAATATACTCCCGATGATTTAGATTCTGAATTCGTGAAAGAAAATAAGGAAATTCTTACCCAGCGTAAAGGGGCTGGATATTGGTTGTGGAAGCCGTATATTATAAAAAAAACTTTTGATCTACTTCGACTAGATGATTATTTGTTTTACTGCGATGCCGGAGCTGTCATTTTGAAACCTGTTCAATTTCTAATAGATGCAATGGAAAAAGCTAATATGAACGTGATGTGTTTCCAATTACCGTTCAAAGAGCGCGCATATTCCAAAAGAGATGCTTTCATTTTGTTGGATTGCGACAGTGATGAATATGTGGATACCCAGCAAAGATTAGGCGGATACATTATCATAAAAAAAACGAATGCCTCAAATATGCAAAATAATTTTGTTGATGTGGACAAATTATTGAGTAGCTATCTTTCTTTTTGCAAAGATCCTCGGATCATTTTGGGGGGAGAAAATGTCATGGGGTTGCCGAACTATGAAGGTTTTGTTGAAAACAGGCATGATCAGACAGTTTGGAGTTTACTTACAAAAAAATATGGGATAGTTGCATTCAGAGATCCGTCTCAATGGGGAAAAAATAAAAATTTATTTCCTGAATCAACTCAAAAAAGGAGTGAATATCCTGTTGTAATTGATAGTGTTAGAAGAAATGACTTGGATAATTGGAGTGATTATTGTTTGCTTCGGAAATTTCCCACAATATTTATTTTACGCAGGATCTGTCGAAAAATCAGCAATAGAATATTTGGGGGTTTGAAATGATGGTATGTCTATTACACAAACTATATTATTCGATTTTTGTATTCAGGGATAGGAATTGGTGTTAGATAAAAAAAGTACTGTTATTTCTTATCATTCAGATCATTTCTTGCGTTTTGCCGCAGTATTTTATGCTGTTGTATTGTTTTCTCTGAATTTTATCAGGATTTTTGATAACAACTTTTGGCTTGACGAAGCCTTTTCAATAAATCTGGCAAAAATGGATTTGACCGGCATGATCAATGCGACAGCTGCAGATGTTCACCCGCCGCTTTATTATGCGATATTGATGTTAATGTATCGTCTCTTCGGAGATCACGGATGGGTCTTTCATCTGACATCGATAATTCCGTATGCAATCACTATGCTTTTCGCGCTTTCGATAATATGGAAGAAGTTCGGCAAAGGGAGTGCTTTTCTTATGATCACATTCATATCGGTCATGCGAAGTGCCGTGCTCTATAATGTCGAAGTTAGAATGTATTCTTGGGCTGCATTGTTTGTGCTGCTGGTCTATTACGCATGTTATATGATAATAGCTGACGACAGGCGGTCAGGATATATTTTGTTCGCTGTTTTTGCCCTTCTTGCGGCATACACACATTATTACACAATTATTCCTATAGCGATATTGACACTTTCGGTTTTTGTATTTTTGTTTGTGAAAAAGAGAAGTTTTTTGAAATTTGTTACCGCCATATCTGTTTCTATAATCCTCTATTTGCCTTGGATAAACACTGTGATTCGGCAGTTTCAGCGGACTACCGGCAGTTTTTTAAGAGAAAATCCCGGTTTGGCAAAAGGTTTGTGCTATTTTTTCTGGCAAGGTAATGCCGCGAATTCAGGAATTATGCTTGTATTTAATGTTTTGTATTCCGGGCTTTTTCTCGTATTTGCTACAGGTTTAATATTTTGGTTGATATGGAGCACTATAAAGAAAATGTGTGAAAACCCAGAAAACATTTCTGAGGTTGCAGATTTTACAGAAGCATATTGGATGTTTTCGGGTTATGCGGCATCAATAGTGACATTGCTTGCGTTGGAGTTGATTTCAATTTTATTTACCCCGGCATTGGCATATAAATATTTGCATCCGGTTGTCGGACTTATGTGGCTTGCTTTCAGCGTTGCCGTTTCAAAGCTTAAAAATAGAAATTTTATTGCCGGAATCCTGACCGTTGCTACGTTGTTGCTCGGTATGCCGATGTATATAGAAACTTACAAATCAGATGTCGAAGCAGATAAGCGATGCATGGCAACCCGTCAGATGATGATTAAAACGATAAGTAAGTATGATGTGATGTTGACAAATATTGAACATCTTGAGTGGGCTGTTTTACAATACTATTTGCCGAGTACAACTCACAAATATGTTTCAGATATTTCGGAGATAAAAAAACTTGAATCAGTAAGACAATATTGGATTCTGTGGTCTGATTCTTTAAGCGAAATTGATCTCAACAATATCAAAGATATGAATCTTAAAGTAGTTGAAGAATGCCGGAACTGTGAGCTGGGAAGTACAGTTTTTCATTTATATCGGCTTGTAAAGTGATTCTCTATTGGCACAAATTTTGCATATTTCGGGTGTTTTTGTGTTGTTTTGTATGTTTTGTAGGATTTGAAATTATGATTTCACGCGCGTTTACCTTAATAGAATTGATGATCGTTATCGCAGTAATTGGAATTTTGACCGCAATTGCAATACCTATGTATCAGAGCTATTCGGCACGTGCAAAGGCATCGGAAGTGCCGATAATTCTTAAAGATATTGTTAAATTCCAATTCATCCATAGAGAATATCCTGCTAGCAATGGTCAATATGCGAATGGTCTAAAAACGATTGGAGTTAAGACAAATCTTGGCAAATTTGCAGCGAATCCAGAAGATTGTCCTTCAGCCACTGCCACCGAAAGTGATGAAACAAATATTTATGGGTGTAGCAAATATTACGGTTTTTCCACAAGTAAAGCGAGCGGTGGAGTCACATGTGCTGCAAACGGGATCGGTAATTTTTCATGGGCAAAAGCTATTAGCGAAGATGAATTGTTGCACAATGATCTTGCCGGATGCATGACAGAAGATTTTTATTATAAGCACGGCTCGGGCGGCAATTAGTTTTGGCACGCTTTTTGCAATATGAATTTTGTGAATTTGTTGTTTGATAGTCAGACGACGTTATTTTATTAATTTCATCAAAGGGAGAGAAAGATGAAAAAAGGTTTTACACTTATCGAGCTCATGATCGTTATCGCGATTATCGGTATTCTTGCAGCAGTTGCTATTCCTATGTACAGCGACTACACCAAAAAATCGAGAACCTCTGAGGTTGCTTCCAACCTTTCGGAAATTGCAAAGATGCAGCTTATCTACAAAGAGGATCCGTATGGCGGTTCTCAGAACGGTAAATTTGCACAGAATTTCCTTACACTTGGTTTCAAAACAAATGTTGGAACATTTACTGCTTCAGTAACCAACACAACAACAAAACAAACATGCCAAGAAAGTGATACTGTTGCTGCTACAGCTGGTAGCTATGCATGCGGTAAATTCTTTGCTTACAAACTTACGGTTCCTGCAGATGGATTCGCTCTTTCGGCACTGAACACATGTGCAGATACCGAAGGTATGGCAAAAGCTATTCCGTTGCTTGTATCGGAAGTTCCGACTGATTGGGCAAAATCTTGCATTGATGCTTCACTTAATTTGAAACATTTGGCTGACTAATCTGAGTGTTGCATGATTTTTCAAACCCCGCTTCGGCGGGGTTTTTTTGTATCTGGGGACCTCTCAGCCTCACGGCAGCTCCCCTACCTCAGGGGAGCCTTGGCTGGCGGGGCACCTCACCTGTCGGCTCGAATTTACTCAGACAATTAGAATCAAAACGAAGTTGAGCCTCCCCTGAAGTAGGGGAGGTGGCACGCAGTGACGGAGAGGTCAGAGACGCACCACGGCACATCTCTACATTATTCTCACACCTTCTTTTGTGCGTTCAAACACGAACGGGTTATAGTTTGCATTTCCGGGATCGGTTTTGATAATGAAATCAACGATATCGTGCAGAGTTTTTGTCGAAGGTGAGCGGTGATCGCCCGATCTGACAAAAATCGTCGACGAAAAAAGGTATGAAAATGCGGTGAGCCAGAAGTCGCAACTTTTTGATTTTATTGTGTCTCTCGGAATGAAAATCGCGTTTTCGGCATTTCCTGCCTTAAGGTCCTGCCAAAAATCGTCCATAAGTTCGCGCATGATTTCGCTTTCACGTGCGGCGTTCTCGGCGAGGCGCCCCAGGTTTTCTTTGTATGGAACATCGGGAAGAAGCGCATCAAGTGCGGGAATGATTTTGTGGCGGTAGTAGTTGCGGCGGTATTTTGTGTCAAAATTTGAGGTGTCTGACAAAAATTGTCGCTCAGCCATGAAGCCGTATATCTCATTTTTGGCGATATTGAGCATCGGACGAATGACAAAAAAAGTGCTGTTTTCGGTGTTCGATAAAAAATCGCTGTTTGAATTTATTGGTTTTATGCCGCTTAAACCTTTGATCCCGGTGCCGCGGTCAAAGAGGCGCATGAGGAGCGTCTCGACTTGGTCGTCAAGGTGGTGTGCTGTTGACAACATGCTGAAATTGTTGCGTTTTACTAGATCGAACAAAAGCTCGTAGCGCTTCATTCTTGCGCGCTCTTCTGTATTGTTTTTTTCGTTCTGCCAGAAATTTTCCTCAAATTCGAGCGGAAAAAAGGGGATCCCGAGGTTTTGACAAATTTTGTCAACAAATTTTGCTTCATCCCCTGATTCAATGCGGAGCTTGTGATCTACGTATGCGGCAGAGAGCGTGAAACCGAGCTCTTCCCGGAGTCCGTTCAGCAGAAACAGCATTGCAAGGGAGTCCGCGCCGCCGGAACATGCGGCCAAAACAGAAAAATTTTTCCCCGAAAAACCGGTTTCTTCAAGGATCTCTCTGAAATTTGCCCGAAATTTTTCTTTTAAATCCATAATTCACTCCAAAAAAACGTGAATTTTTAATATTTGCGGCAAAAAAGGCAAATATTTAGTGTTTTCGGGTTGTTTTTTCTCTTTCGGGAAATATATAACCTCTCAGTCGCTGCGAGTGTTCTGACCCCTCAGTCTGCTTCGCAGCCAGCTCCCCTAATTTAGGGGCGCCTTTCTAACATTAGCAAGCCTCCACTGAGGCAGGGGAGGTGCCACAAAGTGGCGGAGGGGTGAGGTTTTTAGGAGGTTTTTCATGCTCAACATCATCAAAAGCGGATTTTTGATCATTCTTATGTCGGTTTTTCTTGTTTTCATCGGTTATCTCACCGGCGGGCCGGACGGCGCCATGATGTGCTTTTTTCTTTCGCTGATATTCAATTTTTTCAGCTATTTTTTCAGTGATAAGATCGTTCTTGCGGCTTACCGCGCGCAGCCTGCCGACCCGAATGCGCATGCGTGGCTTTTTGACGCTCTTACCAAACTGGCAACTGCGGCTGAACTTCCGGTAGTTCCCAAACTTTACGTCATTCCGATTGCGGAACCGAATGCTTTTGCGACCGGCAGAAACCCGAAACATGCAGTCGTTGCTGTGACTCAGGGACTTTTGAACACGCTTTCGCACGATGAAGTTGCGGCCGTGATCGCGCACGAACTCGGACATGTGAAGCATTACGATATTCTTATCCAGACTATCGTTGCAGCGATGGCTTCGGCGATCATGTGGATAGCTTCGATGACGCGCTGGTTCGGGATCATTGGCGGCGGCCGTGACAGACGCGACGGTAATGCGATCGGCTGGTTGTTCGTTGCGCTTCTTTCCCCGATCGCGGCGATGCTGATCCAGGCCGCGATAAGCCGATCAAGAGAATATTTAGCCGATGACTACAGCAGAAAACTTATGGGAAGCGGAGAATATTTAGTCAGTGCGCTCAACAGGATCTCGGGCAGGGAAGAACAGATCGTCGAAGCCCAGGGAGGCAGCGCGATCTCCGATTCGACAGCCCACATGTTCATTTATTCGCCGAAAGCAAGTTTCGTTGCAAAACTTTTCTCGACTCACCCAAGCCTTGAAGAAAGGATCAACAATCTGAGAAAATAAATTTTGTGGAGACACGCCGTGGTGAGTCTCATTTATGGAAAAATCACGTTCGGTAGAGACATTCCATGGAGACGTTTCATGAAACGTCTCTACATAGAATGCCAATGAAATCAGAGGTTTTAGTCTTTTTTGAATTTATCTTTGATGTCGTTGAAGATCTTTTTTGCCCCTTCAACGCCTTTTTTGAGTTCTTCGCTGTTTTCTAAGGTCTCCTTAAGGTTCTTGAGACCGCTTTCAGCCTTTGAATAAGCGTCTTTTGCAACTGTTCCCGCTTTGGCATAGACATCTTTCGCTGTGCTTTCAGCCTTTGAATAAGCGTCTTCGGCAGTCTGTTTGATCTGGCGGACGACATCGTTGTTGATTGCAGCCTGAGCCGCAGCGAGACGCGCTATCGGAACTCTGTATGGAGAGCAGCTGACATACTGGAGACCGCATCTGTGGAAGAAGTCGATAGACGCCGGATCGCCGCCGTGTTCGCCGCATACGCCGAGTTTGATGTTCGGGCGCGCTTTTTTGCCGCGTCTTGCTGCGATCTCGACAAGCTGGCCGACACCGGTCTGGTCGATCGAACGGAACGGGTTCTTCTCCAGAATTCCTTTGTCGATGTAGTCGTAGATGAACTTGTTGGCGTCGTCACGGCTGTATCCGAGGCACATCTGGGTGAGGTCGTTCGTTCCGAATGAGAAGAATTCCGCGTGTTCCGCGATCTCATCGGCTGTAAGTGCGCCTCTCGGGACTTCGATCATCGTTCCGACCAAGAATTCTACGTTGATGCCTTTCTCTTCGAAGACTTTCGCAGCGGTTTCGCGGATGATCTTTTCCTGATATTTGAACTCCTGAACGTTTCCTACGAGCGGGACCATGATCTCGGGGAATACTTTGATACCTTCTTTGGTGAGTTCGCAGGCTGCTTCGATTATCGCTCTGGTCTGCATTTCGGTGATCTCGGGACGCGTGATGCCGAGCCTGCAGCCTCTGAGACCGAGCATCGGGTTGATTTCGTGAAGAGCTTTGATCTTGTCGTTGATCTTCTCTTCGGAGCAGCCCATGATCTCAGCCATTTCCTTGATCTGCTGAGGCTCACTGGGAAGGAACTCGTGGAGCGGCGGGTCAAGAAGTCTGATCGTTACGGGAAGTCCCTGCATTTCTTTGAGGATCGCGTAAAAATCGCCTCTCTGGTGCCCGATGAGCTTTGCAAGAGCCGCTTTTCTGCCTTCGAGATCGTCTGCAAGGATCATTTCTCTGACAGCTTTGATCCTGTCGCCTTCGAAGAACATGTGCTCGGTCCTGCAGAGTCCGATACCCTGAGCGCCGAATCTGCGCGCTGTGGAAGCGTCTCTCGGAGTGTCGGCGTTCGTTCTGATCTTGAGTGCGCGGCGGTTGTCTGCCCAGTTCATGAGTTTTTCGAACTCGTCGTTGAACTGCGGAGTCTCTGTCGCGACTTTGCCGAGAAGGACTTCGCCGGTGCTGCCGTCTATCGAGATCCAGTCGCCTTCTTTGAGAACGAGGTCTCCTGTTTTTATCGTTTTTTCATCAACGTTGATGTTGAGTCCGCCGCATCCGCTGACGCAGCATTTGCCCATGCCTCTTGCAACGACGGCTGCGTGGGATGTCATGCCGCCGCGTCCGGTGAGGATACCGTTTGCAGCGACCATGCCGGTGATGTCTTCAGGGCTTGTCTCAAGTCTGACGAGGATCGTCTCGAGACCGTTTGCCTTCCATGCCGCCGCGTCTTCGGCGTTGAAGACGATCTGGCCTGTACCTGCGCCGGGGCTTGCCGGAAGACCTTTCGTGATGAGTTTCGCATTCTTTTTGCTCTCTTTTACGAACTGCGGGTGAAGAAGCTGGTCGATCTGGTCCGGAGTGACTCTGAGAAGCGCGTCATCGGTCTCGATAAGCCCTTCGTTGACCATATCAACGGCGATCTTTACAGCTGCAGCAGCCGTTCTTTTGCCGTTTCTCGTCTGGAGCATCCACAATTTTCTATTTTCGATCGTAAACTCGATGTCCTGCATGTCGCGGTAGTGAAGTTCGAGTTTTTTGTAGATATTGCAGAGATTTTCGTAAACTTCAGGCATGTATTCTTCAAGAGAAGGATATTTGGAAGCCCTCTCTTCTTCGCTTACATTGTGCTCTGCCGCCCATTTTTTGCTGCCTGCAAGAGTTATCTGCTGCGGAGTCCTGATGCCTGCGACGACATCTTCGCCCTGAGCGTTGATGAGGTATTCGCCGAAGAAAATGTGCTCGCCGGTAGCGGGGTTTCTCGTGAAAGCAACACCTGTCGCACAGTCGTTGCCCATGTTTCCGAAAACCATCGCCTGAACATTGACAGCGGTTCCCCAGTCGTCAGAGAAACCGTTCATCTTGCGGTAAACGATCGCACGCTCGTTCATCCAGCTTCCGAAAACTGCGTCAATAGCGCCCCAGAGCTGCTCTTTCGGGTCGGTCGGGAACTCTTTGCAGGTCTGCTCTTTGACGATCTTTTTGTAGCTTTCGACAAGTTCTTTAAGGTTTTCGACTGTCATTTCGAGGTCGTTTTTGATGCCGTATTTGTCTTTGAGGCTGCTGATTGCATGTTCAAAGTGCTCGCCTTTGATCCCCATGACGACATTGCCGTACATCTGCATGAAACGGCGGAGGCTGTCCCATGCGAAACGGGTGTCGGACTCGGTTTTGATGAGTCCCTGAAGCGTATTTTCATTGAGACCGAGGTTGAGTATCGTATCCATCATGCCGGGCATGGAAGCACGGGCACCGCTTCTGACCGAAAGAAGAAGGGGATTTTCGGGATCGCCGAATTTTTTGCCCATGACTTCTTCAACTTTTTTAAGGTTTTCATCGACCTGCTCCGCAAGTTCCGGCGGATAGTTCCTGTCGTTTTTGTAGTAGACTGTGCACATGTCGGTAGCGATCGTGAAACCGGCCGGGACCGGGATCTCCATGTTGCACATTTCGGCGAGGTTGGCGCCCTTTCCGCCGAGAATGTTTTTCATCGAAGCGTTTCCTTCCGAACCTTCCGGTCCAAAGAAATAAACGAATTTTTTTGCTGCCATTTTTTCCTCCTGTTCTATATAGGCTTAATAATATCTCAATATACATTTAAAAAGAGCCGGAAAAACGCGTTTTTATACTCATGATCTTCAAAATTGCAAATCAAAATGTGAAAACTGAGAGATTTTTTTAATGAATTTAGAGGTTTGAATTTTGAAAAAGGGAAGAGTCAGGTTTTAGGGATCAGTTTTTCTTCATTCTGAAAGCAAGAGCCGAAAGGAGAAGCATTGCCGCAGCTGCAAGAGCGAAGAGCATCGTGTCGCCATTGCTTTCCGCAGCTGTTATCGAGCATCCGCCGTCTCCGCCGCAGTCTTCAAGTTTGGGATCACAGAAGTAATCGTAAGGTCTTGAATCGACCGGAAGACCAAGGACGGAAAGTTCGTTTACGGTGATCGCCGAAACCTGGACCTGAGCCGTGTCGCCGTCTTCAAGAGCAAGCTCTGCCTTTATCGTGAGATATTTGTCGGTGTTCTGCGGAACATCGAAATTGAGCGTGAACTGGTGTCTCTGAAGCCCTTCGAAACTGGTCGTCGAAGCGATCTCGGTGTCGCCTGCGCCGTCGTTGTCGGTGTCTTCGTATACTGCGAGTTTCGTGATGCCTTTGCCGAAAGAAGCGAAGCCGCTCTTCGGAACTTTGATCGTCATCTTTTTGATCGTCTCGTCAGCGCCGTTTGCCTTTACGCGGATCTGAAGGATGTCGCGGAATTTGTTCATTTCCGATTTCGCGGGGACTTCAGGATCGTTCATGCCTTTCGTGACGATGAAAGCTTTGTCGGGCTCGAACTGGAATTTGCTGAAAACTACAGGGAGTCCTTCAAGAACGGGTGTTCCGCCGTCGGAAAGCGTGATGCCGCCGTCTTTTTCGATCGACGGAGCAAAGTATGCGCTGTTGGAGATCTGAGCGTCCTCTTTGTATTTTGCACTGAGCGCGAAAAGGACATTGTTCTTCTTGTTGCTCCAAAGCCTGTTTTCGGGATTCGAAGCCGAGAATGTTGCGTATCCGGAAGAGAGGGCGTCGGTCGAAGCCATGAGGACGTCGCCTTCGTCAACGATGCCGTTGCTGTTCATGTCGTTATACATCTTGAGATCGGAGATCTGGATGTTGGAGTCGTTGACGTTGATCTTGAGTTTGACCGATTCAAGGTTGAAGTAGCATTTTTCACCGCTGCCGGCAAGTTCGAGCTGGCCGATGACAAGGTCGGTCTGCGGATTTGCGATGAAGATCGTCTCGCTGTTGAGGCTGTTTTTGCCCTGAGCCGCGGTCACTGCGCTGTCGGAACATCTGACTATCGACGGATCTTCGGAGCATGCGCCGGTTTCGGTGTCGCAGATATACCCTTCAGCACAGTCTTCGTTCTTGGTGCATGCAGCCGCTCCTACACCGCCGCAGTCTGAAAGATCGACAGCGTCCTGCGAGTTGACGCAACCTGCGGGGAGCATTCTGAGTTTGACCGGGATACCGAGATTCGTTTTGTAGTCGTTGATACCGGGGGTCTTGTAGAATGCAGTGTTCTCAATGATCTGGTTTTTGGGGGTGTCGCTTTTGACCTTTGCTCTGAAACGGACCATGATGAGATCTTCGCATGCAAGGTAGTCGCTGCCGTCGGGGCAGAAGTTGAGCGAATCGGAAACCTTGAAACCGCTTTCAAGCGGGAATCCGTTTTTGTCAGGGATCGGGAGCCAGCGTGTCGCGATTTTTTTGCCCCCTTCAGTTTTGAAGCTGGTAGCATATTCGGTCGAACCCGGAACATATTCCATTCCTGCGGGGATGGTGTCTGTTACGGTGATCGCGCCGGTGGAGTCGCTTCCCCAGTTCTGGATCCTGAGCGCGAAAGTGTGTTCAAGACCGTTCTGGCACCATTTGCCTTCGATAGCATTTGCGTCGAAGTTGTTAGCCGGGGTGCAGGCTACTTTTTCGGGTTCTGCCGGGATATCGAACTGCGGAGCCTTGGTATCGACCGATACGATCATGTAGTTCGTGATGACAGAGTCCTGGTTCGCGCCGATCCTGAGCGCTATCCTTTTGCCGCCTTTGTTGAAGTGCGCCGCGTAGGAAGCGTCGGAATATGAATCCATGACGAAAGTGTCGACATCCATACCGTATTCGATCTCCTCGTAGTTGAGGACAGGCGGCTCTCCGCCGATGCATGTCGGTGCGCTGTCGTTGTAGCCGTAAACGGAAGAAATCGAGTTGAACATCTCGGTGTAGTCAAGATGGATGAAATCCTTGTCGGCAAAAGCCTCAGGGTTGCATTTGTTGCTGATGGGAAGCCAGTCTATGCCTTCGCCCTGGACCTGGATACCTTCCGGAACGAGCATGTGGCCTTCGGGGTTCGCGTCAGCAAGTCCCGGGTCGCCTTCGTGGGTCGCAAGAGTGATCCTGATCTCGGGATCTATCGGGAATTCGAAGCCGGTGACGTTGATCTCGCTGAGCTCATGCCAGTAGACCTTGAAACCGTCATACATGTAGATCTTTTTCGGGCTGATCTCGACAGACGAGTAGATGAGGACGATCGACCAGTCTGCGACCATTTCAGTCGAGCCTTTGTAAACATTGTCGTTTGCGCATTCAAGGCCGGAGAGCGTGTAGTTTCCGATGAGGGAGTAGCCGTCGTAGAAAGCAGCTCCTTCAACTGCGCCCGCTCTTCCTTTTTCCTGAATGGATTTGAAGAAATCGAGGACTTTTACACGGTAGGTGTACCAGCTTTTGTTCGGGTCTTCGGCATCTCTTACGCCGTCAAACTCAAAATCGACAGTTCCTGCTTCGGAAACTTTGTAAGCCTTTTTTCCTTTGATGGTCTGGCTTTCGCTTATCGAACCGTCGCTGGAAACGAAAGAGAGGCTGACTTCGCTGTCTGTCGTCGCGTCTTTCTTTGCGACAGGCTGTGCTGCAGTCCAGATAATGTAGGCGTCTTCTATGATGGCATCAGCGGGAATGTGGGAAATACCGAGTTCGTAGGTGCTGGAATCTCTGCAGGTGTCTCCTTGCGGGTTTTGAGGATTTGAATCCTGCTCTTTGTTGTCAAGGAGTGATTTGAACATGACATGGTAGCCATAAGCTCCGTCTTCCCATTTGAGTTCCGTTCCTCTGTATTTCGAGACGGAAGGACCGATGGCTTTAGCGCCCGCCGCGAACGGCATAAGGAGCGCAAGGATAAAGATAATAAAAAGTTTTTTACTCATTAAAATCACCTCAACCAAAGTAAAAATGTTAAAAAGTACACTACAAAAACACGGCTAATCATAGCCGCAAGGCTTTTTTTGTCAAAGGTTATTTTTAGAATTGTTTTTTTGAACAGCTGATTCAGTCGCTGTCTTCGTCAGGTTTTATCAGTTCGACTATCTGCTGATCGCAGAAAACGGCGTTTATCTCCCTGCCGTTGGCAAGTCTGAAACGGCCGCGTCCGTGCCATTTGCCGTTCTTCCATTCGCCTGAATATTCGGCTTTGTCACTGTATTTGAAGGTGCCGCTCCCCGATATCGCCCCCTCCTTGAATTCGCCGTAATACGAACTACCGTCGGGAAAGATCAGAGAGCCGTAGCCGTCCATTTTGTCGTTTTTCCATGTGCCGTTGTATTTTATGCCGCTTGCGTAAAGGTAGATCCCCTGTCCGTTTTTCTGTCCCTCTTTCCAGTTTCCTTCATAAACATCGCCGTTTTCAAGCACGAGTTTTCCTTTTCCGTCGCGGAGACCGTCAAAGGTTTCGCCGTAATATCCCGGCTTAGGTTTAGGTTTTTCCGCCGGTTTTAATGGTTCAGGCGGTAGAGACGTTTCATGAAACGTCTGTACAGGCCGGGGTTCTGGTTCCGTTGGCAGAGACGTTTGTGCGGGTTTGGATTCTGTTTCTGGTTCCTTTGGTAGAGACGTTTCATGAAACGTCTGTACAGGTCGGGGTTCTGGTTCCTGAGGCAGAGATGTTGACGTCTCTTCAGGCGCCGCGGGTTTTTCTTCCGGTTTTTTTTCCTTTTCCTTCTCTTTTTTCCGATATTTTTTCGGAAGTTCGATTAGGTTTTCCGAAGGCTTTTTGTAGTCTTCACGGTATCCGTTTATCCTTTCGTCGGTCCGTGGCAGAGGTGCGATCTCGCGTCCTTCCGCCAGAGATCCTGCCGATTCGATGTCATCATCCGCGCTTGAATAGAAGAAAAGCGATATAAGAAAAAAGAAAGTGATGAGAGTTTTCATGAAAATTTGGAGGAAAATTATTTTTTCTGAGCTTCGATCTCTTTTGAAAGTTCGTCAAAAGCCTTGTCCGCCCTTTCGGTGACCGCTTTTCTGACGCTTTCGCTGAGCTGGCTCATGCTGTTTACGGAAATTTTGAATTTTTCAAGATCAGCGCACATAAGGACATAAAGCGTTCCGGAATCTGAGATCCAGCTTTCTTTCTGCTCAGTGCCTGAAAGCGTGATGTCCGTGATCTGTTTCGCTACATCGACGATGTGCTGCTCGTCATTTGCCGCTGTGCCGAATTCTTCTCCGCCGGTCGTTGTCGACTGGTAGTCTTTGAGCATCGACTGGACTTTGAGTTCGAGCATCCTTGCGATCTCGGTCCTGCCTCTGCCGGCTGCCGAGGTGCGCATCATAGAAACATTCCTGGATCCTGCTGCGCTTCCTACGCCGCATATTTCTTTAGCTGTGCTGGAACTGCCGAGCACCCATTTCGGAGCGCCGTCGAATTCGTTTTTTACAGCGTTGCCTGTTTTTTTGTCAGCGCTTCCGCATGCGGACAAAACCAAAAGAAGAATGACGGAAATAATAGAAAACACCGATTTTTTCATGACTGCCTCCCATAGTATTAAACAAAAACGGCGATATTTTATCCAAAGTGCCGGAACAGTCAAGTTTTGTTGAAGAATCTCTATAAAATTGTTGAAAAAGAGCACTGTTTGCTCTAAACTGCACCGCTTTTGTTTTTGGAGGCGATTTTGTCCGAATCTCAGGATACCGCACTGGTTTCGCTTTACGGCGAGGCTCTTGATTTTGCCGAAAGGATGCAGAGTCCTTTGAATTCCCTCCATTTTCTTCTTGCCTATTTTTCTGCTCCGAGCGAGGCTTCCGCGATATTCGAAAGTCTCGGGATCACCTATCAGGATGTTGCCAAGACCTACAATTTCATGGCGAAAAACGCAAAACTTTCCGGCGTGAACATTGAAGAGAAAAAGGGGATGATAAAACAGCTCGAGGAAAACGCCGGTACATACCGCATGAACGCCGGCCAGCCGGTAAATCCGACCCATTTTCTTGCGGCGCTGGTCAGCACAAGAGAGTCGATCGCCTACCGGATCCTCGATAAAATGGGAAGGATCTCCGAGCTCCGCGTGGCTGCGATGAAACACATCGACGCACCGACGAGAAAAGCTCAGAACCGTGCCGGCGAGATGGTGAAGGAATCGACGAAAGTCTATCCGAGATTCGATACAGAGACCAAAAGCCCTGAGGCACCGGGAAGCGACGAAAACGCTCTCGCCCTCTTCGGAAGGAATCTTACGCAGGAAGCTCTCGAAGGAAAAATAGATCCTGTTTTCGGCAGAGGCAGGGAGATCGAGTCGATAATCGACATCCTTGGCAGAAAAAACAGCAACAACCCAATGATCATAGGTCCGGCGGGAAGCGGCAAAACGGCGATCGTCGAGGCTGTAGCTCTCAGGCAGAAAGACGGCCTGCTGCCGGGCATCGAGATCTGGGAACTCAAACTTTCGTCTCTTGTCGGAGGGACGGAATACCGCGGATCGCTCGAAAAGAGGATAACGGAACTGCTTGATTATGTTGAGAAAAATCGTGACAGCATCGTGATCTTCATCGACGAGATACACCTTCTTTTCTCTTCCGGCAGCGATACTGTCGCGAATATGCTCAAACCTGCACTTTCACGCGGCAACTTTCCACTCATCGGGGCAACGACGACTGACGAATTCAACAGATTCATCGCGAAAGACCCTGCGATGGAGCGGCGCTTTTCGATAGTCAAAGTCGAAGAGCCCAGGAACGACGAGCTTCTGACGATAGTCACGAACGCGGCCAAAACTCTTGAAAAGTATCACGGAGTCGTTTTCGGCGGCGAAGATTTCATAAAAGCGGCGATAACGCTGAGCGACCGCTATATTTCAGGCAAAAGCCAGCCTGACAAGGTCCTCTCTCTTCTTGACACGCTGGGAAGCATCCTGAAACGCGAGCGGAGGCAGACGGCGGAAACTGACGACCTGGTCTTTCTGGTCTCCAGCCGGACGGGGATACCGCCCGAGAATCTCCTCATCGACACGGCGAGGATCGTGAATACTCTGCCTGAAGTCCTCGACCGCTTCATTGTCGGGCAGAAAAGCGCGAAGGAGCGCATTTCCAGGATCTTTGCAAGAAAATTCAGCAGCAAACCGGCAGGCAAACCGCTTGCGTCGATGATTTTTGCAGGTCCCACCGGGACAGGAAAAACCGAAACAGCGAAAAAACTGGCGAATTTCCTCTTCGGAAGTCCAGACAGAATGGTCGTTTTTGATATGAGCGAATTTCAGGAGCCTCATTCGGTTTCGAAACTTATCGGCGCTCCTCCGGGATATTCAGGCTACGACGAAGGAGGCAAGCTGACTGAAGCGTTCAGGCGCGAACCTTACCAGCTTCTGCTGCTCGACGAGATCGAAAAGGCGCATCCCAAAGTGCTCACCATTTTTCTACAGATCCTTGAAGAGGGGCGCGTTTCCGACACTCGCGGATTTACGGCCGACATGAGCGAATCGATAATAATCATGACTACCAATTTGGGGGCGGAACTCTTCTCTGCGGGCAGAGTAGGTTTCGGAGAGACCGACACTGGTGCCCGCTCGGCAGAAATAGTCAATAAGATCGAGTCTTTTCTCTCGCCCGAACTTGTCAACCGCGTCGATGACATAGTTCTTTTCAAACCTTTTTCGCAGGAGGAGCTTGTCAAACTTGCCGGCTCTGCTCTGAATGAGATCCAGAAAAGGCTCAACGGCATGGGAATGTGCTCTCTTTCGATCGAAGACAGAAAATCGGCACAGGAGCTCATCGTTTCGAAGATGACTGCCCGCGACAGACTCATGGGGGCGCGTGCCGTAAAAAGGATAGCCGGAAAATTTTTCGAAGGGGCTTTTCTTGAGGAATACTACAAAAATTCAGGGAAAGAGACCGATTTTCTGTGCAGTGTCCGTGACGGAGAATTCGTTTTCACAAAAGAGTGATCATTACTTTTCTTTCAGAAGGTTCTCAAAGTATGCAATCATGTCTTTCGCGCGGAGTTTTTTCTTTCTGACAAGGTTGAGTTCCGCTTCATCCTGCGGAGTAAAGATCTTTTTCGAGGAAAGTTCACCCGATCTTTCGTTCAGTTTCGAATGTTCTTCTTTAAGCTGCTTCAACTTTTCAAGAATCTCTTCACGCGAAAAACTGTCCTGACCCATTTTTGCCTCCTGAAGCTCTGCTTCAACATAAAAATTGCCGTTACTGTCAAGATTTGCCGGTAAGATCACATGGTTGACTATGTAAGGTTCTGAGATCACATTCACTTTTTTAGTATCGGGGATCGCATCGAATCTGCTTCTGTCGAAAGAAAAACCGTCAAAACGCACATTTTTGACAGAAAAGATCCTGTTCAGTTCATGGACCACCCCGCTTTCGCACTCGACAGGGGCGGCTATCTCGGCTTTTCTGCCCGAAAGACCTTCAAAAAAAGCGGGAATATTGTCGTAAGGCGGCTTTATGAAGATGTCGCCGCGCAGAATTTTATTGTTTTTATCGAGGACCGCCGCGAAATACTCGCCTTTGTTGAATGGGATGAGAACGATCCTTATATCTTCGGAGCACGGCCCTGAAAGCGCGGAAATGAACGAAAAAGAACTCACGGTCTCGACCGTTTCCACTCCGAGCGAGTAGATGTAGGCGAGAAAAAACGCCGTTCCGGTCTTTATCCCGGTAAAAGCTCCGGGCCCGTTGCCGATAACGACTCGCGGAAGTTCCGTCAGATCAAGCTGAGAGACAACTTTTTCAAACTCTTCCGGCAGAAAGCGGCTGAGCCTGGATTTTTCAAAGCTCTCTGCCTTGAAGACCACTTTTTTCTCATCTGCACCGCCAAAAAAAATATTGGAAGAAGAAGCGTCGAAAACAAGAATATTTTTGAATTTTTCAGCCAAATCACACCCTTAAATATCCACAAAACGCCTAATTATGCTGTCGGTGCATTTTAAATCAAGAAAAATCGTATTTTCAGCCATTTATCACTTTAAAAAAAAATAATTTCTGCTAAAATACTGCGGTTTTTTTAAAGACTTTTTGCGGAGAAAAAGATGAAGATCAACAGAACGATTTTTAGACAGTATGATGTCAGAGGCTACGTAAACGTCGATTTAACTGATGATTTTGCCTACAATCTGGCGCGCGGATGCGCAAGTTTCTACAAGAAAAAACTCCCGTCTTTCAAGACGGTCTCGATCGGCCACGACGCGAGACTGAGCTCGCCTTCTTTTGCTCAGGCTATGATAAAAGGTTTCAACGACAGCGGTATCGACACGATCTTTCTCGGCATGATTCCGACAGGTCTCTGCTATTTCTCGATGTTCAATATCGATGTTCAGGGCGCGGTAATGATCACGGGAAGCCACAATCCGCCTGAATATAACGGTTTCAAAGTAAACCTCATCGACCTTCCGGTCTACGGCGACGGGATCCAGGAGATCGCGGACATCATGGAAGCTGACGACTTCCTCAACCCTGAAAAGAAGGGGACGAACAGCACCTACAACATCATTCCCGATTTTGAAAAGTTCATTTTCAAGACGATACACATCGAACATCCCGAAAAAATCAAGCTCGTAGTTGATGCAGGCAACGGTGTCGGCGGCTTTGTCGCAGTTCCGATCATGCGCAAAATGGGGCTCAACGTCATCAGCATTTTTGAAGAGCCGAACGGCAGATTTCCGAATCATCACCCCGATCCGACGGTCGAGGCTTACATCCAAAAGATGATCGCTGCGGTAAAGGAAAACGGCGCAGACCTCGGCATCGGTTTTGACGGCGACGCAGACAGGATCGGTATCGTTGACAGAAACGGGAAAATCATCTGGGGCGACAAGATCCTCAATATTTTTGCAAGAAGCGTCCTCGAAGAAGTTCCCGGCGCGGCTATCGTCGGTGACGTAAAGTGCAGCAAGACTCTTTACGACGACATTGCGGCTCACGGCGGAAAACCTGTAATGTGGAAGGCCGGACACTCGCTCATCAAAGCTAAAATGAAAGAGATCGGAGCTGCTTTCGGCGGAGAAATGAGCGGACACGTCTTCTTCAAACAGCGCTTCTTCGGATATGACTGCGCGATCTATTCCGCTTTCAGAATGCTTGAGATAATCGGAAAGCACGGTGCCGATTTCGACAAACTGCTTGAAGGGATCCCCGAAACTTTCTCGACTCCCGAACTCAGGATCGAAGTCGACGAGACCAAAAAGTTCCAAATCGTTGAAAACGTTGTCAATTTCTTCAAAAACGGCGGCTACGAAGTGAACGACATCGACGGCGTCAGAGTCACTTTCAAAGACGGCTGGGGACTCATGCGCCCGAGCAACACGCAGAACGTCATCGTTATGAGAGTCGAAGCCGAAACGCCTGAAAGAATGGCTGAGATCAAAAAACTTCTCGAGGACAAGCTCAACGAATTCAACAAATAAAATGGCAGAAAAGAAAAAGATCTACACTCCGCCATTCACGATAACGGCTGAAACAGTCAATTTAGTGGCGGAAATTTCAGGCGCGGAGGAGTCGGCGTGATGGGCAGAAGCGGGATCTCGCATGTCGCTCCTCCGGCACACATGGTTTCAGGACTTATATCCGATCTTTTCGAGTGGCTGAAAAATGCAGAAGACCACATACTTATAAAAAGCAGTGTTTTTCATTACGAATTCGAGTTCATCCATCCGTTTGAAGACGGCAACGGCAGAATGGGAAGATTCTGGCAGTCGAGACTTCTTGCGGAATGGAATCCCGTTTTCGCACACCTGCCGATCGAAAACATGATCTGGGAAAATCAGGCCGGATACTACAAGGCGATCGAACAAAGCACGGACGATGCCGATTCAGGAGTTTTTGTTGAATTTATGCTGAAGATGATTGCCAACACCATAAAGAGGCTCCGGTTTGCCGACAAAACGGCATTGGATGTCGGTGTAAATGTCGGTGCAAATGTCGGTGTAAATGAAGTCAAAATTCTTGATTTGATTAGAGAAAATCCTGAAATATCGGCAAAAACGGCGGCGGTTCGTCTGAATATCAGCCAACGGCAGGCAGAGCGGCTTTTTTCGGCTTTGAAGAAAAAAAATCTCATAAAGCGTATCGGTGCCGACAAAAACGGCCATTGGGAAATTACCGATTGACAATCGATAAAATCTAACTCATATTTCAGCAACACAAAAACTTCCTAAAGGAAATTATTTCCAAATATTTTCATGTATTTAAATAAATTTCTCAAATTTTTGTTAAAATTTTATTGACAAAATAAAAATCTTCGATTAAATATTTCATGCTTATTTGTTAATTTTTTAAATTGGAGTGTTTACTATGAAAAAATTTGTTTCCAAATTACTTGTTTTTGCAGTAATGATTTTTTCATTTTCGATTGTGTTTGCTGCCGAGATCCACTGCAATCCCGACACTAAAACATGCCACAAATCGGACTGCCGCTACTACAACTGCAAAGGATGCACCAAAGTTTTTGCGTCCGAAGAAGAAGCGCTGGAAAACGGCTACAAATTCTGCAAAGTCTGTGCAAAAGAGAAGAAAGACTCTCCTAAAAAAGGCAAAAAGTAATCGTTTCATCTTTGCCACCCAAACGGGGCCGGCATCACGCCGGCCTTTTTTATTTGTGTTTGAAAATCAGAGTATTCCTTTGAAATATTCGATCGTCCGGCGCAGACCTTCATCGAGCGGGATCTCAGGTTTCCATCCGAGAAGTTTTCCGGCAAGGGTTATGTCAGGCCGTCTGACACGCGGATCGTCACCCGGGAGCGGCATAAAGACGAGTTTCGACTTGCTGCCGGTCTGAGCGAGCACTTTTCCGGCAAGCTCTAACATCGTAAATTCGCCGGGGTTTCCGAGATTTACAGGCCCGGTTACCGAATCGTCAGAATCCATGAGGGCGAGCATTCCGCGGATAAGGTCGTCGACATAGCAGAAACTGCGCGTCTGCAATCCGTCACCGTAGACTGTTATGTCGCGGTTCTGAAGAGCCTGGATTATGAAATTGCTCACAACGCGGCCGTCGTCAATATTCATATTCGGGCCATAAGTATTGAAGATCCTTGCTACTTTTATTTTTGTTCCATGCTTTCTGTGATAGTCGAAAAAGAGCGATTCAGCCCCTCGTTTCCCTTCGTCGTAGCAGCTCCTGACACCGTGCGGATTGACATTTCCCCAGTAACTTTCAGGCTGAGGATGGACCAAAGCGTCGCCGTAAACTTCGCTGGTCGATGCCTGAAAAATTTTCGCGTTCCATCTTAGCGCAAGGTCGAGAGCGTTTATCGCACCGAGAACAGTCGTTTTGTATGTCGCGATGGGATCTCGCTGATAAAATATCGGACTTGCCGGACACGCCAGGTTGAAGATCTCGTCGACATAAAAATTGTAGGGTTCGGTAACATCGTGGATCAGCAGGTCAAAGTCGGGATCCTTTTTGAGCGGCTCGATGTTCGAAAGTCTTCCGCTGATGAAATTGTCGATGCAGACGACATGATCACCGCGTTCCAGCAGGGCTTTGCAGAGATGGGAACCGACGAACCCGGCTCCGCCTGTAACAAGGACAGTTTTCTTTACCATAGTTTTCTCTCAATTCAGTCTTACCATTTTTGCCGTGGCTTCTGCGATCAGTTCGCCGTCAAGAGTTATTTTTCCGGCGGTGCAGAGAATACGTCCTCTCTGAGATTCGACGCATCCTTCGACTTTTACCGTCCTGTTCGATGGCATCGGCTTCCTGAAACGGACGCTGATCTCTCCGGTGACTCCTTTCTGGTCGTGGGTGA